>Ga0247763_1001098_pt1 | contig 16002 bp, 11 predicted proteins | sample UWRJL141409B4_FD_179926 | JGI IMG/M metagenome (GOLD analysis project Ga0247763, IMG submission 179926) | Plant litter microbial communities from Arlington Agricultural Research Station in Wisconsin, United States - UWRJ-L141-409B-4 | ecosystem: Environmental > Terrestrial > Plant litter >...
TTCCTTACCTAAAACGTCTTTTAAGTTATATAATTAACCTAAATTTAACGTAAACCCAACGTAAATTTAATACCCGGACCTAATAACCTTCCTTACCTAGAGTGTTATAATTAAGTATAATCTTTACTATTGTTATTTGCTTGGGAATTTCTATGCCTTTTAAATTATGCAATTAACGTAAATCTGGTGCCCGGGCGTAATAACCTTCCTTACCTGGAGCGTTATAATTAAGTGTAATTTTTATTGTTGTTACTCGTTTGGGAATTTTTATGCCTTTTAAGTTATATAATTAATGTATGTTTAGTACTTGGGAATAAAACCTAATAACCTTCCTTACCTGGAGCGTTATAATTAAGTATAATTTTTGCTGCTGTTATTCGCTTGGGAATTTCTATGCTTTTTAAGTTATATAATTAACGTAGATCTGGTGTCCGGGCTTAATAACCTTTTTTACCTGGAGCGTTATAATTAAGTATAATTTCTACTGCTGCTATTTATTTGGGAATTTTTATATTTTTTAAATTATGTAACTAATATAGGTTTGGTGCCTGGGAATAAAATCTAATAACCTTCCTTACCTAAAGCGTCTTTTAAATTATATAATTAATTTAAATTCAATGTAAATTCAACGTAAATTTAATACCTAGGAATAAAACCTAATAATCTTTTTTACTTAAAGCGTTTTTTAAGTTATATAATTAATTTAAATTTAACGTAAATCTGATATAAGTCCGGTACCTGGGAATAAAACCTAATAACCTTTCTTACCTGGAATGTTTTTTAAATTATATAATTAACCTAGGTTTAATGTAAATTCGATATAAGTTTAATATCTGGAAATAAAACCTAATAACCTTTTTTACCTGAAACGTTTTTTATAGAGATGGTATAATTCTACTGTAGCCTCCCGCTCTTTCTACTGTGGTACATCTCACCCGCCCCACATTTCCACCACGCCCAGTAATTTCTTTGCATTTTACCCATTCTTTCATCGCCCAGTCGGCGCCACGGTCGCAAAATTCAATTGAACAGCAAAGCGATCAACTAATTTTTGGCCCGAAAAAAATCCATCGCGCGATCAATTCAGCAGTCAATCCAACGCGCGCGCGATCGGTCCAGGGCGCGATCAATCAGGGCTCGATACATCTAACGCAACTAATACGTACGTATGGCGGTTTGATGAATAGATTGTCGTAATTGCGATCGCGGTAATGGTGGTGTTGGATTTGCTATGGTCAATTGGCAGATCGATGGCTGAAATGGTGGTAGTGATGCTGGAAAATTACAGCGTATTGGGTTGGGGCATGTACCAATTTCAAAAGGGTTAGGGTTATATGTGGGCATCACAGTGGAAAACAGCGGGAGGCTACAGTAGAATTATACCCTCTCTTTTTATATTATATAATTAACTTAAATTTGACGTAAATTTAATATAAATCCAGTACCTGGGAATAAAACCTAATAACCTTCCTTACCTAAAGCGTTATAATTAAGTATAATTTTTATTATTATTATTTACTTAGGAATTTTTATATCTTTTAAATTATATAATTAATATAAGTCCGGTACCTGGGAATAAAACCTAATAACCTTCCTTACCCAGAGCGTTATAATTAAGTGTAATTTTTGCTATTACTATTTATTTAGGAATTTTTATATTTTTTAAGTTATATAATTATTTAAATTTAATATAAATCCGATATAGGTTTAGTATTTGGGAATAATATATAGTAACCTTTTTTACCTATTACGTAGTAAGTTTTTTCGCTGGGGTTAGGTTTGATAAACGGTTAATATAACGTTAAAAACGCCTTAGAGATTTCCTCTATAAGCCTTTACGTATAAATAAAAGGCCTACGGGTTGGAAAAAAAGGTGTAGGAGATTTCGCTATACGCCTTTATATAGAAAAAAAAGGCCTTCGGGTTAAAAAAAAAGGTATGGGAGATTTTGCTATACGCCTTTACATAGAAAAAAAAGGCCTACAGGTTGGAAAAAAAGGCGTAGGGAGATTTCGTTACAGGTCTTCACTTACTATAATGGAAATTAGCGAATTAATTAATAACTGGTTTTATCAACTTTAAGCTAACTAATTACTTTGGGCCCAGCCCTTATCGTATAAATTTAATAAAATCTAAGTTAAATTTAACGGCTTTTTCTTATAGCCTTGATGCCCTAGGTAGCCGGTTTAGTAACGGAATATGTGATTTATTAGGTTATTTTTATTTTAATTAGCGATTTCTCGATAACCCTTTATCATATAATTATATAAAGATTACCATTAGATTTAGAATTTTCTATTCTATACAACTTTATTTAGTAATTTAAATTAAATGGGGCTAGGTGTCTATTATAGGTAATAATTTATTTTTATTTTAGTAACCCCTTTTTTCTGTTAGACGTAGTATTGTGGCCCCTACGGTGGTAGCGTGGTGTTATAGCCCCTGCAGTGGTGGCGTGGTGCTGTGGCCCCTGCGGTGGTGGTAGTGGTGGTGTGGCCCCTGCGCTGGCTAGCCCGGGTAGTGGTGTAGTCCCTGCGTTGCCTGACCTGACGTATTGGCTAGCTTAAGCGAGGTTTGGGCAGGACTTTGGCATACCCCAAACCTCCAATATACCCAGTATTTTCAATCCAGTATATCTTAATAACTATTACTCGTACGATATAACCGGTTGCATAAATATATAGCCTTCGTCAAAATAAATCTAACGGTACTAATTGCACGATTTTTAATATGCAAAGTGAGGCATATTCATTTAAGTTTAGAAATTAAATGAATATGACCCCCTGTTTTTTAAGTGGGCCCTTTTTTTTGTATGGGCGAAAAATGAATATGCCTCATATTCATTTGAGAATACTAGGTAGGGAAAATGGCTTATAATAGCTGGTAGTTGAGATGAAAATTGAGGTAGTCGACGACGATAATGGTGATATTAGAAAATTATAGTAGTCGGCGGCGATAATGGTAATAATAAGAAATTGTAGTGGTTAGCGACGACGATGGTGATAATGATTGATTGTAATGGTCGGCGATGAAAATAGTAACAATGGAAAATTGTAGTAGTTGGCAATAATGATAGTGATAATGGAAAATTGTGGTGGTTGGTGACGATAATAGTGATAATGATTGTGATTAAAGATTGGCTGGTTTACGCTAATAAAGAGATATAAAACGGCTCCGGGCTTATAACCTATTGATAAAGTTATGGGTTATAATGGTAATGGAGGCAAGTCATGGAGAAGAAGATGGATAAGTGTTTAATTATTGTATTTAAGAGAGGGCGAGCCGTGGTTATTATAGTTGTGACCCTCAGCTTATTGGCCTCTGGTAGAGGCCGAAGGCCGAGGTACTGAGGCGTTAAAGCGCTGTGGCGTTCTTAGTGTAGTAGAATACGAGGTTTTATTGCACGGCCACATCTCCACAAAAGATTCACCTTGACAGCTTCAGCTGCTCGTAAGTCATGCAAGCCTGCCAAATCTGAACGCCGAGCCCGACAATACCGAGAACTATGGCAATGAAAACGCCAGAGAGGGTGGCCATCATGACGTGCCTGCTGCCACTTCTTGGTTCCAACCACTTCTCCAGAAGCCCTCGGGGCGCTGGATGGTTCACTTCCTCGTAAAGATCCATGAGTCTGGCTCCAAAATACGAATATGCGGTTTCCGCCTCCCCTGGCAAGCGATATGACGATGCTTCATACCGTAAGCAGTCGTCGTCCAGATTTTCCTTCCTAACAAGCGACCGAAGGAGGGCTTGCGACTGGATATCCGAGGGAAAGAGGACCTTCTGGATTGAGTCTATTACCTTAAGGGCAATTTGGCGGGGTATTAATGGAGTCGATCTAACGAAGAGGTTACCAACCGGCCAGCGAGAGACAGAGTACAGAGGTTGGGATTTGGAACTACTCACTGGTTCTCGGACTTGGCCGAGAACATTAGATGTTCCTTCATTACCGCGGTATGGTGATATATATATATCCACTGTCCCGGCCCGGTGATCGAGTCGGAGATGACTGTGGAGGTCGTCGGTCGGACGGAAATGGAGGCGGGCGACCCGGCGCAGCCTGGTGGCGCGGAGGTTGGTAAAAATGTGCTGTAAGCGAGGGGAGCGGTCCCTCTCGTCGAGACTCGGATATGTGTTCTGCGGGAAGGCCGCACGTATGAAGTCAGTTCTGGACATACTTTCATCCCAAGATACTGGTCTCGTTCCCAGCTCTAGAAGCCCGCCTACGGTCCCGCAGTGTCCCGAACAATTGACCATTAGCGCTATCCGTGCGGCCATGTCGAAAGCTCTCGTTTTGTCTTCGTACAATGACCGTCGAGGACCAAAGGCGCTCGTGAGACTTCTTCGAGAGTCATCGGGACGCGTGTGAATTAGTCAAATGATGGCGAGCAAGTCGTCGTGTGATGCCACCGCCTGAGTTGCTGCGAGGAGCGATTCGGGAACGTAAGACGAGGACAAGGCTTTGTAATAATTGAAAAGACTCTTGAGTTGTAGGAGCGCTGCTGCCATGCGCATTCTAGCTCGTGGCACGACTGAGTGCCCTTAGCGCAAGCCGCGCAGATGTTCCAATTCCAAAGCATTTTGCAAAGAGTTTGGAATTCCTTGTCCCCGGGAATGTTAAGCGGAAAGGGCAAATTCGCCATTTCCATTTTCCTTGTCCGCAGACATCTCCACAGAGATGACTGAGAGGAAGGCACGACAACAGCTTCGGAACGGGTCCACTCACGATGCGAACTTTCAAGTGGCAGGCAGTCTGCAGAGAGTGGTAGGGAGTCCATTCACGTCACCCCTTGTCGACGCATTTTGTGTTCTCGGAAAGCTCAGGTCCTCTTTTAGCTCATACATCGAACCCTGCCAAAATCGGGCGGTGGCAGTGTAGCCCAGCGGTGTGTGCCGACGCACAAGCACCGTGACACATGTCTCCAATGGCAGCGCCGATCAACCCCCACAATTTTCCACCATGCATAGAGTCAGCGGGCGGTGGCAGTGCCGCCAGTCGTGTATGCCAATACACAAGCACCGTGACACATGTCTCCAATGGCAGCGCCGATCAGCCCCCCCACAATTTTCCACCATGCATACCGTCAGCGGGCGGTGGCAGTGCAGCCAGTAGTGTATGCCAATACACAAGCACCGTGACGCATGTCTCAATGGCAGCGCCGATCAACCCCCCACAATTTTCCACCAGGTAGGCCGTCGGCGGCGGCGCGTACGGGTGAGCAGGTTGGTAGACAATTGTCAAACATGCTCATCCATCCTTCCGTTTCCCTCTCCGCTAGATATTGTGGTTGGTGCTGAGGTGACCATGATGGACTCCCGTTCCGTGGATGGGACGCCTACTAACACAAGCAACCTGCGAAGCAGGTTGCGGACTCTGTTCCACCGCCGAATCAGCCGACAGAACGTGCTTGCCCCAAGCCTGATCGAACAGACCACTCCCCAGTATACTTGTGCCCTTGCGACCAGCAATTCTTCCACCGTCGACAACGTGGTCTTCACCAAGTGCGGAGAGTCACAGTCATCGTCATTGACAGAGTGGCCGAGCCTCGTAACTAGCGCATCAGCGACATCAACTCCGCTGACATCCTCATCTAGCCAGGTCTCTGACTGCATCGATGGTAGTGAAGAGGATCTGGGCAGTTCGTCAACCAATACAGTCAACACGGCCACTGGGGAGGTTGACGATACAACAGAAGATGCTCAGTCCCTTCGACCGCGAACCGCCATATTTGTACCCGAAGGCGCGGCGAACGGCTACATTGAACGGAAACCCCCAAGATCAAATGAAGTGCGATGCGACAGTCGGTCTATTAAGAGTGCGAGCTCAGCCGAAGACACGGTCGAGCAATTACGGCCTACTATTGGCCAAGGGATACCTGCTCCTGAGGATACGCCGAGGTCTTTGGTGGCCGCCCGTCCCCTCCGTGTGCTACGCCCATCACCGCAAGATCTTTTCATCTATAACCGCAGCACCGACATTACACTAAAAAGCAGCGATTCAACGACGTCTTAAGCAGATGTGAAGAGCCACTCCTACAATATGTACATAAGCACCGGAGACGTTATCAGCCAATATCGGCGAGATTCGGATACCTTGGTACATCAGAGCCCGATGCCAAGCCCTCAGTTATCATCTTCTGCTCTGAAGATCAAGCCAGAAAAGTCTGGGAGTTTTTTCAAAAGCCGGAAATAATTCTGCTTTGCAAGCCACCGGATGGTTCGCTGCCAGCCCTGGCGGTCTACGTTGTTGGCGCTCCCCCATGTCCGCGACTTTGGACAATAGATGCAACTGTGCGAATCACCAACCCTTCTCCGACCTCAGGTAGCCTACGTAAGGAGACCTATTGCGGCGTACCAATCCGACTGCTCACCGAGACATCTTCCATCGAGCTCTGTGCCACATTAGGCGGGCTGATCATGGCTTGTGCCCGCGATTCAGAGCCCAAGCTGTATGCGATGACAGCCGGCCACCTCTTCTGTTCCTAGGACGACCGGGATTCGGGTTCGGATTGGGGTTCCGACGAACCTGAGCCAGATAAACCTCATGATGAAGAAGATGCTCATGCACCGCCCGCGGCCTGGCGCTCCGGTGAATGTCATCAGGTGGTAACTTCGATTGTCACACCGACGACGAGCGATAGTCCACATTCGGGCGATGGCTATTACGACTAGGCGGTCTTCGAGGTGGAAGAAGCAAGGAGGAATTTGTTGCCGGAAACTCCCCTGAGCGGAGAATGGATGGCAGGAAAAGATCTCATTATCGCGCAGCAAGAGACGCACCCTAGTTTTGGACATGGCCGGTCGGTTACTATGCTCAGCGCTTCAAGCCAGGGTGTCCAGGGATTTCTTACAGACGGTCCTTCACGGCTTTTGCTTGGGCCCGGAAAGCGTCTTGTGAGAACCTTTATCCTCTCGCTAGGCAAAAACGGAAGTCGGTAATTCGCTCCCCCGGGCTATTGGCCTGCTGCTGACGTCTCGTTCAGAAATTGCAGAAGGTGATTCGGGGTCTTGGGTTGTTGATCCCAACAGCTGCGAAGTTTTCGGCCATGTCGTTGCGTCCGATGTTCTTGGCGATGTTTACGTCATCCCAATTTGGGATGCGCTGGATAACATAAAGCAGTCACTGGATTTCCTCGAAGTCAGTCTGCCGACAGAAGACGACATTCGCAAAGCAGTCGCGCAGGAGTCATGCAAAGCGTCCACCGGCCCTTCCAAGTCACCGGATCCGCTGGAACCTTGCCTCCTCACCCTGCAGGTCGAACGATCTGCTTCGGCTTCCCTGCGGGCCTCACTCGTGCCAGAAACGTCGCAAACTGACAGCACAATTGCCTCCCCCACTGGGGCACAAACTTTAGAGGATGCCGATGCTGCCCCCGGTTTTCCCGGTCTGTACAGCCAATATATTGGGCCGACCACCGATTTCGAGCCCTCTCTGATGAACCTCTCCTTTGACCCTCACGATGATGGCCTTCTCGCGCGCGGGATGCTCCGAAGGGTCAGTGACAATGAAACCTTTCTCATGCTCCCCGATTCCAACACGCCCGGCTATGAACATGTCCTGGAAGATCTTGATACCATCGAGGCTATCGTGGCCCCGCACGGGCGTACACTAATCGACCTCTATTTCCGTGTCGTGCATCCCGGCTTCCCCATCATCCAGAAGACGGTCTTCTATGAGAAGTACGACCGCTCCTACCGAGAGTTCTCGCCCCCGCTCCTTGCCGCCATCTACATTCTGGCCATTAACTGGTGGGATCACTCGGATAAGCTGTCGACTCGCCAACGACCTAATGTCCACGAACTCGAGAGGCTAGTGCGGGCCACACTGGCGGACGCCATGTACCGACCAAAACTCTCGACTATCCAAGCAGGCCTGCTGCTCTCCCAACGGCCAAATGGCAACCAGTAGGTATTAACGTCGCAGCTGGTGGCTATCGCGCAAGAGCTTGGCCTGCATCTCAACTGCTCCGCCTGGAAGATCCCGCTCTGGGAGAGAGGTTTAAGGAAGCGTCTGGCTTGGGCACTGTACATGCAGGATAAGTGGAGTGCCCTTATTCATGGCCGTCCGTCCCATATTTTCTCATCCAACTGGGCTGTGCTGCCACTGACGCCGGGCGACTTCCCGGACGTTGAATGGGATAAGGATGACGCCGAGGAGAGGATAGAGATCGAACGGGGGCGCACGTTATTCGTACAGATGGTTCTCCTGTCCCAAGTCCTAGCTGAGATTCTCGAGACATTTTATACGTTACAGGCTACACAAGCTGTAACCAACGCAGGGCCGCAAGGCACGCAGCTCGTACTATCACTTACTAAGCCCATCCAACTGAAACTTAAGGAGTGGCATAGCGGCTTGCCTGCCAGTATTCGCATGGACTCGACCTTCCAAAGCAGCAGCGCGCCGCTAACGCGCTTTTCGAGCATAGGCTATCTCCACCTGGCATATTTCGCTGCAGAAATTACCCTCCATAGCCGCATTATCCGCTCGATCGACTTAGCTGCGGGAGCAGGAGGCGTGGATGTTGACCCTTATATCCAACACATCTGCCGCATTGCAGCCAAGGCTCGGTTGATCTCAGCCATGGACTTTGTGAATCGTCTCACGCCTTCGTTCCTCCACGCATTCTGGTACTTCGCCTCTAAGGCCAACTTTGCGCTCATCGTTACCTTTGCTTCTTTGCTGTGGGCTACTAGCTCCGGCCGCGACGAGACGGATTGGTATCGGCGTAGGCTCGGCGAGTATTGGTGGACGCTTTCTGTCCTCTCCAAGCCTGGGGAGGGCAAAGGGCTGACCGAGTTTGCCATGAGCATGCTGGATATCACGACGGGCCTACTTAAGCAGCTGCCGGAGAAGCCACTACTCAGTCGATCCGGGAGTGCTGTCGATATCGATGCCGCCAAGCGTCAGAGCATTCCTATGTTTGGTGTCGGCGGTGGAAGTACAGGAACGGGCACAATGAGCTCGGTGCCTATCATGAGTGCTTTGAGTGGGCTGATGAGCGGTGAAGTCAGTCGTGTCGCGAGCCCGCGAAGCCCGACCAGTGAAAGCACCGACGAGGGCATGTATGGAAACTTCTCTGCGACAGCGGGAGGGGCAGGATTGGGTGACTGAAATCCCCTAAGATCTGAGAAAGCGACCTTAGGAAGGTAACGCGACGGCATCCGACTAATCTTGGGTGGGTCTGTCGCGAGCGAGTACTATGCCTGCATTATAGCTGGGCTGGAATTGCCGCGGAGATTCAAAAATTCAAGGCGGGTAGGGCTATGGCGTGCCCGAGCACGCGATATGCTACCCGTCCAAGCCGTCCTAGATCCCGGCAATCTAACGAATGCTGCGTCATCCTATTTCGCACACACTACAGTGGTTGCTCATACATGCTAAATCTCCTCCTTAAAGATCTAAGACGCTAATTGTCAGCTATGGATTCACCTTCCCTCTGAAAGCCTGTTTTGAGACCTTCCTTGCCATTTGCGCATGCGATACCCCTGAATTCCCATTCCCCAGGAGCAAGGACGGTCGACATCATCCAAGCACCCAAGATACCAAAACAAAAGGAATGCGCGACTATCCTCGCGCCTTTTCAAGTCTACTCGTATCCCTAGTGCAATGGGTACTGTGGCTGCGGGACGAAAATCATTTGTAGGCACACCTGATCTTCGAGATGCAGCACTGCGCGTCCGCTCTTGTGTAACTGAGGCTCCGTTGGGGGGCTGCGGGACCTTATGCGGCGATGTTTTCGATAGCAATTCCTGCTGATGCTATATACTCCTTACAGTCCACAAACTCGTCAGAACCGGAGTCTCCGTGCTGCTGTGCCTCTGCTGCCTCAGGTTCGTCGAGCAATAGAACACCAAGCATCGTCACCTCGGGCCGGCCAAGACACTTCACCCACCAACAGCGGTCAGATGAGAGACTTTGCCCACAATTCGGGAGAAATGCCCGTTGATCGAGGAAGAAGAAGCACACTTGCGTTATCTATGCCGCTGAGATGCCTTAGAAGGAGGAGGCTCCCGTGGAATATCTTCCACCGTGAGGCTACTGCTGTGCCCAAGACCCGTCCCTTCTCTCCACCTACTCGTCATCTAGCAGCAGCCTGACGAACTTGAAGGCGAGGCGTTAGCGACTTCATTCCATAGTAGCACTGCACGAGGGGATCCTGAACCCCTGCAGCAGAAATGAATAAAATAAAAAGGGTAAGAATATCCCCCCAAGTTATCTGTTTCCCCAGTCGTTAATATGACTCCTCAAAATTCTTGTACATACAGATCTAGCTAACACAGACGGCCCTGGAAGCACTTATGAGAACTGTGCGACAACAGCAGACTTTAGCTGTCGGAAGAACAATAAGCCCTTCGAAACCGCCTTTATTGTTGGCCTGCTAGTTGTTTGCCCGAGCGGTAACGCTGCGCCGAGGCATCGATATGACGAGCTCCGATAATACGACCGCTGCGGCCAAGACTGTGACAGTCCCGATCTAGCGCTATTAAAGTGCGTGTGCACCGTCCTGCTAAATAAACTAACCATGAGCGGACAGGAATATACCCTTAGGGACGAAAATCGAGAAGAGATGGTGGTTGATTTCAAGTTTGCGATTCAGGCCAACCGGAAGACTAACATTGCCAAAAAAAAAAAAAAAAAAAAAGAAAGGCGTGGCCCGACAAATTCGAGATCTCTGGCATGTGAGAAGCGACAAAGAAAGCCCCAGAAGTCTTGAAAGGAAGGAATTGATGTGTTGTTGAAATAAGGTCGGAAAGGCAGTCTCGAGGTAGCCCAACCCATACCTGGCCAGTCGATAGAAAACACCTTTCAACGGAGTTTTGTGTCCCCCTTTCCCCACAGTTCTAAAGGCAAAGTTCATTTTGCAACTGGTAACCTTTAATGCAGTCCTTACTGCTAGGTTTTATTTACTTAGCAATATAGCTTGATAATTTAGCAGGGTATGTATGTGTATCTGTATAAGGACTTTGACTATGCTTAGTAAAGTTCGTTTATCTGCGTGTCCTGGTGATCTCGTGGGGATTAACGGCGACCCTTGACAGCCGCGATACGATATAAGTAGTTATTGACAATGTGTCGTTTATTCGTGTTGTCAGCAGTACCGGAACTTTCCACTACTTATATTAAAGGTTCAGCTGCTTTGTAGATTAAGCTTGTTGGGTTACGATAATTTATACGATGCCTGGAATCTTGGCTGCATTGATGGGTGTATTAAACGATAGATCCGCGGAACTTTGCAGCCCAGGTTACATAGATTCTTTGACATTATTACATACACACTCCGCGATTTAAGGACTACGCGAGGGCTATGTGCTTAGAATTACTCGTTTGTAGGTCACCTGTAGAGGTAGGAGCTGGATGTAGTTCCAGTTTGAGGAAGGTACGGCATAGCTTGATACTAAGTAGTGTAGTAGTGTAGAAGGAATCTTCCAGTAAGCCCTCTGCTCCGCGCAGCCTTCCTTTTCCTTAGAGAGAATAGTATACAATATATTATCAGATCGCTCCATTGCTTATGGTAATGGCCCCGCGCCTCCCCTTCAACTTTCAAATTATCCGCCACTATAGTTTTCGACCGCGGAGTACGGGGTAGGTAACTAGGTTGATGCGCGATTGGATGAAGGCTTATACGGTAGAGATATCTCCGTAGTGATTGGTTGTGACTGCCAACAGCTTATAGATTATTGGCGCCATTAGCATAGGTACTATAGGTGCCGGTGTTACCCGACGTTAAGCCACCCGTAGCCTAATTTCTGATTCTCCTCCCCCAATATTATGGAATATTAATACTTGGGATTTCCATTTTAGGTATTTAAATGAGTACGACGTGTGCTTCGATGTTAGACTGGTTTTTAAATTACTTAGAGGATGTCCTTTAACCTAGAAGTTTGGGCTTAAGCGCGAGCTTACAATAAGAGTGAGTAGCTTTTGCCGTAAGAGAGAAAGCAACGTGATTTGAGTATAATAAGGAGGTAAGCGACTTGCCTGTTACCTCTATTATTGTCTTTAGGTTCTTACTAACAATTTATTATAAGACATATTGAGCCAAGAGTAACAAGTTAATATACATTTTACACACCTTCTAGTTGTTAGCCTGACCTTCTTTTGCAACTATGTGACTAACCCACACCACCATTTCCCTTAATATTTATGGTTTGTTTTATGGGTAATGTGCGCTCCAGCAGATATTGTGGAAGAGATCAAAGCTTTAGAGGGCCGTAAGCTCCCCATGTTACATACCCTTCTGTGAACGGGCCGGCCTTCCCAGGCAGCCCAAACATCACCCTAGGCGGTACTAGCCTTAAATTCGTGTATAAGCAGCTCCTTAATATTAACCCCAAGTATAAAGCTGTAATGTGACCTGCGAAACCCCGCCGCAACGCCTGCGCAGCGCCGGGGGCAGCAGTGACGCAATAGGTCAGCACACGCATAAAAGCCGCTGTAGGTAGTTAGCGCTCGCAGGGGGTTTTTCCCTTCTGCAAGGATCAGTCACTGTATTAAAATGGAATCTGCTTTATCAACTCATCACTAGTAAATCACCTATATATCGCAGTAGCATTGGGCTCTTCCTTAATCACCCTAGTAGCTTATTATATTTCTGATTCTTTTACCCCGATTAACTAAGATATTACCAACGCTAAACACCCCAGAATATACCACTCCGAAAGTAGGTATTATATTACCAAGCAATCGCACGCCTTTACAATCCCCGGGTAAATCGCTAACATCTCCCTAGGGACGCGGCTCAAAGGAACCGATAGGCCCAATTATACCTACTAAATCAGACCTATAGCGTATGGAGAATTGCATCCGTATATTAAAGCGATTAGTATAGGTTAAAAAACGAGAGAAAAACCTACTAAATCGGCTTAAAATTATAGATAAATCGCGTAAAAAACGCTAACGTAACGAATCTCCGACTTAAAAATTAAAAAAAGCCATTAAAGTCAAGAATATTATTTAATTTAATACTAAAATAACTTTTCGCCGTTACTAAAAATAGCTATAGGACTTAAAACGCGCCTTTATAAAAGACCCCCAGCGTTTCCACTTAGCAAAAAACCAAATCCTTTTTAACCTTAAATATATAAATTCCAATATTTGAAATCGTTAATACAATTATTACGATACGTAGCTAAATAATAAGTAAATTACCTATGATACAAACTAAGCTCATTTCGAAAAATAAACTGGTAATTTAATCTATAATATAAGTAACCAAAATACTTTTATTAACGAGGCCTTAAAAGCAGCTACTTAATATATTACCCAATTGTTGTAAAAATTTTACTTATATCTTAAAAACTTAAAGGTACAATTTCCCCGCTAAAGCGAAAAGAAACGTTTAATAAAATTCTTCTCAAAACTAATTAAAAAACTTCGTAACTATTTTAATCTTTATTATTACGGTAATAAACCCAAAAATCGGGAGGAAATAGTTAAAATAACCTACTGGGTATAATATAACCCCTAATTCCAACGAAAATATATCTTTCCTGAAATAAGCCGAAACTAAGGCAAAAGCGAAATAAAGGGTAATTACAACAATTGCGGGACCTATAGTTACTAAAAATAATAACCCTATATATCTTAAGGTAGCCTACTGTTTTTAACCGTTTAATATTTTATATATAAAAAAATAGGGTATATAGTACTAAACTATCCTAACCATTTAATTAACCAAATAGTAGTAAACCAAGGAGCACCGTGAGGGTAGGGGTATTAGTAACTCCCTAATAATTTAGTGGCGAAAAACTAGGAAAATAACTAGCCTCCCTAATCGGTTATAATAACAAAAAGGCTTTATATAATGTAGCGATTTATACCCAAATACGAATTAATGTTATTTTACTTTTATCCTCTTCTTTACCTATTACTATAAAATTGGATTCCTACGCTAAAATTAATATTATTAATTATACTTTTACCTTAAAATACAATTTACGGTAAGTTACTAATAAATCCCCTCGTTTATAATACTTTAACGGAAAAGTATATAAAAGTTTAAAAGTATTTGAAATACCAATATAACTATTTAATAATCGAAACCGTATTTGTACCCTTACTATTTCTTGTACAACTATTCGCAAAATATACTTAAAGGAAGACTCCCCCCTATTATTGGAAATACCTACCTTAAATAAGGAGGCCGTCCTACTATTCCCAAAGGATAATTAGTAGTAATTCGGGATTAATATAAACGTTATATATATTTAAATATTATATTAATTTTTTAAATCCTGCTGAAAAGAAGCCTATATATTTATAATTATACTTTAATCTAAAATTCCAGATTACGTTTTACTAGGGGAGGAAGAGGAAGCGAAAACTAAGGGAAAAGGAGGAGAATAACCTATAAAGTTAATAAATTTTAAAAATATAATAGATCTTTCCAAAGCTACTATACTACCTTATTATTATTAATTTAACCATTTTATTCCCTTAATAAAAAACACTACTCCCCTATTTAAAGGATTATACTCGCTATTAAAAGTCAAATTAAAAGCATTTTAAAAGTATTTGGAAAAGAACCTAGTAAAAGGATAGATAAAATATAGCAAAAGCCCAACAGCATCCCCTATTATATTTATTCCAAAAAAGGATAGTTTTCTACGCCTTTACGTAGATTATTAAGGTTTAAATAAAATTATAATTAAAAATCGCTACCCTTTACCCCTTATTTTAAAGATCCTTAATAGGGTTTTAAATGCGAAGTTTTTTAATAAAGTGGATTTAAAGGACGCTTATTACTAAATCTAAATAAAGAAAGGGGAAGAATAAAAAACTGCTTTTTGGACTTAATACGAATTATTTAAATATTTTATCATACCTATAAACCTTACCAATATACTAGTTACCTTCTAGTATTACATTTAATACGCCTTTTATGAATATTTTAATATCTTCGCAGTAATATATTTTAATAATATTCTAATCTTCTTTTTAAATTGCAAATTATATATTTAGTACCTTTAGTAAGTAATAAAATAATTATAGAAAGCTAGTCTATTTTATAACCTAAATAAATACGAATTTTACAAAAACGAGGTTAAGTTTTTTAGGTATATAATTAAAGAGGAGGGAATATTTATTAATTTTTTGTAAATTTAAACGGTTTTTAATTAACTAAAACCCCAATTCTTTTATAATATCCAAATCTTTATTAGGTTTTATAACTTTTATTAACGATTTGTATAAAGTTTTTTTAATATTATTAGATTGCTATATAATATATTATAAGGTATAAAGAATAGGCGAAAACCAGGTAAGGTCCGATTTAATGACGAAAAACGTATAGTATTTTAGTAACTTAAGTACACCTTTACCACCACCCTTATACTACGATATTTTAACCCCGAGAAACCTATTATCGTTAAAACCAACGTTTCCTACTTTACTATAGGCGCTATCCTCTCACAACCAGTAAATAACGGCTAAAAACACCCCGTAGCGTTTTAGTCGGCCAAGTTTAAGTAGGACCAATTAACCTACTTAACGGCAGATAAAAAGTTGATGGCTATTGTAAAGTGCTTTAAATAGTAAAAATATTACTTAAAAGAAAGTTGTAAGTAAATTACCGTCCTTTTAGATTATAATAATTTTTAAAAATTTATAAAATAAAGTTATTTAAATAACAGATAAGCCAGATAATATATATATCTAGTAAGATATAACTTTATTATTAGGTATTAGGTAAGTAAGCGAAACCCAGTTAATACGCCTTTAAGAAGGCTAGATTACGTAAATAAGGAGTTTAAAAATAAGCTAAAGTAGTTTTTAGTAATTAAGAATAAAATAGCAAAAACGTAGTTAGTATAAGTAAAGTTTGCAACTTAGATAATACCCGAAGAAAAAAGGGGTTTGAGGCGAAAATTTATTTAAATATTTTAACTATTGATTAATAAGCGAAATAAGGGGGAGGAGATACCTTTTGAAAATTGGCTTAATTAAGGATAAATACTTCCTATTTAGGTAATTAAAACTATAATTTAAAAAGAATGTACTTT
>Ga0247763_1001099_pt1 | contig 15993 bp, 13 predicted proteins | sample UWRJL141409B4_FD_179926 | JGI IMG/M metagenome (GOLD analysis project Ga0247763, IMG submission 179926) | Plant litter microbial communities from Arlington Agricultural Research Station in Wisconsin, United States - UWRJ-L141-409B-4 | ecosystem: Environmental > Terrestrial > Plant litter >...
AAATTTGGTGGGATTTGGGCCAAAAACCTGGGTGTGGTGATGAAAAGAAATGTGGTGGTTGTCTTTTGGGTCTGCAGATCGCAATGTCCGGAAAGTGGGTCGTCCGGTTTGGGGGTCGCGACCTCTAAGCAGTAGACTTCTGGCATCTGAGGACAGAAGGAATAGATAAATCATCAATCAGAGCACATATTCTCACACTAAACAGATTCAAGTGTAGGCAGTGACACCGGTGTTAAAAACGAGGAGAGCGATCCCTGGGGATGCTGTCTTAGGTTGTACGACTGCGCTAGCTGCTGCCCTGAGTACCCTCCCCAGCTTCTGGCGTAATGCCCTGTTGTTTGCTATTGAAGCCGGTTGTGTTTGGCTGGAGGTCGTTGAATACGTTCCGGAGCAGCCATAAAGATAAGGCAAATGTATCGCCGTCGTTTTCGGTCAATGATGTCCGAGCGGTTTCGTCCTCTATAGACTTGCGAAACTCGATGCAGAGGTCCCTCTTACCTCTGTTGTTTCCCTGTGACGAATATTCTCGCCACTTGGTCATGTTCTCTTTGCCGTTCTTATTGAAATATTCTTTTGCGTTGCGCTACACAAGGAAATTAGATGGATGTAAGGGAAGCTGAAAGGAACATACCCTGAGATCAAGATAAGCTGGTTGATCCAGGCCAAGCCGCTGCTTGAACTGCTTGGGGTTTTTCGGCTGTTTCGCTGTTGCTGGGCTTTGCGGCTGCACCTGTGGCTCGATTGCGCTTGTGGAATCCATGATGTGATTGTCATGATGAAAGGGCAAGCTGATAAAGCGGGCTGCGAAATTTCACGGTTGTGGTTCGGCAAAAATTATTCCGAAACATGGGGTATAGCTTGTCCCACCACAGCCGCTATACCGCTTCCGGCCGACTATAATTAAGGACACGTAATCGGTATAATTGTTAGAAGTACTGCACACTGGATTCGGTGGAATTGAATGGGGTTGCAACTGCTTGATTGTATCGCTTCTCCTCTCTTGTCACAGGTTCCAACTATCGACGAGGCAAGGCTGCGCCAGCAAGTGATCGAACGTAGGTAAATTGTAAGCTAAAGAGAAAAGAAGAAAAGGATAAGATCGGATTGGGCGCACGGGACCTGTCAGCGGGCAGGCCAATCAGATCAGTAGGAGCCTCGGAAGCGGAGACAAATTAGGCCGTTGGAGCGGGGTAGAAAAAGGGCACTGAAGGTCATCGACTGTAAGGCCAGGTCTGACCAGAAGAACGAACAAAGATCAATTCCAACCACTGCAACAAGCCCATTTTTAGTGCTATTTGACCCTATATGCGCCCTTCTGGTGGTGGCGCCTGCTGACAGGACCATCTGGCTAGCGAATCATCTGGCCGCAGGCTGCCTCAGCACAGGCCGCGGAGAGCCGTCTGTCAGAAACACGGCACCTTGGATTAAATGGGTTCGAAATGATTGAATTCCTTGTTCCTTCTAGCTTTCTAGTAGGACTAGAGAGCTCGTATTATAGTTGTGGTGGGTGGCAAGGTGTGCGACGACTATTGCCCACACCAGCTAAATTAGCGGGGGCGGTTTTTTATGCGGGCCCTCCTCTGTCGCTTTGGGGCCTGCCGACTGGCCTCCTCCGTTTTGATGATATCTTCTATCTTGGCAAATCTATCATTGGGAGGCTCTCGCACTCTCTTTCGCGTATGAGGCTTGACTGCCCTCAAATTTTCCATTAAGGGGCTGATATCAGCCTCCCAAGCAGCCCTCTTTGCGTTGCCCAGATCCAGAGCTTTCTCTAGCTTTCGAGCCAGCTGCCTGAGGGTACGATTGTTGGGCGACAGCTACCCCCTGAAGTCATTCAAAACCTCTCGGGCATCTTGAGCCTTCTTGGGGATCAGGAGAGGTGATGGCTCGGCGGTGGTTGTTAGTTCTGGGTGGTGGTCTGTCGTCGGGGAGGGAGGGCATCTTCCCACCAATGCCTCAGGATCATCCAGCACTTTAGAGGGCTTTTACAATCAGATACCGGTTTTCTGAAGCCGCTTCTAATATTGTGAGCGATGCAGCCACGGCGGGAGGCATCTCGATAGCAAAGAAAAAAGCGTTCTTTATTGGCTGGGCCAAGGCGCGGCAGTGGGCCAAGACCTTGGTGTTTTGCCTGAAGAAATTCTTGAACGTTGAGAAGACGCTACGGTCGAGGGGCTGCGTTTTGTGGGATGTATCGGGAGGTAAAAGCAGTAGTGGAATTCAGTTGGTATGGCACTTCTATATATAATCACCTATAAACTAAACACTAGCCAGCTCACTCGAGGTCAAATTCACAGATATAAAACTGCACATAGCTGTTATTTTCGTGTTTCGAAAGGTAGGCTGCTTAGGAAGGGAGAACTGGACTAGGCTGGAATAATTCGATTTTTTTAAAAAAGGAAGAGAAAGGGTTTAGATAGGTTATAGACCAGCTCAGGAGCTGAAATCCTCGCCTTTTGCTAGAATCATGTTAAGTACATCGTTCTCAAGAAAACTGCACATCTCACATCTCCCGTGCCACAACACGCCGAATAGAACTATAAAGGTCGTACAATCAACTCCACCACTGTCACACGGAGGAAACCGTAGGCAAATAGAAGCCCAAAGAAAGTGAGGCTGAGACTGTGACGGGCCTGCCACAGGTCTAGGTTGGCCGCTGCAACCACTACTGATAGAAGGCCAGCCTATCATGTATTTTAGTTAGCCGCGGTCACTGCGGTCACCGCAATAGGCTCGGATGCCCTGTTCTGGCCACCATACCTCTGATAGATCCGAAGGAGGGTTACTTTGCAGTAGGTCTGAAGTATCTAGTTCTTGGCTACGCTTGACCTATCCCACATGCAGCCCCTTGTCACAGTCACTTCCCACCCCGAGAGGACACCACATGACTCGGATAAACTATGCTGATTATGCTTACCGTGCATACAATCTTGGGGTAGGCTCGGCGAGGCCGATTTGGGAGACGTATTTCTGCGCGGGCCGTTGTGGTTACTCGCGCTGAGGTGAGACCTCTTCTTCCACCTCGGAGCTGTCACAGCTCTGGTCACGGGCTTTAGGATTCTGTTTGCTTTATACATGACCGCACGGGCCAGGTCTTTGCGGGCACCTTGGCATACACCGCAGTCCTAGTTGTTTTCGTCGGGCTAATGGTGGACAAGGACATGACTTAACCAGATCGGGGCCTTCGGCTCCATGAACTGTGTTGAGACAACATTATTGGAAGCTGCTTTCTATGCCACCCCGTTACAGCTTGCGACAGAAAGGGACTTCTCAGAAGAATTAGCACTTTGTTTCGTAGACATATATCGTTGGGATTCGGCTATCCCCACATGCAGACTGTCAGAAGCACGGCACCTTGAATCCACCTTGTGGTTTGAGAATAGGTTGTATTGAGATTCTTGTGTGTGCACTTGATTGTTCTCTCGCTTTCTGGCAGAGCCAGAGGGGACTCTTTTATAGATATATTGCAAGAGCCAGCTTACGGTGGCTTGGTGGCTTAGTGGTTGGATTGCTGGCTGTTCCAGGCATTCTCACAAGGCTGACTGGAGTGCCTGGGTTCGACCCGGGGGTCGAACCCTTTTTCTTTTTGACGACGTGGCAGAACCCCTTCTTCTTGACAGCGTGGCCGAATCTCTTCTTTTGACAACATTCTCACACAATCTGACGAGAATGCCTGAGTTCTACCCAGGGGCCAAACCCTTCTTTCCGTTGTTGACAATGTGGCTGAAACCTCCGTCTTTTTGACACTTCATCACCTGCATATCCCAAGGATCGAAAGGCCCATATTCATTTACATATTTAAGGAAAGTTAAAGTTCGTTATTAATAATATACACGCTATGAACTTACGAATGCCATACTACAAATACTCGTAAATATTCATTTTTGCTCTTGGGCCTTGGACTTCTTCGAACCAACTAAGGGTTAATCTTAGAGCGGCCCGCTGTAAGGCCTCTCCTCTCAGCCCCCTTAATAACGGCATCTGCTAAATTTAACGTCTTTGATTCCAGTTCCATACTGAATCTTAAAGTTTCGCCAAAGCAAGTTGATGAATTCAGGATCGAATAATAGTAGGAATGGTTGTAGGAAAGGTAAATGCGAAGCTTAGAGGGCTGAGGCTGGCTCAAGTCTCCAGCGGTCAGGGAATACGAATTGCAAGAGGAAAGTCAAGTTCGAAAATGGGACCCGTTTTGGCCATTTTTATATATGGGACCAATTCAGGGCCTACTCGGCTAATGTTGAAGCACTTCAGCATGCTGCGGCGCGGCTTGCCGAAAATGGCGCTTAGGGTGAGCAAGGGTGAGCCAGCCTGAGGAAAGGTGAGCCAACCTGAGCAGGAACTGAGCCTAGCCTGAGCTAGGGTGAGCAATGTCACGTGCGCGAGGCACGAAAAAGGAAATTTCGTGTGCCCAGATTCGTCGCATACAACAGGGGGTAAGTCATGAAAAGTAGCGTCGTGTAAATACTTGGTAGCATCAACGACGGCATCCCTCTCGTTCTGTAATGGCAGCTAGCAAAGGGCTCTCTGCTGCTATGGGCGTGCCTACCAGGCGCCTGAACGTGGCCGTATTCGGGGCGCGGGACGAAGATCGGCACCGGTTAACCATACCAATGCCGTGGACCACGATGCGCCGCCCTGTCCCGTTCAGGACGCGCCATCGTCCAGTCCGCGTACCCGACCTCGAGTCGGCTTATACCGAATGGCGGCCCAAACTCCAATTCTGCCACCGCACCGCCCGACGAGACCTTGAATTACCGCATCTTTACCGAGCTCGTTTAGCAGTGGACTGCCGTATTGGGCCTGGATCCGACGGCGACTAAACGTCGCGTTGAACTTTTTGACGCCAAGGGATGTCGGTGGTGGTGCCGCGATTTCGTGCGACGCGCGACCCGGGTTTATTGCTCTTCTGTGTTCCAAAAACGCATGATCCAACACTCTCATCTGTTAGCCAGATGTATATATAGGTAGGTAGCCTTGAGGCTACCCGATTAAACTGCTCCATGAAAGTCCTGACACGCTCGGGCTCTTGTGCGGACCAAATCTTGCCCTTCCTCCTGTGGAAACCCGTCCTCTTCCCCAAGGCCCGGTACTTCGGGGGTCTTCCTAATCGTGGACACGCTGCGGTCGTCTCGCGTAGAAACACGACCCCTAGCATTCGCCATCTTAAACACATGACGAAACGACTCATCAATCCACTCAAGCCAGCGCGCCGCCTTCTCCGGGTTCCCCACCACCCCACAGCCCAACGTATACTCTTGTGAATGCTTAACCAGCTGCTCACTCGGCTCGTCATACAAACTGCACAGATCCCCTGTGCTCCTAGGACCCTGCCACGTTGCTCTGCCACCGCATGCTGAGCGCCATGAAATGCTCCTCCAGCAGATTCAGCGTAGAGCGCTCGTTGCGCCGGGCGGCCTGCGCGGCGAGGTAGTCCAGTCGACGGGGCGGTTGTGAATGGGGAAGGCCGAGTTTTTGCCGGCAGCGGCACGGTCGAGCTTGCGGCGGGGCATGTGCTTATGCTTTGGTAGTCCCCATTTTGTGATGCGCATCTTGTACATCTTTTCGCTACTAAGGTGGTTGTTCTGTCGAGAGTTCCAAAAAATAAGCTGGGAGAAGTCATGGTAATCTCTCCAGGGTTATTTGGTCACCATACCTGGGATCTGCATGAGGCAGTGCCCGAACTGCGCTGTTCGAGAATCGTGGCTTTCGTCCTGCTTGCACCGGGTCGCGATGAACGGATGATGCCGGCCAACGGTGGTGAGCTAAACCTTGCAGAGGTGTCATGCTGACGCCCCTCGGTACCCTGCAGGGATCTTTTTGCCAAAAGGTCGGATGTTCCAGGCTCTTTAGCTGTGATGGGAGTTTCGACGAGACCATCCCGAGCCGAAGCTCGGGAACCACGGGACCCTCCTGCTAATTGGTCGGCAGGCCCTACAGGGCCTGTTCCTAGTGATCGGTCTGCTGTAGCCGGTAGCCGCGGCCCAATGTCATGGCCGGGGTCATGACACTACTTTGATCGTGTCGTATCAGTACCTAGGTATGTAATTGCAAAATCTTCGATTGAAAACTCTCCTGGTTGGCAGATGCTATGAGAAACGGCTCTGATTGACAGTATAAGGTCTAAGGAACTACCAAAAGGATCGGACCCAATGCCTTACACATCGAAACAGGTACAAACAAACCCACCCCTGTGACGGTACTAAGTACGGATTACTGTCCTCCATCTCCTTCAGCATTGGCAGACCAAGCCGCTATCCTATGTTTTCATGGGGGTCCATTCGGGGCGGGGGTGGAGTCCTATAACCTGGTAAGCATAAAAAATATTCAAGTTCGGATTTACTGATTCAACCGTACCGTCGATAGTTGTGATCCGGAGTGCTGCAGTGTCGTGCTTTGCCACATCCAATGCTATCTCTCCCTTGAATCTGCCCAAATCTTTCCCTGTCCACATGTCGTGGACGAGATACTCGGCCTCGGCATGGTCTCTCAATGCAGGGATGCTGCTGATCTGAGTCTGCATCCTCACACTCTTATCCTGCGTGTTGAGCATAAAGAGGTGAATTCCCTTGACCGAAGTGCCCACCCAATACTCGGCGGGATGAAGCATGTCCGAGGTGCCATCCTTATTGAAGCCCCACTTAAACGGCATCGCAGAGGCGCCATACACGGGATCCTGATTGAAGGCGATCAGCTCCTTGTTGGACAAGATTTCGAGAATTGGCTTCGCGATGCTGTCCAGCCGAGTGCCGATGATAAGCGGGCTTTTGAGAATACACCACATGGCGAAGTGGCTCCGGTTCTCCTCAATCGTTAGTTGCCCGTTGCCGACCTCCAGCATGTCCCAGTCGTTGTGTCCCCAAAAGTTGGTCGTGTTCCAGAAAAACGATGCCTGGTTCACAATGGGCATCAGGCCCCAGCTCCACTGGTCTTTGCCCTCCCACTTGGGCATAATGTCGCCCCACATTCTCCAGCTGTGGCCAGTTTGGTTGCCCCATTGTTCGACGTGGGCGTGGCCCCATGCACAGAGCGAATATTGAATTGTTCGGTTTTGCTTGAGGAGGGCATCTCGCATCGCGTTGTAGCGCTTGGCGGTATTGGACGTTCCCCAATCGTAGCCTGCGGGGGCGCTGGTCGTCAATCCTTCTGGGGAGTACTGATATTGGTCATTAAACTGTGCCGGCACGTTGCAGTTGTCGTACTTGAGGTCTACATCAGTGCAATGAAACAGATACCTAGTCAGCCAAGTGCTATAGGTGGGAGGGTGGTACAGGTAGTTAAGGTCGTAACCAGGATCTTGACTGACAATCAACTCCCCACTTGCTGAAGGTTGCTGCATCGATTTCCTCGTAGCCAATTGATCCAGCATAGCCTCCGCAAGTATCAGTGCCTTAACATGTCATTAGTTAGCAAACTGCTCAACAAACGGCCGTGTTGATAGCCTATGTGACGGAAGAGTAGGGAGGTATACGAACCAGCATCACTGTATATTCCGAGCTTCAATCCCAGCGAGTGAATCACTTCAGCAGTGTGGCTAATTCCCTGGGGAAACTTGGTTTTGTCAGGTAGGATTTCTTTGGTGGTTGGGTCCCGCCTTTTCTGCTTGTCGCTCCAACAGTCATCAATGTTGACGTATTCGTAGCCGAGGTCCTTCAGACCCAACGAGATGAACAGCTGGCCAACTTTGATGAAGTCAGTTTCCTTGATGTCGCAGCCGTACTCGTTCCACGAGTTCCAGCCCATGGCTGGAAGGCGTCCCGTTCCATCTCGGCCAACTAAGGCTAGCGTTTGACCGGTTAGGAGCGCGAGTCCCGAGAGCGCGTAGAACACGAGCATACTGAGTAAATACTTTCGGACTGAGGGAATGAGCGAATGAATGAGGAGCCCTTGGCTTGAAAAGGACTTGGGGATAATAGCATATACCGTAGGTACCGAAGTAGATGCCTACACTTCTCTCATATTTGTATTCTTTGCGTACATCACTTAACGGACTGGGCGATATAAACTAGTGCGTTATTCTCGAGCAATGATCGCTTAGGGGTTTTGGCATGCATCGGGGGACCAAACACGGAGGTCGTGCCTCCACAGAGTCGGCCCTACACCGAAGACTCACACCACCAATCAGATATGGGAGTGCAGGATACCCAGACTAAGTTGTTAAATACTTGGCGGCTCGCTGGCTACCGCAGATGCCATCTTGGCAAATGATTTGATGGGTAGGCACCCGGCGACTTCCGGCAAACTCTTCATTAAGACCCCCAGGCATCGATTAGAGGGGTACAGAGAGCTTCCATTAAATGAGATTTTAGGTTCGGGTAATTGGGTACGCCTAAGGAATGCATGGGACTGGGAAATCTGGGATCGTGGGGACCGAAGTTGAAACATCCCATGCCAGTGGTCTCGATCTTAATTGACCCATGCATGACTCGGTATCACCTTGAACTTTTTTTTTCGGAAGAGTGGTCTGCAATAAATTCTTCACATTCATGTTGCCTCCGGACCCGCGGCAGTTGAGAAGCCCGTTTTGATAGACTGTGGGCGATCTCACTTCAATTCACGCAGGTTTGAGGAGGTTAGCTTACAGGTATTACGTCCCGCCGGAAAGGGAACGGACGCCGCTCCTCCGCTGAGCCTCCTCAAGGGGGTCACCCAGCGCACCAATCAAAACCGTATTTAGGATTACATTTGGCGCCGGTGCTGACTTGTTAAATGAAAAAGTCCCCTCAAGGACATGTTCCGATCTTCCTAGCATACAGCACACACATCAGCCTACAAACCAATGACCCAAGTTATCAAAATCGTCCCAAGTTCAACTGTAGGTAGATACTTGATCAGAACAAGGGAAAAAAACCAATCCGTGTCAAATTGCCAGAGTAGCGGTGAGGGGTCCAGCAATATCAAATCCGTTCTTCATGAGATATGCCTGCTGCCGGTCCTGAAACCTCCGAGATCCCAATATTGTTTGTCCTGTTCTACATCGAGAAAGGTCCTCTCGTCCGCAATGCAATTTACATCACCTTTTCTCGCCCTTTTGGCCCTAATATCCTAGCTACCTAGTCTGTGACCCCTCCTCCAACGAAATATGTCGCTGAGGAGAGTGTCGCCCATAAGATTCCCCTCAACGATATTGCGAGCGACCGGTCAGCCTAAACTATGTCATACTACCAGCCACTCGTACTTTTTGCTAGCAGAGTAAGTATGGAACTTGACGTTTCAGAATGCTGAGAGGTGGGAAATGGGGACCCGGGATAGCAAGCCCGGGCAAGGGACATATCGAGGGAAGGACGAAGGGATCTGAAACCGTCAGCGGAGGCATAACCTCGCGATTTGATGTCACTGGCTGATGTAATGCAGCCATGCATTCCAGCTGCGTTTGTTAACTTGTTCAGTTTGAATAGGATACCGTGCACCCTGCGAGGTTGAATCAATAGCAGAGATTTAGGTCCGGACAAGGAGACTCCGCCGCTTGGTCCTGGTCGCTGCAACTCGACCGTAAGAAAAGACTTTGATACACACCGCACAAGGCAGTTGGTCCCTTCTGGCGGCAGGAATATAGAATACCTACCAGGTCACGTCATAGGCGATAGGATGAGCATTCGAATGCCCGCACATGGTATCCTCTGAATCTCAGCATACCCTGGGTTCCTTTTTTCTGGGCTGGATTGAGTACATTCTGATGTCCTGTAAACTTATGTGCGACTAGTGGTAAGATCTTGGTACTTTCTTGCGCTTCTTGGTGTTGCTATGTTGGCTGTGTTGTGATGAGGCTCAAGGGATGTGATACTACAGTAATCGGAGTCCCTCTATCCGGGGACTTCATTGCCCAGTACGGGCTGACTATACATTGACGTAGAAAGCCTGGTAAATAAGGCGGAGATGCTATGCTAGGTGTGCTTATCCTGGTAACTGCCCGGGCAGCGCTACTGCGTGAGCGGCGGGGTGGACGGAGGGAGCAGCTCCGCGATCCTCAAAACTCTGCAGAACTCTTCGAGCTCTAAGGGACTGCGTTACCTGGTATATTGCTTCACGAGAAGTACAAGAACCAAGCCCAAACCGTTAAATCTTACCGTGCTTTAATTATTCGTGACACCTCCCTACTAGATTTGCAATATGGTCGCTTTCAGGAGCATCGGGTTGCTAGCCCTGGCTGTTGGAGTCGCTAGGCTCGTGGACGCTCAGGCAAAAGTCAAGATCATGGCGCTGGGTGATTCCATCACCGGAAGTCCCGTAAGAGACATGCCCTCGGACTCAAGAAGTTGCTTAGCTAACCAAAGCGAGCGAACAGGGCTGCTGGCGGGCCGTCCTCTGGCGGAAACTCCAGGACGCCGGCATCAAGAACACGGACTTTGTGGGAACGCTCCCTGGTCAGGGCTGTGGCTTTACTTACGACGGGGAGAACGAGGGCCACGGCGGATTCCTGGCCACGAACATCGCCAGACAGAACCAGTTGGTGGGCTGGCTCTCCCAGACCAAGCCCGACGTTGTTATGATGCACCTGGGGACCAACGATGTGTGGAGCAACATAGCACCGAGCACGATACTTGCCGCCTTCGAAACGCTTATCAATCAAATGCGAGCCAGCAAAGCGACGATGAAAATTCTGGTAAGTCGAGTCTTGTCCTCAAGTACCAGACATATTTCTCCCTAACAACAATGAAACACATAGGTCGCACAAATCATCCCGATGCATCCGTCAAACTGTGCCGACTGCGGGCAGCGGGTCGTGAATTTGAACAAAGCAATCATGGAGTGGGCTCCGAAGGTCACAAAATCGGAAAGCCCCGTCACGGTAGTGGACTGCTGGACGGGATTCGACACTGCCTCGATGACAGGCGATGGTGTCCACCCCAATGCAAAGGGCAACGATGCCATGGCGAAGTGCTGGTATGATCCGCTTGCCAAGGTGATCAAGGACTTTGAGTGATGCGAAAACTCTTCACATACCAGCCAAGCTTTGCGAGAGTAAGGGGGGGGGGTGGGGGGGTGGGGCCTTTGTCACTTATTCAGATTTCGAAATTGAATCCACCCTACTCTAGTAACAACTTATAATCATCAGTGCGGCCTGGCTGGCCAAGCCAGCAAGGCAGCTTAAAGTGTTCGACACGGCATACCCAAGTTCTCTGGCAAATTCTTCTTTCCTTTGTAAGTTCTATGCTTACGTTGGTAAGAGAGAAATTCCCCAATACGTCGCTTACAGACAAAGACATCTACAACCGCCGCTACGAAATTGAAAAGGTAGAACGCGAGGGGTATTACGATATAGCCTCCCTCGTTCAGCGCATTCGCAAGTGGTGCGTGGATGAGGAGGGTGGGGACTACGAACTATTCTGGCTTGATAATGATAAGACCGGTCCTTGGCGGCGCCCTTTGGGTATTCCCATGGCAGTTGCAGATGTGGAAGCGCCATTACGAATGCGCCTCTCTCGACGCTACATATGGTCCAACCCCTGAAAGATTGTTAGCGTGCGACTTGGTGAATATCGAGAAGGGGTATGTGCAGCACATGAATAGCTGGGAAGCTGTTTTGCAGCGAGTTAAGGTAGAGTATTTAGGCCTTCATTCCAATACTCAAAGCCCTGAGATATACTCGCTAAGGTCTTGAATCTCTTCCCTGAGACCTCAAGTTTCCATCAACGACTCAAAAATAGAAAAAGAATGCCAGGGCGGTTTTGATCCACAGGCTGCAGCCAAGCCGTAAAGTTGCCGCGCGAACAATCTTTCAGGGGTTGGACTGTAGTGACTTAGGGAAAAATATCCCTGACCACGTGCTCCCCTTGTATGCAAACTGGCCCGGCCTAGATCCTTCTATTCTTTTACTTTTTCTTTCTTCATGCCCCCCATCATTTAGAAAATTTAGCATTTGGGCGCCGCGCCTTTGGCGCCTACCAACCGTTAGTTTTCTTTATGGTCAGAATGAGAAATTAGTCGATTTTTTAGTTGAGTTATTGACTGTTATTAGAGTTACAGTCCTTCTTTGAGATTTATACCGTATATTAGACATACGGCCGTACATTTAGGTACGATGACTAGTTTATCTTCTGGCCTGCCCCCTCTTCCTCAGCAACTGGCCTGCCGGCCAATTATTGCACCAACAGACCACTTGACTGTGTTGCATCTAGTGGTGTTTATATTCCCTCTTCCAATAGGCAGGTATACAGATTTTCAGGGAAGATTTCAATGCCGACTATCTCATTTTGTTGCGTTTCGATGTCTCGGACCTCGGACGGTAACAAATTGAAAATCCAGTTTTCAAACCCGAGTTTCTTGGCATGAGACACAACCATCTCATGTCTTTTATATAACAAGACACTTAGGGAGAGTAATTGGAGACTACAAATAAAGGAATGACCGGGCTGTCGGCGTAAGCTTACGTCTATCGCTCCCAGGGGGTAGGGTAATTAGCATAAATTGTGTCAAGTGGCACAGCACAGGTTGTGGGATTCCCGGTTGTAATCAAAATGGGGTCAAAGAGTCTGGTCTGGTGGTATCCGTACAAGGATTGATTTAATCCAGTTATCTGCCTCTCCTTCATGCGTTGGTTTACCTTTCCATTATTCTCATCATCAACTTTATATTCGGAAAGTTAAATACCACAGAAAATGTTGTACCAACAAGTCTCGTCGGCTCTCCTAGGCAGCTATGCAATGCTAAATGTGTAAGTCAGGTTGTTCAATTCCTTGCAGGTTTACTAAATATCGCCACAGATCTGGAAACGGCACCCACTGGGGCCAGAAACCAACAGGCATTCTCACCTATACCGACAGAGGGTTTGTGTCGGCCAACATGGCAGCGACGGAACCCGAACTGCGGCCCTCGAATGTCACATGGCCACCAAAACCAGAAGATGCCCAAGACCTATGGGCGTTGATCGGCAGGCATGCCTTGTCTTATGCTGGCACCTTTACCATCACCGAACGTTCTCCCGATGAGAAAACAGGCCAGGTCATCCACGGGCCATTGACCGTGTGCAGTGTTCCAGCGCTGGTCGGAACGAACCTGACGCGGAATTATACGCTGCTGCAACGCCCAGATGGTGAATATCTGAGGCTCTTTAGCGTGAATACGGAAAGTGGGAGGAGCAGCGAAATATGGTGGAAGAGACTAGCATAGGGGCCAATTGGATCTTGTTGCCTCGTTGGCGCGAGTTCTTGTGAAACAAGCGCGACTTGGTTGTTTTAATGTTTTTTTTTTTTACTAGTAACCTAGTTAATGCGGATATGCGCAGCTCAAATTATCGCTACCTACTTCGTAATCGCGTATTGGTTCTCCCCAAATCATGGCAACCAAGAACTCTGCAGTGTCGTGTAGTAGCACCGGGGGACCAGGGGAGGACAAAAGTTCTAAGCGTCCACGGATGTGGAGCCCTAACCGCTAGAGCCAAGCCTCGGAGGATCCGAACTGCCCACTCAAAACTTCATGCACTGACCGAAGGATCGGATTAGGATCAAATCGGGTGGTCCCGCTGTCCAAACACGGCAGCCCGAAACCCAAATGATGTCGCACAAGGCCCCGCACCTATTCCCCTAATTCCCAGCCTTCCACGGGGGCCAGAATATGCGCCAACAGCTGTTAGTGCGGGACTTGGTGACAAACCAAAAAAAACACAGCCATGAGAAGTACCACACTAACATCCTGTCGATCGCCTTAACGTTAGGCTGCCATCACCCCCGCAGCTGAAAGATTTTGGTTCTTTTGCTAATGGTGGCGTCGACCCTCTCCATCTTCGCGACTTAACCTAGCTTCAGAGTTATCACCCTTCCCTCTCTCCCAAATAGAGCCGTGTCGCTACGATTTATCGAATCTCGAGGCTGACTGACCATGAGGCCGCTTCCCATCTTTCTTCTCGCCCTCGGGACTGCGGCGAGAGATTTTCGATCCTGGTATCCCGAATATGGCGCAATCTTTGATTCAACACTCAACGGAGAGTGTTCAGCTGAATATGAGGCGTGGAAACCCGGGAACCAGGGTATGCCCATGACCAGCAATGGCACGACCAGCCTCGGGGAAGCCGTGGTGCAGTGTCTCCTCTCGTCAACATCCGAATTCATCAAGACCAACACGGCAAGCGCAGCTGTTCTGTTGGGAATCACGCCCTTTGCGCTATCCGTTCTCGGATCGAGCAGCGAGGAAAGCGCGCTTCTCTACGTCATTGCTCGACGTCCGCTCTTGACTACCTTCCTCTTGGCGGGGTCACCCGTCACTTCGGCGCTCCGACCATTCGAATACAAGCCCCCGGTGGGCATTCTTCGGTCTCGAGAAGGCCGCTTCTACAGCATTAAGCTCGGTCCAGCTTGGTTTGTCCTTTTCCTCGAATACTTCATCGCCCTAGCCTGCGTTGCGAATGTCGCCCACGTCACGTACGAACTCGGGGTTGGCGTCATCACCATGCTCCTGCCGGATTCCAGTTTCCTCCCGGGGCTATGGGCCGCAACTGGAATCCTCGTCCACGTGATTGGCGCCGCCTGTCTCAAGTCTCGCCTCCGGCTGGTGAGACCAGACGGCGAGACCCTCCTTGCGTCGGAATTCACTCTATCATCGGACAAGGACGTCAAAGTGGAAACCATTCCCGAAACGAAACTCTTTCTGGTCTTGTCGTGGCTCACTTCGACATGTACCACTTTCCACGTCATCTTCGGAACTCTTGCCTTTTCAAGCATGCAGTTCATCTCCGTGAGGGATGCGTTCGGTGTTATTGGGAGGTATACCGCTTCCGTGACTCTCTGCAGAGTCATCACCATGTATGAGATGTCAGGTCTGCGATCTTCGGTGGGAGGGCCGGACGCGAATTATACCGATGAAGGACAGGATCCTGTTGATGGCGTCAAGGCGGGCCCTCTGCCTCGGGTGTTTACGTTTGCGCCTTGACGAGGTAGACCTGAAGAGTTCGAGGAGCTATGGTTTGACAGCGACGGTGAAACAGTGTCGGGAAGGAGAATCCGGGGTCATTGATGGTGGGTTCGCCATCGCTGGTGGCAGGAGTAATCTCTTATGGATCTAAAGTCGGATCGCGTTGAGCGCGGGCCGGATGTGGAGATGACTTATGAACTACGCATTGTGCACTCATGTTACATGTAGGTGGGCGGAAATAGGCCATGTATTGCGTTCAGCGTTTTTGCAACCATTTTTCATCTCCAGTATTTTCTATGTATGTATAAGCCGACATAGCTGTTAGTAGCCTTCCAGGTTCAGGTGCGTCTACATGTAGACGGTGGTGCAAGTGACAGACCCATGTCAATCACAACTCTATCCGTTGTCCATACCAAGTGACCAGGGACAAAGAATGAGAGCAGAAGTCTCAGCGGATTGACAGGTACCGTTATCTGTTTGTAGAAGAGATAACAATACTTCTGTCAAGGTCTCAGCAAACAAACCTAGGTACCTCTCCTGGATGTAGCCACAAAACAGACATTAAGCCAAACTTGGAGCGAGTATCTGTTGGTGATATCGCTCTCAACAGATGTGTTCGGAGGGTCCAGTCCGGAGAGCCTTGCACTTCATGATAATTACGTGTTTTATCATATCTTAGTGTTGAGAACCCCAATTCAAGCAAATTGTGGAATGGAGAGCAAATAGTGACATGTGTTGAGGACCCAATTTCCTGGGCAGACGCTCCAACCAAGTACCGAACAATCTTAATCTCTCAATTCGGACCTCTAGCACGTAAATCGGCTAGAGGTGGAGGATAACTTGGTGCTCATTGGAAATGGTTTGAGTCTGTTAATGGAATGCACCCCTACCATCACATTTGATGAATTAACTTATCTCCCATATCTACTCATCTCGTAACCTGGGAAAAGAGACTTGGGAGACGGGTATGAAAGCATCACGGCTACTATTTCCCGTGGAAAGTAATACTCAAATTGTCCGGATACTGGAAGCAAATCTATTATAAGATCCCATGCTCAAATCCCTGTTCTAGATCGCCCTATCGACTCTCAGATTTCTCGCGGTGGCTTGGCAAGGGGGGGGGGGGGGGGGGGGGGTTTTTTTCTCCCC
>Ga0247763_1001101_pt1 | contig 15976 bp, 15 predicted proteins | sample UWRJL141409B4_FD_179926 | JGI IMG/M metagenome (GOLD analysis project Ga0247763, IMG submission 179926) | Plant litter microbial communities from Arlington Agricultural Research Station in Wisconsin, United States - UWRJ-L141-409B-4 | ecosystem: Environmental > Terrestrial > Plant litter >...
ACTCCCGTTCCCCATTTCACCCCCTCTAACGACGCACACATTCACCGACCACACTGGGTCCATTTTCATGCGATGTCAAATCCAACGGCCTCAACAAATACACCTTGGTTGCTCACGTGTGTTTGTCAAAAGTGCATGCGTGCTGAGGTCCAGATCTTTCGAGCGATTTTTATTTTTAGGTTTATTCGTTGTATGTTACATTGCGCTGTAGTGCAATCCGTTGCGATGTAGGCTACATGCCAATGTCATCGCGACTTGACTGGGCTGGAAAATTCGCGCCATTTGTTTGGATGCGCGGAGTGCCGCACGAACTGGTCACATACCAGATCTAAGGTCATCTATGTGATTACCTCATCGATGCAAATTGGATGATAGCCCTTTCATCAGAATACATCGGTGCAATAGGTGTGATGCATCTGTGGTGAGGGTTGTTTCTTTGGTTCTCTTGTTTTTTTGCCAGGGGAATCATGGTTGTCAGCGATGGAAACTGGCAGGTGTGGTTTTGGTGGACAAGCTCTGAGGAACACAGAGCGCAAGGAGCTCGGACCAGGTGTTACCCTTGACAGTTAATTAACTTTTGGCCGCCCCTTGTCACCAACCCAACCCTCAACGTTAACTCAACGCCTCCCACGCACCATCAGTCCAACCTCGTCAACGCGCTTCAAGTCAACGCAACGTCAAGTTGACGCGTAGTGATCAAATCCAACGCGATGCAAATAACATAAGGGTTTTTGTGAACGGCGCTGGCGATTTTGCCCGATGGTGCAGTGATGGGTTAACGAAGAAAATAAAGAAGACTGTTTACAATAATATTTAGCCCATTAAAATTAGGTACTTAAAGATTGGAAACATATTATTTAATCAAATAAAACTACCATTATTCTTCTTTATCGTCGTAGTTATTATATTTAAAGGACGAAAAATAAAGCGTTTATATAAAGTATGTCACGGTACCATGATGCTGCCTACCTGTGGTTACGCAGCTAGATGTAGAAGGACTACGGTGCAGTGCCCTGACTGCACAACGTTCCACTTTTTGTGGTGTTTACGCATTGCGTCCTTTGGTGCCGTGACACTTTCCTTTTGCAAAAGAGTATAAAAAGGGGCGGCCTAGTACAATAATCCAAGAAAACAAAGCTCTAGCACATACTTATCATATCTAAAATCGGATATATAATCTTCACGAAGTCAAACGACTTCTTTAGCCAGGTAACTCACCTGATCCTAATCCAATCAAGCCCTGTTGGCTATAGATGAAAAGATACACTACGAAAAAAAGGGCCCCAAAAAGCTGTTAAGAAGCTATTAGAGTATAGAAACGTTATTGGAAAGAATTAAAACAAAAATAAATCTAAGCCTGAATTAAAAGGATTCCTTGGCATATCGAGCAAATTATTCAGTTGGAGGGAGGAAATGAATATAAAGAGGGTCGGAAGAAGGAGGTGGCCACTGATTTGTAAATAAAGGGGGTGGCGTTTTTAGCGCCTAATCAAAACTTTTGAAATGGACATCCGTAGATAGGGTTTGAATATTACGGAAGCGGAGAGCAGGTTGAGGTTGAGGACCCGAATTGAGCACTTTAACCGCAATACAGAATTAGAAGCTAGAAGTAGCTAGCTGCTTTGAGACATTGAGATTTAGAGACTGATTTGAACCTGAATATGCGTAAAGCACTGTGCACAAAGATGTTGCTTCAACCTACAATCTAATCTATTAACTTGGATGGCGGAGGGCGGGAATTTTGACAAAATATACACCAAGTGAGATATTCCAACGTATTTTTCAGTCAAGTATCGAACATCACTTACCCCAAGACACATAATCACTAGTAAATCCAGTGAAAACCATGGAAAGACTAGCTATTTGGGAGCCCAGATGGATGGAGCATCATGGTGATGGAAGGATAGAGGAGGCAACTAGATGTTTAAAGGACCCCGAAGTGGTAATTGGCTCTGCGAAGCTTGAATAAATCCTTCGTGCACCGTTTATTGCTCGATCGTTCTGTATATCCTTCACCATGTGATTTTCTTTGATATTGCTCGAGTAAATTTGACCCAAGTTCCAGCGACGATTCCTGCGCATCCGCTGCTTGACAGATGGCCGTCTCCCTGACACTCTTCATTGTGAAGAATGAGATGAAGAGCGCAGGGAAGAGGCAAGATTGAAGGTACGGAAAAAACGAAAACGGCTAAAGGCTAAAAGTCTCTGTCTGAATTGCAAGCATCGCAGTGTCTGTCGAGAGAAGATATTGCAGTGGTGGAAAAGGTGGCAAGAAGCGCAAAAAGCTGCCCGTGGAAATCAGACGAGAAGAAATATCTCACATCCCAAGGTCGCTGCACGCAGTGCGGGAAATCCTCGCTTTTAGAAGGATTCCGCAAGTGTCTCGAATGCCGCTCTAAAAACAACGAGAGGATAAAGAGAAACAGCGAGTAGCAAAGGAGGAGACTTCTCTTGAGGAGCCAATCCAAGAACCCCTGGGGGTACCTATGGATGCATCCGATGAGGAGCCTGCTCCTGAGTATGGAGATGTGAATGAATCTGACAAGTCCTCAGTGTAAGCTGTGTGGCGGGTAGAAACCTGCAGAGACATTTCTCTGGTGCCCGGGAGGCCGCGCCAAGGAAAGAGTTCAGAACGGGGTGGGGTCGAGATTGCCCGCGTGAGGGTTTCCCAAGCGTCGATGATGAATAGGGGCAGGTTCTCGTGCAGGTGCTCATTGGGTCAGGTCCGAAATCTGAAAATTGAGTCTAGCACTCATCCCGGCCCAAGCCGGACCCACTCCCCTGCCCACGATAATTGTAGCCATCCAACACAACCGGGAAGTCAAAGTCCCGGATGCCATTCTTAATCATGCCCCACTGAGTCGCTTAAGTCAGGCACCAAGATTGCAAGGCATTCGTCAACCCTGCCTTCCTGTCCACGTGCCGGACTGCACTGGGGCATTTTGCCGGATTTCGTTGTGGAGGTCATCTTCCTGCCCAGATCGACTCCGGCCTGCAAAACAGACTCTGTCTCCTCTTCTTGCTCATTCATTTTCGTGGTTGCGAACGCTTTCCCGTGCATGCATGGCACCGGATGTTCCTATCAGGGCCATCACACTCTCGTGCACATGGGGGCAATTCTGCAACATGCAGCAATATGAAATCCTCGGCGGGTTTACTGCATTCCGCTTGTCTCACGGTTCAGCCTTACCAACCCACCGGGGTTTATTTTAGGGAGCGCCAGGTTGGATGAAAGATAGGTTTGGATTGGGAAACTCGGATCAAGCTATCTCGTCATACCCCCTGCTGATTATCATGCTTGAACGTAACGTGGTTACCCGCCTGAACTTGTCATATTCCTTACCGCGACAGGGGAGCCCCTTGCTTGCCGCTACCGCTGCCCAAAGGAGCCTCTCCCGTCCCTCCCATGTTACTTAGGGGGGCTGCGCTTACCAATTTCATTATATAATCCGTGCCATCCCGTTTTTGGTAAGGGTTTGTGACAGAACGACACTGCACACGATTCATCAACACGCAGGTATCAAGGTGTGACATTTACAGAGTGGTACCATGCCCCATTTCCGTGTTGATGTGTGTGGCATGGAAAAGTGACATAACGTAAGACGGTCATTTGGGTTTCAGCTCTGGTAGATGCAATAGCCAAGCCACTGGCTCCAGGGTAGAACCCTCTTGTTGCCCGTGTCGATGGCGATATGGCCGCTAGACCGAGTGTATAAAGCCGTTTGGGTAGCCACGCAACCCGTTTTCCATCAGTAATCACCATCGTGGTCTCCTAGACTCTCTCTCTCTATCTATTATTGTTGATATATTACTTCTAGTTCATCTATACGCCGCTCGTTTTGCCATGGCTAAGCTGCCTAACGGACTGATATCATTCGGTAAGAATGCCAACTGCACGCTCGCGCTCTGCCCCGTCGAAGCGAGCATTCTCCAGTACCGGCCATCCATTCCTGGAAATGGAACCATCATTGGCCTATTCGCGCTGGCCATGCTCATACACATTATCCAAGGCTTGCGTTGGAAGTCCTGGGATTTTATGATTTGCATGATTCTCGGTTGTGTGGATGAGATTATTGGATACATTGGCCGGATCATGTTGAACTCGAATCCCTTCTCCTTTAATGCCTTCGTTATCCAGATCGGTAAGTCTCGGGAACAAACTCTAACAAGGTTACTCTCCGCAAATAAATCCCTGTTGACTTGCTCACCTACCGACGCAGTCTGCATTACCACCGCGCCGGTATTCTACTGCTCCGCGATTTACGTGTTACTGTCGAGGACGTGAGTCGAGGTTTTCCTCCGATGCGCAGAGCTTAGAACTGATGGACAAAAATTCTCAAGCATAAACCATCTCGACCGCTCCGTATCCCGCTTTGCTCCTCGACTTTTTGTCTGGATTTTTATCCCGTGCGATATCGTGTCCCTGGTGCTCCAGGCGGCTGGCGGCGCCTTGTCCTCGACACAGGCCGGCACAGGCAAGAAGAGTGGTGTCCAAATCTCCATGGCTGGCCTCATCCTGCAGGTCATCACCCTCGTCATTTTCGTCGCCCTCTTTGCCGACTACGTTCTGCGATACAAGAAAAAGTCTGCTGCTGCCAACCCACTGCAATCAAGGATCAAGCTCTTCCTCGGGTTTCTATTCCTCTCCATCATTTTTGTGCTTGTGCGCTGCTTGTATCGGGTTGACGAGCTGCGAGACGGCTATGATGGGCCTCTAATCCGCAACGAGCCTTTGTTCATGGTCCTTGAGGCAGCGTAGGTTCTATTCCTCCCTTCTGCTGTCAATTATGCCACTATTTTTTTTCTTCTTCTGGGTTACGACCTTCGCTGGGTACTATTTTTTGCTAACTTCTTTTCTACCTTAGCATGATGGTCCTTGCTGTCTTCTGCCTTAACATTTCTCACCCCGGCATTGCCTTTGGCGACGAAAAACGCCCCACAGAGGGTGTGACCTATACTGTCAACAGTCAAATGACGGAGATGAAGAAGCAAGATTCTTCCTCCGAGTGAGAGATAAAGCTTACGGTTATCGGGGGAAAGGAAGTCATTGGCAATGGAAGCCAAGGAGTAAATGGCGGATTGGATAATATTAAGTTGGTATTTTGTGGTGGCTCACATCTTCTAGACTGCGCGCACAAATCTGCGTCCCGCATAGGCCCGTTGGGGGAATTGGGGCCACTTGTCAGCTAGAAAACTGGATCTTGCACAAGACCTACAACATAAGTGGTCTGTCCTCTCGACCGCCTTTTCTTATGACGAGCTCCCTCGTGCAGGTCGGCGCCGAAAGCAAACATGGTAAGTTTCTTGCTGTCAAGGCCACCCGTCGGGTTCCACAGACAGGATGTGGCACTGCAGCAGTGACCGGGTACTGTACATGCAGTTCCTGCCCCTATCGCTCACGGCAGTGGCGGCCTCCCACCGGAGCTCCGCCACCCGACTTCGTGGGAGCTGATGACACGATTCCATGGCAATATGCACAAACAGGTATAAAACGGAATGAATTTTACTGAGGAATCCATAGTTCATCACTTCCAACCGAGCGTGGTCCCTTGAGTTAAGTAAATGCCAAGATATCGTAAAGTATCAACGACCCTGGATCGCCACCCGACATCCACCACAACCACCACAACCAAAGGCGCGAGTTGTAAACTGCTAGGTGGCCTTTCCACTAACACAACTACTAACGCCTCGAAAAGTGACACTAACTGTTGTTTTCCATAAGCTACAATATAACATCTCGAACAATAATATCGGTCGCATAACTAACTGCTCTTCTTACCCCGCCATGCCAGTTTTGTTGACCTTTGGTCCCGCCATCGAGGAAACCTTGTAAGCGAGCTCGTGGAAGACGCCGGCGTTCTGGCTTCTGGGGTAAAGGAGGGCAACATCTAGGGGACAGTGTCATCGAGTGTGAGACCCCTTGTTTATTTTTGCACAAGACACCTACCGCCGTCGGATAGACTGGAGGGAATCTCGCACAGCCGGCCCTTTCTGACACGGGCAGGAGATGTCTCAAAAAGCTGCGGAATCTCCGGAGCATCGCCAGCACCGTTTGCAGCGAGACATGTGGGGCGGCCGAGAGAGAGATGAAGCGTGAGACAGTGACGGAACACCAGGATGGTGGTATCGATGTGATGTGCGTTTGTACCGTCGGTCTGAGTCAACCGAGGAGGCAGGAAGACATGGTCAATGATGAAATCCAGAGCCTGCCTGCTCACTCTTGGCATGTTCATGACCAGCAACGAGGAGACGAGTGATTGAACTACTTACTTCAAGACGATTAAACGGGGAGTCGGAGATGGCCCCAAGCCCAAGGCAGCCTGCCGTTAACCATTTGGGCAGAGGTTCAACTCTAGCCCTATGAGCAGGACGACCGGCGTAGAGACGTTTCGACCCAACTGAATGAACTGTCGTAGCTTCTTCCCTGTCTTGCAGCAATTTCTACTCTACCACACGCTAAGGTAAAACCCCGGACTGACGCTATCTTCCCAGGGCTACCTAGCTACCTCCTTAATCTCGTCGTCGTACATTAGGCATTCAACCACTCGCCTCTAGGTTCGCTCCCTGATCCAAATTGGACAAGCTGAGTCACGTAACAAACCGACTACCCATCTAGTCGGCGGCAGACAGATTAAAATCCTACACCCACAGCGAATGCCACCACAAAATCACCGCCTTCGACACCAGCCCACGCAGCGTCCTCTGCGTCGGATTTTGGAGAATATAGTCCTGGAGCCGCTCCTCGTTGTAGAACTGCGCCACGTTCTCGGGCGACGGATGTCCCGTCGCCTCGCTATTGATGAACCCGACCGTGATCAACATATCGACAAGCCACAGCCGCAGACCCAGCGGCTGCCCGCCGCTTTGTTCATGTTCCTTCTTCCGCCGGTTGTGCGTCTTGGCCATGGTCTTGAGAGTGATGGGGCCGCCCTCGGCGTCATCCAGCATGGCTTGGAGCACTGTTTTCCAGTCAGTTTTATTTTCAGCAACCAAGAGGAGGTGAGCTTACTGGCAGGCTGCAGTGAGTAGTTGTCCCCTTGCCGAAAATCCAGACGCGTCAGAGACCGATCGTGCTCGACGACGTTGTGCTTGCGCGCGTCGACGAGATCAAAGGTGCCATCCTTGCGCACGACGGGCTTGAGCGTGTTGGCGAGCGAGTGTGCGACGGTGCCGCTCATGTGGAGGGCGACCATGAGGGCTGCCTCGAGGCGGGGGAGGGTGATGTTTTTGCCATCTCGCGGTCTGTTTTCGGTCAGTTGAGCAAGCGGGGGGGGGGGCTAGGTTCAGTGAACGCACAGGTACCCCTGGTTTGCCAGCGCGTTCAGGCCGGGACACGGTGCGCGATCGGCGACGTTCAGCCGGATGTAGGAATGGTCTTCGCCGCGGATCTTGGCTCTTTCGGCTTCTCGCTCTTTGGTGTCGAAAGTGAAGATGCCCTTGACGGCGTTGGATACGGTAAAATACATTTTGACGGCTTGCTGTAGCCGCAATTGGAAGACGAGTAAGATACTGGGGGAAGAAATGCTATCATTATGTCCCGGGGAGCTACCAACCCCCCGGAGGTCCCTGCTTATGTACAACTGTCGCCGACTGGGCGAAGCTCAGCAAGCCCCCCCGCCCGCGCGATGTGACACGACGTGACACGTGGTTATCTCTGGCGCCCAGTGTGCGCGCTGATTTTGTGCTTGGACTGTGTATGGCCGGGACGCTGTTTCGTCAGCTCAGCCCCCAAGTTCTGCAAGTTAAGGTGGGTACATCCGTCGTTGCGTCGTGTCGCGCGCTCGAGATGCCGATGATTGCATTCATTTGACCCAATTTGCCGCAGCCACTCAAATTGGACCCAATTCACACCGAGGAGGGGTTTCAGGGAAGATTCCTCTCTCATGGTATCGATATCTGCTGTAAATGTGTCCATGTTCCTTAGTTGTTGGTCAAGTCCCGCACTACTGTCGGCCCTGACGCTAAAAGCTGACGGCAGCCCGGCGCCCTATCGGCTTTCTCCGAATATCACCAAGATGCATGTTCAGCCAGCCACGAGCAGGCATTGCAGCTGGACAGGTCGGGGAAATTAATAAAGGACGAACGGATTGGCTTTATTACGCAGACCCTCGTTGTGCGTGTGCCGCGCCAATATCTTACTTTACCTACCGTAAACACCCCCCGTCTAAACTGCGCCGGCGACTCTAGCGTCTGAAAACTCGTGTCTATCTCGGTTGAGTTCATTGACTGCTCGTTGACGAGCTGGCTAGACAACATGGACGACCAGCGGATGCTATTCGAACCCTCGCTGACGGAGAAAGTGTCGATCGGGACATTCCACTTGATCAACAAATTCTTGCCGTGGCACAAGCTCCCAGGCATCCTCGGCGCCCTCAACCTCAGTGCCCTGCGCGTCGAGCTGCGCGGCCTCAATCTCCATGATGGCTATCCCAGCGCGGCACCGGTCCAGGGGACACAGGAAACTGAGCCCCTGCCAGACGAGCGATTCAGAGATGCCCGCCACTCGGATGGCAAGTTCAATTCTCTCGAGATGCCGCGTATGGGCTGCGTGGGCATGCGCTTTGGGCGGAATTTCCCCAGGAAGCACTGCCAGCGTCCGACGGACGAGCTGCTCATGACGCCCAATCCGAGAATTGTCAGCGAGCGCTTGATGGCGCGCAAGGAGCCCGATGGCTTCATCCCCGCCACGACGTTGAATCTGCTCGCTGCGGCGTGGATCCAGTTCCAGACGCACGACTGGTTCAACCACGAGCTAGTAAGGTAATCCCTGGCCTACACCCAGCGTTTACTGACATGGGTGGGCAGAGCAAAGAGACGATAAACATTACGCTGCCAGAAGGTGAAACATGGGATGGCCAGGCCGTCATGACAGTCCCCAGAACCCAGCCAGATGCTCCTCTGGACAAGTCGGACGAGACATGTCCGGGCTACAGGAACATGAACACGGCCTGGTGGGACGGCTCGCAGATTTATGGGTCCAGCGAGGAAATCACCAGCGCGCTGCGGGCGAAGCTCCCAGATGGAAAGCTCGAGCTGATCAAATATGGCAAGGAGGATTTCTTGCCTCGAGAACTGGACGGCACGCCGCGTACCGGCTTCAGTAACAACTGGTGGATTGGTCTCGAGCTCTTGCACACGCTCTTTGCCCTGGAGCACAATGCAATTTGTGACACGCTCAAGAAGGCGTATCCGACGTGGACGGGGTATGATTTTCTGTTCCTTCCTGCTCACAACATTGAACCTCCAGCTGACGGCCGTCAATCAGGGACAAAATCTTCGACACAGCCCGGCTGGTCAACTGCGCCCTGATGGCCAAGATCCACACGGTCGAGTGGACTCCGGCCATCCTCGCGCACCCAGCCCTGGAGATCGGCATGAAGGCGAACTGGTGGGGTCTGGCCGGTGAGACTCTCACCAAGATGGTCGGCCGTATCTCCAAGACGAGCGAGGTCATCTCGGGTATCCCTGGCTCTGGCACGAACCAGGACGGCATCCCATATTCCATGACGGAGGAGTTTGTTTCTGTTTATAGGATGCACCCTCTCATTCCCGGTATGAATAACCCTAACCGCCCCTATTTCTCATCTCCACCCAAGGTACTTTTTTTCATGCTGACTTGGGGGCGTTAGACACGGTCGCCTTCTTCGACGCCGACTCAGGCCAGCACAAACTCACCACGCCCGTTGTCTCGACGACTTTCGGCGCCTCCCGCACCCCTTTCAAAGAGGGCGACCTCAGCTTCGCCGATACCTTTTATTCTTTCGGGATAAACTTCCCCGGCGCTATTACTAACCACAATTACCCCTCCTTCCTGCGTGACCTCACCATCCCCGGTGATAACCTCCGCCGCGACCTCGGCACCATCGACATCCTCCGGGACCGCGAGCGCGGCGTGCCGCGCTACTGCGCCTTCCGGCGCATGCTGCGCATGTCTGTGCCCACCACCTTTCTCGAGCTCACAGGTGGCAACGCCGCGCTTGCCGCCGAGCTTCAAGAGGTTTACAACAACGACATTGAGCTCGTCGACGCACTGGTTGGCTCGCACAGCGAACCTCTTATTCCCGGGTTTGGCTTCAGCGAGACGGCCTTTCGCATATTTGTGGTCATGGCGTCGCGCAGACTCAAAAGTGATCGGTTTATTGCGGGAAGGTGGGACGAAGAGACTTATACTAAAGAAGGGTTCCGGTGGGTGCAGCATACGACCATGAAGGATGTGCTGGTCAGACATTTCCCCGCGCTCAAGGGGACGTTGGATAAGAGCAAGAATGTCTTTGCGCCGTGGGCCAAGTTAGATGGGTCCACAGAGTACCAGGGGATTGAGACGAATGCTCCCAAGAAGAAGCAGTAGGCAGCAAAGTTTGTCTATAACCTAGAGCTGGTCGGGGTTGGAGTGTGCTGGTTGGACTTGAGAATATTGCCGTACGTTTTTGCAATACTGAAGTGGAGTGGAAGAACTTTAACGACTGTTGTTTACCGGCCCAGTCGGTACATTCAATGTGAGCGGGACAGCATCTGGACATGAAGAACTAATTATCTCTATCCTCATCGACTCCTCTCATCCAAGACACGAGACAGACAAAGGTGGAATAGAGGTCAGATCATCAGCTCTAGTCATCTATGCACATGCATTGATATGGAGCTTCTCTGCCGCGACCACCCCAATCTCTCAGCGACCACCCCCCCTACATAAAACCCACAAAAACCCATCCTGCCAGCTGTATTGAAATTACTGTATTTCCCATACAAAACAGCCCGTACCCGATGCAACCGCTAGGAAACGCGGGTTTCAAATTTGCAAACGCGATGCCTACCTGCCATACGCACATATGTATCGCCATCGCAGCAATTACAAGGCGAAAAAACAGGCGATCTATTGTAAACTACTCAATTGGGCTCAATCTAAGGGCTATCCCTCGCGCGTCTTCTAAAGATATTATTACTGCAGCAAATTAGTATAGGAAAACGATGACATTCGGGGGCGCGCGGTACCTCTATTCCTCTCCTTACGGCGCTGCAAGTCGTAGTGGTAAGGGCGCCTCTGGTAACAAATGTAAAATCTGCAACAATATTACAAATCTGACCATTTTGCGCCTTATCGGCCGGGCAGCGGCCGTATAGGTATTTTGCATTATGGTGCAAACTCTATTTATTGATGGATTCGCTGGTATAGACGGCGCGTCATTGAAATTTCATGATTTTACAGCCAAAAAACAGCGTATGGTATGCGCAGGTGTCCGGCACTGTCAGCGGTGGGTTTAATGTAGGGGGGGGTGGTCGCTGCAGAGATTGGGATGGTCGCGGCAGAGAAGCTCTTGATATGTGCGGACTAAGATTTCAAGATTTTACCACCCAGTTGCAAACACATACCACATAAGAAGTATTCTATAAACAAGGTATAGCAATTTGTTCAAGCGAAGCCGAGCTATGTTATGCCATGTTTGGTGCCAGTGTTTGCGCTTTCGTCAGTGTCATGCCATGACAGCAAATGCAACTTAACAGCGAACGCCGTCCTCTCTCTGTGCTTCCAGTCTAGAATGAAAGCCGAGATGCCCATCTCTGTCAACTATCCTCCTCCCGTTGACACACATGTCGGGTTGTCTGGCTGCCCGCATGTGGCGTTCGTGTAAGTGTTATTCGGTTCAATCAGTCGACTGAGTCTGGTCCGCTGCACCCGTAGGCCTGGGGGCTTCGTAGATAGCAGGCTGGGCAAAGCCCTGGGTAATCTCAATGGCAAGGTCGTTGAAGCGTTCATCGTATCTATTATTTACATGTCGATAACTGTTAGCGACCAATCCCAGTCCTCAGTCTCAACTTGCCCTAGGTGCACCAGACATAATGGGTTCATGGGTTCTAGGGAAAAAAGTACATACCCAAACAAAACCGCCGCCATGTTTTCCACAACCTGCACCGCCTGGCCCCTGGTGAGGGAATCCGGACGAACCACCAGCGCCACGGTAAGTTCCGAAACCTCGGCTCCGTCGCTGACATAGCCCTTGCGGTAGAACGAAAGAACTGTCCAAACGTTGGGCTTAACCTGATCTACCACCGCAAGGAGTTCAGACTCAAGCCTATCGTCGCAGGGCAGGCCCTTGCCCTCGTCAATGATGGCCATGAGGCGCGCGTCGAGTTCCATGGCGGGATTGACGGCGTGGAGGATAAGGTGATTGTCAAAGGACAGCGACGGCAGGGGAGGGCGCAGCGGCGCCCCACGACGCGCGAGAAAGCCATCGCTATCGGTGCCGGCGATGATGTTCATGATTGAAATTGCTGGTTATGATGAGGGGAGAGAAAGTTGTCGAGGGCAATACATTTCCCAGGAGGCGAGTGATTTGCGGTGCTTGCGAAAGCGATTGGTGGTGATCAGTGGAAAATTGATTGAAGGCAAGAGTTTGCGAGAAAGAAAATTTATTTGCGAGACCGCAGAGGATGGGAGTGGAGAGGGGCGGTGAATTCACTTGGAAAGGTGCGCAAGGAATATTCACTAGATTGGCAAGGGAATAAGTGATGGGACGAAAAAAAAGAAAAAAAAAGGAGGACATGTCGCATTCACTCTGGCCGAGCCAGCACAATCTCGACTGCCTTTTCTGGAGCATCCCATCTACGTGACGCAATCTATATCACGCAACAAAAATTAATTCTATAACCGGGCGCACGCTGTTCCGGAAAGCTGTATCTTTACATACCTACTAACATCCCGCAAAACTAAAGCAATCAGTAAAAGAAAGATTTCCAGTCATAGCCATCATATATGCACGCGCCCCATGGTAACTCCAGTCGCTAGGGGAGTCATTTAGCAACTCTACCAAATCCATCCCCTCGTTAACTACTTAACCCCAGTGGTTTAACTTGCCTAGGCTAGTAGTATTCTCCATTGCTCTTTTCTCCACCGGTGGACTCCCCACCACTGCTCTCTCTATTACTGGACTGTCCAGTTCTGCGCTCACCATCACCACTCTCCCCATCCGTATCCCTGGACTCCCCGCCCCTATACTCCCCATCAATACCCCCACTATCACTGTACTCTTTATCACTCTGTGCAAACTCTGTATAATCGGCCCAAGAGGGACTTTACACATTGACAAGCCGTCTGCCTTTATTTTCCTTTCCCATGAATCCGTAAACTCTTTACGTATTTTGTTACCTTTGGGATGTCCGACTCTCCCTTTTCGTAGATGTAGATGTCTTGCTGGATTGTACGGGCTTTCCACCCGATGCTTTGATATTAAGGTTACGGGTTGGGAGCGCCCGCGCTTGTACCTGCACCTTCTGTTAGTCTTTGCCCTTTCCTTTGGTGTCAACGGGGGTTGAGGTGGATGTTGCACTGAAGTCGAAGTTGAACCGGCTTTTGTCTTGGTAGCCGCCTTTGCCTTGGGAGGAGAAGCCTTTGCTTCGGGACCGGCTTTTCTCTTCAATGGGAGCAGCGGAAATAAATAATCAGTATACATCTCTATCTTTTTGGGGTCAAGAGAGGAGAGGAATTTCTTCATTTGGGCGGCACGCTGGCCGCGATGGACGCGCTCTGCCATGTTTTTGTACGAAAAAGGTGCGGCTTTGAATTTTTTGCGACTGTGTGATGCGTGAAAGTGTGAATGTTTGAGAAAGAATTTGGCAATAAATCAAGGGGGAACAGGAACGGGCTTTATCTTATCGATTCTTTTTATTCAAAGTGGTGAACCTCAGGACATGCCCAAGGCTGACCAAGAAATACACCAATCCAAAACATGCACTTCGGGTACGCCAGCCCAAGACAAAGACAAACAGGGAAGGAGTGGACAGAGAAAAGATGAAAGACAGAGACAGAGACAGACGTGGAGACAGGCAGACATATCAGACAAACAGACAGATCATATGAAACACACAGACAGAGAACATGAAGGTGACGGAGAGACAGACGGAAAAGATATAGTAAGCACTTGTCTCTAGGTCCCTAGGCTGCATATTCCCAAACCCGGACCAAAGGGCGTGCTCGAGAATACTCGCCATCTCACTGGAAATCCCCAGAAGTCCCGGAACTGGATGCAATGAATGCAGTGTAATTTGGAGAGTGCAAATCAGATTATCAGTTTATTCGTCATTTATGTCCAAGAACAGATACAATTTGGTCATCTCCATCCCTGTTGTTTGACAACTTCTACTCTATGCACAAGATAGCTCATTTCTCACCCGTCAAGTCATCGCCAGAGCCCAAAACACCCATCTACCCTTTAACCACCATACAGCACTAGGGCAGTACCTCTCTACCTTACCTAGGAGCAGTTACTCCTTACGTGTCAGGCAGGTACAGTCAATGAGTTTCAAGTTCCGAGAGTCTTGGCTAAGTAGAATATTCCGTCTGCTGGCTGTACCCAGTGCAGTTTCAGCCCATTTTGCATGTTGAGCACCACGCCCAGACCATTGTCCGGCATCCAAGTGGGATTTACACGGTGAATCCTTTGAGGTGAGGTCACATCATGTCCCTAGAAATTGCTAGTTGTTGTGAACTCAGCTTCAACCGTGTCCAGTCGAGTTGCCTACCTCGGTACACGGACACGTTCAACCTTGGTATCAGGCCAGGTTATTACCCAAATGCAGCTCACTTCTGGTATGTAGGGTTCATGTTCTCAAGCCGCTTCGGCTGGTAGATATTGCCATTAACCTTTACAGTGTATCACACTACTGTGTGCTCTACCGACCCACGGGGAACCCAGGTCAATTTCATCCGAAAAAAAGCCCCTGTGTATTTAAAACTCCCAAGTTACTTTTAGTCGGTTGAGCGTCAGTTCCCCCAGTTTGCTTTGTTAGAATGTCTACCTTAGTTTGTCGGTTGGCCGTACAATGTATTTACACTCCCAGTGCCCTATTGTTTGCCAAACTTTGCACTAGACAAAGTTCTGAAAACTTGAAACTCCAAGCTGGGCGTGCCCGTCTCCTCAAGCTGAACGCCCAACAAGGACAGGTAGGGGATATGTATTTCAAACATGTGACCAGAGCATCCAAGATTGTTGCATCAAGTTTTTGCACAGGATTCTGAACTCCACTTGACGAGTTTCATGTTTTGCGTCTGCCCACGTGCAATGTCCAGACATAGGTAGCCGTAATTTCAGTGTTTTGCAGCGGGGCCTAGTTCTTGGCTGGCAACCAAGTTTCCATTTAGGATAGATATGACATGAAATTGTGGCTCAACTGTCACGACTGAGAACACTCCTCCTTCAATTCCAGCACCGCCACCAACCACTCGGCAAACTGTCCCTGTACCCATCCTGCGAGCTCTCGTAGCGCCGCTACCAGGGTATATAGCCCTTTTAAACTTGCCGTCTCGCCCAGGGTCATCTCTCCTATAATTTCCAAATACTCGCCACGATCGCAAGCAAACGAGACCACGCAGGTGTGGCCAACCATGAGCAGTAGTGGGAGGGTAATCAGTCTGGTGGTAGAAGGGGACCAGGTTCCAGCGCGAATCATAAGGTCGCGCATACGTTCGTGCCAGGCGGCTGTCCATACGGCGAGCTGGACGCGTCCTGCTTCGTTGCACCCTTCGGCTTTGGTCTCGATACTGATGCCAATAGGACGCTGACAGAGTGGTGTGTATAGAGTCTGGTTGATAGATTGACGGTCGGGAGGTTGGGAGTGGACGATGCGGTGGATGGCGTGGGCGAGACGATGGAGGTTTGCCTTTTCCTTTTCCTTTTTGTATCGGCCAGTACTTGTACTTGTACTTGTACCTGCATGTTGTTGTTGGACGACAGGAACAGAAGAAGAATGGAAAGGGGTATCAAGAAAAGGGGGAACCAGCACCATGGCTAGATCCACCATTTTTTTGTCGGCAAATCCTGTGCTGGACTCGGAGTATAATCCCATCCGCGGGATAAAGGGCTTGGCGATTTGCGCTGACGCGACGACTTCGTGACGAACATACCGGAATCCATACCCTTCCTCTTCTACTGAGCCCTCATCCTCTTCCTCTTCCTCCCCCTCCCCTTGGAGACCCCCCTCCCCT
>Ga0247763_1001102_pt1 | contig 15957 bp, 9 predicted proteins | sample UWRJL141409B4_FD_179926 | JGI IMG/M metagenome (GOLD analysis project Ga0247763, IMG submission 179926) | Plant litter microbial communities from Arlington Agricultural Research Station in Wisconsin, United States - UWRJ-L141-409B-4 | ecosystem: Environmental > Terrestrial > Plant litter >...
CTTCGACCATCACTGTTCGCGCGCCGGCGGCTTCGTCCGCGCCGGTGGCTCCCGTGCCGGCGCTCACCCCCATTGTTCCCGAGCCTCGCGTCCCGTCACCGCTGCCGGAGATCGCCGCGATCTTTCCCGGCGTGTTGTTGCACGGCGCTGGCGCCTGGCTGCAGCACCGCGATCAGACGGCGCAGCGCCTGCTGTTGCTCGAGGGCGCCGCGGTGTTGACCACCTTCGCGAGCGGCTTCGTGCTGCTTCAGACCGGGGCGGCGCGCGACGTCGTCGGGCCGGCGGCGCTCGGAGCGGTCGCGGGCGTGGGCGGGTTTGGAACCTCCCTCGCCGCGAACCTTTACGCGACGTGGGCTCCGCGCCGCGGGTTCGGTGAGCCGCTGCGGCGCGTGCCCCTGCTGGAGTCGAGCGCGGGTTATCTGTACGTCTACGATCCGCAGTTCGACTACCGGCATTTCGCCACCGCCCAGGTGGTGGCGCGGCCAGCGGCGTGGCGCATCGGGGCCAACCTGGCGTGGGCGCCAGGTCGGGAAAACCAGCGCTTCGAGCTCCTGGCGGGCTATCGGGTGCTCGGTCCGCGCGGCAAGGGTGACCCCGCCGCGAGCGATGGCTCGTACCTCGAGCCGCGGCTCGGGTTCAGCGCGCATCGCTTCGAGCGCGATGGGTTCTCGTCGCGCGTGATCGAGCTCGCGCTCGAGGGAAGGCTCGACGTCGAGCGCTATTTACCTGACGTGCACGGCGCCTTCTTTCAAGGCGAGGCGGGTTATGCTCGCCAGGTGATCGTGAACGACCTGCCTGGCCCCAACCCCGCCACCTGGACGAGCCTGCTGCTCGCGCGCGTCGGCTTCGGGATCTACCTCGGCAACCGGGCTTCGAGTGATACCGCTCCGGGCGACGGGGACGCTGCCGACGAGGTCGCGGGCCACCCTGCACACGGACAGACCGGAGGCGAGGTGCAGCTCTACTACGATCACCGCCACGATGGATTCGCCGGCGGGCTGAAGGTGAACGGGCTCGGCAGCGGAGTCGCCGGGCATTTTGGCCTCCTCGGCAGCTACCAGCTCACGCCCGAGTGGGGGGTGCGGCTGCGCACCGAGGCGGGCTCGGCCTACACGCTCGGCGTCGACGCGGTGCTTCGAACATGGTGACCGAACGGCTTCATGCAGGGCGCCCCTCGGCAGCCATACCGCCCGCGCGCGCCACGGCCTGCCTAGCGCTGCTGCTCGCCGCGCCGAGCTGCCTGCGCCCGAGCGAAGAGCGCGCGCGGAGAGACGAGCAGGTGGGCGTCGCCGACGCCGACGGCGTTCGCGTCGAGGTGGCGGGCGGGCAGGCGGTGGTGCGCGAGCTCGAGCGCTCGCGCCTGCTCTTGTGGGCCTCGGCGCCGCGCCTGTCACTCAGCCTCGCGTGGCAGGTGCCCGCCGAGGGCGAGCTGCTCGTCGAGGTGCTCAACTGCATGCCGCGCGCCATTGTCGTGGCCCGTCCGAGCGTGCCTCTGATCGAGAGCGGCCGCGACGCGGCCGGGCGCTGCACGTTCCGGCTCGGGCCGCTGGCAGGGCAGGGGGCGTTGACGCTCGACATCGCGCCGCCGAACACGGAGGCGGCGAGCCCGTTCCGGTTCGCCGTGATGAGTGACGTGCAAGAAGCGATCGACGATGTGCAGGACGTGTACGCCGTCATGAATCGCGAGCCGGACGTCGACTTCCTGCTCGGCGCGGGCGACCTGACCGAGCAGGGCACGCACGAGCAGCTCGAGCGCTTCGAGCGCGAGCTCCGCTCGCTGTCGATCCCGTACTACACGACGCTCGGCAACCACGAGCTCGGCCAGTCGCCGTCGCTGTACCAGGACTATTTCGGGCGCGGCAGCCAGAGCTTCGAGTATCGGGGCGTGCGCTTCACGCTGCTCGATTCCGCGAGCGCCACGATCGACCCCATCGTGTTCGAGTGGCTCGACGAGTGGCTCGCGGCGGGCGCCGATCAAACGCACGTGGTGGCGATGCACATCCCCCCGCTCGATCCGGTAGGCGTGCGCAACGGTGCCTTCGCCAATCGCAACGAGGCGGCGAAGCTGCTCGGGCGCCTCGCTGCGGCTGGCGTCGATCTGACGCTCTATGGCCACATCCACAGCTATTACCATTTCGAGAACGCGGGCATGCCCGCCCACGTGAGCGGCGGGGGCGGCGCGATCCCCGAGAAATTCGACGATATCGGCCGCCATTTCCTCGTCGTGGATGCAGACCCGGCCACGCAGCGCCTCGACGTGCGCGTCGTGCGCGTAGATTAGAGGCGGCGGGCGTCTGGCGCGCGCGCCGGCCCGGCGCTATGGACCGGCCCGTGCAATCCGAGAGCGCCATCGCCATCGAGCCCATCGCCACCCCCCCTGTCGCCGGGGCGCGCGGCAGCGAGCGCTGGTTTGCGCGCTTCGCGGCGTTCACGCTGGCTTACCTGCTGTTCGTGATCCTGTTCGGCGCCTGGGTCCGCATCACGGGCTCGGGCGCCGGCTGCGGCGACCACTGGCCGACCTGCGGAGGCGAGATCGTGCCACGCACGCCGAGCACGCAGACGCTGATCGAATACACGCACCGCATCACCAGCGGCATGCTCGGGCTGATGGCGCTCGCGCTCCCGCTCTGGGCGTTTCGGCTGTATCCGCGGCGGCATCCGGCGCGCCGCTACGCGCTCGCGACCTTCGTGCTCGTGATGGTCGAGGCGGGCATCGGCGCGGGGCTGGTGCTGAAGCAGCTGGTGGCCAGCGACGCCTCACAGGCCCGGGCGGTGGCGGTGGCGCTGCACCTCACGAACACGCTGCTGCTCACGGGCGCCGCAGCGCTGACGCTCGCTTTCGCCCGAGCGGGGGTCACCGCGGAGGCGCGCCTCGCGCCGGCCGGGGGCGTCGGTGCAGGCCAGCTGCCGGCGCGGTCGGGCGGCGTGCTGCTCGTGGCCTTGCTGATCGGGTTGGTGCTGGTGGCTGCGAGCGGCGCCGTGACGGCGCTGGGCGACACGTTGTTCCCGGTGCACGCCGCGGGCGCTGCGCCGCGCGATCACTTCCTCGTGCAGCTGCGCGTGCTGCACCCTCTGCTCGCGTGTTTCATGGTCTGTGCGAGTGTGCTCGGCGCGGTGCGCTTCGCGGCTGTTCCGCGGTGCCGGCCGTGGGCGCTCGGGCTCGGCGCACTGGCGGGGGCGCAGCTGGTGTTCGGCGCACTGAATATCGGCCTGAGCGCACCGGGCTGGCTGCAGCTCGTGCACCTGCTCGGCGCGCAGCTCACGTGGATCTGCGCCGTGCTGTTGACCGACGCTTGGCGTCACCCGGCGCGCCGCGATCTCGCGTTGCCGTGAGCGTCGCCGTCTCTCCTACTCTTGCAGGCAGATCACCGGCGCCCCGTTGGTGCACGTGTTGGCGGAGCGCGGCGCCGCCGGGTTTTCGGTGCTGCCGAGGCTCGAACTGAAACCGGTAGCGGCTTCGCCGGAGCCCAGCCAGCTCTGACAGGTGGTCGCGTCCGAGATGCTGCGATCGAAGGACATGCCGAGCCAGATGCGCACGTCGGTGGTGATGAAAACGCCGCCGGCGGTGAGGGTCGGGGCGCTGAGGGATAAATCGTCTTCGAAGTAGGCTCGCGCGGTCGCCGCCAGCTGCACGCCGTCGACCCGCACCCAGGGTGGACCCGTCAGATCGAAGCGACTCTGCGGGAGTGCCGTCGAGGTGGCGAGCTCGGCGCGAAAGCTCCCCGTGAGGCCGGCGCGCGCGGCCTCGGCTGCACACAGCGCATCGGCCGGTCCGACGCCGGCGCCTGGAGTGAACCTGCCGACGCTGGCGAACGCGACACGACCAGCCGCGCGATCGGGAACGACCTTCACTTGGCGATCGGTGCCGAGGCAGTAGAACGAGGCGGGAACATCGCAATAGTTGAGGCCTCCGATCTGGAAGGGAGAGCCGGCGTTACGGCCCGAGCCGTAACCGTAGCTGCTCGCCTGCGTCGGGACGGTCCAGTCGTTGCAGGTCCCCGGCCCCGTTCCGGGATAGAAGACGCCGGTGGCGATCTGGATCGAAGTGCCTCGAGCTCCCGATTCGTCCAGTGTGATGGGGTAGAAGATATTGGCGTTCCCCAGCGACTCGGCGCTGTCGGCCACCGCCCGCCCGTCGGGGCGGACCCAGCCTCGAGAGCTTGGAAAGCGGCTCGCGGCGCTCGCTGCTTCCGTCTGGAGCCAGGCTCGATAGGTGCCGCTCAGCCCGCCCGCCGCCGCGCGCTGCTGGCAGAGGGCGTCGGCGCCCGCCAGCCCGCCGAGCGTACCCGGCGCCACGCGCGAGGACGTGACGAACGCGACATTGGGTGGTCCGAAGCTGACGCCGACGCTGGCCGCTTCGTTCATGCTGACGACGCACTCGTCGGCGCCAGCGCACGCCCCCTGCCAGGCCTCGCGGTATTCGCCCGATCCGTCGACTCGCTCTTCCGTCAGCCTGACGGCGGTTCCGCGCGCGAAGCTCGCGCTGCACGTGCCCGGGCAATCGATGCCCGGCGGATCGGAGGTGACGAAGCCCGAGCCTGTCACGGCCACGCTCAGCGACAGAAGCGCCGGTGGTAGCGCCGGTGGTGTCTCGCCCGCTGGAGGCATCGACGCCGAGCCCGCGGCCCCGGGAGCTCCGCCCGAGCCCGAGCCCGAGCCCGGCAGCGTGGCAGGGGGCATCTCGCCGAGCCCGCCGCTGTCGACACCAGCGCCGCCCGCGCCGTTGCTCGGGCCTGGCGCGGCGCTCGAGCCGTCCCCCGCCCCGCTGCTGTCGGGCTCGTTCATGCCCGTGGTCGGGGATGGATTCGTCGCTGGACCATCGCTGGTCGTGCTGGCGCCTGCGCCAGAGACGGATGCCGCAGCGCCGCCGCTGAGCTCGACCGATCGTGGGTCGATGGCGCAGCCAGATGACGCGATTGATGAGCCGATGCCCACGCCGAGGAGCAAGCGTGACCGCAGTCGGACTTGGAGCAGCGTCGGTGGCATCGGGCGTCCTTTGAAGGAAATGCCATCCTCGTGCCACGAGTGCGCGAGCTCGAGCTAGCTTACAGTCCGCGTCTCACCGCTCGAGCGCGAAAAAGCCATGAGACGAGCGCCTTTGCTTCGCCCCGAGGCTGCCCGGCGCTGGCGGGGACGGATCGCTTCAGGCGGCGAGGTTCGTGTTGGGGCCCGTGGCTCGCCCTTGATCGTCGTACGCGTAGAAGCCGCGGCTCGTCTTTCGCCCGAGCCAGCCCGCCGCCACCAGGTTGCGCAGGAGCGCCGCGGGGCGGTACTTGTCGTCGCCGAGATCGTCCTTGAGCACACCGGCGATCGCCAGCACGGTGTCGAGGCCGATCAGGTCGGCGAGCTTCAGCGGCCCCATCGGGTGGTTGAGGCCGAGCTCGGCGCCGGCATCGATGTCTTCGATGCTCGCCAAGCCCTCCTGCAGCGCGAAGCACGCCTCGTTGATCATGGGGATGAGCACGCGATTGACGATGAACCCCGGTCGATCTCGGCTGACGACGGTGCTCTTGCCGAGCAGGCGCGCGAAGCTCACCACGAGGTCGAGCGTCGGCGAGCTGGTCTGCACGCCGCGCACCACCTCCACCAGCTTCATGCGGGGCACCGGGTTCATGAAGTGCATGCCCGCGACCCGCTCGGGCCGACCGGTGACGCCCGCGATGGCGCTGATCGAGATCGACGACGTGTTCGAGCACAGGATGGCGTTCGGTTGTGTCGTGGCGTCGAGCCGGCGAAACAGCGCGAGCTTGAGCTCACGCTCTTCGCTCGCGGCTTCGATGACGATGTCGACCTCGCGCGGCGACTCGGGCGCGACGCGGATGCGCCCGATTGTGTCTTCGAGCTCTTGCCGCCCGAGCTTGCCCTTGGACACCAGGCGATCGAGGCCTGCCTGCATGCGCTCCACCGCGCGCTCGGCGTGCTCCTGGCTCACGTCGCTGAGCACCACCTCGAGGCCTTGAGCCGCGCAGACCTGCGCGATGCCCGACCCCATTTGCCCGGCTCCTACCACGCTCACTCGCTGGATCTGGTCTGCACGCATTGGCGGCTACGCTGGCAGACGCTCGGGTGCGGGTCAATCGCTCGCCAGGGCGACACGGGTCACCCGCAGAGCGACACGCGGGTGACGCGCTGCGCTCGCGCTTCGAGGCTCGTCGCTCGTCCGCGGGGAGCGAACGTGGCCGTCCTGATGTGTCAGAGCGCAGTCTTGGGGCGCGGGGAGGAGGCGCTGGCGTGAACGCGGACACCGCGGCTACAACAATGCAGCTGGGACACTCGATGCCGCGGCGCTCGCGCCAGCTCGCGTCGTGGGTAAAGGTGAGTGAGCCGCGCGGCGAGGGACGCCTCGCCGCGTGCGCCGGCGTCTGGGGCGCGACGTCTGCCCGCTGTCGCGAGCGGCAGATCAGTCAGCCGCCGCGAACGGCGGCAGCCAGGACGGCTCGAAGCGCGGGCAGGGCGCGTCCGCCGCGAGCGGCAGATCGGCGAACTCGACGGCGCTCGAGCGGTCGAAGCGCAGATCGCCCACGAGCGTGAAGCGCTCGCCCCGCCGGACCCAGTACGGCACGCGCGCGAAGCGCAGGAACGCCCGGGCCACACAGCTCTCACGCCGCAGGCGGACGAGCTCCGCGAGCGGCGCATCGAACTCTGGACCCCAGACGACGTCGCGCCCGGAGCGGAGGCTCGACGGCTGGATGGGAGCGGTTTGGCCATCGTTCATGAAAGGGCAGCGTGCGGCGCTCGACAGCCAGGGCCAGCCCGACGCGACCGCTTCGCGAACCACGTAACGTCGCTCCGATCGCTGCACGGTGAGCAGCCACCAGCAGAGCGGGTTGCCGGGTGCGGGCGTGGTGATCACGTCGACCAGCTCGAGCCCAGGTTCGCTCGCGGCCGCGAGCGACTCGCGCGCGCTGGCGCGCACCACCTGCCGCGTGCCGAGCAGCACCAGCGCCCCGAGCACCAGCGCAGAACCGCCACGCAGCCAGCGCTGGCGGAAGCTCGAGCGCCAGAGCCAGAGCACCCACGGCAGCGAAAAGACGCCGAGCGCGAGCGCCAGCGATGGCCCCGCGATCGCCACGCTCCAGGCGAGCGCGAGCAGCCCAGCGAGCGCGACGAGCAGCGCGCCGCGCAACCAGCGCGACCGGCTCACTCCGCCGGCCATGCCGATCAAGAGGATCATCAGCCAGGGCTCGATGATGAAGATCGCGTCTCCATAAAACCAGCCGTCGTAGGCGGGCCAGAACGGGTGCACGCCGTAGTTGTTGCCGAAGTCCATCAGCACATGCAGCACGCCGCCAGCGGCCGCGAGCAGGACCAGCCGCGCGAGATCCGCGCGTGACGGCGCCGGTCGCCACAACCGGAACCCGAGCGCCACGACGGCGAGGCAAATCAGCGCCAGCGGTAGCACCGCAGCGAGCGTGTGCGTGTGGCCGCGATGGTGCAGCAGGTAGCCGAGCTTTCCGCTGGTGACGCCGACGTAGGCGAAATCGAAATCGGGCAGGTTGTTGGCGAGCACGGCCGTCGTCAGCACCGCGCTGCGCTGGCGCGGTGTGAGCGCGGCCCCCGCGCGCTGCCGCCAGGCGACCGCAGCGTCGCCCATGATTAGACCGGCCAGACTATGCGTGAGGTTATCCAAGCGGATGGACCGCCGAGCGAGCGCGCTGAAGGCGCGGCGCCGACGCTCTCGGCTCTCATCGCATGGGAGCGCGGCGTTGGGAATCACCTCGAGCAGGCGACACGCCCGAGCGCTGGTGATACGCTCGACGGCGAGCTGTCGCCGAAGCTCCGCGGCGGCCATCGAGGAGAGTTAGAGAAGCCATGCGTCGCTATGAGATTCGCGAGCCCAAAGGCATCGGATCGGTCCTGAGTCACGAGGTCGAAGCGCCGCGGCCCGGCCCGGGCCAGGTGCTGGTAGAGATGAAGGCGTGGGCGCTCAACTATCGCGATCTGGCGATGCCGCGCGGCGGCTATCCGGGCAACGACAAGGTGTCGAAGTCGCCTCCGCTCGTGCCGGTATCCGACGGCGCGGGCGAGGTCGTCGGCGTCGGCTCGGGGGTGACGAGCTTCGCGCTTGGCGATCGCGTCATCACGACCTTCTTCCAGCGCTGGATCGACGGTGAGCTCACCCTCGACGGCAAGGGCTCGGCCCTCGGCGGCGCCATCGACGGCGTGCTCGCAGAGCGGGTGGTGCTGCCCCAGGAGGGGCTGGTGGCGGCGCCGCCGAGCCTGACGTTCGAGCAAGCCGCCACTCTGCCCTGCGCCGGGGTGACGGCGTGGGCCGCGCTCACGGGCGCAGCCGCGATGCCCGGGCAGAATGTCTTGCTCCTCGGCACGGGAGGCGTCTCGATCTTCGGGTTGCAGCTCGCCAAGGCGATGGGTTGCCGCGTCATCATCACCTCCAGCAGCGCGTCGAAGCTGGAGCGCGCGCTGCGGCTCGGTGCCGACGAGGCGATCAACTACACAGAGATCCCGGAGTGGGATCAGAAGGTGCTGCGCCTCACGGGCGGCGTCGGCGTCGATCACGTGCTGGAAGTGGGCGGCCCGGGCACCCTCGAGCGTTCGATTCGGGCCACGCGCGTCAGCGGCACCATCAGCTTGATCGGAGTGCTCGCCGCGGGCCCGGAGCACAACCCATCGCCGATGGACGTGATGTTCAAGCGGCAGACGCTGCGAGGCATCTACGTCGGGAGCCGTCGCATGCTGGAAGACCTGTGTCGCGCCGTAGAGGTGAACCGCATCATACCCGTCATCGATCGCGCATTCGGCTTCGACGACGTGCAGGATGCGTATCGCTACCTGAAGTCGGGGCAGCATTTCGGCAAAGTCGTGATCACCCGCTGAGCCCCCAGAAGGCTCGAGCGCACGTCAGCGCTCCGCGACCATGGAATATCCATGCCGCGCGGAATGGAGGCTGGCTGTAATGTCCACGCAAACGCAGGGAAACGCGGATCGACGGCGTTAAAATCGAGTGTTCCACGCTGGGTCCTCGGCGCGCGTCGGTGGGGACGCCAGCCGTGGGGGAGCGGTGCGAGATGGGACTGGCTCGATGTTGTGGAGGCACGTGGGGAGCGGTCCCGGAAGGAGAGCAAGGCGAGGGAGCCGCAGTTCATTGCCGGCCGCGAAAGACGGGGATGCGGTCGCCCCGGCACAAACGAGGCGGTGGAAACCCGCAGATCGCGCGGTCGACGCGTGAAATTCCCAAGATTTGCGCGGGTTCCGCGCGCGGAGCCCACCCCACTCGACGCTGGCGCGGGCGGGGACGGGCGGGGGACGGTAGGGCGGGTATCGACGCGGACACCGGTGCTGGCCTGGTCGCATGACCCCGCCAGAGCACGCTGCCGCGCTCGGCACGTCACGTCAGGTTGGCATTGCTCGCGGCGCTCGACCGGTGCGAGGATTAGCGGTTGACGAGAGGCCTGGAAGCCCTGGCCCGCCATACGCGAGGACACATGACACTCAGCTGGACGCCGGCGCGCTGCGCCGAGAGGACGCATCGATGGTTCTGGGCCGCGCCGCTCGGCGCGGTGCTCGCCACCGCGAGCGCCTGCGACACCAATGGGCTGTTGTTCACCGACATCAACTCGAGCACGCCTTCGTCCACGGCTGACGCGGCGGCACCTCCCGCTGACGACGACCGCCCGTCGACGATGGACCCGGACAGCGATCCGGATACGGATCCCGGGGGCGGCGGCTCGAGCTCTGCTGGCGGCTCGAGCGGCTCGGCAGGATCGACCGCTGGATCGACTGGCACGTCGGGCGAAGCGGGCAACGCCGGTGAAGGCGGTGGCGGAGGCGTGGTCACGCCGGAGGACCCCGATGCCGGAGCAGGCGCGGGAGGCGGCGGGTCGGGCAACACGGGAGGCAGCGGCGGCGGTGTCGTGGAGCCGCCCCCGAACGACAACAGCTGCGGTGACGTCTGTTTGCGTCGCGGTGGCCGCTGCTTCGAGGGCACGTGCTTCTTCGACTGCGACGAGCCGGGCAGCTGCAGCGCCGAGCAGGTCATCTGTCCCTCGGGGCGGCCCTGTGAGGTGCGCTGTGGCGACGGCGCGTGCGAGCAAAACGTGATCTGCAGCCCGTACTCCCAGTGCAACATCCGCTGCGAGGGTGAGGGCTCTTGCGAGAGCCAGGTGATCTGCGAGGGCGACTGCAACGTCACGTGCTCCGGACGCGACTCGTGTCGCGCGGGCATCGGAGGCTCGGTGGACTTGCTGGAGCTCGACTGCTCCGGCGAGCGGTCGTGCGCTGCCACGGTCTCGTGTGAAGGTCAAGACTGTCATCTCAATTGCTCGGGGCCTCAGAGCTGCGGCCGCATCCGCACGCTGGCGGTAGACAACGTCGTGACCTGCAGCGGAGCGGGCTCTTGCGCGGGCGAGTTCACTTGCCTCGGCGCAACTTGCGACGTCCGGTGCGCAGAAGACGCTTGTGAGAGCGGCGTTGACTGCCGCGCGCTCAGCTGCGACCAGTCCACTTACTGAGCCGAGCCGTCAATGGTCTGAGCCGAGCCGTCATGGTCCGAGCAAGGGCGAGCGCTCGGCAGCTTTACCTGCCGGTGAAGCGGAGCGTCAATCAGAGCTCTGGCCCGATGGCACACTGCCACACGGACGGGCGCACTCTGCCACCACGTCGGTTCGCCTCACACCGACTGTACTGCTCGAGTGTTCGTTGTCATTTCCATTCCAGAGCCGGCTCGCTATAAGAGCCACCGAGTGGCAGTTGCTATCGACCCAAGGCTCATCGAAGGCCCCATCCCCCGAATCAGGCTGTTTACCGAGCGCATCCTCGTGAGCGGGGGCCGGACGGAGTCCGGCAAAGACGAGGAGCAGAGTTTGCCTGCCCTGTCGCTCTCGTTTGACTACGGTGGCACGGTCATTGCTGCCACCGACGAGCGCGAGCGCTTCTTCGTGGCCCACGGCCCTGGGGTGATGTCCGTCGAGCGCGACTTCGAACGCGAAGCGGAGGCGCGCGCCGATCTCGAGCGCATGGGCGCCGTCGAGCTCGGCTGCCTCGATGGCTACGAGGAGAGCTTCGGGTCGCCGGCGAACTACCTGGTCGCGGTCGACGGCGACGCGCATGCCTACTGTGCATTCACCGCGCGCGCCCTGCCGGAGCTCCGGGCCAAGGGCTTCAGCGTGGTGGTCGACGCGGACTATCCCTATCAGGTGCTCGAAGGCGAGCCGCCCTGGTACGTCGATGTCTCGGCGGTCGAGGAGCGACCGGATTGGTTCAGCTGCGAGCTCGGAGTCGAGCTCGGCGGGGAGCGCGTCAACTTGCTCGATGCGCTGCTGCGCCTGCTCGATTCGGTGCCCGACGACGCCAGCCTGAGCCGGCTCGAGCGGCGCTCTGTCGAGTGCTTCGCGCTGCCGATCGATGATCAGCGCTACGTGCGCGTGCCGCGGGAGATGCTCTGGGACTTCTTCGAGGTGCTGCGCGAGCTGTACTCGGGGCGGCGGCGCGAGAGCGGGCTCATTTGCCGTTACCAGGGGGCCTCCGTCGAGGCCTTGGCCGAGGCTGTCGAGCGCTGTCATGGCGGGGTGCGGCGTTACGGCGAGAAGCTCTGGGATCCAGACCAGAACGCGCTGCCGGCCTCCATCGATGTGCAGCGGGAGCTCGGTGCGGCGGGCCTCAAGGCCACGCTGCGCCCCTACCAGGAGCAGGGCGTGAGCTGGCTCCAGCGGCTGCGCGCGAGCAGCGTGGGCGGCGTGCTCGCCGACGACATGGGACTCGGCAAGACGCTGCAGACCATCGCGCACCTGTGCATCGAGCACGCTCGCCCCGACGTGAAGAAGCCGTCGCTCGTGGTGTTGCCCACGAGCCTGATCCAGAACTGGAAGCGCGAGCTCGGCAAGTTCGCGCCACACCTCGCGGTCAGTGTCTGGCACGGGAGCGAGCGACACAGCGAGGGGGAAGCCCTGGAGCGGGCCGACATCATCCTCACCAGCTACTCGCTGCTGGTGCGCGAGCACGAGCGCTGGTCGACACGTTCGTACCACTACCTGATCCTCGACGAGGCGCAGGCGATCAAGAATCCGCGAGCGGCCGCGCGCGAGGCGGCGCGCACGCTCGACGCCGAGCATCGGCTGTGTCTGAGCGGCACGCCCGTCGAGAATCACCTCGGAGACCTGTGGTCGCTCTTCGACTTTCTGATGCCAGGGCTGCTCGGCAGCTCGGCAGAGTTTCAGGTGGGCTATCGCACGCCGATCGAGCAAGACAAGAACGAGGCCCAGCTCTCGGCGCTGCGCCGCACCGTCAGTCCATACATCCTGCGCCGCACCAAGGACGAGGTCGCGACCGATCTGCCGCCCAAGACCATCCTGGTGCGACCGGTTCGCCTGAAGGGTGATCAGCGGCAGCTCTACGAGAGCATCCGCGTCGCCGCCCACGCCGACGTGCGCCGCATCGTGCGCAGCAAGGGCATGGCCGGCTCCACCATCGCCATCCTGGACGCGTTGATGAAGCTGCGCCAGGTGTGCTGCGATCCGCGCCTCGTCAGCGTCAGCTCGGCGCGGCGCGTGCGGGAGTCGGCCAAGCTCGACTACTTCTTCGCGATGCTCACCCAGCAGCTGGCCGAGGGGCGGCGCGTGCTCGTCTTCTCGCAGTTCACCAGCATGCTGAGCCTGATCGGTGAGGGCCTGGCGCTGCGCGGCATCCTGCATCTCACGCTCACCGGCGGCACTCTGGATCGACAGGCCAAGGTCGACGCTTTCGAGGCGGGCAAGGTGGACGTCTTCCTGATCAGCCTCAAGGCGGGCGGCACCGGCTTGAACCTGACCTCGGCCGACACCGTGATTCATTACGACCCATGGTGGAACCCCGCCGCGCAGGCGCAGGCGACGGATCGTGCGCACCGTATCGGGCAGACGAAGCCGGTGTTCGTGCACCAGCTGATCGTGGCGGGCAGCGTCGAGGAGCGCATGGTCGAGCTCCAGCGGCAGAAGCAGGAGCTCGCCAGCAACCTGGTGGGCAGCGGCTCGCAGAGCGGCAGTCAGCAAGGTCCGTTCTCGGAGAGCGACTTGTCCGACCTGTTCGCTCCGCTCGAGAGCTGAGCGAGCCCATCGCGGATGGGCGCGCTTGCTCGCGGGCGCGCCGTTCATACACGCGACGTGTGACCGTGTCGGCGGAAGCGCACCTAAAGCGCACACCTGGGTCGCCGTTCTGGGAGGGCTCGCACCGAAGCTCGCGCGATCCGCGCGAGCCCGGTGGGCGTACAGCTCACTGCACTCGCGATGACCAGCCCGGAAACACCCACTCAGAGCGTTCAACCCGGCGACATCCTCGCGGAAAAGTACCGCGTCGAACGCGTGCTCGGGCAGGGCGGCATGGGGGTCGTCGTGCTGGCCGAGCACCTGGAGCTGCGCGAGCGGGTCGCGATCAAGTTCCTGCTCGATACGCCTGCCGATAACGCCGAGCTTGCCGAGCGCTTCCTGCGCGAGGCCCGGGCGGCGGTGAGGATCAAGAGCGAGCACGTCGTACGCGTGATCGACGTGGGGCGGCTGCCAACCCGTGCGCCCTACATGGTCATGGAGTACCTCGAGGGAGAAGATCTCTCCCAGCGCCTGCTCGCCGGGCGTGTGCCGATCGAGGACGCCGTCGACTGGGTCATCCAGTGCAGCGAGGCGATGCACGTCGCCCACCGCTCCGGCATCGTGCACCGCGACCTGAAGCCGGCGAACCTGTTCCTCACCCATCGCCCCGACGGCTCGGCGCTGATCAAGGTGCTCGATTTTGGCATCTCGAAGGTCAAGTCGACCGACGCCGCCCAGCTCAGCCTGACCCACACGCAAGCGATGATGGGCTCGCCGCTGTACATGTCGCCGGAGCAGATGCGCTCCTCGAAGGACGTGAGCCCGTCGGCAGACATCTGGTCACTCGGCGTGATCTTGCACGAGCTCATCACCGGTGACGTCCCATTCACCGGCGCCACGTTCCCCGAAGTCCTCGTGCAGGTGATGAGCGAGCCTCCACCCAAGCTCCGCGCGCTGAGGCCCGAGGTGCCCGAGGGGCTCGAGGCCGTGGTGTTGCGCTGTCTGGAGAAAGACCCGGCCGATCGCTACTCGTCGGTCGCCGCGCTGGGTGTGGCCCTCACGCCCTACGCATCGACGCGCACGCTCGGCCTCCAGGCGCGGCTGCGCTCCAGCGTGAGCCGGCCGGCGCCAGCGGTTCCGGCTGCTGCGCCCCTCCAGCTGATCCAGTCGACTCAGATCGTCGCTGGCGTTCTGTCGATCGGGACGCCAGAGGCCGTGGCCCCCACCGCGCCGGCGCCCGCGCCGGATCTCGAGAATCCGCTGGGCGCCCTGCCCGTCGCGGCGCCGGGGCGCGAGCACGCCAAGACCAACACGGCTTGGGCGGAACAGTCCAGGGCCGCCGCCGTGGTCGGCACGGGCTCCCGCCGGCGCTGGGCGATCGCAGGCGGCGCGCTCGGAGCGCTGGGTATCGCTGCCGCCTTTCTGCTCGGGCGATCGGGGAGCGGCCCGAGCGCGTCGCCCGCGGCGAGCCCTGCGCAAACGACGCTGTCCGCGCCCGCCGAGCACGCGCCCGCCGCGGCCGATTCATCGGTGAAATCGGCGCCGAAGGTCGCGCCCCTCGTCGCGCCGGTGGCAGCCACATCGCCCGTCACAGCGGAGGCCGCGGCGCCTCCCGAGCCCGACGCGAAGCCGGGAGACGCGACGAGCGACACCGCGGCGGCCCCGGATGAACACACGTCAGGTCTCGGGCCTACAGCGACGGCCCCGGACCCCCCGAGCGCACCCCGAGCCGCTGCGCAGAGTGGCGCCCGACGTCCGCCAGCGAGGGCGAACACGCAGGCGAGCGCTCGCGCGCGCACCTCCGCTGCAACACCCGCCAAGGTGAACGCGAGCGCACACGCCACACACGCGCCGCGACCCGCTGCTCAGAAGCCGGCGCCGGCAAAGAGCAAGTCGCTAAGCATCGAGTTCAAGTGAGCCGTCCTGTGCGGACGTGTCCACTGTCCCTCATCGAGACCATGCCTCGAGCGGTCGCTCGTGCCGGCGCCTGGGTTCGTCCCTCGCGCTCATCCTGTCGCTGAGCCTCGCCGCGGGCTTGCCCGCGCAGCGCGCCTTCGCCCAAGCCGCGGCGGAGTCGCCGCCGTCGACGGCGCCCAGCGCGGCAGCGCATGACGCGCCGGCAGCGGTCGGCGCCGCCGCACCGAGCTCTCCGGTCGCGCCCCTCGGCGAGTCGCTGCAGGGCGCCGCGCGCGCCGACTACGCGGGCGCCCGCATCCTGTATGAAGACGGCGACTACGCCGGCGCGTACACCAAGCTCGAGTCGGCCTACGTCGCCTCGAAAGACCCTCGGCTGCTCTGGAACATGGCCGCCTGCGAGAAGGCCCTGCGCCACTACGCGAACGTGATGAACCTGCTCGAGCGCTACCTGACGGAAGGCGGCGCGCTGATCGGCGAAGACGAGCGCCAGGCCACGCGCGAGCTGGTCGAGACCGTGCGGGAGTTCGTCAACGAGCTACGGCTCGACGTGCAGCCCGCGGGGGTCGACGTCTACGTCGACGGCGCGAGGGTCGCGACCTCGCCGCTCGCCGGTCCGCTCCGCGTCGACATGGGCCGACGCAAGCTGCGTTTCCAGAAGGCGGGCCTCGTCCCGCAAGAGACGGAGATGGATCTGGCCGGCGGCAAGAGCGCCGAGCTGAAGGTGCTGCTCCAGGTCGAGACGCACGAGGGAACGCTCCGGATCGTCTCCGACCCGAGCGCGGTGATCAGCGTCGACGGACACGTCGTGGGCACGGCGCAGTGGGTCGGCAAGCTGGCGAGCGGCCCGCACACGGTGCACGTGAGCGCGGAAGGCAAGCAGCCCTACAAGACGGACGTCGTGGTGAAAGACGGCGACACGAGCTCACTGCATGTCAACCTGATTGAAGAGCAGGGCCCGCCGGGGCTGAAGGCCGAGTCGAGCGGGCCGCTGTGGTGGATCGTCGGGGGCATCGCGCTCGCTGGC
>Ga0247763_1001105_pt1 | contig 15884 bp, 9 predicted proteins | sample UWRJL141409B4_FD_179926 | JGI IMG/M metagenome (GOLD analysis project Ga0247763, IMG submission 179926) | Plant litter microbial communities from Arlington Agricultural Research Station in Wisconsin, United States - UWRJ-L141-409B-4 | ecosystem: Environmental > Terrestrial > Plant litter >...
TGGTGCTCTCTGCATTGTTCTCTGCACACGCGTGAAGCGCGGGGACAGAAGTGGATGTCAGAGCGCCCTCTTCCCGTCTGGCGGCAGGCAAGGTCAGAGCTCCTCCAACTGGTGGAGTACCGGTACAAGGTCCGGCCGATGATCGCAGCTTACCCCGCTAGGTATTGGCGCGCTCTCTCGTACAGATACCTGTTGCAACTTCGAGCAGCCAACAGGGCGGCCGAGAAACGGCGGCAGCTGCTCTATAATTTTTTCCCCCCCACCAGCATCCATTGGATTCTGCATCACCAAGCCTAGTCATTTCTCAGCTCTACGAAGCTCCTCACCGTCTCAAGACGCATGCGGGGCCCAATTGCGCCCTCAACACCGGTCTGAGAATCATGGCGTCCGCCAATGGCTCTACCTCTGGCTCTGGGCCTACCCGTATTTCTATCCTGGGCAAGGACGACATTGTCGTCGACCACGGAATCTGGCTCAGCTTTGTGACTCATGACCTGCTGGAGAACATTAAGTCGTCCACCTACGTGCTCATCACCGACACCAACCTCGAACCCCTCTACGTGCCCGCTTTCCAACGTGTCTTCGAGAACAACACACCCGAAAATGTCCGACTCCTCACTTACTCGATCCCCCCCGGCGAGTACTCCAAGGGACGCGAGACCAAGGCCGAGATCGAAGATTGGATGCTGTCTCAGCAGTGCACCCGCGATACCGTCGTAGTTGCCCTCGGCGGCGGCGTCATTGGCGACATGATTGGATATGTGGCCGCTACCTTCATGCGTGGCGTCCGCTTCGTTCAAGTACCCACTACCCTTCTCGCCATGGTCGATTCGTCCATCGGCGGTAAGACGGCCATCGACACCCCCATGGGCAAGAACCTGATCGGTGCCTTCTGGCAACCCCAGCGCATCTACATTGACCTCGAATTTCTCGAGACCCTCCCCGTACGCGAGTTCATCAATGGTATGGCTGAAGTCATCAAAACCGCCGCTATCTGGAACGAGAATGAGTTTACTGCACTCGAAGAGAACGCCGCCGCCATTCTCGACGCCATCCGCTCCCCCACGACTGCTTCCGGCGGCCGCTTAGCTCCAATCCGCCACATTCTGAAGCGCATTGTTCTCGGATCTGCCGGAGTCAAGGCCGAGGTCGTCTCTGCCGACGAGAGGGAAGGCGGTCTCCGAAACTTGCTAAACTTCGGTCATTCGATCGGCCATGCCTACGAAGCCATCCTCACCCCCCAGGTACTACACGGAGAATGTGTGGCAATTGGAATGGTTAAGGAGGCTGAGCTGGCCCGCTTCCTCGGTGTCCTTCGGCCCGGCGCTGTCGCTCGTCTGACCAAGTGCATTGCCAGCTACGACCTACCCACCTCGCTAAAGGATAAACGCATTGTCAAACTCACAGCAGGAAAAGAGTGTCCTGTCGATGTTCTGCTGCAAAAGATGGGCGTTGACAAAAAGAACGATGGCCGAAAAAAGAAGATTGTCCTGCTCTCAGCTATCGGAAAGACGCACGAGCCCAAGGCGAGCGTTGTTGAGGATCGTGCTATCCGTATCATCCTCTCTCCCAGCATTCGTGTCACGCCTGGTGTTCCCAACGACCTCTCCGTCAGTGTCACGCCCCCTGGATCCAAGAGTATCTCCAACCGCGCTCTGGTGTTGGCCGCCCTGGGCGAAGGCACCACGCGCATTCACGGGCTTCTTCACTCTGATGATACCCAGTACATGTTGAACGCAATTGGCCAGCTTCAAGGCGCCACATACTCATGGGAAGACGCTGGTGAAGTGCTCGTGGTCAAAGGCCGCGGCGGCAAGCTCCTAGCTAGCGGGGAGCCGCTTTACCTTGGTAATGCGGGAACTGCATCCCGTTTCCTCACCTCTGTAGTTGCTCTCTGCTCCACAACGGATGTTTCTTCCACCGTCCTGACAGGAAATGCAAGGATGAAGGTCCGTCCCATCGGCGCCTTAGTAGATGCCCTGCGCTCCAATGGCGTGGGCGTCAAGTACCTCGAGGAAGAGAACAGCCTCCCAGTACAAGTGGATGCGGCTGGCGGATTGGCTGGCGGTGTCATTGAACTGGCGGCGACTATCTCATCCCAGTACGTCTCGTCGCTATTGATGGTGGCGCCGTATGCTCGGAAGCCAGTTACTCTTCGACTTGTAGGTGGAAAGCCTATTTCCCAACCATACATCGACATGACCATTGCTATGATGGCATCCTTCGGTGTGACGGTTAAGAAGTCGACCGAGGACCCTAATACCTACCACATCCCCCAAGGTGTCTACCGAAACCCCGGGAACTACATTGTTGAGAGCGACGCCAGCTCTGCAACTTATCCCCTTGCTGTCGCAGCCATCACCGGCACGACTTGCACCATCCCCAACATCGGTTCCACATCGCTGCAGGGCGATGCTCGCTTCGCTGTTGAGGTTCTCGGGCCCATGGGCTGTACGGTTAAACAGACTGACACTTCAACGACGGTCACCGGCCCTCCGATTGGTACACTCAAAGCCATTAAACACGTCGACATGGAGCCCATGACGGATGCTTTCCTGACAGCCTCCGTGCTTGCTGCTGTAGCATCTGGCAAGACAATGATTACCGGCATTGCCAACCAAAGAGTCAAGGAGTGCAACCGAATAAAGGCCATGAAAGACGAGCTTGCCAAATTCGGTATCCACTGCGAAGAACTCGACGACGGCATTGAGGTCAATGGTCAGCCCCTTAAGCAGCTAAGCGAGCCGAAGGACGGTGTGCACTGCTATGATGACCATCGCGTCGCCATGAGCTTCAGCGTCTTGTCTACGATCTCGCCTCACCCAGTACTGATTCTCGAGCGCGAATGTGTCGGCAAGACATGGCCGGGCTGGTGGGACATCCTGTCCCAATCCTTCAACGTCCATCTCCAGGGAGAGGAGGAACCCCACGCGGCCCACGTTAAGCCAGCATTAAAGCTAGGCAATAATCAATCGATATTTGTGATTGGGATGCGAGGCGCCGGTAAAACGACCGCGGGTCGGTGGATGTCACAAATACTGGACCGGCCGTTATTAGATCTGGACGACGAACTCGAGCGGCGGGAGAAGACCAGTATTCCGGATTTTATTCGGAGTGAGCGAGGTTGGGCAGGTTTTAGGAAAGCTGAACTTGAAGTGCTCGAGGATGTGATCAAAAACAAACCCACAGGGTACGTCTTCTCGTGCGGCGGCGGCTTGGTGGAGACTGAAGCGGCCCGGAAACTGTTGGTGTCGTACCATCGGAATAGCGGGCCAGTCATCCTCGTACACCGCGACACAGATGAAGTTGTCGAGTACTTGATGCGGGATGAGACCCGCCCTGCCTACCCTGAGGATATCCGAGGTGTGTACCACCGCCGTAGGCCATGGTTCGACGAGTGCAGCAATTTCCAGTATCACAGCCCTCATCCCGGCAGACCAGAGCTTCTCCTTGAGCCTCCAGCGGACTTTGTCCGGTTTGTTTCGGTTGTTGTCGGTGGCGCATCTCATCTCGATGCTGTGAAAGACAAAGACCACTCGTTCTTCGTTTCCTTAACCGTCCCAAATATTGCCTCGGCCGTGGATATAATCCCAAGGGCCGTTGTTGGCTCGGACGCTGTTGAGCTCCGCGTCGACCTTCTTGAGAGCTACGAGCCTGAGTTCGTCGCTGCCCAGGTTGCCCTGCTCCGAGCAGCTGCAAACATCCCCATTGTCTACACAGTGAGGACGGTAAGCCAGGGTGGGAAGTTTCCTGACAGGGATTACGACTTGGCCCTCCGTCTTTACCAAGTCGGGTTACGTACTGGTGTCGAGTATCTCGATTTGGAGATGACTATGCCTGATGACATCCTTCGGGCGGTAACCGATGCGAAGGGCTTTACCCACATTCTCGCTTCTCACCACGACCCGCAGGGGAAGCTCTCGTGGAAAAATGGCGGATGGGTACCCTTTTACAATAAGGCTCTGCAGCATGGCGATGTTATCAAGCTCGTGGGTGTGGCTAGTGAGATTGTTGACAACTTTGCTCTCGCCAGCTTCAAGTCTCAGATGCTGTCGGCGCACAACAAGCCCATCATTGCCTTGAACATGGGTAGTGCGGGCAAGTTGAGTAGGGTTCTCAATGGGTTCATGACTCCGGTATCCCATCCGGTTCTACCCACAAAGGCTGCCCCGGGGCAACTTTCGGCAGCAGAAATCCGCCAGGCCTTGGCGCTCATTGGTGAAATCGAGCCGCGCTCATTCTACTTATTTGGGAAGCCAATCTTGTCATCTCGCTCCCCTGCGCTCCACAATGCCTTGTTCAAGCAGAGTGGCTTGCCGCATCATTACTCGCTCCTCGAGACAGACACAGTGGCGGATGTCAAGGGCATCATTCGGACACCAGATTTTGGCGGTGCATCAGTCACGATCCCGCTGAAACTCGATGTTGTGTCGTTTGTCGACGAGGTATCAGATGCTGCCCGGATCATCGGCGCTGTCAACACCATCATTCCGGTCACCCCAAAGGACAGCGACAAGGCACACCTCTTGGGCGACAACACCGATTGGGTGGGTATGGTGTTCTTACTACGCAAGGCTGGTCTTTTCCGACGCTCGCGTGATGCACCTGGTGCCGGCATGGTCGTTGGCTCTGGAGGAACGACGAGGGCAGCTATTTATGCTCTGCATGACCTCGGCTACTCGCCCATCTTCGTGGTAGCCCGCAATATTGACAAGGCCAAGGAATTGGGCGAGTCGTTCCCCAAGAACTTCAACATCCAGACGTTGGCAACGCCGACAGAGGTGAAGGCCTTGCCCGAGGTTTCGCTCCCTGGTGTGGTCATCAGCAGCATCCCGGCTGATAAGCCCATTGACCAAGGGATGAGAGAAGTGCTTGTCGCAGCTCTGAGACACCCAGCTGAGGCCGAGACCAAGACACCAAAGGTGTTACTGGAAATGGCGTACACGCCACGCCACACACCGTTGATGCAGTTGGCTGAGGATGCAGGCTGGAAGACTATTCCGGGGCTGGAAATTCTAGCTGCCCAGGGGTGGTATCAGGTAAGAACACGTTATGTTGCCATTCCAGGGCCAACGGCTAACAATATGTAGTTCAAGCTGTGGACTGGAATCGAATCGCTCTATGAGGATGCTAGGGCTGCAGTACTGGAGGAGTAGTGTAAGATGGGCGTACAAATCGATTACTGGCAAAAAGTTAGACGTCGTCGAAATTGACACGATTCAAGAAGCGCTGGGTTGTTCACACAAGTGACTGCAAGCACCATGATCCAGATGACAAAATCCAGCTGGTGGCTGGTTACATCAGCGACTGAGTGGCACCCCCTTACTCTACCACAGCCTCTAAAGGTTAAGATCGTCTGTAGGTCAGAACTTACCAATCAATCCATGATGTAGTGCAGGCACGCAGGCAGCCAGGGGGAGGCTCATGCTGTAACGCGGAGCCGCAAGGGAAGCCCCACCCCGCACACCCTCTTCCCGGTCCAATTGCTCCGGATCCATTCCACTTGCGGCTATGACGACGACGATGTCCGGCTTATGTTGAACTTGTCCTGTTTGGTGTCACAGTTTACCTAAGGAGCTCGAGAGATAGCCATCATCTCCATCCCATTTCCCATTCCTTATTTCCTGTTACTTATGCACGCCATACAATACCCCGCCATGCCATACCGCTGGAAGTGTCTTCCATCACCCCTTTACACGCACACCCATTGCTAACATCATGACAGCTGGCATCATAGCTCTCTTTTACCCATACCTTGCAATCGTGAATCTTGATCTTGATCGTAACCATGGGGGCGGGGGGCCGATATCGCATCACCATGTCTATTCACAGCACATTGCGCAACTACGGTACGTATTGAATGCATGCCTATCCTACAATACCAATTTCATTCCATTTTCATCGTTATGATAATGGCCCTTTGGGTTGTGTTGATCTAGGGCTCCTAACGTTTTAACTGCCACCTTCATCACTTGACTTCCCAACTTCCTAGCGATGTTGACCTAACGCTCTCCTCTTCCATCACATCACTGGCACACACCATTTCCATTATTCACTTACCAGCCTTGCCAGTCAAGTGTCCCACCAGCCCACCCAAGCCACCTTTACCAAGGACACACAGGCAAGCGGAATCAAACCGAAACATTCGACATCGATAGATGCAATTTCGGTCACACCACCCCGCACACTCGCTCGCTTCCTCTCGCTTCGAGTCTATCACCGTCTTGTCACCGTCATGTATGCCAACCAGCCCTTTTCCATCCGCGACATAGTGCACCTGCTCAGCTCGCATCAAAAACATCACGTGCCCAGATCATGGGACCAAGTCCCTGCGCATCATCACCAAGAAAGTCAATCAGCTCCATAACTGCAATATCACGTAATGTCGTAGGCAATGTAGTGGTGGTGGGCATTAGACAATTACGTCTCTCCATGCTAGACTGGGCTATCTGGTATCATATCTTCATTCTTTCATTCTCTCCCCGGGTACATCGTACACAACGCCCGCTATCTACCCAATATCTGCCGACTCCGCAGCCATCGAAGGCACGAGCTCGACCGAAATTGGGGTGAAACTTGCTTTTGCCATCAGCTTCTGCGCGCCCCTGTCTTGTGGTTGTTTTTGTCTAATCCCACCCATTTTTTTACCCCAACACCGTCTTATAGAGGTTGAAACCCTTTGAATGTCATCATGATACATGCTGTCGATCGTCATCGTGAAACTCCTGTTCTCCCTCTCCTGTAAAAGGAGTCATTCGTTAGAAAAAGTTAAAAACGCTACCCTTGATCCCACACTGCGAGTGTGATCTCTCTATAACCGTACCCTAGACCTGGACCAGCATAACCATACAAGAAATCGGGAAAGGGGGGAACAATGTACAGGCCTGCCACCTTCGTTCATAGGCAATCTCGAAGTTGAGGCCGAACTCCAAATCCACATGCTATCCCGACCAGCAGGGCCGAAAAGTCAGGACAGGAGAGATGACGCACTGAAAAGCGACATATTCGCATCGACAAAAGACGTGAGCGTCATAGCTTGAAACAACTCTGTGTTGGCCTGAAGGATAATACAAGCCCAAGCAAAGCCAAAGCCCGACGCGCGGTGACGTTTTGCAATGCAAGGAGTGGCCTGCCAGTTGGATTGTCCACAAAAGCAGAATATACAATAAGAAGAAAAATGACACCGTCGCCCAATTAAAAAGTTTGTATCGCTTGTCGCTAGAAAACCGAGGGAATAAAAGGACCCGCCGATCGCGAGTTATTGGGCATCATGAAAACACCCTCTTGTTGGCAGCCGCTTTGCGCAGTCGGAGGACCAAAAACTGGCTGTTCGCAGCAATGACGTCAGTGGTCTTGTCGCTGCTGGTTGCAAAAGAAGGGTCCTCGTCGGTGCAACCAGAGGGCGAGAAATTGTGGGTCCGGCAAAGACGAGGCACAGCCCCAAGGCAAGGAGAAACATCGCCAGGGAACCATGCTGGACCCTGCAGAACGCCATGGCGGAACACGACAAAGACCCTGGATTCTTCGAGCGGGAGGAGGTGGGGGGTACGAGTGAAGCGACCCCAGGGCCAATAAGCGGTTGCATCGCTCAAGCCGTGCTGCAACCACAGACGTCATGGCGATGCAATTGATTGCACACCACCAAAAACGAATGCGCTGGCCCAGCTTGGAATAGAAACAGCCAATAATCCGCTGGACAACCACTGCTCACCGCTGTGAGGCGCTGCGCTGTTATGGATCGGCGGTATGCAGAGGGAAGACTGCAACGGCTGCCTGTCGTTTCGCAATGGGCCTGAACCACCTAATTCTTTAGCTGCTGTGACCCCCACGCCTGCGCTGCTTGCCGTGGAATTCGACATCGGGGTGACACACGCGATAGTGTCGAGTGAGTGCGTCTGCCCGGCTGAATGTCTTTTCGTCGGTGCACAGGTCGCAGCGCACCTTTTGCTTGCGCGCATTGTGAATCGTATCTTCATGCCTTGTCAAGTCGTAGGGCCGCGAGAAGATGGTATTGCAGGGCTTGCCAGTACTCGGGTTGATGCGGTCGCACCTGTGTGGGCCGGCCTGGCTATTGAGGAGGCTCGACGTCATGCCTGCGCCAACGCTGTCTCCCCTACGCGATCCGCCGAGGCCATGGGCTTGTCGGTGGCCTTCCCTCTTGTGCTTCTGAAGTAGAGCGGGCGTGTCGAAGCGGAGCGTACAGCCGTGATATGTACACGTGTAAGTACCGCCATCGGCACTGGTGCTTGTCGGCCTCTGGGGGCTGCTGACGTGCGAAGAGTCGGCGCCTGTCTCAGCCGAGCCTACCCGAGAAGTGGCGAGAGATCCGTTGCTGAGGGATGGTACATTGCTTTGCTGTCGTGCCTGGGCGATGAAAGGGTACTGCTGCGGAACTTGGATGCCTGGCGGCAGCTGCGAACTGCCGAGGTAGTTGCCAAACTGGGCCGTGTCGAGGTTTAGGCTCTCGACAAAGGCGGGGTGCGCCTGGGCCACAGCCTTGGTCATGGCATCCATGTCGAAGCTGCTCGAGTGCTGCTGTGGGAACAGAGGAAAGTTGTTGTCGCCATCAGCGTCGGAGAACTCAAGCATGGCGTCCTTGGGAGAGATAGTCTGAGGTGTTGAAGTGTCGACTGAGCGGCCCATCTGCTGCTGAGCTGTGCGTGCCTCGTGAGCTCTGGTCTGCTCCCGAATCTGCTGTGCTGAAGGGAATGTTGAGAAGTCCTGTATCGGCATGGCGGCCAGCGGGGAGCCGTGGCGAAATGGAGACTGGTTCCTGGATGTGGCGGACACTGGAGACTGAACGGCGCTAAGGTGCTGGCTGTTGGCAGCTTGTAACCTCTGCGCGAAGAGACCGCTGCTCGGCGAGATAGGTACACGACTTGATGGTGCAGGTGTAATGGTGAAGTTGGGGCTGTAGAGCTCGTCCGAGTAGATGTCGGTCATAGTCCGCTCGAGCTTGGGAACGGCGCCAAAGGCTGCGTCATCAGGAAATTGTAAGCCAACGTCAATTAATAAACGTTCCAGAAACTCGGAATCCTCACCACGTTGCCTCCTTTGGTCTTCAGGCTCCTCTGCTGGCGTGGCTGGTGAGTCACTTGCGATTGAGCTCGCCACCGAGACGGGACGGGATCCAATCAGGTGATCAGGAGGGAGTAGGCCTCGGTCGTTCTTACGTTTTGGTACTGCGGTGATACGGGGGTAGCTCGCAACCGCCGACTGATCTGCCGAGGCATAGTTGGGATAGCTCGTGTAAAAGTTATCGTGTGTAACTGACGGGGGATACGATTTGACGAGCTGGTAGTTGAGTTCATCGGCATTAGGCAAGCCGTGGTAGCTGTCGGCGGAGTCGGCGAGAGCGATCTGAGGGTTGGCGAGGTTCTGCGAGTAGGGAGAAGCAGGACCATTGGAGCCCAGCGACGAGAGAGAAGACTCGCGCTGGTGAGAAGCGCGACCAGCCGTCCTAGGCGTCAGATGGCCGCTCGGGAGCCAGCTGTCTGTTTGCATCGGGTCTGAGTTTGCGAACAGCGAGGCCGAGTCGTCGGCGATGGAGGAGAAGTTCCTTTGAGGAGAAAAGTTGAACAAAGGACCTGCGCGGGGGCCCCTCGGCGGCGCAACGGTTGGGATGCTGTCAAAGGTAGACAAAGGCGACGAGTGGACACCTGAATACTGTGAGAGTAGCGACTGTGTCGATATCGGCGAGGACGACAGGCTCTGCGCGCTGTAATCTGCGTCGAAATCCAGGTCGATGTCGTTCTGGTAGTATGTGCTCGTCCCTGCGTGAAGTTGGGAGGAAGGACGAGGTAAGATGGTGAGGTTTTGGCGGGTTTGATCCATCAACATATTTGCGACTTCAAGTCTTGAGTAAGTATGCATGGAGTTAGAGCTGATATGGGTGGCGAGAATGTCAGAAGGCGATCGAAAGCGCAACCTGATCCTATATAAGATCGGAAGGCCGCGGAAGGGTGACTAATAACGGTGTGGGGAGATGTGTCGGTTCGAAATGATGTCAAGGGACCGGGGTGGTGGTGTGGGGCGAGGAGGGGCCGGCTCTGCGGAGGAGGGGGGGTATGCGTAGGGAACGCCGAGGAACGAAAAAACCGGCCTTTGGGCAGGGTCGAGGGCTCCAGCGCACCTGCAGGTGTCTGCAACTCACAGCTGGCTTGCGACGGTGCCTGGAAAGGGTTGTGTACCTGGGTACATGCGCAGCCTCAGGCGCTTTTCTCTTTTGGGCAGGGCCCTGCGCGATGACTGAGGTCTGGATCTGTGGTTTCTGGCGTGTTGCGAGTTGACGCTTGACTCTGCTGTGGTCCGGTTGCTGTGGTCTCAACGCTCGAGCAAGCGGCTCGACGATTCTTTGCCTGACTTATATCGGCCGACGGTCCAGAATACCAGGTACAGGCTGAGTCATGGGCCACGTAGAGCTCTATATGTCAACGGCCTTCGACTGAGTGCTCGGGCTTCATGGATTCTCCTCGAAGAAGCCATGGCTGCCCCCGATCCGATGACTGAGCGGCAGCCAGCGCCAACGGCAACGTGCCTGAATACCTATCGGCGAGAGCATCGGGCTTTCAGGTCCCCAGGCGTCGTTCCCGCCGAGCTGGGTTGCCAATCGCGAGCGTGCATCGCTGGAGATAGGAAACACGGGACCCGACCACTGTGAGTAAGGCCGGCTGACGAATTGCTGGAAAGCGGCGCGCGGCCTACGAGCTGCGGCCAAGAGATCCAGATCGGTGTCCTGCCCCTGGGTGGACACCATGGCAGATGAAAATGGATGGGCGAGCTGAAGGACAGGCGCGGAGGAGCTGGACGCAAAATCCGTATTGGAAGCTTTTGTGCGTGGTTGCCGAAGATGGGCCGTCGAGGCAAGTGCGAAAGCGAGGCAAGTGCGCTGGGCTGCCCACAGCCAACGCAGCAGGGCCAGCGGGTCATACAGGAAATGTGCACTTTTCCTATGCACATCCGCGCCATGCGACAGAATATTATGTGTCGCGCACCTTTCTCTCAGCAGCTGTTTCTTTGAAGGGTAACCACACCTAGCAGCCCACGATCTGCCTGGCTCAGCCGCATATTTTCTTACAATTCCCATTTAGAAACTAGATTTTCTTCGTCTTGGTTTTTGATGGTTGCACCCCTCTGGTGCATCTGCTGTGCTGGCAGAATGCCAGATACAGACCCTCTTTGCCAACTACCCGGCGGGTCGGATGTCAGTTGTCTCCTTCTCATGCCAGGAACCAGCCGATCCAGAGCGGCTTGGCCTGACCATGGTCTTTTTTTTCCCCATCTCGTCGCTTGCATCCACCACGACCCAAGACTCCAAGACACACCACCCATGCCTCACAAGCCCGCTTTCCCACGGCATAAGGAACCAATGGCCAACGACGAGGTCATGCACTGCTCAGCAGACTTCAACTCGAACAAACGATGAGACTGGACCGTTACTCGGTCGCATATCATAATTCACGGGAAGCAACCCAGAAATGCATGACAGCTACACTAGCCACAGCGCCACAACCGGAGCTGTTGTCCGAGAAGGGAGATTCTTTCCCCGCGGCCCTACAGAACTTGGCCAACGGCCCAAATCGTGGCTGTGTCGAACACTGCATGTCTCCGATTGGATCACCTGACCCACCATCTCGGCAGTCGGAGTCCCAACTCACCAGTTCTCCTTTTTGTCTTGTCACCTAAACCATCGTCAGCTGGATTGTCAGTACCCTTCGCGAATGGGATTGCCGCGTTGCAGATTGATCGGCGGCATTCTGCACACCATTTGCAATTGCACCCAACCCAGAGGCGAAAGAGAGCCGACGGCCTGGGCTTCCGCTTTCGCTCCCGTTGCTTACAGGAAACGCAATTGGTGTGGCGTCGCGGGCGTGTACCGGCTGTGGCTTGCTCAGGTGTCACGCTCACATACGTGGCTTGCGGACGTGGACCTCGTCGATCTCTTTGACGGGGATTGGGCTTTTGCACAGTTGCGAGATGAGGCCTCACGGGTGAGCATCTGGCCAACTCGAGGCCGAGAGTGCGCGAGAAGCGAGGAGAAACGAGAAGAAAGGGAGCCAAGCGGAAGCGCGGGAGGGGAAGCGAGAATGTACGTATAAACATTCCCCCATTACGGGGCGCGTTGTCGAGATACTCGTGACCCTCGGAAACATGGTCACATGATGTCCTCGCCAAGCACCACTGCTTGGAGATGTTGAAAGCTTCGGTGGTTTTCGTACCTTTACTTTGTGCATAGCACTGCGTCATACAGGGACCGTGAGTCAGATTTGAGCACCACAAGGACTATTAGAAAGGGGGGTATAGGCTTCTGTATTGGGACTCGCATCCACGATGACAGTCAGTCGCGTAAGGATTTGTCAAGTCCAGTTTCCTCACTTGATCGTGTAGGTTTTTACGATGAAGGCCCGAAAAGCCCGGGACGTAAGGAGACGCTTCCGGCAGCCTACGCTACTATTTCTGTGCCTTAGCTACCTGACTACCCAACTCGCTGCCGTGGTTCTTCTCACTGCCAGCGCTTACTGCCAACGCAAGCTCCGGATCCTCAGGTCCCACCCCGCTTCCGTCTACTCCGTCGGACGTCTGTCGCGCCGTGTGCGTGTCGGCGAGGGACGTCATCAAGCTCCGCAACACCCGGTCTCCATTTCAGGTCGGGTTGACTTCGCGCGTTTCCGACGGCCAAAAACGTCACAAACTGTCATTTGATCTCTTCTCGGGAACTTTTGTTGGTCACGGACCGGCCAGGCGGATAGGTAACAGAGCCGTCTGTGACTAACAGACATGCGCGGCATCACTAGGTATCTAGGTCTGATGGAACTTGGCAAAGTCATGGAATGACAGATTGTCACTATGCGGCCTCGACGGAGTTGTGTGGGATTCTGGAAATGGACAGGATCGCAAGTGTTGCTAACGCCGTGGCCGAGGTATCTGTCGCAGACCGGCGATGCAGTAATGCAGCCCAGACGAAAACCCCGAACACACGATCTGGAGATACCGGAGGTTTGAATTGCGGGCATTCCCGGCGGATAAAAAGTACGTATGGCTGTACTGCGCAGAACCGGGGAGTTTCGGACGGATGGGATTACTAACTGCGAGCACCTAGCCCGCAATCCGAAGTCCGCCCGCGCTGCTTTGGAATCCGTTTTTCCGCTGGTGTGGTTTGTGTTGTGTTCGAGCGGGCCGAGGGGGCGCCATGCAGCGGTGGCTTGCATCGCACACGCCCTTACGCCTTCTAGAAGTTTTTTTCTTCTTTCTGTCTTACCTTCGATCGAGTTGGTCATCTTTGCGCCGCTGTGCAGCGTCAAGCATCCGCGTCAATAGCGTCGGTAGCAACCCGATACGAACGACAAGGTCAGCGCCAGCGAACGGATTACATCGTTGGACAGTTTTTTTTTTAAAAAAAAGAAGAAGAAAAAAAGACAACGTTCCATTCTGATTGCGCGCGACCAAGGAAAGATTTTTTTTTCTTTCGGAGCGAAAGTGAGTCCAACGCAAACATAGGCACTGCCGAGAGGGATAGGGAGAAATGCATACCGCATACCAAGCAAAGCATGGCATTTTTGTTTCACGGTGTAACTTTGGTGGGTCCACCCGCCTCGTTTCCCAGCACACACACTGCCACTGCAGGCCAAACACTGTCAGAACTTATTACCTGGCACCGATCTCGGCGGATACGGCTGGCGGGCGACATTAGTTTGAGCAGTACGTGAAATGCGAGCTTGGACGCTTTACATGACGCCGTCTTTTGGGTTGTCCCACTTAAGGGTCACACAAGGAGGGGAAAGGGAGAAAGAAGGATCACAGGAAAGCTGTGGCAGGTATCACAAGCCGAGCCAGTGGCCAGTCCATTCGTCTGCTCCTCCAAAACAACAGGAACAAGGTCGGGTACTTAGGCATGATCGTCGAAAGCACTGGTGGCTTTGTTGTCGCACCGGAAGGGCCCGAGAAATTCAGCGTGCGACCTGGGTGCCACCTGAGTACCTGTGGAGTACAGACTACGGAATTCAACGCCTAGTCTGCGCCTGCGTCTATACCAACGCCCAGGTACAGTTCCGCAAAAAGGAGTTGGGAAAAAAAGTAGGTAACATGACACAGAACGTGTCGAAGGGCTGTCGGTCAAGCCCGTCCATAAACACATCACACTTCCGAGGTCATGTATCAGCGACACAGGGTATTAACCAAGCGGTCAGGAACGTCACATGGAAGAAGCCATGAAGATATGACAATATAATCCGCCAACGCAACGTGGTTGCCGCGTACCTGGACCACGAATCCAGTGTCCAAAACACGGCATTTCCGCGTGTGATTTGATGGAGCCCCCCTTTTTTCCCTGGAAGGATGCCCGGCCGAGCACGAATGGGCTGGCTACGTGTGTATCAAGCTATTTTAGTGTAGTACCCCCTTGCTGTAAACGGATGAACAGATCTCTTAGAATTGAAAGAAGATTCCAGGGTTCTGGCGCAGTTTGTGTCAGCGGTGCCTGAAATGTGCCATGTGTGTTGTGGTTACAAAATGCGGAGTCAAACTTCCGGGATCTCATCCGACACGGCCGTGCGAGGCGAGGTGGGGCGGGACCTCAGGGAGAACGCTTACCACGTGGGAGTGGGACCGATGGAGGTGCCGAACCGATGTCCCCGGGTAGGTAGGTAGGGCAACGGGTATGGGGCTATGGAGGACGGAGTGATGTTGGCGTTTGGTTTGGGGCCAGCGCGGTGGGAGGCGGCAACTTGAGTTCGTTTTCAAGGGTGTACCTAAAGTACACTACAGTACACAACACCAGGTATCGGACCCGCTGAAAAGGTTAGGTGGTGTCCAAGTAATAGTTGACCCGTCAGTTGCACTCAGGCCCAGGTCCCCGCCGGAATCTGTGATTTTTTTGGCTAAGGTGGTGTCACCTAGGTACCTAGTCACCTGGTGTACTTAGGTACCTAGCTAGCTAGCTACTCCACTGTTGGCCCCTTGTTCAGCTGGACGGGCTACCAAAAACTTCCGGAATTGCGTCCCGTCCATAACCTGGTGTGTAGTCTGGTGTAAATGTGCAAAACCTTTGGGGAACTGGAGTTGGTAATTTGCTCTTGAGGCCTCATGAACAATGAATAATGACTACACTAGGTACCACATCTTCTCTTGAGGTCGCTCATATGTGCACTCACCAAAAGCGCACTAAGTACCTAGATAGACTTAGTCACCAAGTATGTATAGCTCGCGGGAATGTAGGTTAGTACCTAACCGTGACAGATGATAAAACGTTTGAGCTAGCGCAGCAACCCAAACGCCCACGCAGATGGCCGATGCAGTGTGCACTAGTTTTAGGATGTGTGTACCTAGCATAGTCAAGATCTCTGGGATCTACACTAGGTAGGTGGGCACTCTACCAAGACCGCGACCAGATTCACCAGCCAGTCCATTCTTTACAATACAATAACCAGTTATCCAGCTGCGAAACAAGACTGGATACACTATTCTAGTACCGACTATTCCATACACGGTAAAATAACCACCTACGTGCATGCGTTGTTAACAGGGAACGTGGGAACAAATGCAGAGGCCGCCTCCCCCGCGCCGCGCCAAAGAGAAAGAAAAAGTGGGGGAGGGGGCACATCGGCCCTCCCGGACAAGGGGTGGGCCAGACTGTCGGTCTCGGGTGGCTGAAGGCGTTGCGGGACAGAATACCAAGGTAGTGTGCGACGCACTGCGTCCCGTGTTGAAAAATGTGAAATCATTTTTAGAAATATGCAGTGATAATTTTTTTTTTTGGAGGCTATATGAAATGGAATGAGTGGTAGGTAGGCAAGCGGTTGACAAAAAAAGAGAGCCAGCAAAATTGGCTTGCAAGGTTCCTGGCACGCCAGGTACTAACAGTTCCAACATCTTCTATCAGACCACGC
>Ga0247763_1001108_pt1 | contig 15850 bp, 16 predicted proteins | sample UWRJL141409B4_FD_179926 | JGI IMG/M metagenome (GOLD analysis project Ga0247763, IMG submission 179926) | Plant litter microbial communities from Arlington Agricultural Research Station in Wisconsin, United States - UWRJ-L141-409B-4 | ecosystem: Environmental > Terrestrial > Plant litter >...
AAAAAAGCTCATGGCGGCTCAGGTCTTGATAGACAACGCCTCGATGCAACGATTACCTAAGCTGCACTGATCGCCCTTGATTGCATTTACCCGGCGGCTCGCCTGCGAAGCGTTTCCTAGCTTCACACGCTGCGCTAGCTGCTGTTAGCACCTTGAGAACTGGGACAAGACGGCAGCTGGGCTTACTAGGCCCCAAAACTCTCGTGCAGGACCCCAGACGTTCAAGAAATTGGCCAACAGTGCGCTAAAATGGCCTGTGTTGTAGTATAACACAACGAGAAAATTGCTTTGTGGTTTGTCTACAACTGGTGATTTGCGTATCTCGATGCTCGAGCTGGGATGTGATTTGTTCCTAACCGGGTTTTCCTGACCAGATGCATCCGCTGGGTCACTGGTCTTGGTCGCGCCAGCTCAGAGACAAACTGGGATCCTTCAGCGAATCACCACCGCATCGCTGCACACAAAAGGGGATAACAGAGACAAGCCGAAGCGGTTTGTGACGGGAAAAGGCACATGCTGGTTGAAGCGCTCGCGGTTGTGGTTTCAGAATGGCACTTTTGAGAGAGACCAACCCCTCGATCACATGGAAGAAGCCAGGGTGAAATTGAGCTAACAAAAAGAGATGGAACCCCTGCGATGATGTCAGCCCTGGAGAGGAAAAAAAAAATTGAGCACGAAAGTGCCGTTGGTTGTTGGTTCAGCCGAAAGAGGAATGCGAGGATGTGCCATGCAACAACACAACTTCGTCCTGGATTTCTTGCTGCTAGCGCATTTTTTCGCCTATTATAATAACGTCAACAAGCTTATTGTGACGGTGTCCAGCCTGTCTTTGATCCTGGGCTGAGGTGAGCCGGGTAAACGGGCAGAAGGCTCGTTCTGCCCTCCCTCCCCACACCGACCCTGGCCCGGGGTGTCGAATGCGGTCAGTCAGGGGCCCGTAGATCCGGGGCTCGGATGGTCCATCCGATCAAGCATCCCAGTCCACACCGCAGGTCCAGACTGTTCCCACGTGCCCAGGTGTGTGGCAGTGATGCGAAGAGAATTGAACAACATCGCCACTGCACGTGCAAGAGATAGGGTAAATGGATGATTATGGCTCCGAACCGTTTTCGCGGTGGCGGTCGGCCAGGGGCGCTATTATTGGCGTTACCCGATCGCAATCAAGCCTCCAAGACCTTGAGTTTCGTGGGAGCTGATGCGAACATGTTGTCCTTTCTCGCACGCGCGATAAGAGACGAGGCAGCGCTCCGGATATGGGCGAAGCGGCGAAATGCCCTCTGGAAGACGTGCTCCCGCCGCGGCAATCACACCTTCGCCGGTCTCGTCCTCTCGATCCGACACACCTTGCACTGGCGCGGAGTAAAAAGCATGCAGTTGCCTCGGGTAGGAAGGTGTTGCCTGATAGTTTTCGACACCGGTGAAGAGAAAGAGGACACAATTTAATAAAAGCGGAATTTGTTTTGCATGATGCAATGCTCCCGACTCCCCAAAATTCCTCCCAGCGGAGATACGCCGCGGATTTCAGGGACCTGCATTGGCAAACCCAAGAGCCGTGGCGGGGTCTTGGCAGAGTTCTCCGGCGAGGGTAACGGCAGTCTGCTTCGTTGCGTGTTCGGAAACCCATCGGAGACGTCGGGTGTGTCTTCGATCTTGCGCGTATCGCATGTGTGAGGCATAGCACCAAATTTGCCATGTCAGTTCATCAGCTGTTGAGCAACGGATCACAACCAGCTACTTCGTACGAAGTACCCGCCCTTCTTACAATCCAACCCCTGAAGGGTTACTAGGCGCTCAGCAGGGGTTTATACAATTCTAACAGCTGAGCGGTGGTTTGTAAGGCGCTGAGCACGACTATTTATCTAGGTTATGCATCGGATAGAAACCTGAGGTCTCAAACCCCCACACCAAAACCTCGATAATGAAAGAGGATATACCCTCGTGGGTTTTAGCACTGCTGCTGGAGAGTTGGGTTGGAGGACAGGTTGCTCAGGTCAATACCGTACAGAGGGGTTGCACTGTAGTAATGAAGGTCTATAGGTAGGCTTAGTGGGTCAGAGTGTTCACAGAAGTATGCGGGTTTAGCTCAGTTGGGAGAGCGTCAGACTGAAGTCCACTTCAATCATATATCTGAAGGTCATGTGTTCGATCCACATAAACCGCAGTTTGCTTTTTGCTCCTCATGCAGTCTGCTTTGAAATTTCGGACTTGGTTGTGGCTACATCCGCCGACAGAAAGATCCATGTCACTTCTCACGACGTTGAAGAGCCACCGTCGGTTTAGTCATAGCTCGTTGCCCGAATCGAGCCCAGCGCTTCTCGGGACAAGCCTTCTGGGGCATCCGAGGCTCGCCGGGCATTCGGCCCATTGATAAAGATGCCGAGAACAATTTTAGCTTGTCAACATTCATTCGTTTTCCGCGTGTGGGGCTTCTCGCGATGTTTTCGTACGTAACTGCACAGAAGCATCACAGAGCCGGGAGGAGCGAACCTGAAGCCGTGCTGGGTGCACGTGCCTGGCGTTGAATGCGGAGTCCAACGGGCCGCAGCCTCCATGCCTGGGTGGGAGCCAATTGATCACTGTCACAACCGCATTCTCGGTCGATTTGGCAGCTTTCCCACCCCGAATTTCCTGCCGCTTCCTTCCCCACAGGAGATGGGGCCCTTGGCATTCAAGTTGTAATGGACTACCATGCTATCCACGGACACGACGTCTCGAGTTTCGACCTGCCTTCAACACGTAAGATTTTCTCTCGCATTATTGTTGCCCTTTGCGCTGACCATGGACGCCTGAAAAGACCGGCTCCCCACTGTCTCGGCCGCTCAGGCATTGGAGCACCTTGAAGGCGACCAAAACAGCTTCATCTCGACAGGGCTCAACTCCCTGGATGCGTCGCTTGGATCCAGTTTTGGTGAGGGCGCTGAGGGCGGCATCGCAAAGGGCCATGTGACCGAAATCTGGGGCCCACCTGGGAGCGGGAAGACCACATTTGGGTATGGACGACAGACCTGGTGACCCCATTACCTTTCACTTACTGACCTTTTCAGGATCCAACTTGCTGCCAATTGTCTCCGCCAAGGCAAAGGCGTGGTGTGGGTAGGTCCGTCTCTCCCTCCACCGCCATTCCATTCCTCCTCTGGCTTGATCGGTGCTTACCCCGTAACCGACGACGTACAGACGGCTTCCACACTGTCTCGATCAAGCGTCTGCGGGCTATCGTCGGCTCAGATGTCGATAGCGATGCCGAGACGGTCTCCGGTCAGCTCGAAGCGCTTGCACACTACACGTGCCCCAGCCTAGCTCACTTCATCGCCTTGTTGTGTCGGCCCATTGACTCCTGCGTACCTCAGAACACGTCCCTGATAATTGTGGACTCGCTCTCGGCTCTCGTAAACCATGCCTTCCCCAAGGCTCCAGATGGGCGGGTGCCCAACAATTGGAAGGGCACCAAAGGTGCGTTCCAGATGTCTACCGTTGTCTAGCCGCGTGTCGATAATTTGACAATGCTCTCCAGGGCCCCTGCTGCCAGCCCGGAGGTTGCAGGCCCTCCAGTACGTGATCGGGGCCCTTCAGAAGCTGGCAGCAACTCGAGACTTGGCCATTGTTGTTCTCACGCAATGCGCGACTAAAATGCAAGCTGAGAGCGGCGCGACCTTGGTCCCGGCAGTTAATGCCACCGTGTGGGACCAGGGGATTTCAACCAGACTCGTCTTGTTTCGAGATTGGCTCCCTGAAGGGACCGAGTCACACGCGTTACGCTTCGTGGGGGTCCAAAAGAAAAACGGCAAAGGCGTGGCCAGTCCCATGGACATTATCAGTGCATTCACAATAACGACGGTAAGTTTGGTCCTGAAGCGTGGTATGCAAGGGACGGGTTGCTGACGACCACCGCAGAGCGGCTTAATAGCTGCTGACCACGGCGGCACACACCCATCCCGGGTGCTGCCGGCCACCCCGGCACTCAAGAGAAAGCTGGTTGACACCAATTTCGAGATTGCCGATAGTGAAGATGAAGATTACGGTTGGAATGACGGCGACGAAGACACATTACCACCCATGCCGTCACAGTGGCAAGGAAGTGAGGACATTCTCCTCCGCCCAGAACCAGGAAGCGGGGAGGAGATCCCAGAGGAACAGGAAGACGATCAGGGGAGCGATGCGAACTTAATCTTAGAGGAAGGAGATCCGGACCGTGAGCTCGAGAAACCACTGAGCGAACCGTAATAAGATCGTGTCCGAAACCTCGGAGAGCGCGCCACAACCGTGAACCCTCACAGATCAAGACGCTGTGCCCCCCACGCCACGGCCGCCTGACATTCCCCACAGCAATCGGACACTACGGGCCCCATCTGCCGCTCCTGGCGATGCCGGCCTACGTCCAGTGCCCGTATGGTGCCCTTCGGCGTCTCGTGGCCCGAGGTCATGGTGGTCATTCACTCGGGCTCGACGTGATCATCTGCCGACCGTGCGACGCTGGCCAACAGTCAGCAGTGCATTGAGATCGGCCGAACGGGCCTCGTCGCCATTGTCCTTTGACAAATTCGCATCCCGTGAACTCACTCGATCCCGTGGTAGCTATTGACTCGGTAAAGTAAAGTAGTTGAATAATCACAGCGCTGGTCGACAGAAGGAGGCTCGAGCTTTGACTCGTGAAGCAAGCGCGCGTTCTCACGCGCTCGGCGTCGTTTGTAGAGGTTGCAGCGATGTGTTGCTGCAAACGCATGGTTCGCCTCAGCGCCACGGCCGGGAGGTAGTATCGAAGGCTTGCAGCGAGAAGGTTCTCGACGCCAGAGGTCCAGCCCTGGCCGCCCCACGGAATGCAACCGCAATCAATCGGAGGTTAATTGCATGGGTGTCGAGGCCGCTCGACCCAGGGAAGAAATTTAGCGGGAGATGATCCAACGTCCGCGCCAGAAGGCTGCAGGCCATGAAACTTGCCGAGCTGCCAGCCAGCCCGTCCCGCGAGGCCAGACCGAGTGGCTGTGAGGCAGCACTGGACTTCAGGCCCGACTTCAGCCTGCATCTCGGGCCTGCTCGCTACGGACGGGCCTGTTGAAGGAGGTTACATCTCGATGGGATCACAGAGGTGGCCGCTTTGATCAGCGAGCCTGCACACTCGAACAACACGCGGCCTCCATGATGATGATTCCGATGGGATTTGAAGATTTCACTGCTAAATAACTGACTGCGTATTCTAGACTTGACGGTGCCGTGAATTCGCAGCATTAGGCTTCTCATAGATTTAAAGACGAAATCCTACGCGAACCCACGTTCCTTATTTTTGACGTGGACGGGACGGCAAGAATCGCGGCTTTGCGGTTCGGCTTGCTTCACCGGTGAGCAGGCACGGCAACCAAGGAGGCATGGCGAAGGAGATTTTGTTCTGTTTCGTTTCACAAGAAAGGCATTTGGAGAGGAATAGAGAGAGGGTGAAAGCGATGTGCACCGGATATGCAAGTCTTCGTTCCCCGATGGGTACGTCTACTCCCCCGTGCAGCATGGCCGTTGGCCCGTTCTTGGCCCGTTGATGGTTTTTGAGCCCGGGATTATCGAGATGCCGCTGCAGAGGGTGATCCCGTCTGACAGTGTCAGGGTGTGGATAACATCATGACGTGCACAACTGGTGCGATGTACTACAGTATATTGACGCCGCTGCAGGGTATTTTGTTTTCGAGGTAACGGCCGATGCCTCTATGGGGAAATACATTGGAGTTGGTTGGATGAGGAAAGCAGAAATGAAGAGAAAAAACAGGCACCTCGCATCGCATCGCATGTTTTGTCCTGAAGCAGTGACTTTTTTGTCCATGAGGGTGTGTTGGAACTGACTTGATTCCTCCGGCTCTTCTCTGTTTTCCTGCTCATACCCTACCGTTACTTGAACCCGGACATACATAACTCTCGACAGATATATCGAATTATCGAATGATTTCTCTTCAGTTTGGGGGCACCCTTGGCACCTTCCCCACACAACCATATCCACCCGATGGGCCCATGACAAGCTCCGCATAGCCTCATTCTTTGTCTCCCTCGTCGGCAGCTGGAAAAATACACACAGGACTGTGTATCGAGAAGGGACTCTGATCCCCCGGAAGTCCGCAACCTGCCGGATCCCATACAACTAAAAACAGATTTGGCTGCATCGTCCCTTTGGAGGATAGGTAATAGCTAAGTCTAGTTTATAGAGGAGGTGGGCTGATGGCGCACGCCGCACACCCGCGCGGATTCCGCATTTGATTCCCCGCGTTGGCGTTGCTTTTTTTTTTTTTTGGCGGGGAAGTGCCATGTAACAGACGTAAGGAAAGCAGAGGAGAGAAGAGGGCAGGACTGGGCGCTGTGTTGTCCTAGGCTAGGTAGGCAAGTAGGTACCTAGGTAGATTGTGGTAGTGGCCGGTGTTGTGCAGCTTGCTTATAGGCTGTCTGCTGTAGGTTCTACTCTTCTAGGATGCCCAGGACAGAAGGCCATCCATCTCCTCAGGTGAGTTTGTAAGTTTGTAAGGAGGTAGGTAGGTACCCAGGTAGCACCTAGGATGGGGGACGGAAACACCGTTAGTTGCCCTGATCGATCAGAACTGTTATGGTAAAAAACGAGTGCCTATTTTGTTGGTCTATGGGGACATTGTAAAATGTTACTTGGTGAGCTCGCAGTAGATGGCACTGCATTTAGTTTGATGGTCAAACGGGTTGGCCGGACCGGGTCATGTCTGCGACGTTTGGTTCGTGCGAGGTTCACGGTTATAATATTCTGCAGTATCGTAGTGGGCGGTTGCCGCATGCTTGCTTCGAGAGCAAGGCAACATCATGGGGGTTGGTTTACAGGGTATTGCCTACGCCGTAGGGAATATCCAGCATACCTAGCTTATCTCGCTAGGGGTGGGCCAGACTTGTTGGGGGTCAACTGATCAGGGGGGATGAGAAACAGACCTAGACTCTAGTGGCCAGTTACCATCTTACATGCCAACAAGAATTGGTACCAAGAAGGAGGAGGTACTTGATCTAGACCAAATGGTACAAGGCTCTACCTGCAGTACTTTGTGATGTCCTCACCGGCGCAAGTTTGAACTTCTCTCTCTCTCTCTCTCTCTCTTTTTTTTTTTCTTTCCTTCTTTTTCTTTCTCTCTCTTTCTTCCTCTTTCAAACGGCGACTCGCTTGCATTCAATCCTCACCTACTCGGAACTTCTCCGGTTCCCCCGTTTAAGTCCCCCCTCCGGTTCGAAGATCCCGTTCCAAACAAGCTGACAGAGACTAGGGGTAGGTAGTATATGTAGGGACAAGGGACCAGGGAATACAACTTTGAGGGAGGCCTTGAACGTGGACGGTTGGATAGATGGAGGGAAAGGCAGGGAGCATGTGTCCCGCCATCACAACACAACCATAGTTCAGGTAACCGCCGCTACTAGGTATCGCATGTACAGATGGGCAAGATAGACTGACACCTCAGAAGGAACATGATAATTATTTGAGATGCATCACATACATCATCTATCGGATCGAATCACACCCAGGCTCACCGCATCGCATCACATCATATCTGATCAAATCTCATCACCAGTCGCATACCAACCACCACCAGCGTTGAAGGGAAGCAGATCTTTGTGACGCCCTTTCTTCATGAACCCTCCTCCTACTCCTCTCACCCGCCCATACCAAACTCGCTACGGCCTGGTCCTGGTTAAACCAGTTTAATCTCAGGCGGCATCGCACCGCACACAAACATGGACACACACTAACGCGCACGCCCCCTCGGTGAACACGCTGGCACCCCCCATCAACATCTAGTTGGTGGCGAAGGGAAGAGAAAGAGGTTGGTACGCCTATTCAAGAACTGCTTGTTCTTGTTTTTTGCCTGTCTGCAATGTCATGGTTGTGTGTTGCATTGGGTGCTTGCTTGCTGTTGCTCCGGTCCAGTCCAGTCCTATCGCCGTGCTTCGAGCAGGTTTTTGTGCTTAGGTCGGTATCTAGTACGTACCAACAAACGGTTACATGGGGTGGCAAGAAGTAAAAGGCATCAAAAGGGATGGACTAATGAGGGAGGCGGAAGAGCGTTCTGCATCGCAGTATGATCGAGATCGAGACCGAGATTGTCTAGTGAGGTAGGTAAGGTAGGTAGGTAGGTACCCAAAACAACCTGCCTCAACACTGTCCGTCGCCCGCTGGTGGTTATATATGTCATGTATTTGTACCTATGACATCTGGTTCAGTATTTCCAATTGCTTGACGCCAGGCGGACTAGACACATTCGCATCGCATCGCATTTGATCGTGTCGCAGCTCCTCACTGAACCATATCCGGCTCTAATCCCCAATCTATCTATCGCTTGCTCATCATGGCTCATCCAAACTGCTGCCCAACTGATGTTTTTCCCGATTCCCTTTTCCCTATCCTTCCCTCCCCCAATTCCGCCCTCTTGACCTGATCACAGACTGGAACGAATGGAGGCAGAGACACACATTATCATGGTCTCGGCACCAAGCTTATCGATCAATGGGATCCCATCGCTGTCCACCAATAATTGCCCAATCTAAACCGCTTGTAAAACCTGAGAGGAAAAATGCAATCATGTGTGTGTATGTCTGCCTTGTCTACATGTACATCGCTAGCTCCTCGGCAGCCAATAGCCTACACGATATTGCACGGGGCGGGCCGTCGACAGCGTTAGCCCAGGTACCCCCCCTGTTGGTGGCGTATGGTGTGGGAGTGGGTATATAAGATATAGCCTGGGATGAGGCTGGTACCTATGTTATTGTCCATCTGGTGTGAAGTAGGCAGAATCAACATCTCGGCTGTGCTGTTTTGTTCCGGTCAAGCAGACGACATCAAATGACTGTATGTTGCTCCCAAAACGAGCCATCATAACTCATGAGCGAAACTGACGCACAGTTGTTTTCGTATCCAATGTGGAAAACTGGGATAGGAGGCGCGGCAAGTTCGCGGTCTACTTCGTGCCAACTTGGGTTTGATGGAATTGTAGCCTTCATTGAACGCCTCAAAGCTTTCCGGACAAGACGTTTTCATAGATCCATTTTGACCCAAGTATGAAAGCCCGCCAGGTTGATATGTCACTCATATGATACAGATACAATGTAGTTATGATACAAAAAAGACCTTGGCGCTGCCGTGTACCATGCTTGTTTGTTTACGGCGGACTCATTTCCTCTCCCCCTTTTCAATCACCCCTTTGAGAACCTTGAGGCGCTCCTCCGTCACTCTTATGGCTTCCCTAATCTCCCTTTCATCCATCTTTTCCTCTCGAAGTTTTTCTTCCACCGTTCTCGGATCTACTGCTGCTTTCCTCCTGCTCTGGAGTGTGTCAGTCCCTAACCTGTCAATACCAGTCCGTTCTTCTATCCACTCCCACAGATCGCTCTCTTCCGCTCTCCACATCTCCTCGTATGCTGCCAGACGCTGAGGGTAACCAGCATATCCCAACTCGCGTGAAAACGGCGCTGCCACTTGCTTGTTGGATCCGAATCCAAACCACGTAGCCACGAGAAGTCCCACTAACAGGCCATACACCACATTACCGGTAAGTATGGGCCTGATAGTGTTAACAAGGGGGCTAAGAAATGGCTCCAGGGGCTCAAACAAGCCCCAATCGCTCTTGGTCAACGCCTTGGACAATCCTTCGGCGTCACTAGCGGTGTTAGATGCCTGAGCCGATTTCCCCTTGCGCTGGCGCTTCTTCCCCTTGGCGCCAGCCCCATTCGCCAATGTTCCTGACCTGGGCCGTGATGATACGGCCGTTTTGAGGCTGGTGAAGAGGTCTTTGCAGTATTGTGTTTGGCCGTCGTTTGCGCCTCGTTCAATTGCACCTGCCCACTGTTAGCACCGCAGTGGAATTGGAGACATATTGACAAACCTTTGAGCCAGCTCTTGCCTGACCATTCGATGGTGCAGTTCACCTGAACCCTAGTCGCGTTGTTCTCGGCCCACGTCAAACAGTACTTTGTCTTGACAACAAATATGTTTCCGCTTGGGACGTCGGGATTTTGCGTGCTGCAAACGACATTGACTGCTTTCTCGAGGTCTAGATTTTCTAGTTGCTCCGTGACTATACACTTTGTCTGTTTTGGCCCAATTGGTGCAGTGAGGGGCTTGATATACGAAAAGGTGCGTGACTTGATGTCTTCAGTGAGGCCCCTCTTATCTTCCATTTGCAAGTCTGTGCACTTTTGATCACCGGCGAGCCATTTCGACATCCACGCAACGGAGGCCGGGCCGAAGAGGAGGTTATATACCTTCCCTAAAGGTGCTGCAATGATATCGTCTCCGAGAATCTTTTCGTAGTGAGTGGCAGCGTCGCCGCAATCTGTCGGTGCGTGAGCGCTAGGGCCGGGGAAGTCGGCCGCTGTCCCCGTCGGGGCGCTGTCATCTTGCTTCTCTGTCGGCGGCACAGTAGCCCCTGAGGCCTTCCTAGTTACGGCCTTTTCCGCGGGGGCCTCTAGTGCTGGGGCCTCAGTTAGTTGTGTTGCATCCTGGCCTTCATCTTCGTCCTCATCCTCGTCGTAGATATCTTCGCCATCATCGCTCTCATCGTCTGACGCCGAAATGCTCGGGCTGCCAGCCACCGACGCGATTATGGATTCGGTCTCAATCTTTTCAGTCCTATCGCCACCCGTCTCCTCGAGCTTCACACCATTAAGTGAACTCTGCAAATGCGGGTGGCCGAGTTTCCAAATCTTGATGATAAGGTCGTAAGTAGTGTCGCGACTCGCGAAAGAGGCAAAGATGTGCTTGGTATGCAGGGTAGAAATCTCCAGGCCATTCTTGAAAACAAGCGCTGTGCTCCGCTTCTCAACTGCCACAATCTCATCAAAGCTCATGACTAGAGTCGTAACCCAGCCCAGAATGTTGCTGCTGAAACACAAATGCCCTTCGGAGACATATAGCCTGCCGTGGGCGAGAATCTCGCGCTGCAGAGCACAGCTGTAATCTTCGATGAGGTAATCATCGTCTGGAACGCTCTTGAACAGGTTGTGGAAGTCTCGGTTTCGCTTCTTTGTAGCAACGGCGAAGCCGGTGAGCTTGGGGGTGCTCGTCTGCCCGATGGGGTTGGCAAACGATGCGTTCGCAGAGGCAATGGCCGCGCCAACTGTTCCTCCGGTGGCAGTACTACTTCCTCGTTTTCTCCTTCTTCCGATGGCGCTGCGGATGCTACCGCTGCGCTGGAGACCTTGCTTACCTTCGTAGACGCTCCCGTTCGGCGGCGTACGGTCACCGCTGGGTGCTGGCTCGTAGAGAGACCTTGGTCGAATTGGGCCGAGATCATCGGCTGGGAGATCCACACCTGTAGAGTGAGCGTCGACCGGTGCTGATTCCGAGCGGGCTCTGGAATCAGACTCGTTGAATTTGGCAGCTACGGGCGACGATACGCTGCTCGTTGGCTCTATGATACCTAGCTGGCTCAGGCTGAGGTCCCCCATACCAAGCGTCTTTACTGCTGGTTCCTTGGAATCCATCGATTGCTCTGGCAAAGCTTCCGAAGATGATTCCACCTCAACAGTGTCTTGCTCTCGCTCTGACTGTTCTCTGACCGGGGTGGGCGCTTTGTTCTTGATTCCTCCTCCTGGTGTGATGTTGGCGTTAGTGATGGTATTGCTCAGGGTGTTGGCCGTGTTTTGAACAGCCGAGAACATGGAAGAGAAGAACGTCGAGGCTGGGTTGGGCGAGACGGGGCCGTTTTCGGGGGTTGGGGTTAGAGGGGCAGGCGTGACCGTCGATAATCTGCTGGGACCAAGTGAGCCGGCCCTACTTCGTCGTTGGGACATCATGCTTCCTGTGGGTGACGCATCAGATTTGGAGCGCGGGCTAGCCGTCGAGGCGGCCGCACGGTCTGGGTGTTTGACGTCTGTTGGTGTAGGAGGAGTGTTGACTATCACAGGCGTGGCGGCCTCGGTAGATGGAGGGGTTTGTGGCGGTGCCTTTAAGGGTTCAATATTTTGGCTTCGAGAGAGGCGTCGGATGCGTTCGGATGGCGCGGGCTTTGATATAGGGGACGGCTCGTCCTGAGATTCGGCGTCAAGTTTGACAGCGGCCACCACGGGCTCTGTTGCTGTGTCTGCAGCTACCGTCTTGGGGCTCCCCTCCTCACTCGAATTCTTATCGGTGCTCTTCTTAGGGCGGAAACGGTCGCGTAGGCGACTTGCTGACGTTTGTTTGGACAAAGACTGGGGTGGGGTGAGCCCCGTTTTGCTCGGCTTCAGTGATGATGATGCCGAGTCGAGACTGTCGGCGCTGTGGTGGAAAGTTGAGGATCGAGACTGGCTATCGGAAGACAGTGTTTCCGGCTTGTGTGCGGCCTGGACAATAGGTGAGGATGTTGTCAAGTATCCGATCTGGGATGGGTGCGTGGAGATGGCGGTGGGGCGTTTCGAAGCCCTGTGACGTCGAATTGGCCGTGTCAGCACTGCAACCGTGCCCAAGAGAGCTGGATGTGAAGATGAAACAAAAACCACAAAGGAACAAAATAAAAGAGCGGGCGCAGCTGGCCAACCTAGGCTCAGGCAACAGCGGCGTATCAATGTCTAGTGCAGGGCAGGGTCGGCGACGACGGCGACTCCATAGGTAGTAACTGCTGCACAGTAAACCAAGGAGGCGCAGCATTGAGAGGAGTAAACTACCCGGACCCAGCAAGTGGAAACCTTGAGAGTTGTCTCGTGGGGCGCAGCTTGGCGAAAGACAAGGAAACCGAAAAGCACTCACGATTCAGGGTCTGAATCATACGAGATTCTATCGTTGTTCTCATCATCATCGCGGATATTTTCATCGGTGTTTTGGCTTGTGGTGCTCTTGTCCATTTGTGATGCGCCGTCTTCGTTGCTGCTCGCTGTCTCAGCGATCGATGACGCCTTGTTATGGCGCCGTCGCTTTGTCGTCAGCGCCTTGGGAAGGAGCTTTCCCAGCCCGTTCGAGTTGCTTTCCATATCTGTGCGCAATCGATTGCTGTGATGAATTAGACTCGAAGACGCAATGGTATGCGTGCGACTGGAGCGATTGCGTCCGTGGCTGCAATGCGCGACTTGGAAACGCAGTGGGCAGTCCCCGCTGGTTTTGTTGGCATGAAGGCTAGTAGGCTAGTTATGACATCGTCATCATATGCCGCCGAGTCTTGCCCGAAATCCCAAGCTGGAATTCCGCTTTGCAGGATTTTGGTTGTATTCGCAGGATTTCCACCGTCGGAGAGTCAGCAGAAACGGAGCTGAATTCCCAATCCATCCAGCTCGGAAACAATGTGGTTGGAAACGCAAAAAAAAACCAGACCGTATCCAATCCGTCTCGTGTTTTTGAGCCTCTGCGTGCTGCTGCGACGCTGTTTCGTTTGGTCGGCCCGGGGCTGATAAGATAAGCATTCATCGCTTCTGCAGGCCGCCCCTGTCGTTTGCCCCGCCACCGCTCCGGTGGCCTTGACAAGAACACACGAGAGGGTCACAGTTTTGGTCTTGTCTCGAACAGAAGCAAACCCTCATGGTCAACGCCACCACTTAGCCCCGATCACTTTTAACCTGTCTTAATAGTAGCAGTAACGAAAGCTTTAATAGTTGAAAGCAGTGGAATGTGCCGCGCCGGTCTTTAATTGGAGATGGAGTTGTCGCCATTGATCAAGGTAGACCCTGCACTCTAATTTCGCCCCTTTCTTGTCCTTGGCTGTGGCTGATTTGGTAGGCCCACGATCATGCTCGAGCTGCTTCGAACGCAACGCACTCTGCCGACACCGCTGCCGCTATCACCGAGCATGCCCTTGCCGCCGGCGAATTCGCGACGGCAGCAAGCAGCACGGGGAGCATCGAAGCCCTGAGGACGCTGCGCCTGCTCGAGCAACACCACAAAAGACTCTCCGAGCTTCTGAAGTTTCCCCTCGACCCGCCAAGTCAGCAGTCCGCCACTGACAGCGATCTTCCCGAGGAAGACGAAAAGGACGCCCCGGCTGAACATGATAGTCAAGCAAAGACACCGAGATCTGGGAATGACTCGGCCTCGGTAGTGTCAACAACTGCTCCGTCAAAACCGGTTCCAACTCTGTCGCAACATCGTAGATACCCAGGGCGAGAGCTTACTTCCTCTATCGCTAGTAATCTGGCATCAGCACGAGGAATCAAGACCAAGTATCGAGGCCAACCTCTGGCGCCAAGTGTGACAAACGACCAAGCTCCTGGTAGTCTCGAAGCCCGTCCGCGAAAGGACGGTTCGGCGAGGAAGACTTCGGATACAGTTGATGGGGGTAGGAAGCCAAATTATATCCCTCCAGCGCAACAAGGGACCCGAGAAGTTGTCAGCGAAAGCGAATCCGGGAAAGCGAGTCAGGCTGGCGCATCTGCGAGCCCGGGAGATGAAGGCTTCTCGAGGTTCTACAGCACGTTCGGTAGTCTCATCAACAGGCTCTCAGCTCCTTTGGCCTTCGCGGGCCTTCCGTTGATTGCAGAGGAGCCAGCTGCTGAAGCCAAACCCACTCCAGCTCCTGAGACGGCCCCTCCGAAGAAGGTCCGACAGAAGGTTCACGTTCCCGGGCCAGAACCTGAGCTGTCTAAAATATTCTCTCGTGCAACATTGCGAGCCCTCTCTAGGGATGGCCATGGCGGCGACTCCTTTTACGTAGTGCCCACAAGCGGCCACACGGCTTCGTACGCAAGCATCCTCAACCATGAGCACAAGGAAAAGCGACGCCATGCGGCGAATCGGGATGATGTTGATCTACTCGACGACCAGGATGACGAGGATTTTGTGGATGCGAGAGAGTCGCAAATCCCCACTGTACCTGGCTTCCGCCGGCGTTCCGCTGCCAAAGGCCGATCCGAAAAAGAGCTCCAGAACATGATCGAGGAGCTCCATACCGAAAACGCAAGTCTCAAGGAGATGCTCGACAAGCTCAGCAAGCGCCTCCACGCTTTTGAGCTAAACTCGCAGAGCACCCACCTTGCCCTCGCACAGAGCATCCGCCTGCAGCGGCCCGGGTCTCCCATGTCCTCTAGCGGGGGACCTGTTGATGACACGCTGAAGAAGAGAAACCGTGAATTAGAGGAACAACTCTCATCATTGGCGCAACAGTTGGCGTTCAAGTCGAAGGAGTACGACAAGCTGCAGGTGACGGTGGACAGGTACCGTGACAGGTGGGACAAGCTCAAGGCGGGAGCGAAGGCAAGGAGGGAAGCTCAAGAACAAGCTGGGGAGGCGGATTCATCAAGGTCAATACACTAGTTTGTTGCACACTGCAACCCCTAATAGATTGTCAGTTCGTGTCTTCGGGAAGGGACCTACTGTGCAAACCTTAACTCCTAGCGTTTTGTGACGAAAAATACAATTTTGAAGCGGAAATTTGGATATTACTAATAGGAATAATGCCTTCAGCCCACTCATAACAAGATCTCTGCAGAATTCTTCACTCTGATGAGAAAACGATGAAGTTCGAGCGCCCCAAGGCTTGGCAGTAGAGGCTGAACAATCTTTCAGTGGTTGAACGGTATCTTTGCGGTCTTGCCGGTCGCCGGGGCATATAGGCAAGTAGATGCTTGTCTCAGAGGAGTACTATCAACCGATTCGTGTCCTAGTTGGATGCGGATTGCAAACCCTTGAGTCGTAGTTGAATACCGGCTTGTTTCTGGTTGGTTGGTGGTTACGATGATGATGATGATGATGATGAATGATGTTCTCGGAGCATTCACACTTGGTGCGGAACAGTCACCGTTCTAGCCCTCTAGGGGACATTTTTGTGCAGAATAACGTAAGTTCCATCATTTTAGCCTGCAATAATCTTCAGCTGGGCCAGCATATCACTAAGAGTAATTCCGGTTGAAAGTTGGCCGAGGTTGTACGTTTCTTGCCACACAGATTAACAAGACAGGCACCTATTTCCATCCACAA
>Ga0247763_1001109_pt1 | contig 15846 bp, 9 predicted proteins | sample UWRJL141409B4_FD_179926 | JGI IMG/M metagenome (GOLD analysis project Ga0247763, IMG submission 179926) | Plant litter microbial communities from Arlington Agricultural Research Station in Wisconsin, United States - UWRJ-L141-409B-4 | ecosystem: Environmental > Terrestrial > Plant litter >...
CAGCGAGAAGCCATGGGGGGACGAGCAGCCCGAGGCAGCTCGGTGATCGAGGATGATCGTCTGATGCCGCACATTCCAAAAACCCGGGCGAACCACCGCGCACCGTTTCATAATTACAGGCCCCTGGCAAAGGGAATGCGTCGCTCGAAACTGGTCGCGAAGCTGCCTCTCGAAGCCATGGGCGACGTTGCAAGACTCAGTGCAAGACCAGGTCCCGCTTTTCGCAGTGTCGGGCGTTCCTCGTTGGCTTTTCTGGCAGTTTTATCGCTGTTCTCAAGCCACTCGCGGCAACACCGGGGAGGGTCTGCGAGCGGGGCCAGCACGATCTTTTCACGTCAATCGCTGGTTGCAGTTACCGCGCGCGGAGTTTCGCGCGGGAGGCTCAGCCAGTCACGGTGTTTGCCCGGAGCGACTTCCTCGGCAATTCCACCTATTGATTTCGAACGACGAATTTGCAGCCCGTCGATTCGCGGGGGCGAGTGTTTCCGCACGGCGCCTCAATACCGGTTGAGGGGACAGCGGCTGAGGGGGCATCTGTTGCAGGGTGCCGTTGCAGGGGCACCTCGCAACGGAAGCCAGGGGGGCCAGCTCGCGGTCGGGGCTCGTTCCGAGCAGTGTCCCACTTCGACCGACACCGCACGGGCGCGACGGCGTGGCGCCACGACATCGCGCGAGCATGCAAGGCAAACGACATCGCGCGATACGCGCGGGCCACGGCCTCGCGCGATAGGCGCGGCCCACGGCCTCGGCCGCTCGATAGATTGCTCGGCGTGACTCGTGGCCCGAGGGCTCCCATTTGCGGAAAACGGCCCTCGCGCTGCGGTGAGACGCGCCGCTCGATCACGCCTTGAACACCGGCGCGTCGCGTGCCACATGCCCGCCGTGTCGCGCCTGTTCGTGTCCGATCTCGATGGCACCCTGGCCGATCGAGACGCTCGGCTCAGCCCGTTCACGCGCAGCCGTTTGCGCGACCTGATCGAAGCGGGGCTGCCGTTCACCGTGGCCACGGCGCGCAGCGTGCACACGCTGGCCCCCATTCTCGATGGGGTGCCGCTGCGGCTGCCCGTGGTCGAGTTCAACGGGGCCTTCATCACCGATCTGAAGACGCGGCAGCCCCTGGTGTGCCACGCGCTCGAGGCCCGCGTGGCCGAGGCGACGATACGTACGGCGCTCGCCAGCGCCGTGCCGCCGTTCGTGTCCACATACTTTCGCGGCCAGCAGCACCTCTACCCGCCGCGCTCGCTCGTCAACGCGGGCATCGCCTGGTACGACGCGAGACGGCGAGCGGCGCGCGACACACGTCTGCGCGGCGCGGTAGACCCGCTCACCCTGCTCGACCAGGCGCTCGTCTGCCTGACGCTGATCGGAGAGCGTGAGCGGCTCGCGCCGATCGCGCGCGCCATCGAGAGTGACTTTCCGGGCCTGACGCACTGCCTGCTGTACGAGAACGCCTACCAGCCCGGCTGGCATTGGCTCACGGTGCAGTCGGTGTTTGCCAGCAAAGCGCACGGGCTGCGGGCGCTCGCCCAGGGCGCGGGGGTGGCGCTCGCGGCGGCGACGGTGTTCGGGGACGAGGTCAACGACATCCCGATGTTCGAGCTGGCTGGGCGAGGGGTCGCCGTCGAGAACGCCATCGATGATTTGAAGCGCATCGCCCACGAGATAATCGGTCCTCACCACGGCGACAGCGTGGTTCGCTACTTGATGGACGCAGTCTGAGCGCTCGACGCGGTGAGAGAGCTCGCGTCGCACGCAAAAGGCTCACGCCTTCGGTAAAGACTGCGCCTCGCAGCGCCGTGTGGGACGGTGTAGCGCGCCAGTCACCGCACCACGCCATTCGCGCGTCGCGCACTCGATGTTGCATGGCTGATTCCCGTGCCGGCAACCTCGGGTTGACATGAGTGGTTGATATGAAACGAACTCGACACGCGCGCGCTCGTCCGGCAGAGTCGCTCGAGTCGCTCTGCCTTCGGCAACGCGAGCCGCTGACGCCGCGTGCCGAGCGCGAGGGGCCCTCAACAAGGAGAGTGTATGGTCGTCGTTCATGTCATGACCGTCGCGCGACGGGTGCTCTGTTCGCACGGTCTCGCGCCGCTCGCTCTGCTCGTCGCGCCGCTGGCGCTCGGCGCTTGCAGCGAATCAGCGCCCAAGGAGGTCGTCCCCGAAGGCCCGCTCGGCAGAGTGGAGTTCAACCTCGTTGGCCAGGGCTCGCTCGGTACGCTATTCCGGCTGCGCGACGCCGTCGTCACGGTGGAGGGGCCAGACAGCACGCTCTTCTTCGACAGCGAGGACGACCCCGACGCCACGAGCTTCAGCGCCGTCGTGCCCGAGGGCGTCTACACGAGCTTCCTGCAGGAAGGCTGGCGGCTCGAGCGCGTCGAGAACGGCAAGGCGGTGACTGACGCGGCGCTCATCTCCCCCAACCCTGACTTCTTCGAGGTCTTCGAGGGCGACCGCACGCGCGTCGCGCTGCGCTTCCGCGCCGGCTCCGAGGTGGTCGCCACGGATCCGGGTCTGCTCGAGATCGTGCTCGAGGTGGAAGAGGAAGACGCCCCCGTCGCGACGGAGTGCTTCTCGGACGCCGACTGCGGCGCATCGCAGGTCTGTTGCATCGCGGGATTCATCGGGAGCTGTCAGACGCTCTCGCGCGGCGAAGTGTGCCCGCTGCCAGACCTGACGGTCTCGGCCGAGGTGGCGGAGGCGAGCCTGATCATCAACCAGGAGACGTTCCCCGCCGACAGCTGCGCCATCGAAGAGGGCTGCGTGGTCGAGTCCGGCAACCGCCGCCTCCTCCGCTTCTCCACGATGACCCCCAACATCGGTGAGACCGACCTCGTCCTGGGCGACCCGACGGGCACCCCCGGCTTCGAGTTCGCGCCCTGCCACAACCACTTCCACTTCAACGGCTACGCGCGCTACGAGCTCGTGAACGGCATCGGCGAGATCGTCGCCGTGGGCCACAAGCAAGCCTTCTGCTTGCTCGACTCCATGCCGGTAGAGCCGGGCGCGCCCCCCGGGCGCTTCCACTGTGGCTTCCAGGGCCTCACCCGCGGCTGGGCCGACATCTACGACTCGAGCCTCGACTGCCAGTGGGTCGACATCACCGGAGTGGCCGACGGCGACTACCTGCTGCGCATCAGCATCAACCCCGATCACGTGATCGAGGAGAGCAACTACGACAACAACACCGTCGAGGTGCCCGTCACGATCACGCCGCCGGGTCCCGTCGAACCGCTCTCGGTGTGCGCGACGCCGGAGCAGGGCCCGCTGCGCGAGTGCGGCTGGGACTTCGCCCCCGGCTTCCAGGGGGCAGCCTGCACGCCGGGCGAGCTGACGTCGGTCGGTTGCTGCGCCGCAGGCAGCTGCGGGGGCGACCCGATGCTGCGCGTCTGTGAGGGCACCGAGGCCTGCGGCGCGCAGACGGCTCTCGGCTTCGTCGACGACACCTGCGGCTTCTGCCCGCAGCTCGAGTTCGAGTGCCCGCCGAGCGGCGTGTTCAGCGTGCTGAGCGGGGCGTTCAGCTCCAACGCGCCCTTCGCGTGCGAAGTGAAGTGAAGTGAAGTGAAGTGAAGTGAAGGCGCGCCTCAGACGCGCTCGAAGAACCAGACGGCGCCCGCCAGCGCCGTCGCCAGGCTGAAGGCAGGCACGGCGCGCGGCCCGAACCAGGCCGCGCGCCGCAGCCGTTGCACCAGCGGGAACACCACGGCCAGCACCGCGAGCTGCCCGAGCTCGACGCCCGCGTTGAACGAGAGCAGCGCGGTGGGAGCCGCTGCCACCGGCAGACCCAGCTCGGCGAGGGCGCCAGCGAAGCCGAAGCCATGGATCAGCCCGAAGCCAAACACGAGCGCGAAGCGCGGGCTCGAGGCGCGCGCGGTCAGGTTCTCTAGGCCCACGTAGACGATCGACAGCGCGATCGCGCACTCGACCCAGCTCGTGGGAGGCGCCACCACGCCCAGCGTGGCGAGCGCGAGCGTGATCGAGTGGGCCAGCGTGAACACCGAGACGGTGGCGGCGAGCGTCTTCAAAACGGGCATGACGATCACCAGCGCCAGCAAGAACAGCAAGTGATCGTAGCCGCCGAGGATGTGCTCGATGCCGAGGGTGAGCCAGCCCAGGAGCGAGGGGCTCTCCGCGGCGGGGGGCGCGGTGGAGGGGGGCGCGGTCGTCGCCGGACTGAGCGAGGCCAGCGTGAAGCGCGGCTGGCGCGCGTAGACGATCTGCTGCGCGGAGGCGCTGCTCGGCGAGCCCGTCTCATTCGGAGAGGTCGCTTCGGTGAGCACCAGGTGTCGATGCCCGGGGGTCAGCGCGTCCCAGAACTCGATGACGGCGCTCGTCGTTTCGGGCAAACCCGCGCAGCGGTAGACAGCGGTCAGCGCCACCCCGCCCTGGTCGCTCGGCCCCAGCTCGAGGAGCGCACCTGGGCACGGGAGGCCGCCGCGGTCGACGATGCGCACGCGCTGCACGATGCGGCGCTCTATCACGCCGCGCGAGGAGGATAGAGCGAAGACGGCTGCGGCCTCGGGAGCATCCCCTGGAGAGCCTTCGAGCAAGGCGCCGAGCTCGGCGCGATCGAAGGTCATTTGCGCCTGCACGCCGTTCGCCACGGCGCGGTATTCGCCGCGCGAGAGGCCGATCGCGTGGGCGGCGGCGAGGCGAGGGAGGAGGCACGCCAGCGCGGCCACGGCGACCAGGGCGACCGTTGCCAGCGCCGCCCTCATGACCCCACCCTCCCCAGCAAACGGCGCGCATCGGCGGCGCCCGCCCGATCGAAGCGCGGGTTCTGGCGCAGCGCCTGCTCGAGCAGCGCCTTGCCCGCCGCGACCTTGCCGAGCCCGATGCGGATCGCGCCGAGGTGATAGAGCAAGAGCGCATCTCGCGTTCCGAGCCGCACCGCTCGTTCGGCATGCTCTTCCGCCTCTCCTAGCTGCCCGCCGGCGTATAGCGCCCAGCCGAGCGCATCCTCGGTGTAGATGTCGCCCCGCACGCGCAGTTCTCCGCGAGCGAGCTCGATGGCGCGCGCCGGGTCGGCGCGGCGGTTCGCCAGCCACAGCGCGAGCCCGCGCCGGTCGTGCCGGCCCAGGTCTTCAATCATCGCTTCGGAGCGCGCCGCGCCCGCCGCGTCGTTCAACCGCTGCGACACCTCGCTCGCGAGCGCTGCCGTCTCCACGTCAGCGTGCGCGGCCAGCGCGCGGCCTAGATGCTCGGCGGCGTCGCGGTCGCGCTCTGTTGCGATCGCGGCCTTGCCCAACCCGAGCAGCGCTGGCGCGTATTCGGGGCGAACCTGCAGCGCCATCCGGTAGCCCGCCTCGGCCCCCTCCACGTCCCCGCGATGCCAGAACAGGTGCGCCGTTTGAACCAGGATCCACGCGCGCGCGTCGAGCTCGTCGGGGTCGCCCGCGCTGTCGATCGCGAGCCGCGCCATCTCGAGAGCCCCCGGCTCGTCGCCAGACAACCAGCGCAAGTACGAAGCCCTCGCGTAGGCACCCAGGCCCGGCGCGAGCTCGATCAGCTTCTGCGCCGCGTCGGTGGCGGCCGCCACGTCGCCGAGCTCGAGCGCCGCGTCGCTCGACGTGCCGAGCGCGCTCGCGTCGTCCGGCTCACGCGAGAGCACGGCCTGTGCGATCTCCCGGGCGCGCGCGAAGTCGTGCGCGTCGAGCCGCACCTGCGCCAAGAGGCCGAGCGCACGCCGCTGATCGGGTGCGATCTCGAGCGCGACACGAGCGCACGCATCGGCGTGCAGCGCATACCCCGAGTCGCTGGTGCTGCGCAGCTGGCGCATCCACGCTTGCCCGACGTCGACCCAGGCGTCGGGGCGATCGGCGAAGGCGCGCGCCTTCGCCATGCTGCCGAGCAGCGTGCTGCGCACGCGCGAGTCGGCGGGCACCGTCGCGAGGCAAAGGGCTCGCGCGTCGTCGATGGATTGGCCCAGCGCCTCGCCGGTTGCCGTTGCGCTCGCGGGGGTAGTTGCGCTCGTGACCACGGGTGCGCTCGCTGCGGCGGATGCCGGGCGCGTGCCAGCCGAAGCCGGCACGCCGGGCTTCGTTTCGCTTCGCTGAGCGCGAACCGCGAAGATCGCGGCGCCGAGCGCCACTGCAGTGAGCGGCAACCAACGCCCAACCGTAGCTGACGAAGCACGCCAACATTCGCGCCAGCGGCCTGGGGTCATCGAGGTTCGAGGAGATGAAGCGTTCGATCGCACCACACCCCACGTACGAACGACCAACAGGGCCGGATCGCACCGCCGATCGAAAAGCGCCGCGCGTTGCACGCGATCAAATCCGGGGCTCAGCCCCGCGCGTACTCGCGCTCGAAGGAGGTACCTTGAAAGACGAACAGTTAAATACTCGAGAGAGCATACTGCTGCTCTGCGCTCTCGCGTTACTCGGCGCGGCCTGCGGCAGCGGCGAGATCCGCGGCGGAAGCGCCGACACGACCGACGGCACGCGCGACGGGCGCGGCAGCGGTCCGAGCCCTGCTGACGACGACGGCAACTCGACCACCAGCGATCGCGAAGATCCCGCCACCGGCAGTGCTATCGGCGGCAGTGCTATCGGCGGCGGTGCGATCGGCGGCAGCGCAACCGGCAATGCAAACGGCAGCAGCTCCAGCGAGAACGAGCCCGACACCTCACGCGGCGGCGGGCGAGGCGGCGGCAGCAGCCCTCGCGGCGTCGTGCGCGAAGACCTGGTCGGTGAAGCGGGCTCGCTCACCTCGGCGACCTCCATCGCCAACGACGTGAGCACCTTCAGCCTGCCACGAGCGGCCGTCGCCGTCGGCGATCAGCTCGCGTTCATCGCCACCGACGAGCGCGTCGACGCGCGCGATCGCGAAGAAGCGGGCGCGCGCTCGGGCATCTTCCTGCAACGCAACGACGGCGAGCGCGCGCGCCGCCTGTTTGCCGTCGCCGACCTGGTGAGCCCGATCGACATCGACGTCTCCCTCGACCTGCGCACCCTCTACGTCGCCGACTTCGCCGGCGGCAAGAGCGGCCTCGGCGCCATCGCGATCGCCCCGGTGCTGGGCGGATCCATCAGCTTCGCTGCCGAGGGCTTCTCCCCACGCGGCGTCAGCGTCGGGCCCCAGGGCGAAGTGTTCTTCAGCGGCATCGACCCGAGCAGCGGCCAGCCCGGCGTGTTCGTGCTCGAAGACGGCAGCGTGCGCCTTCTCTTCGCGGGAGCGCCCCTCGTCGACCCCTCCGGCATCGCCGTCTTCGCTGACGGCCGCGTGCTCGTCGCCGACACACGCGCCTTCGACGCCGCCGGAGCCCCCCTCGCCAACGAGGCCAGCATCCTCCTCATCCAGGACGGCCAGGCCTCGCCCTTCGCGAGCGGGTTCGCTGCCGGGTTCCCCGCCGGCATCGCCCTCAGCGAGGACGAAGCCACCCTGCTCGTCTCCGCCGAGAGCGCCGACCGCCACGACACCCTACTCCTGTTCGATGCCAGCGACCCCCGTGCCACCCCGAGGGCTGTCACCGCCTCGTTCTCCGCTCTGCAGAACTCCGCGGGCGGCCTCAAGCGAGCCCACGGCAAGAACGAGTTCAGCTTCGTTTCGGTCGCCGCCAACGGAGGCGGCACCGTGTTCCGGATCGAGTGATCGCGCGCCGCCATCACCTCCTCTACGACCGACCCCCCTCCCCTGATTTTCGACCCGAGAAATCCATGAAAATGAACACCTCTCTCCCCCTCATCGCGACCGCCGCCGCCCTCTGCGCCGCGCCCGCGTTTGCCTCCAGCCACCGCGAGGCCCCCGGCACCTCCACCGATCCCTCCGCCGACAACACCGACCTGTACGCCTGGGTGTGCGACCAGCAAGGCGTTCGCTCGCTCTGCCTCGTCGCCAATTACATTCCGCTGCAACTCCCCGAAGGCGGCCCCAACTTCAACAAATTCTCCGACGACGTCCTCTACCAGATCCACCTCACGCACAACGACGCGCAGGGCAACCCCGACCTGCAAGACTTCATCACCCTCGACGTCCGCTTCGCTTCCAAGCCCATCCAGGTCGTCTCCGTCGACGACCCCAACCTCGGCCCCGGCGGCGGCAAAGAGTTCTTCGCCCAGATCGCAGGACAGTTCGACCAGACCGCCAGCGTCACCCTCCGCCGCTCCGATCGTGGCAACGCCGAACGCATCATCGACCAGGCGCCCGTCGCTCCCCCCAACATCGGCCAGCGCACCGCCACCTTCGCCTTCGGCAACCCCAGCTACGAAGACTTCGCCAGAGGCTTCGTCATCGACGGCCCACGCGGCATCAAGTTCTTCGCGGGCCCGCGCGATGACGCCTTCTTCGTCAACCTCGCCCAGGTGTTCGACCTCGGCGCCTTCGTCGGCTTCAACGTCCTCAACGGGCAGCCTTTCCGCTCCCAGCAGCTCGACGTCGACCCCAACGCCAACGGCCAGTTCGCCAACACCGACCCGACCAAAGCCCCCGACGGCGTCGCCGGCCTCAACGTGCACTCCATCGCGCTCGCGCTACCCCTCGCCGAGATCGCCCCCGACAACGACCCCGGCTTCCTCGCTGCCGTAGAAGCGGGACAGCCCTCCAACCAGACCCTCTTCGGCGTCTGGGCATCAGCCAGCCGCCGCGCGGGCCGCGTGGTGTGCCCCCCCAACCAGGCCGGCACCGCGGCTTGCCCGAATGGCACGCTCGAAGCGGGCCCCTGGCGACAGGTCTCACGCATCGGCTTGCCCCTCATCAACGAAGTCATCATCGGCATTCAAGACAAAGACAAATTCAACCGGACCACGCCCGTCGACGACGTGAACAACTTCGGTGTCTATTTTCTCAACCCCGTGCTCGTGCGCGACGTCGAGGCCATCGGCGGGTTTGCCCAGCTCGGCGTGGATCCCGTGCCCGACGACTTCAAGTTCGGGCGTGTCGACATCCTCGACGTGATCAACCTCAACGTCATCCCGAGCGCGGGAGCACATCAGGTAGAGATCGCCAACGGACGCACCGGCGACGTGCTGCGCGTCGATGTGGCGCTCGAGTCCGCCTTCCCCAACGGGCGTCCCTTGAGTGGCGCCGCGGTTGCGGCTGGCAAGGAAGAGGATGTCACCGACATCGAACTCTCGTTGATCCTCACCAAGCTGACGGCGCCCGTGACCGATTTCGTGGGTGGACCGGGGGATGGGCGGAAGCTGCTCGCGGAGTTTCCTTATCTCGGGTTGCCGTTCGCGGGGGATATCGAGAGTAAGGGGAAGCCGGCGGCGTTTTGAGCTTTGCGCGCGCAGGGGGTTGGTGCGGCGCCGGGGCTCGATGAGATGGCGCGCACTGGAGTGAGCGGAATGGGGCGCCGGGGTCGATTCCCGGCGCCTCCACCAGATTCGTGCCCCATCGGCGGGAGCACGATCGCCATCCGACCGAAATCATTCCGTCTACACTCCGTACGCGACGAGCGGCAGCTTCAGACCTGTGTTGTGTGTTGACCGACCATCGAGAGCCCGCAGCGCGGCGCCAGCGAGCTGCTCGTTCGCGACGATGGCGCCTTGGGTCATCTCCGTATCGCGCTTGGACGGGCAGAGGCGAGCTAGGGAGCTCGAACCCGAACGGGAGCCGCCTCGCCCTCGCGGAGGACGCACACCGCCTCGAGCAAGGCGCGATCGATGCCGTCACGCAGATCTTCGGCGCGGATCGGCACCTCGTGATCTGGCACGATGCCGACGCCGAAGAATCGGCTGCCGTCCGGGTTGTGCACCTCGAGCCCGCTGTAGGAGAAAATGAAGCCACCCGGCAGGGTCAGCCCGGTCACGTTGCCGTTCGTGCCAGCGCTCTGCCGACCCACGACGGCGACCAGGCGGTCCGCGCCGACGAGCATCTGCATGAAGTTCTCGGAGGCGGAGACTGCATGTGGACCCGTCAGGAGCACCATGGGTCCACCGAACGCCGACGACTCGATGGGCTCGATCGTGTACTGATCGACGACCGTTGTGGGCTCCCCCGGACCGACGTAGACGCGGTGCTCGAACGCTGGCGAGTTGAACGGCTCCTGGATCAACCGCGCCGCGAGGTCTTGGTGATTGAAGGCGAAATACCCCCGCATGTCCAGGATCATCCCGAGTGACCCCGCGTTCGCCTCGTCCAGCGCCTGGACCGCCGCGTCGAGCGTGGGCGTACTCGCGGCGTTCAGGTTCAAGTAATAGAGCTCCGGCGCCCCCAGATCGGCGAGCGTGCCGGAGGGGCGGTCGCTCTCGACCGGCGCGATGACGGCGTCTCGACTCGCTTGCGGCTGCGGGTCGATGCTGACGGTGCGCTGCACGCCGAACGTGTCTTGGAGCGTAAGCGACCGCGGCTCGCTCATCGAGAGGACGAAGCGCTCCGCGAGGTCGAACCGATGGCCGTCGGTCGCCGCAGACGTGCGCGCCAGCTCTTCGGAGTACACTTCGTCGATCGGGCGACTGTCGAGTGCGACGATGGTGTCACCCGGGTGGATGCCATCGACCAGCGAGCGCCGCACCATCGGCCGCCCCCCAACGTACTCCAAAAAAGCCGGGAGGGTCACTCCGGGCACAGGGGCGTTCACGAAATGGTGCCCGTCGCGCAGCGCCTCGCCGAAGCGCCGCAGGATCTGCGACGCAGCGATGCGATCGCTCCCCGAGTAGTCGTCGACCGCCTGCAAGGTCTCGAGCAGGCGCGCATCGAGCTGGTTACCGACTTCGGGCAAATAGGGATAGAAGAGTCGCAACACTCCGTGCGCGATCAACAGGTCGGCGCGCAGCACGCCCCGGCTCTGCGCCACAGGGTGGTAGAAGCCGAACGGGCTCGCTAACGCAGGCCGCGACCGCGCTGCGACTCCCGTCAAGGCGGGGGGCGTGGCGCCCTGCAAGCGCTCGCGCAGCGCGACCGCGTCACCGACGTGCTCGAGGCGCTCGGTCAGATCGGCCGCGATGACGTCGGGGAGTCGCGTGGCGCGCGCGCGCTGCCGCTCGAGCGTGAACGGTGCGGCGACGGCACGCACGACGTTTCCGTATACGATGAGCAGATACGGTCCGGATGGCAGCAGCGCCCCGATCAGCTCGAGGCTCTCCTCGGAGCCAGCATACTCCGAGGAGAGCACGATCTCGTCTGCACCATCGAAGACGCCGTCCTCATTCACGTCACGGGCCAGGTAGAGATTTAGATCGTCCTCCGCCGGACCCGAGAGCGAGACCCGCCAGGTCGAGTCGGGCGTGATCTCGATGTCCTCAATCTGGATATCGTTCTCCACGACCTGGCCGCTCGACTCGCTCCGTACCTCCGGGGCTAGCGTCGCGAGCTCCGACGTTCGCACCATTAGCCCCTCAGCTCCCACGCCCTGCCAGGTCGACTCCGCGATCTCGAGCGGTACGCCGGCACCGGCGATCCAGGCGCGACCGGCGGCGCGCAACGCCGCGGCGAAGCTCGCGGCCTGAGGGCTGACGCGTGTTCCCAGCAGCAGCACGAGCGGAACGTCACGCGCCCCCGTGCCCGCGATCGCCGGGTCGGTCCGATACGACCAGGTCGTGGAGTACGCATTGAACTCGCTGAACACTTCGTCCACGGGGCCGTCGTGATGACGCACGAGGCGCGACGGCCGTTCGACGTCGCTCGCCAGGAGGGGCCCGACCGAACGCGCCAGGATCGGGTCGAGCGCGTCGCTGGCGGGTAGATCGCGCAAGTCGAGAACGACGAGCCCGACGCCCTCCGGCACCTCGCTCGCACCGGTGCCCGGCCGCACGAACGCGACGCCGTCGCGCGCGTTGACCCGGGCCTCAGGCAACGCCGCGGAGCGGGCGGGCAGCGCAACAACGCCCGTCAGCTCGTCGGCGTAACGCGCGAGCAGCGCGCGGAGAGCCGTCGCATCGACCCGGTCAACCCCGGCGCCGAGGGCGTCGTCGGCGAGCACGCGTGCGAGCGCCGCGTCGCCCACGGCAAAGGCAGAATCCACGCCGAACTCGCGCACCAGGGCGTGCGCGGCGGATAGATCGAGCACGGCGGCACGCGCGCCCGGTGGCCCCGCCACCATCCGCGCCGCGTGCGCAGCCTTCGCCGCGTGGTCGCCCGCGGCGCGCGCCACGGACGAACTCGCCCCGGCGGCGACCACCAGCCCCGCGCCCAGCAGCAGACCCATGAGACGTCGCTCCTCGAGATACTTCAACATTGGCTCTCCTGATTCCTGCATCTGACTCGACGACGCGCGCTTGCCCCGTGGCGCGCACGAAATGACGTCCAACGCGGCGCTCGGGCTTCGACGCTGCCGCAATAGAGCACCCCGAGCTTATCGGATGGCGAATTCTCGCTACCCGCCGCCGCATTGACGGGCCTGAGCGCTGTCCTGTGAGACGGTCCGTTCGACCCCTCACCACTCGAACCGCTCTGAGAATCGTCAATGTTGATGCGTGGCGGCCGTGGATTGGGTCTGATGCGGCGGCAATTTCGGTGGCAACAGGCACGGAGGCGAGCCCGGCGGTCGCAACGATGCGCCGGCGCAGGCAGCGAGGCTTCATCGGCTACCGCCGTCCGCCGCCGCATCGCTCGAGACGGAGTCTCCCCCGTCGAAGGCCGGCGGCGCACCCGCGTCCCCGTCGGCTGGGCTCGTGGGGGCTGCGCGGAGCGGGGACGCGACAGCCAGGCGATCCATCAGAACCTCTTCCGATCCCAGATTTTCGACGAAGAAGGCGGTGGCGGGGCCCGACAGGGCAGCTGCCGCTGGCAAGCGCAGAGTTCCGCCCGAGCAATCGGCGGAGAGCACGGGGATAAGCGTGGCGTCGAGCAGCCCGCAGCGCAAAGCTGAGGCACCCCGTACGAAGAAGGAGGCGGACAGGCCCGCGTCGAGCGACAGCGCCAGGAAGGGCATGAGCAGCCGCTCGGCAGGCAAGAGCCGCACCTCGAAGCCCTCGGCTCCATCGCCAACGAAGCGCGCCATGGCCGCTGCACCAGCGGGCTCCAGCGGGTCGAGCAGCACGGCCTGCCAGCGTTGCGAGGCCCGATCGAAGTCCAGGACGTGCTCGACGGGGACCACGCTCACGGCATCCAGCACGGCGCTGCCGCCCTGCACTTCGAACCGCAGCGCCGCTCGCCCGGTCGCTCGCGCGGTGACGGCGGCCCGCACCTCGAGGCGCTGGCCGTCGTGCGTGAAGTTGTCGATGGTGACCAGCTGGGTCTCGTCGAGGAAGACCGAAACTCGTGGACACGCCGCTCCCGCGCAGCCCTGCGTGACCGTGACGTCCAGGCCGACGCGGTAGTTCTGTCCTGCCTCCAGCGCGGGTCCCGCCATCGACAGCGCTGCTTCGGCGTCGAGGGCGATCGGCCAGCGGCCGAGCACGTCGAGCGGCGCCGGCTCGCGCGGAGGTACGAGGGCGCGAGCGAGGGCGCGGTTTTCGGGGTCGGCCGCCAAACTCTCGCGGGGACAGGCGAGGTGCGTGAAGAGCGTGGTTTCTCCGCGTGGCCAGGCGCTGCAGTCTTCGCGAAAGCGATCCGCCGCCGTGGCGAGGAGGGCATGCGTCTGCGCCAGGCTCGCGTAGCTGATGCCGGAGGCTCCCGGGCCATGCCTGTCCCCGGACAGCGACGGCTGGTGGTTGCAGAGAAAGCGGCCGAGCTCGACGTCGCCGAAGGTCGCCGGCCCCAGCAGCTGCCAGGGGCCGAGCTCGCTGCGTTGCAGCGCCCCCGATCCCGACGTGCCGTGGCAGCCGAGCAGGTCGGTGAACACGTGCTCACCGAACGCGACTTTCTGGTGCGGCACGTCTCTCGCGAATCGCGTCGATGCCAGCGGCAAGAGCTGGTGCAACTCTCGACCGTCCACCCCGAGCGCGAGATAGTGGTAGTTGTCCGCGTAGTCGACGGGGAGCTGCGCGTAGCGTGCGAACAGATCCGGAGCCGGGCTCTGGTCGAGGTCGTAGACCTCGTGCTTCCACGGCATGAACGGCTCCGCGTCGGGGCGATCGACCGCAGCCACGTCCAGGAAGCCGTAGCGGTCGCCGGGTCGTCCATCACACTCCAGCAGGGCGATATCCGGGCCGAGCTGGGGACACGGGCCCGGCGAGTCGGCGCTGCAATGCGCGAAGAGGCGGCAAGTGAAACGATCCACGTAGTAGCCGTGCTCGGGTCCGAGCCCGGCATGCGCGTAGTCGGGAAAAGTGCCGCTCAGGATGCTGGCCGCGGTGAAACCCTGGTTCAGGGCGAGAGTCGGGCGATACGCCTCGACCGGCAGCTCCAGGTCGGTATCCACGGTGCAGTGGTCGGCCGTCACGGCAAAGCTCGGCGAGACGAAGGTCACCCCGCAGCTGGCGCCCACGCGTCGACCGTCAGCATCGAACAGCGGCGCGCCGTCGCGCGTGAGGCGCGCGAGCAAGCTACCCGTGGCCAGCGATGCCGCCTCCCGGCTACGCGCCTCGGCTCCACTCTCGTCGCTGAGCCTCGTGGCGAGCACGAACACCCGATCGGCGCCGGATAGCTCGACGTTTGCGCTGGTGTGGCCGATGACCGAAGGCCCCTCGGCGGACCCAGAGCACGCGGAGACCAGGACCATGACACTTGCTGAGAGGAGGCGCGCGTCGACCATGACGAGCAGGGTACCTGCCCGCGCGATCCTCGCCATGGCTCATTTCTCGTACGGAGACGGCCTCGGACTTGCGTAAACCCCAGGCGGGCCGCCGTTGAGCCGCTACGGTTCGAATGGGTCGCAATCCTTCACGGCCGCATCGCCAGGACGGGGCTCATCCGCGACGCACGAATCGCGGGCAAGGTGCCCCCGAGCACACCGACACCGACCGCCAGGAGGACGGCCAAGAGCAACGCGCTCGGGTCAGGATGGAAACGAAAGGTGACCTCGGCGCCTGTCGCGAAGTTGACGGTGGTGAAGTCGAGCAGGGGCGTGAGGAGCGCGAGAGCGACGCCGAACCCACCACCGGCCACGGAGAGCGCGACGGACTCGCTCAAGAACGCGGCGAGGATGGCGGCGCGCCCGAACCCGAGCGCGCGCAACACGCCGACCTCGCGTCTCCGCTGCGCGACGGCGCCGTAGAAGACGATCATGGTGGCACAGACGGCGCCGAGCGAGAATATGACCGCTTCGACCGCGCCCAGCGCGCTGATCACGCTGGCCATGCCGCCCGATATCTTCTCGTAGTAGGCGCTCTCCCGAGCGACGTCGAGACCCGTCTGCTTGTCCTGAGTCAGCGGCAGCGCGAACCCGTCGAACGCTTCCTGCTGCTCGAGCTGGGCCGTGACGGAAGACAGCTTGCCCTCCTGGCCCAGAGCGCTCCGAGCGGCGTCGAGATCGACCCAGACCTCGGATTCGAGCACCGAGCCGCCCGCCTCGAAGACCCCGACGACCGTCACCGGGCGCCCCGCCGCGAGCTCGAAGCTGTGGCCCAGATCGAGCTGGGGCTGCAGCGGAACGAGGCTCTTGCCGACCAGGGCCTCGGCGGTGCCCGGGACGATGGCTCGGCCGCTCGCGACGCGCACCTCGGGCCGGAGCTGCAGCACATTGCCAGAGACACCGCGAATGAAGATGGTCGACAGCCGCTCTCCCGAGACCACGCCGAGGATGTGCGAGGCGACCAGCTCGCCGGTGACCAGCGGCTGGCCGCGATCGTCGCGGCGAATGCCGGGCGCGGCCGCGACCTGCGCCAGCACCGACTGGTCGAAGACCGAGGACGACTCGGACCACTGGTCGTGCTGCATCACGATGGCGCGCGTGGCGTCTCCTGCGCTCGCGATCGTCTGGCGCATCCCGCTCGCGAGCATGCCCGACGCGGCCAGCACAAAGACTAGCAGCGCGATGCCGGCAGCGGTGGCCAACGTCGTCATGCGCCGTGCCCACAGGCTGCGCAGCGCGTAGGTCAACAGCCCGAGCACGCCGCCTCCGTTCGTTTCGGCGCGCCCGTC
>Ga0247763_1001110_pt1 | contig 15842 bp, 15 predicted proteins | sample UWRJL141409B4_FD_179926 | JGI IMG/M metagenome (GOLD analysis project Ga0247763, IMG submission 179926) | Plant litter microbial communities from Arlington Agricultural Research Station in Wisconsin, United States - UWRJ-L141-409B-4 | ecosystem: Environmental > Terrestrial > Plant litter >...
AAATTGTCTGCCATACCCCCATTGCACCATACCCGATTGTAGTATTTATTTGTTGGATTTCTAGTATATTAAGTCTATAAAGCTACCAAGTATCTCTCCGTATCCCGGCCCTCCTTGCATGCGTGTGGTCGTGGATTGTTTTGGTCGTTTAGTCACCCCTGGCGTTTTGGGTGCGAGACTGTATCATTCAAGATGACCCCTGCTTGACGCTGACAGTTTTCCGTCAAAGAAACAGTTCCTGTGTTTGAAGGGTCAGGCCGCAGACCGAATGCCGCGGCCGCCCACTCCCATGATAACAAAGAGTCCACTCGAACGGGTTCCGACCGGAAGCGGAATGAATTGATGGCCTTTGTCTTGATGTTGTTTTGCTTGCTCCTTTCCTTCTCCTCGTTTCCCATGTTTTTATTTCCCTGCCAACAACAACTTGCAAGATTGCTTATCCGTCACTTTTCAGGACGAGTCACGAGTCAGCCCTGAGCAACCCACAGCCCAACAACATTGTTAAACAGTTTCCCTTTGCAGTTTTCTCCAGAAACTAATTACCTTTTTCTCCCACTATGGCAGACAGCCAGAAACCCCGCCTACACCATCAGCGCAGAAACCGCCAGCACACCCCTGTCTCGGAAGACAGGTCCCCCGAGAGGACCAAGAGGAGAAATGCGAACCCCCGTCATCAACGCAGGAGTGATCGCGGCCGGCTCTGGCCAATGCTCAAAGTGGCCCGTAACGTTGGCTTCCTATTCCTAGCTTACGCGGCGTACCTTCGGCTCAAAGAACGTGGATTTCACTCTTCATCTCTCCGCCAGGACGGGCAAGATGAACATGGACATGCAGCAGCGGATCTCACGAGCAGCGATGCTTGTCCCCACACTGTCTTTAAACGAGCCGCCTCGCCGCTATTGAACCAGATAGAGTCCGCCTTTGTCGATCTCGCCACCCTCCCTCCTGCGTATCTACTCTATGGTAATCTCTCGGTGCATGTGTCTGTCGATACCATGTCTCCAGAGGAAGAGCAAGAGCAAGAGCAAAAGCAAGTCCCCGTGGAGCAAATCCTCGATGAAACATTTCGGCAAATCCGCATGGCTTGTGCTTTTCCCGAGAAGTTATTCCGTGATGATTCCGCACTTTCAGAATATGAAAAGGAAACATACCTTGGCGCCGCCGCTCAAATGAAACAGCATTGTTCGGCCCTCGGCAACGGCAAAATCGCCGAGGACACGCGCTACCAGCTCGCGTATCTAAACATGACGCTTGGTGCCGGTGCCGTGGCCTTGGCCAAAACCAATACCGGAACAGATACGAGCAAGACGGTACGCGGATATGACTGGGCATATTATTCCGCAAATTACCTCTCGCGCATACGACAATTTCTAGAAACCGTCAGATACTGCTCAGATAAGCCCGAGGGGTTACGGGAATATCAGCTGTGTAATCGCATGTTACTCTTGGGACTGAATACTACGCTTTCCCCTCCTTTCTCCCAATCTGGACCTGGACGTGAGACCTCCAGTCTACTAGCGGAGGGTGGGTTTTATGGTGGCGGTGGAAGTGGTGGGATTGACCATGTAGCGGTGGCGCAGAGACATATTCGAAAAGTGGTGGCGGAAGTAAGAAAAATCCATGGGGAGGTGTTGGGAATGAAAGAGGCGGCGAGGGTGTTGGGAATGCATCCTGCGGTGGAGAGAGCGTGGGAGAGGGTGAATCGCGAGAATCACGACGCTGGGGAAGATGCTTCCAAACCTGCCTCTGGAGAAGACGGAAACGACAGCGAGAAAAAAGAAGAACCCCTTAAAGAAACAATCGTCCTCCTCCGCCACGCTAACGCCGCCAACGCTCTCGCCCATCTCGACCGCACCGCGCTGCTCCCGCTCGCCCGGCGTTTCAAGAGTTTTGACCAGCAGCTCTTGGCCAAGGTGGTTAAGCCGCTGGATGATATCCGAGAAACAATAAAGACGTTGATGAACCGGGAGGTTCCGAGTTTGGTTCAAATCGACAATCAAGGCGAGGTAGAAGTCAAGGGGCTAATAATCGTGGATGGCGTCTGGTTTGTCAAAGAGGGAATAGAAGGAGGAGGAGGAAAAGGGTCTGGATCGGAGTCAGATGATGACCCCTGTCCGCGCGTGGTTCGCGTAACTACCCTGCCGCCAATCCGCGAGGCGATGGAAAGGTTGAAATGGGCCGAGGGTACTATCGAGGTGGCGGGGAAAAGAAAAGGGGAGGAACTTCACAAGGCATGATTCTTCTTCTCCCTCTTCCAGCCCCTCTTACAGCCCTTGTTTCCCTCTGCTCTAGTCTTACTTCGCTCTGTACCCTCTTGTCCCTCTCCTTGCTGTTACTCACAGTCCACTAACATCGGTTACCCTCCAGGTGGCAATCTCCTTCCCCCCTTCCGACCGACCCCTCGTGTCCTTTGGCCCATGGGACCTAGCCGACCAGGAAGCCGAGCGAAAAGTCAGGAAACACACCGAGCGACAGGCCAGGGATCAGGCCGAGCAACAATGGAAAGAGGCAAAGGAGAAACCCGAAGCGGGTGCTGATACGATCGAGATCAATGGTCGAAGATTCTCTCGCGAAGAATTTGAGCGTCTGAGGGGATTTTTCAAGGATTATGAGGGGGTCCCTCCGCCAATTAAGTTACGGGAAGAGCTGTAATGAAAACTTTGGCGTCGGGTAAGTGCCTGTCGTAGTCTCAATGTCACGTAGCAAAATAATAGGTGAACATTCGGGTCAGGTTGTGACAAGACCAAAGCTGTAGTTAGATATATGGCAAATCTCACGGGAAGCAGCATCAGATACGCACAGAAAGGGTCAACTATCACCCCCCCGGTGGTCAAAAGGAGGTTCATTCTGCGGCAGCCAACATAAGGTACAGAGGTAAATATTGACGGAAAACAGCGCTTACCACGCTTCATCTTTGTAATCATACCCCTTCCCCCAATTGAACTGCACCAACTCTTAAAGGGCTTAATTATATTGGCATTTGCATACGCAGGTGCTGCCATTGCACTGTATCCACATCCCCCATCAGCAGAGTCATGTGGTGAGATATTAGGTAGGGCACGTACCTTGGACCGGCCACAGTTGAGAAAGCCATTGCAGCCCGACCTACGGCAACAGGAATCCACGCAAGCTATTGTTTCCAAGTTCAGTCAGTGTTCTGCAGCGTACATTTCGCAACGTGGGGTGGACGAGGATGATGGTACTCACAAGAATAACTGCATGCTCTCTTGTCCTGTTCAAAATATCAGTGGCCGTCCAGTGCGATTGTGCAGGATGCTATCGACACTTACAAGAAATGCCGCGCCCTCAGCAACGGCAGGTTCCGCGGCTACCGGCTCAGGCAAGGCCGAGACAAGGCTCGCAAAGACAGTGAGGGCGATGGAGAGACGCATTGTTGGAACTTGATTGAGAGTTGGGTTGTTGTTTTCGGAGCTGCGGATCTGTCTGTCTGTCTGTCTTCCAGTTCAAGATGACGGGGCAAGAACCTCTCTGTCTTTATACTTTGTTTTCCGCCCCCGCTCGCCTCGCCTCACTCGCCTTCCCTCGCCTCGTCTCAATGCCAAATTACAACCTACGTTACAGCGACAACCTAGGTTGCCTGATCACGGAAATGACAACATCTGCCGGGACTCAAAACTGAACGGAACGACGGCACCAATGTCCTCTCTGATCTCTGTCTTACGAGATGAATAACACCATATTTGCAGCACGCCTTTCCGCCCCATTGGTTCCACACACGAGTAGCCCTCAATAATGCAACTCTAAAATAAACGGGCATGTGCATGTGGTTACTTTTTTGTTTGTTGCACGACCCCGCATGCACTGCCCGACATGAAGCCGATGTTGCGATTACGACATGGCAAGCCGCGGTGACGGGGCGATTCAAGGCCGGGCTTATTCTCTCGCGCCGTGATCACACGGAAGTGGGACGGACTCTCGGGATGATGGCTGGGGATGTGGAGAAGGGAATTCCCCGCATTTCCGTCCCGGCTTACATTTAAATGGCAACCTACCTACCTGGGCACCAATCTACGGTCGGGCGTGTTTTGGTCTTGGGCTATTCTTGAGCCGCATAAGACAGTGTTGGTATTTTTGCATCATAAACAAGTTCCACACCTCCATATACCTACCTACCGGAGATCCACCGCCCTGTGCCCGTGCCTGTACCCATCTCCGTCCCCGTCGGGACGGTCTCTTTGGCTTTGCTTCCTTCCCTAGGTCCGAAAAAAGTCATCGGGCTAGAGTCAGACCACGGACGCAATGGACTGGAATCACTTAATTCATCACTGGTGATGAATTGAGATAATCTCGATCATTTTGATCCAAAGTCTACATCTAGAAAGTATAACAAACGAGTGACAAGAAGAATCAGCCCTAAATCCCATCCTGCTAAACATACCCTAGGTAGGTATTTGATCCCCAAGTCCAAATTCCTACGAAGCAAAGGCTTCCGCCGTCCGCTTCGCCACAAACGGCACTGTAGTCGTACCCTGCACGCGCACGGGAACTCCATCCTTCACATACCCCTTCTCAAACTGCTGCTGGGGTTTCACGGGATCGGCACCCTTGGCGAGTCCCGGACCGGGAAGGACATATTTCGGCATAGGTCTCGCGGTAATATCATAAAACAGCCCTGGGTGTCCGACCTTGTAGAGATCCTTTGATGGGGTCCCCACAAGGTTAAACGGCGAAGGAGTACCGCTCGCCGGAGGCAACACGAATAGGTTAATGCAAATGGGATAATGCTGAGCTCCACCTTCCGACGGGACGATTCCGTAATGCAGCGAAATGATTTCATTCCGAAGGATATAAGGTCCCGGCTTGAGTCCCAGGGGCACGCGCACTTGCCAGGTGTTATTGGCGCGCGTGGTGGGTTGGCCGGAAGCATCGGTGCCGATGAGGAAATCGGTCGCCCAAGTGCCGTTGTCGTTGCTGGGTTCCGGACTGATTTGGCCAGGGGCGGAATCGTCCACCATGGTCCATTTCAGAGATGTCTTGTCGACAGAACCACATCCATCTCGGGTTCCCTCGCAGGGTGCAAGGTAGGAGAGGACAGGGCCTTTGTGGATGCGCGGCCAGCCGTTCCAGTGCACGCCAACGGTTTGGCCAGCGCGGACAGTGGCATGAGCAGCGACGGATTTGGCGTCTTTATGGCAAGCGATATCAGATGTGCCGTAGTGGCTGCCGTTGACCCAGCCTTGGTCGGGTGCATTGTGAGACCAGACGATGCGGTTGGGTGAATTGGGGAGACCGGTACGCGGGTCGTAGCCGTAGTAGTGGTCGCCTTCAATGTTGACGTAGCTGACAAAAGAGTGGGCTATAGCCGTGGAGGCGAGGCTGGCCGCAGCCAAAAGAGAGAAAGAGCGAGTCATGGTGACAGCGAGGGATAAGAGCGAGAGTGATGTTGGGATGAGACCAAGTTTGCTGTGGGATATGAATTGGGAGGGACTGAAGGGATATCGAGTGGATACTTATACTTCAACTTGTTGTGCCCGTACTCCTCTTAGGTTCTTTGTTGAAAAGACCCGTAAAGTATACGGGGCGTACCATCACGAGCGCTCGCTTACCGTCATGCTCACTTAGGTATTCAACATGCGACGCGGCACAGTGAAGTTGCGCTCAACTTGTCCGTATCTACGCCGGAAAGTAGTCGGAGAGACTCGTGTATAAACGCGCATCACGGGGTTTAGAAACTCATCAGTTCATCTGATAACTGCGCGCAACTCTTGTCTGCGGCACGGAGTGTAACCACGCGTCCTCCCGCATTGCCCTGACCTGGTAGGCAAGGCTGATTTCCATTGACTCTCCGTCCCAGGATCGGGGATAGTGCTCACCCCACGTGAGAATGAAAAGGGGATATCCAGTTGCCAAGCATTATGCTACCAATCCCACGTCACACCCGACCCTACCGGTCATCTGAACCATTTGTTGTATTGCGGCGTATGTCAGGGGATATGATACGCACTACCGAATTAAGGTTAGCCGGCTTATTACAGCTCGGTTGTCTGCGACAGGTCTGGGCACATAAAATATCCTTTTCGTTCGTCGTCCTGAGATGGGGTGAGCTGTGGCTGATTTGTCCCTGGGCACCTAAAACACCACCATACATGCCCACTACTGCCGTATTTGTGGCAGGGCGCAGGCATGGTGATGAAAAGAAAAGAAAACAAAGAAAGAACGCTGGTTCTTCAATCTATCTACGTGACTGCGGTGGTCTGGCCTATGTTCCTGTGATTGCGGAGACCATGGAATGCGACCGTGGCGACTACGGAGCGGCTTAGCAATAAGATGAGTCTCAATATGGAGAGCCGGGAGTTGATTCGCGGACGTTGTTTCCTTCCTAGGTAGTGAAGCGGTAGATTGGCATGGTTTAAGACTGTAAAGAAAAGGGCTTGTTAGTAGTCCATAGGTTTTACAAGGCAATTATTGTCAGACCGTTTCATCGCCGTTATCTCCCCTGATGTATTTTCGGAACCTCCTTACTTAACCACGTGGTTGCGCCACAACACGGCTTTGGCGTTGGTTAGAAGGTTCCAAGTTTTAGGGACCGAGAGATGCTATTTTTCGTGCCCTCCCAACAACCCACAAAAAACGACTTGTGGGCAAAATTGCGATGCGAGTGTCTACTCACTCCCCCAGCATCACCTTGATTTTTTCCACGGTTGCGCTACCCAGATCGCTGAGCGTACCTCCACTCATGATCTCCAGCGTTGTCATGTTGACTCCGAAAGTCAGCTTCCACCAACGCCGGAGCTCAACAGCCATCAGTGAATCCACTCCGACCTGTTGTAGCGTTTTCCCGACATCTACGTCGTCTGGGTTCTGCATCATCATGATAGTCCGCACGCGCCGGCCAATCTCGACGGCGACAATATCCACGGTGGCCGGCTGGCTCAACACGAGTGGGTCCACACGCGCACGGGAGAGAAGATCGGCCGCAGCGCCGAGCGTAGAAAGATGCTGCGACTCACTAGATCCTTCGGCCCGCAAGTTGTGATGTGAGCCTAGCCGTGCATCACGCCGCCACGAGACACGGCATTGCGGGTCTGACAATGGCACCTCGGAGTGGATGGCCATGGCAACGTAGCCACCACTGATGAGGCCTGCGGAATTCTCCTTGTTTGTTGTGTAGTCGTCTTTTGGCTTTTGATGCCGGATGGAATATTCCATAAAATCGAGGAACTCCCTCTCGGCAAGAAAGTAGTAACCTCCGCCGCGTACCTTCCTCATGGCCACTGGATTCTCTTCAATGTACCCCACTTCAGCGAGTGCGCTGACCACCAACGTTGACGACGGCAAGCCTAATCCGCGGCGATACTGTGTAAATGCCTCCAAGAACGAACTTGCCGCAGCATAGTTGCTCTCGCCGGGCTGGTATCCGATAGTGAGCACCGAGCTCGTCATGACAAAAAAGTCGAGGTGTGTATCGGCGAGGCAGTTGTGCAAGTTCCAGGCGCCGTCGACTTTTGGCCTGACTGCTGCTTGCCAGTCATGGTGGCTTAGCTCCACCCCCATTCCCTCTCGCTGCACCATGGCGAGGTGGATGACGCCTCGGATCGGACTCGGCGCCTGCGAGACGGCGTATCGAACATGGTCCAGCACCTCGGCTTGGCCAGCCACGGCAATACCGCAGCACCCCAGTGTCCCCAATTCGTGGAGAAAGTCGTTATCCTTGGCGCTCTTGCCTGCGCTTGGGGATAGGAAGATGATGTTGCGAGCGCCCTGCTCTGCCATCCACGTCGACACGGACCTGCCCAGACCCCCTAGTCCGCCTGTGATCAGATAGGTGGCGGCCGAATCAAAGCGCAAGCGCTGGCGGTCTGAGGGCCTCGCCGGTATAGCTGAAATTTCTGAAATCCTGACGACGGCTTTGCCAATGTGGTCGCCATCTTGCAGCCACCGGTACGCCTTCTCCACCTCGGTGGCGTCGAATACCGTGATCTTATCGGGGCCCTTTAGCTTTCCTTGGCTAATGTACTCAAATGATCGAGCGAGAGCCCTAGAGCTGCTGTGTAAGTCCCCCGCAGCAAATATACACTTCCCCAGAAGCAGATGGGAGGAGAGGAGGTCGCGCCAACTCACCGACGAGCAACCAAAGGTCTTTTCAGCGCCAACGCCGACATGTCGACACAACAGTACGATCGGTTCAAGAGAAACGGTGCCATCTCGAGGTATCCATTACCAACAATGTCGGCCTTACCGATCTCGATCATTTTGCCAAATTCGGCGACGCACCTCCAGGATGCGTGGAGAAGCGAGCCGGAAAGCGAATTGAGGACAACGTCGACGCCCCGACCGCCCGTTGCTTGCATGACACCCTGGACGAAGGAATCGTCACGAGAACTAAAGATGCGATCTCGAGCGATTCCCAGCTTGTTGACTGCATATCCAATCTTTTCCTGTGTGCCAACGGTCATGTATACCTCGGCGCCCATCATCTTGCATAGCTGGAATGCAGCTAACCCAACGCCGCCGCAACCCGAGTGTATCAATACGGTCTGCCACATTTTGCAGTCAGCCAGGAGACATTCTGCAGATAAAAAGAGCCCCGGTAGGTATGAATTAATATAGAACAGTGAATATGTGAACTTACTTGGCCTGCATCCAACTGTGCGACGTCAAGCAAGGCATGCACAACGGTAAAGTAAGCAACTGTTGCCGCCGCGGCTTCCTCAAATCCCATTGTGTCGGGAATTTTGACGCATGCAGCGGCGTCAACTACTAGTCTTGTCGAGAAACAGCCGAGCGGGGAGAAGTAAGCGACCCTGTCACCAACCGCCACATTCTCAACCTTGTCTCCAACCTGCGAGACGACGCCTGCAATCTCGAGGCCCGGTGAGACTTTGCTGGAGCCAAAGTCAAGCGCTCCCAGGATTGCCAAAACATCCTAACATAACCCCACCATCATTAAACACATATACCAAGATCACCTGGGTACTGGGGAGGGTGTCAAGACTGCACTCACCTTGAAATTGAGGCCCACAGCCTTTACGTCAATGGCAACCTCCCCGTCCCTGGGCGGCGCTTGGCCGAGTTGAGTTCTCCAGCGTAGTGAGGACATTACCCCCACTTCTCCCACCTCAAGTACTTTTGCTCTCAGCGTTCCTGTTCCTGGCGATGACGCCGCCGAGTCTGCTGCCACTGCCACTGATGGCTCGAACTCCCTGAGCGAGAAGGGTTCCAGGCGTGCGACGTGGACTAGGCCCCCATGGACAAGAAACTCGCGATCAGCCATGACGCTGCGATCGTCATCCCGTTTCCCGATTGTGTTCAAGGTTTGGAGTACCAGCCCCGTCAGATTTTCCTCGTCAGCACGGATCCCAAGAGTAAAAAACGGCAAGTTGTTCTCGTTTCGGAAAACGCCGAGCGCGCCCATGGTCTGCGCAGCGCGCGGGTCGGGGCAGTCAATGCCCCCCGTCGGTGGCATGAGCCATAAAAGTTCTTTGGAGCCATAATTCCTGCAGAGATGCTGAAAAGCGCCGAGTCGGTCTGCCGAGATATTGTCGAAAAATGGCGAGGGTGGCTCATGATCTAACGTCGCGACCACGACGGCATCGGGTGGAGGGAGATCCCCTAGCCTGACCATGACGACCTCGCGATGACCCTGCGATGCAAGATCGGATGTGAGCCTTGCGATTACGGGCGCCGACGGGTCAGTGTGGAGAATTGCAATCCTCCTCCTCCCACATGCACCACCTCTATAAACGGCACCATGATGATCATGACGCTCAAGTTCGACGACCTCGCCCCCCACTGGAGGAGGAGGAGGAGGAGAAGGCGTCGCGGACACAATCACTCCGCAGAGATGCAGCGGAGCCTCGGCGTCCAGCACTACCGTGTTGACTCCGGTGAAGCCGGCCATCCTGAGCTCGGTATCCCATCTCTTGACGGGAACATGAGGCGCCCACAAACGGCCGTCCTCCTCGCCAAGCCACCATCCAGAAAAATGTCCAAACACGTACGTTGGCGCCTGCAGGACGCCGCAGAGCTCTTGCAGCAGGATTTGCCCACCACCGCCGGGCCGGAGTAACGACCGCATGTTTTCCAGCGCCGTCCGGAGCGACGGCAGTGCGTGAATGACGTTGGACGCGACGATCAAGTCGTACGACGCAGCTTCGAAACCCTGCTCTAGCGGGTTCGCAGAAGCGTCGAGCGTCGCATACTCCATGTTTGGCGCGAAGCTAAATCGTTCCCGCGCCTGGGGAAAGAAAGCGGCAGATACGTCGGTGAACATGTACGTGGCGTACGGGGGATGATGGCCGCCTGGCGTGATGATGCGCCCCAGAATCGCGGCTGTAGTCCCGCCCGTCCCGGCGCCGACCTCGAGGATCCGCAGCCCAGGCTTGGTGACGCAGAGGGAATGGACGAGAGGTGAGACGTCGAAGCTGATACTGGAATACATGTCCGCGAGTAGATCATCGGCCATCAGCAGCTCGATGGCCTCGACCCTGCCAGTGATGAGATCGGAAAATCTATCATACACGCGTCGCATAACGCTTGAAATGGTTCCGCAGTACGTAGGGGCGAGCTCGGCAAACCGCGCAGGGATTGCATCGGCGCGCTGGGACGAGTCCATCGAGACAAGCGTCGCGACGGTTGTGGCGTCAATCACGGGATGTCGGCTTTCTAAAGCCTCTTGCCGAGAGCGCTGAAGCCATTGTTTGAGCTTTTGGTGATGTTGTCGAGTACATGTAGGCTCAAGTGGTTCAGGAAGCTCTCCAACTATGGCCTCGGCGTCAAGAACGAGCAGGAGGGTCAGCTCTTCGAGGAGGAGCCGCGCGTCCGGATCAACCGCAGGCGGTTTGATCAGTGTCGAGGCATCGACAAAATCGAAATGGGGATGCCATGCCAGCCGGCATGCTGCATGTCGGCTGAAGTATTTGTCGGGGTTCAACGCGTCGCCGTCGTCGTCGTCGTCGAGCCGCGAGAACTTTAAGCCGTCAAGTCTAAACACAGGAGTGCCATTCGCAGTCCAGGCTTCCACCGTGGTGGTGTTCTGGTGGTGGTCTTGGTTACCAAGTACAGCAGCTGATGCATAAAACAGAGGAGGCTGTGCCACCACCGCGTCGTCGCATGCACCTCGTTGGGTGTCGTCCCAGGGGGAAAAGACATCGATCTCCTCCATGACAGAGGGGATGGCGAGTTGCTGAATGTTCTTGCCGCTCCCACGTGCCATGGCTACCAGGGTTAGTTGGAAGAAGGCGTCCAGCGCTGTTGGATGCATCAGGAACGGCGCTTCGTTGATTATTACGTCCATGCCGCCCTTTGCAGCAGGTGGTAGTCCAACCTCGGCTACCGCGCGGTCCTCGGTTGTCGACGCCTCCACTCTCAAAAGCCTTTTAAACGCGGGTCCAAACTGCACCCCGATTCGGCCAAAGCTCGCGTACAGCTTCTGCGTCGATACCTTTCTGGGGAAGCTGGGCTGACGACGGCCTGCCCTGTCTGCCGTCTCCGGAGGGGGCCCGTCATTCGGCCTGATGAGCCCCTCACAATGGCTGACCCAACTTGAGCCGGCAAAAGACGCGATAGAGAAGCGGTGGAAGACGGCTGAGCTAGTCGAGTCTGTCAACTTGTGTGGCCGAAGAGACGTCACCATCTCCACCGGCTTGCTCTGGTGGAGGAGCAAGGCGCTGTTGGCGACGACATGCCGCACACTGTACCCCGACTCCACTCGTGTCAGCTGCCTGATGGCCTCGCCGGCCATGGCGACATAGCCGGCGAAGGGGAAGACAATGTCTCCCTTGACCTTGTGATCGGCGAGCCAAGGCTCGTTCTCGAGGTCGAGAATCACGCGCCAGGACGGCTCGAGGTCCGATGTCTCGGGAATGCGCTGGCCGAGGAGACTGTGATGACCAAACGCCCTAGTGCGCCATGCTTTGGACACGCGCGTCTCATGCCAATAGCGCGGGCCTGAGTGGTCCCAGGGGTAGTTGGGCAGATCCCAGAGCGTCTTACCCCCCGAGAGGAAGGATGCCAAGTTCACGGGCAACCCGAGCTGCCACATGCCGCCGAGTGCTTTCAGAAAGACGGTTTGGCAATCCTCATTGCGGATGGAGGTTGGGAGATAGTGATTGACAGGGAGCCTTTGCGCCGATGCAATTTGCCTGAGAGGGCCCCTGAGTTGAGCATGTGGCCCGACCTCGACCAGGATGCACCCGGGGAGGTCTTGCATCAAGGCGGCTGCTGCGGCGGAAAACTTGACGGGAGAGGTCAGGTTGGCACTCCAGTAGGACAGTTCGATGGGATTACTGTCCAGTGGTGCGCCGCAAAAGACGGTTGAGTACATTGGCAGCCGCGGTGTACCTGTGGCTATGGCCTCAAGATCCTCCTGAAGGTGCTGCAGATACCGGGTTGCCGGCGAGGTCATGTGGTGGCGCGAGTGGTACGCTTTATCAATCACCAACTTCTTGCAGAGCACCTCGGGATGGGTCTCCTTGATGGCGGATACGACATGCTCAATCGCTAGCACGTCACCAGAAATTGTAGTCGAGTCTGGGCTGTTTTCCGCCGCCACAACAACGGCCGCCCCCTCTCCGACAAGGAATGGGGCGACGTCGGCGGAGCCTAGACCAATGGCCGCCATAGTACCGTTTCTCGGCATGTCCTTCATGACGAACCCCCGGTAGTACGCAGCCGTGATGGCTTCCGAAAGGGAAAGGATACCAGCCGTGTACCCCGCAGCTATCTCCCCACTCGAGTGCCCGATTACCGCATCGGGTCGTATACCCTTTCTTGCCAGAGACCGAACAAGGGCAACCTGCAGTGCGGTGCAGAGGGGCTGAGAAATCTCGGCCTCGTTAATGCGGCTTGTCTCGGGGCCTTTAGCAAGCTCTTGATACAACGACCAAGATGGGGGATGACGGAGGCCCTGGAGGACGGCATCCATAGAAAGAATGTCGCTTCGAAATTCCGAGTCGTGCTGTAAATGGCCGAGTCCCATTTGAGGCCATTGGGCGCCCTGGCCCGAGAATACCATTGCCAGTTTGGGAGGGGACTTAGGGTCTGGCTTCCTCCACTCTGGACCAACAACGTTGGCGACATGGACAGGACTATGATCACGGCCGATGACAACAAAACCACGCTGTTGTAGCGTTTCCCGTCGCAAGGCAAGCGTGTATGCAAGGTCTTGCAGACATTCGGGGTGACTGCGGTGATATTCCACCATGCTGTCGGTAAGTTGCTGAAGGGAGCCTGCTGAGTTCGCTGACAGTACGAGAAGAGCAGGAGGGCTGCTGGCGTTTCCAGTCTCGAGGGTGACCCTGGGGGGGCCGAGAGGAGCAGCGAGTTCGGATTGAAAGCTGGCAAGTGATTCCAACACAATCTAAAGTTTATCAGAATGTTTTTGGCAGTGACATTGAAAAAAAATTTGCCTCAGCTGACCACACTTACATGGGCATTGCTCCCACCGATTCCAAACGAGTTGACACTAACACGCTTGCTGCGGTCAATCGGCCATGGTGTGGGCTCCACCGGTACAACAAGTCTCTTTTCCTTGAAGGGAACTGTGTCATGTCAATGTGAGGTATGTGGCTGAGGCGAAAACGGGGCGCGACTTTGATGAAACCTACTGTTGGGATTCGGCGTATTGAACTTGATCTGTGGCGGAATCGCTCGTTTCTCAAGAGACAGCACAGCTTTGATCAGGCTTGTGATGCCTGATGCGCCTTCTGAATGACCGAAATTTGCTTTGAGCTGCGGTGGGCATGTTAGAGGGTGATTGAATAAGTGCGAATACACCCAACGTTGTGGAACATTAGCGTACCGAGCCCATGTGGATCCCGTTATTGCCAAAGGCATCGGCAACGGCCAGGGCTTCCTCGCGATCGCCTTGGGCTGTGCCGGTGCCATGGCACTGTTACGCTCTCCACTGTCAGCGAGAGAGTCCCTCCCCGGGGCGAAAGCATGGTGGTTGCAGCCGAATATGTGTTTTTACCGTACCTCAATATATGCCGTCTCACAGGGGTCCAGGCCCGCGGCATCATAAACGGAGCGAATGAGGCCAGCCTGCGCCTGGGAGTCGGGCGAGATCAGACCATTGGCGTTTCGTCCGTTTGAATTCGTCCCAGAACCACGGATGACGGCCCGGATGGGGTTGCCATCGCGCACAGCGTCCTCGAACCTTTTGAGGTAGAGAGCGTTGACGGCCTCGCCACGGCCAAACCCATCGGCCGATGCATCAAACGGCTTGCAGGACCCCTCCGGGGAGAGAATGCCGTCCGTGGCCATCATGGAGAACATGTACGGGCTCAAGATGATGCTGGTTCCACCCACCACTGCCGCCTCAATGTCACCCGCCTGCAGCGCCCGGCAAGCTTCATGCACAGCAACCATGGATGCCGAGCACCCCGTCTTGATGACCACGCTATTTCCAACTCTCGCGTCAGCATCCCATCCATGTCCATCTCACAGCCCCTCCTCGATGGGGTACCTAGGTATGCAGCACACAGACAGACCACTCACCTTGGTCCCCGAAAATCAAACTCGTACGACACCCTGTTCGCTAACAACAAATCTAGCGTCAACCTATAGCCCCCTGTCGCCTGCAGCCCCTCCTTTGCCTGCAGCAGCATCCAATCATCCCCAAAGGTGCCGACGTAGCACCCAATCCTCGACCCCCTGTACCCTGTCTCGCCCGCATTGTCCAGACACTCCCTCGTCACCTCCAGCAGCAGCCGGGCCTGCGGATCCATCTTCTCTAGATCTGTCTTACAGCACGAGAAGAAGGACGTGTCGAGACAGGCACCGAGGTCGTCATCCAAAAAGTAGCCATGCCGGATAGAAAAGGTACCCGTGTTAGAGCCCAGGGAGGCATCGAATCCGGAGGCGTTGAAGCGCGTGGGCGGGATGGGGCTACGGGTGTCGACACCGTTGTGGAGAACAGACCATAAGGTCGAGGCGTCGTGCACGCCACCGGGGAGGCGGAGACCGAGACCGCAGATGGCGATGGCGGCGGCGGCCGTGGTAGGTAGGGAGGAGGAGGACCGGCCGTTTTCGGCGCCTGTCGCTGTGGAAGGAGGAGTGACAGGGATGGAGGAGGTGGTGGAAACAGTGCTTTTGGCGCCCATCTCGGGGCTGGACGAGTTTGTGGCGTTGGTGAGGTCGGAGGGTCTAGCTTGGAGGGAAATGTCGGTGGCCGCAGTCGGGAAAGAGGTATCTAGGACTCGAAGGGAAAGAGGGTCCGCCTCCGCAGGGTAATACGAGATAGTAGCCATGATGGTTCTGTACCTGATGATTATCAAGCCGAGGAGTTGCGAATGGAGCGCTGAAGTCACGGGCAAGGGCTATGGATGACTGAGGGTACATCGACGATGAGCGAGAAGAGCGATTCACGGCACACGTCCCAACATCCTTTAATACCCCCAGCATGTCCAACATCGCGCGTGATTCCAGTACATCGAGCTCGGTTTAGACGATACATTTCCACACCACCAAGAGGGACGAGCGGTATCTCGTATTGCAGAAGCAGCAGGAGACTTGCCCCAGAGACAAGGCCACACACTATTGAGGCTGCATGGTTCTTGTGTAACAGAACCGGCATCGCACTCAGTTGATGCAGCGCGTTGATGCCCTTGTCTGGGTGTTAGTGGCCGACCCTCCTGCCTTGCAATTCGGTGCAAGTGTGAGCGAGCAAGTGCACAGCTGGCGGCTCGAGCGTAGGAGATTTGTGATACTCGACAACGGCAGACGTTCAGTTGTTGGAATCACTGCCGCCTGCCTGTCGCACAAGACGAAAATACCTCACGCCAAGGTCAATTACCTTATTGACTTGACATCGGTGAAACGACCGCTAATCAGAAATAGGGTGGCACCCCCCCCCCCCCCCATAACGGGGGAAAAAAACC
>Ga0247763_1001111_pt1 | contig 15831 bp, 29 predicted proteins | sample UWRJL141409B4_FD_179926 | JGI IMG/M metagenome (GOLD analysis project Ga0247763, IMG submission 179926) | Plant litter microbial communities from Arlington Agricultural Research Station in Wisconsin, United States - UWRJ-L141-409B-4 | ecosystem: Environmental > Terrestrial > Plant litter >...
AAAAAAAAAAAATCGACAATGACTTCCATTGCTTGAATCTGTGGCCTAAATGCATGATGATGCAATTGTCGGCTGAAATATCCTCCGGCATCTTACCTACCTAGTCTGCCGGCAATATATAAGGTAGCCTGGCCTGCTCCGAGCTCCGAGCTTGACAGAACAGGGTTTGGAACGACAACCTCCATTGAATTGACTTGACAGCGGGGAAACTGCGCTGCCGCTTTGCAGTATGCAATCGAGGTTGCCATTACGTGAGTTGCCCATGCTCGAGGTTACACAGGGAATTTCGCTGTCCTGATAAGAAATACATCCCGCGCGCAATAGACCTGAGGGCTGCATATCACACCACCACACTTGCTGCGAGGCTCCGAATCAAGAACCACACCATTCTGATTTGAGAGGTGGAGAGGGGACCTGGGGCAGTCATTACTGGTCAACCCAGCCATGTCCCGTCCGAGATTCCGTATGATCGGGTGGCCAAGATAAGGCACTGCACTCGTTCTGCTACATGTAGTCTTGCTGGTTCTGCAGTTACATCTAAAAGGCAGTTGCTTTATCTTGTGTCGAGTTTTCGCTCCATCATTCGCCCTGCTACATGTAAAGACACTTCATTTCCAACACACTATACATCATGGCCTCAGACGACACCAACGCATCTATCAGAGCCGCCGGAGTAGATCTCAAATCTGCTCTAGACGCCTTCGACACCGAACCCAATGATGGCCATCGACGCGCTATTGTTGAAGCTGCGGAGCAGGTCCTTGTATTTGCCCGAGATCCCAGTTACAAATGGATGGAAGACGCGCTCGAGATGAGTCGCCTCAGCGCTACCCATCTCTTTCAAGTCTGGGGCGGTTTCGGCGAGATCCCAGAGGAGGGGAGTGTTTCTTTTGCTGATCTAGCCCAAAAACTCAATGCCGAGACCTCCTTGATTGGTATTCCACCCACATGACATGAACCTTACACTCCTCCCACCGCCTTCCTCCCGTTTATTGCTGACTGGGTCATCTTTCATTTAAATATCTAGAGCGCGTTGTCGGTGTGCTTACCTCGCAAGACGTCCTCCTTGCCGTCCCTCCGGACCGCATCGCCCACACGGCACGATCTCGCATCCTCGTCCCTTCGCGGGACAGCAGTGTTCTCTACCAGGTGATGTGGGACAACACCATGACGCCCTTTTTTTATTTGGACCAATATTTCCAAAAATACGGCCGCAAGGAACCCGAGGCTATGAATCACATTCCGGCAACCTTTGCGCGCGGCTGTCCCGAGCTTTCGTTCTTCCAGTATCTCCCGAGTGATCCGGCGTATTTTCACCGTTTTACCGTGGGTATGGACTTGATTGAGAAGAACACGCCCGCGTCGGGGATCTATGATTTTTCCTGGTTGGTGGACAAGGCGAAGGTAGAGGCGAGTCGCGAACCTGAACCTGGACGGGCGGTTTTTGTAGATGTTGGCGGCGGAAGGGGCCAAGCCATTGTGGCGATCCACAATGAATTTCCAGATCTCCCGATTGAGCGGTTTGTGTTGCAAGATAGACAAGAGACGGTCGATGCGGTTGTGGCGGGGGGGCATCCCTTGTTGCAAAAGGTGCAGAAGATGGGCATTGATTTCCATCAGGAGCAGCCGGTGAAAGGTAGGTACCTACCTATATTCTCTCTCCTTCCTTCCTCCCTTCAACCCCTCCGTGCCTGTATCCCTTCTTCTCTGTCTCTTTTTCTGTGTGGCATCGTTGGCGAGAGGTACATGTAACTAATGTGACGAATATAAAAAGGAGCCATGGTGTACTTTATCCGGCGCTGCCTTCACAATTACAGCGACACGCTGTGCACGCGAATCCTGTCAATTCTCGCAGAAGCCATGGCGCCGGACAGCAAGATTCTGATTCAAGAAGATATTCGCCCGGTACCGCCCAATGCCAAGACGGCGTTTCTGGACTTTTTGATGATGACATATGGTGGCAAGGAGAGGTCCCTGCAGTGTTGGGAGGAGGTGGTTGGCAATGCTGGCTTGGTGATTTCCGGCATCTCCCAGGGTTCGGGGTCATGGCAGTCGCTGGCGGTGATTGAGTGTGCTAAGAAGACTTGACGAGTCACTCACTCTATCGGGTCTCAGAAACTGGAAACTTCACGTCACAGGATGATGTGGATAAATTTTCTGATAGGAATTTGGGTCTCTAGCATAGTAGGTAGTCCCTAGAATAGTCTACAGTCGGTAGTTGACACAGTAAAGACACTTGTTCGCCTCAGCCGCATATCTTCTTGACAAGCATGGCGGTGAGACTCCCGAGCATCTCAACAATCGGAAAGCTAACCAATGTCCGAACGGAAACGCCAACAAAAAGACAGCTTAAGCGGAGAATGACCTCTTTACCTTGGAGGCGGGGCCCATGCCGGGCATGAACTTTTGCCCTGTTGAGTAAAACTGGTTAGCAAGTTGCACCCCTCACAAAAATAGATATTCACTTACATCCGTCAATTTCCTCCTTGACAAAGTCCTTGACGGTGCACTTGTTGGCATCAGTCATGGCCTGCTTCTTGATGGAGCCACAGCCGTCGTAGAAGCACTCGGACTTATCCATGGCGCGCTGGAGCGAATCGCCCTTCCATCTGTTTGGAGAGTTAAAATCAGCCATCAATCACCTCATCATATATGCAAGGGGGAAAAAAACAAGAAAGAGACAAAAGGGACTAACCCGAAAAGATAATCGGCGTGGGTACCCGCGCCAGTGCCCTCAAACGACCAAACAAAGGGGTTCTTATCCTTGGCGGGATCCCACAGGCTGTTGAAGACAGTCGTATCCCACTCAATCTCAAACGTAACCTGGGGTACCCGAACGGGGTGGGTTGCGGGGCAAGCCGGGGCGTTGGTGAAACCCTCGCTGGTGACCGTGTTGTACATGTGGCTTTGGTGGTCGGGGCTGTCCAAGCTCTTGCCGTCCCAGCATCTTTGTGTGATTAATACTGTCAGTAAAATCTTTCGCTGCAAAAAAGAAAGAAACAAAGATTTTTTTTTTTTTTTAACTTACGGAGGGAAGTGGTGCGTCGTAAAGATACCGTTGCTGCACTTGGTCTTGGGGAAGTCATTGACAATGGTGCCACGGCTGTTTCCGGACATGCACTGGTAGCTGAGACCGGCACGGGGCTTGGTCGTGATGGTGGGGCTACCGACGGTCATACGGAAGCCCTGGGACAAAAATTGTCAGCATTCATCGTTGAAAATCAAGATGGCGAGAGCCCATGTTGCATAAGATGACATCTTGTTGATACTTACAGGCGGGAAGGCCTTGATGGGCTGTCGTGCCAGGTTATCTCTCGACAGGTCAAACTGGGTGTAGTAGACGGTCAGGCCACCCTTGGCGCCGTTGGAGCCACCCAAAAGAGGTTGCACCGGCTTGGGCATGACACGGTGGTAGGTGCCGTTCTTGGGGTCCTTGAAGAACATGTGGGCGACCCAGTAGTTGGAGAAGTCCTCAGACATCTGGCAAGTCGTGCAGGTAGCCCGCTCGCCGACATCGCCCTCCCTGAACAAGAAAACTGTTGTTAGCCAAGTCTCGAAAAGAATCACAACATGAATACGCACATGGTAGCGTTGAACGCGTTACCTCCCACAATCATGTGGAGATGAGCAGAGGGAAGAGACCCGGGCTGAGCCGCTGGGTCGAGGCGCTGTGCCGTCAAGGTCGAGCACGGGAATCGCAGACCGGCCTCGGCGTGGGCGATCAGGGCGGCCAAGAGGCCGAGATTCGCAAAGGACTTCATCTTGGCGGGTTTTTTTTTTCCAAACGCAACTTGTGAGCTGTCGTCTTTTGTCAAGCAGGAATGAGTCGAGGCAAAGGAGGAAAAGGGGAAGCCCAAGGGGAGGGAAGAGACCGAGTAGGGATGTTGGCATCCTCAGTTTATAAAAGCTTGATCAACTTCGGCGAGGCCTGCCGAGAACGCTTGTTCTACCTTGGCTATCTGCCGGCTACCCGGAAGTCACTAGAATAGAGCTTGTTTGTGGAACTGCTCCCATTGGTCCAACGGCTACTACGGCTAAACAAGACGCTGCCGGCAGCCACGTAACACTGCGCCGAATACCAGAGATTTTTGCTGCTGCCGGTGCCACGACATGGAGAATTGATAAAGTGGAAGGCCTGGATATGTGTGCCACTCAATCTGTGGAATATTCCAATATGAAAAAAGAAGAAATCGAAGCCCTGAGCGGCAGCCCGGCTCAACATCCAGAGCATGTGGTGTGGTATGTGGGGGAACCAATCATGACGGCAGGTGATTGTAGATGTATTATCTGCATGCAAGTGATCTGGGCTGCCTTCGGGCTTCTGTGAGCTGTTTTTCTTATCTTGTCGTCTAGAAATTTCACGAAGTTCCTAGTGACACCAACCCTTCGAACCTTTGAAGAACTTTGTGACTTCAACCACGTTAGCCGTGGCCCAGCGGACCGACAGTCATGCGCTGAGAGCCCTTGATATTCTCTGCTAACGGGCTACGACTGTATTCCCAGGGAGCATTCAGGGGCTCCCGTGATTATCGGCTTTATTATCCCGAAGACAATATCGAGATTTCAGGGGCTCAGAAGCCAGATGTCCGAGCGATTGATGCGATTGATAACAGTGATAAATACTGCTATTGAGCATCATGCTCTGGCTCGACCCGTGCCTACCTACTTTGCAAACAATTCCAGCAGTCGGAACGAGCCGACTCTGTTATGGTAAGCCTCATTCTTCCAACCGAGCATTAAGAATCCGAACAGACCCACCCTCCACCAATTTGTTCTGTGGCGATACGCCGACTGCCATTGGGTCGGGATTTGTGGCAAAAGAATGGCTAATATCAGCCATACAAGAAAACATATCCCAACGTAAAATGAATTGTCTTGACTGGTCTGGACCATTTTATCTGCATACGCAAGACGGCCTGGCGGCTAACCACAGTGGCGATGAGATTGTCCTGGACATGATAGCTGGATGGGCGCGTGATGCTATACTGAGGAATAACTTCAAGTTGCTCCGGAGGATGCCAACACACTTTCTGGGATTGCGAGGTTCGGAAAAACAATCAATAGATAAATGGTCTTTTTTTTTTATCAGGCTTGCACCCGTGTGGATTTCCTGGCTGGCGATAACCAACTTTGGGAGTTTGCAAGTCCCAAGCTTGTCCTGGTCGAAGTTTTCGGGACGGGTTATGGCGAGCACATACCAGGTGTTTGAACAATGTTTGTTTCTCGATTCCTTGTTGTTGCATAACAATGCGGGGTCAAATTCTTCAAGAACCCATTCCTCAATCTGCCACCGTAGAATGCAATGATATTGGGATGCAAATAGACGAGAGTCGAGCGGCGGCGAGTTGGGACGACAGCGACACTTACATCTGGACACATCCATTCATATACACCAACTATGGAATTGCTGAGTCTTTGGTTGAAAGCATAGCGAATACAACTCTTTGGGCGTCTGTTGAATATGTTGGTAACCTGAAGATTCAATGCAATGGTCGGTGAGTGGTCGGGTGTAATCACCCCCACTTGAGGATGACAGCGGAGGAAGCCACGTTTCACCTCCGTAACAAAGGCCAGCACGGTTGTCTAAACTGACGCGCACTCTGCATCGTTCTTGCTGCGAGAAATGCTGACATGAATGGGCGCGCAATGCGACCGTGTTTGTAAAAGGAAACTGCGTGTCAGCAGCGACCATCCATGTAAACATTGGAGAGCGTGGACTTGACCTTTTCGGGTTGCCGGGATTTTCACCACACCGAAAACCGATCGGAGAGAGGAAAAAAAACAATAAGAACAAAAAGAAATCATGGTAAACAAGGAGCATAGTTTCCATCCTATACGCAATATTGGTCCAGGCTGGCCATGGGGAAGGTTGTTTTCCATCGTTCCTGCACGATAACTGAATTTGTGGACATGTGTCCACATGAGTTGCAGCCGCTCTGCAGCTTGAGGACAACAAGCTTCTGCTGCGGACAAAACACCCTGGCCAAAAAAACAGTCGGAACGACGGCTTCTTTGGATGCACCCAGCGCCGTGGTAGCAGTTCTCTGGTCCGGCCACTTGAGGGTCCAACAGTGGACTTCAAATCTTGCACCAAATGATGGACGGAGTATCCCGAGATGGGTTGTGGGGTTCAGCGGAGAGGGGCAATCGCGCGCGACGCTAAAAGGAGGGGCAGAGTCTTGGCGTGCAGTGGCATGAACGCGAACTGGAAACGGTGGAAGGATGAACGCGTGGCGAAGACCTTACCGGGCAACAGAAATAGCCGACGCAAGCCTGAATAGCCTCAGTGGCAGCCTGCAGGGGATGTTTTCTGCCACGATGCATAACACGGTGCCGCAAAAACATTGGGCGGCCCAATCCCAATCGCTCAGTCGTTTTTGTCGGGTGCGACATGCATGAGACGATATTCCCCGCAATTTCCCCCTGAAACCTCGCTGCTCCGCCACGCCACCCCGGCTCCATTCCAGCGACCGAAATAATCAAACACGAAATATTCGAGAACACACTGCCGATCATTTGATCTCACGACATCGTCCACCACCGCACACAAACCGACAACCAACCCATATTCTGTCACAACCAGCGCGTACACCATGCCGTCACTGTGGGATGATGCACACGCTTCCACCAGCATGCGACTGCCCAAAGTCCGGCAGAAGCTGTCGAGTCTCGTGCGTCGCGGGTCTTCCAAGCGGAAACAGGCAACAGCGACCGGACCAAATGGCGTCACGTTCAGTGCACCGGTGCTGAATGTCAACTTGGAGCCAGTCAAGTCGCTCCGTCTAGCCGACGGCTGGCTGGAGGATGCAAACACTCCGCCATCGCCCAAGCGGCGGAGGAGTCGAGGAGGAGAGGACGCGCGGGACTCGGAGCAGCGGAAATCGGACCAGGAGAAGAAGCGATACAGTGCGACGCCCATTGCCGACCTGTTCTCTATGAGCACCGATCAGCTGGCCAGCACTCTCGAGACCATCTCCCGGAAGCCCTCAAACCCACCAGCGCCGTCAGCAGCGGTGCCCTCACCATGGACCGTGGCTCCCCCGGCAACGACCACGACTCCTGCTGCTGCAGGTGGTGCTGCAGCTATCTCTAAACCCCAACGACGAGATGCGAGTGCACCGGCTCCGGTTCAGCAGGAGCCACAGCCAATACGCATCTCGCTTCGTCACTCGACCGTGATGGACACGGTTGTTGTTCCCGACGTCAGATCATCCACCGAGTCTCGTCGGCGGTCAGTTATGGCGTGGAGCAGCAATGCGCTGGTAAACGCCCCAAATTCTTCGTCCACGCAAGATGAGGTCTCGGATGGGGCCTCGCGACGACATTCTGTTCAGCAGGTAAACTTGATGCGGTCTGTCGGGCCAAATACGACCGGCTTACGTGTTTCCAACGGGGGCGGGAGTACCACCCCGATCGGGAGCGGGAGTGGGAGCGGCGCGGTTGACGACACGAAACGCAATTCGACGGCATCCATCTCGGCGGCCATCGAGATGCATTTCTCACAGCGACCACCGATCGCGGAAATCAAGACGACGCTCGCCACCCCAAGGAATGCTTCGACACCCACACCAATATCGACTGCTGCCACGCCGACATCGTCCACTGAGACCCGCAGGCGATCATGGCAGCCCGCCACTCCGCTCTCGGCCGTGGCACCACCTGCTCAGGGCAGCATGGGTCCGCCTCCACGGCGCACGACGAGCACCCGTCCACCCTCCGCGGCCCTGACATCGAGCCGTCTTGCCTGGATCCGTGAACTTGAAAGCAAATCGTCATCATCTTCATCGTCCTCGGGCGCTTCTGACATCCAAAAGCTGGGACTGAAAAGTTCTAGTGGCGTCGCCGGCAAGCTCGCCATGTTCGAACACATCCAGAAACAGAAGCAGCCCTCGCAACCCACGCTCAGCCGGTCCAACTCGACCGCTAGCAGCCGCATGACAGACTCGGTTTTTGCCGGCTACAGCGCCGCATCTCCGTCCCTGTCACATGTCGACGGACTGCCGTCAACGGCGCGCACGTCCATGGACTCTACCCGGTCCATGCCGCACGGCTCCCAGCGCAGCTCGGCGGTCCTCGCTTACTATGACGAGGAGTTCCGGGAGCGCATGGAGGGAGTAGCAGGTGGCTGGAAGGAGCAGCTTGATAAGGATAAGAACGGAAAAGACTCGGCAAGGAAGGTGACGGCTCGGTTGGTCGAGGTGGAAACGGAGCGGACCGCCAAGAAGGAGGGTTCGTCTGGAGATGTGCCTGCGGTTCCCGAGGTGTCGGAGGAGAAGGAGGCCGAGCCGGCGGCGCAGGAGGTGCAAGCCACGATTCCTGCCTTAGCGGACGTGACTCTTGTTAGTGGCGGCGCTGAGGCCGCGGAGGCAAAAACTTCAGAGGTGGTAGAACCCGCGGGTTCCGGAAAGGAGCCGGTATTCACGCCAGTCCTCTCTGAGGAACCCCTGACAGTCAAGGCCGACCAGGTTGAGTCAGTTGATGAGAACCTCTCCAAGGATCAACTCTCCAAGACCGGGGATGCGCCTATTGCTGTTGCAGTGGAGGAGGCGAAGTCGACCGAGGCGATCGAGACGGAAAAGGCCGAGGTGGAGGCTGCGAAAGAGGCGAGTTTCGGTCCAGAATGCCATGAGATGCGGGAAGTAGAGAAGACGGACGAAAAGGTTGACGCGCCGTCCCAAGAGACTATCGAGCAAGTACCGGAGAAGGAGATTGTGTCCGTCACAGTTTGCGAAGAGCAGCAGGAGGAGGCAAAGGCGGATGTTCCCGTGGCGCCTGAACAGGTCGAGACCCAAGGGTCGGACGAGTCGAGCGTGAAGACACAAATTGCAGAATCAGCGACTGGAGTTTAGGAGGCCAACAGGCATTGGTTTGGCAAGATAATATACCTGAATAATAACCGCGTTGTCGTTTCAACCTTGGTCACCGGCAGCTGTCATGATCTGGTGTTCTCCGTCCCGTAATGTCGCCAAGGTTGGTGGATGCATGTTGATGAGGATCGAGATGGGTGGGTGTGTTTGTATTCCTACTTGGCTTACTTTTTTAAGGTTTGTTGTGCCGACAATACTGTCGTCAGTAGTGGATTGCTGGTCGCCACCTTCGCGAAGGTGGGACTTGCTTTGGGAGGTTAAACTCTGTTCAAGCCACTGCCATGGATTGTGGATTGGATGAAGACCTTGGCCCAAACCTTGTTTGTTTTTTCTTTCACTAACCCCTTGTCTCCACTTCTTGGCATTGACAGTTGTGTATTGTTTCCGCCCTTTTGGAATCTACGATACAAGGAATTTAATCAAGCAAAAACCAAAAACAAAAACAAAAACAAAAACAAACAAAAAAACAAAAATCGCTCTGCCGTGTCGTACCGTAGGCCGGTCAGAACCAATGGTTGCGGAACACTGCATGCCATTCACGTGATTGAAGCGCGCAGCTCAGAACTGGCTGTGCATCCGAGAATTTCTGTGGCTGGTCACCCTGGGATCTTCACGCTGTGGCTTGAAAGGAGCCCGCGCGCCAGCCTGGTGGGTGCAGTGAGACCCGGGAGGTAACCCGGGACTGCGAGTCCTTATCCGTCAAAATGCCAAGCAGTCTTAGCTCTCCTATACCCGCAACCATTCGACCAGGTTTACGACCACGTTCTTTGTCATCATGTTTTCAGTCTAACCTCCGGCATGGCCCTGAGCTTGAGCTCGATTAGGTTGGAGAGGACCCGGCCATTGGGCCCAACACCACTAAACTGAGATAATATCTGCATGCACAGTACACTGAAGAGACTTCGCCAGTGGGCGGAGCTAGTGACCTTCATGTCGCTGCTCTCTCACTGCCCAAGACACGGATGACTTGGAGTCGCCTTTCGACGCGAAGCTCAATAACAAATGCCTACATGTATCCATATGCACGATTCAGTATAAATGTCGGGCCGTCGCACTCGTTCAACAGTTCAACATCATCAACATCATCATCATCATCATCATCATCATCATCATCATCATCATCATCATCATCATCATCACAAAAACCCCAAGACCACAACCATCAAGGTCACGCCCTGCTACTCCACTCCCACTCAGTAGTTCAAGAACACACCAACTCCAATACTACCACCAAGCTCACAGCCTACCTATACGTGTTTACTTTTCTTTAATTTCAATGCCCATCATGAACTTCACCACCCTCCTTTTCGGCGTTCCGCTCCTCTTCCTCCAGGCCACTGTTCTAGCCAGCCCAATTAGTCTCAGCAGCGACCTGACCCCGAACGCGCAAATCGACACTGTCGTCCCCCAAGGTGGCGACAACTCCAACTCGACATCGCTAGAGTCCCGCTGCATCTAGCAGGACGGCCACGGTCCCCTTTCCTGCGGCTACTTCAGCATTGTCCTGACGACGGACGAGAGCGACGGATCCCGCAAGTTTTTCGTCAAGGGCAACAGCTGGCAGGCAACGGGCATGTACAACTGCACCCGCGCGAATCGCTTCCAGGACTTCACCAGCCCTTTACCCTTTGTTGTGCAGGTCCACCTGGGCAACGCCTGCCATACCAACAAGGTGGGGGCCGAGTATGATAATACTTGGGTCCGGTATGCCAACCAGCGGCTTAATACCCTGACTGATTCCCGCTGCGGCCGCGTCGGCAACGGTAACAGCCGCATGCGCTGTATTATCAAGGAGCGGCCTTGAGGGTGTACAAGTTGACGGGATTATTCACGGGCGGGGGGTCAATCTGAATGAATGCTGATTTAAAGATTGGGGCATTTGTTGGGGTTGATGGTATTCTCTCATTAAGGTTGCCCTGGTTTTTGTTGTTGCTTTTTATCATGGTAGTAGCTGTAGCTGTGGCGTTCACGTTGTCCCTTCCCTTGGTGTTTTTGTTCTGGGATATATTATTGCTTCTAATACTAGAAATAAATGCTTAATGATATTTTTCATTCGTTCCCCGTGCTCTTTTATTAGGTTAATCAGTGGTGATATTGAATGTCACGTTGGTGAACGACCATCCGCTGACATCTCTGTCGTGGCAATTGTAAGAGTGATTTTTCGTGAAGCCCACTTCAGCTACCTATTATTCTATTGCCATGTGCCCCATAGGCTACAGAATGGTCCATGGGAGGAGATAGTGGTGACCCGGACTTCTTTCTGACCTTGTGAGAACGCTGGAATTGGTTTAAATAAGGTAGTTGTTTTCATGGCCAAGTTGATATACCCAACTTGTTTGTTTCCCTGCCTAGTCCAGTCGGGATTGCTGGGTGGTTCGGAATCTTGTGCCGGGGTGTCGAACGAATCAGAAATTAGACGGCTGTCAATAGGAAAAAAAAAAAACCCCCCCGTTTCTTGACAGCAAATGGAAAGACGACGACGGGAGAGCCCCCACTGCCTACGAGGACATGATTCATCTGAAAAGATCTGATAAGGCAGGTAACAATCAATAGAAATCGTTGTACACCTAACTCACTCCTCACCACGCCAAACATCCTGCAGGAATTCCTCAAGGCCGTTGAACTTATACTCGGGCAGCAGCTTATTCCACTCATCCGATCCGTCAAATGCGCCTGCCGAAAAGGCCAACAGCAGTGAACCCAGAACCAGCTTTTCCATAGCCGCTGCCCGCTCCGGCGTATCTCTAAACGTCGGGTGGTCAATCTTGGGTTGCCACGAGCTGTTGACGGTGCCGGCTACGAGGTCGGCAGCTTTGAGTTTCTCGACCTCAAAAGGCCCACCGCGGATTTTCTCACCGAGCGCGATATACTCGGCAATCGTATAGTTGCTGCCCTGGATTCCCCCCACAAGCGGCCACTCCCCCTCGTACTCGACGGCCTTGACCACGACATTGGCGAGGTCATGGGCCGTGGTCAGCGTGATGCGGGCGTCTTCGCTTCCTTCCACCAGGATGACTCGGCGGTGGGTGAAGTCGAGCGGGGTTTGGGTGGACGGGATGTGTTTGGTGGACCGGAACGGGTGGGCCAGGTAGTTCATCAGCATCCCGGGCTGAAACAGGCAGTACTCGAGCACCTTCTTATCCTTGTTCAAGACCTGGAGATGCTCCCGGATCTCGAGCTTGCCGGCATACCAGGCCATGTGGTCGAAGCGGGGCGCAGCCCACTCGCTTGGCGCAAACCGCCGTACACCGGCGCGGACTGCAGCGCTGATGAGGCTTTTTTGTGACGTATTTTCCGGATCCATGTGTACGACGATGAAGGAGAGCAGCGTGTCGACGCCTTGCAGCGTTTCCGCCAGTTCGTCCACATTCTCGTAGTTGGCCTTGACCCAGGTCACGCCTGCCGGCGCGCCGTTGGAGGGAGGATCCTGAATGAAATATCAGCACTAAGCCTCTGGAAAAACAGAGGAGGAATATGTGGGACGAACACTTCGTGACAGCAGCAGGATCTCATGCTTTCCTGTAGCGACAAGCGCGTCAACAATATCCCCGCCGAAGCCTGCGTACAATCTAGTCAGCTGCAGGGTTCTGGAGGGTTACGAAATAAGACGCCTACCCCCGGAACCGCCTGCGATGGCAATTTTGACCATCTTCTATGTTGTTTTCTTGTTGGAAAGTGTTTTCCGAGAATCCTCTTCACAGGTTGGCGGGCTTGACGACGTGCTCATGTAGTCAATGAGGAGAATGTCGCGATGCAACAGTCCCTGCAGGCAGCCGGTTTCCTGCGTTCCAATGCGGCAGGAGCACATGTAGGGGTGGAACCGAGACCCAAAATGGTGTTGTTGGCGTGACTTGGGAGGGCTGGTAGGCCAATCGCTTGTGACAAGCCGCTATCATGCATGGATAGGAGATGCTACCCCGCATGTATGAATCCTTCGCTCTCTTCTCAATACGTACCACGGCGTTCAATCAGAGCCCAACACATTGGCAAGGAGCAACAACCGCTAGAAGCACCTGGTCTTTCCAAGAGGCTTGGCTGCCTTAACTCTCAACCCATACCCACGAAGCTGGTTCCTTGGCCGCATCGAAGAGAGGGTTTGGTCTTCTGCAACCTTGGAGACAAAAATGGAAATTTGGTGTGCCCAACATTAGTACCGACATAGGAGGAAGGAAATCCATAATACCGCGACTAGACTACCATCTCTTCTCTATTTCGAGCCACACCTGATCCTAATCTTTGACTTCCTTGCCTCATGTAAGCCTGCCGCCGTGGAATACCAACCGACCATAAAACCAGTAGACTCATCATTCTACAAAATCCCATAATTTACCATCTCCTCCATAGCCTTAATATGCCCCGCATCCATCGCCCCAAACGCAAAACACATTCCCATCGGCCCACCCTGACTAACCTCAACCTTGACACAAACATCCATCCTCGGCAACGGCTTCAACCCCTCCTTTCCCGCCTTCACCCTCTTCTCATTCTCCCTCTCCCACAAATCCTCCACAAGCTTCACCGTCCCATTCACAATCTTCCTCCTCCTCTCCCCTTTCGCGTCTACCATTCCCTCTACCATCTCCCACGACAATTCAGCCGCATCCGCAAGCCCTTTTAACTCCCTCCACGCCCTCACATCGTACACACTCACCAATCTTGACTTCTGTGGGACCCAGTCCTTCGTAGCGGGTGCCTCCTTCACTCCGTTCGGAAACACGAAGGACTGCCGCTCCTCATGACAAAGCAACTTAACCTGGTAATTCTTGGCCGCTAGAACCATCGCTAGCACCCTTTCTGCCTCGTGGGCATTGGTGAGGTTCATGCTACTTATATGCAGGACTACCGGGTCGGGTGAGGATTGGATAAAATCCACGGCTGCTTGCGGCTTCTCGTGAGAGTAAAAGTTTGTAAGGATGACAACGAGAGTCTCAGACCGGGAAAGGGAGTATTCTTCGTCGGGGGGGAGTTGGGAGAGTAGACGGGAGGTTGCGGCGTGGGATTCACGGCATGCGGAGGAAATAGTAGTCAAAGAGGAGAGGGTGGGGGAGGCGAAGGAGTAGAAGTGGGAGATATAGGTGGGGCCAAGTTGGTGGGCGGCGGTGAGACGGTTGTCTATGGAGGTTGAGGGGGATTTGTGTGATTGGATAATGGATTCTTCCCAGATTTTGTCGCGGAGTTCGAGGGGGAGGTTTGGGAGGGGGAATTGTGCGGCCATGTTTGCTGTTGTTGTTTCTGATGTTGATTGCGGTGGTTGATGCGTTGGGATGAGTTTGGTTTGTTTCGGCCTAGCTTGATGTATATTTGATGGCTGACACTGTTGTGGCGTTTGGCGTTGTGGATGTTTCGGTTTTTATCATTGAGTTGCGGTGTTGAGCTGTGTGGCGATTGGATGCGAGGGGCTGCCAATCAGAAACGAATTGTTGGGTTGCCTTGGGGTTGGCGCAGCAGGCCGCCTGATGGTGTGCCTGGGCAGGGCAGAGAGCCTGAAATCCAGACGCGCCAGTTTCACAGCACCGCCGCCAGAAGGAAGAAGTGTCATGAACTGAATGGAAATGAGACCCATTCCAACCACACTGCTAATGTTACTGTTCAATTATGGCTATAAGGACCCTGTAACTGCACTTCTGTTGCAGGGTACGCTGGCTTTGCCAGCAACGCTGTAGCCAGTGGTGGTTCGTACCACCTAAGTCTAGAAAGGCAACTGTGGCTTAGGTTCTTAGGGAATGTTTTATAACTGCCTAAGCACAGTGACTTGTGGGCCCTAAACTAAAGATTCTGGAACTACACTTTTTTTTTTTTTTCAATATGCTACAGCTTACCATGCATCCTCCGAGCCCGGCGAGCAGCCCGCCGCAGACACCAAGGAGGGCTACTGGAGGCTTCACCACGTTCCTACGTTCGCATCCCAGGGCGCGAGATGAAGCCTCCGGCGGGCTGCTGAGAAACATCTTAAAGCATGCCTAGTTCTATTCCCCTTCTTTTAGTAATAGTGTAAAAGTAGTTTATTTACCGTAGAAAGAGCCGTAGTTAAGTGCTTATATCGTTGGTATTGCCACTTTTCACTATTAAATTATTTCGTTTTGGGAGACAAGTCTAGATCTCCTATAGCCCGATAAGATAACTTGGTTTTAAGTTCTATTACTTAAAAGCAAGCGCCGTATTTACTTTAATAATGACCTAGAAATCAAGGTAAAACAGCAACGTAAGGAGTATTCTAATATACCGCTTAATAACTGTTAAATTGTGTGGCCTGACTGGTCTTAGTGAGGTCCAGTACAGGAGGTTACAGGGGGTGAGTCCCCTGTAACGGGCGTAGCGGAAGGCTTTTGGGGGTACGATGACTGCCTGGGACGGGGTCAAAGGAAGCTAAGATCAGCAGACCAACCTGCTGTAATAAGCAGAGATACAGGGGTCTATGCCCTGTAACAGGGTAACTACAGTGGGCTTTGCACAGAGATCACGAAGGTCAAAAGGTTGCCCTGAGGCTATATATAAACTATCTTGCTTAAGGTAGAAGGAAGGAAAAGAATCAGACACCAGAAACACAGGAGGGGAGATGGTTCTTTATAGGGCCCTCAGTGGGTGTGGGTCAATCTTACAGGGGGTGAGGGCCCTAAAACGCAAAAGGAAAGCCTATACTACAGAGGGAAAAGTGCTTACGTTGGCGTTGGAATCCAAAGGATTCCAGGGCAACGAGTTGGCTGACGTAACAGTGGTGGTGGATCTACCCCTGTAGGCCAAGCCTACAGGTGGTGGGTCCTCGGAACTCTCCGTCGGTTCTAGTGGGTTCCAGTGGGTCCAGGGGGCTTGGCAGCCCCCCTGAACCACAACACCAACTCCTTGTGGTTGTGGTGACTGCACTTTACCATAGTGCAGTCGGCAGCACTCCCAGGGCAGAAGATCAACTAGGCTACAGCACCCAAGGGTGCTGTAGCTACAGGGCAACTGGGCTGTAATTTCAACA
>Ga0247763_1001112_pt1 | contig 15806 bp, 14 predicted proteins | sample UWRJL141409B4_FD_179926 | JGI IMG/M metagenome (GOLD analysis project Ga0247763, IMG submission 179926) | Plant litter microbial communities from Arlington Agricultural Research Station in Wisconsin, United States - UWRJ-L141-409B-4 | ecosystem: Environmental > Terrestrial > Plant litter >...
GACGACCCGCGCGAATGGCGACCCCCGCGAATGCGGCGACCCTCGCAGACGGGACTACCCTCGCAGACGGGACGACCCCCGCGGACGCGACCGCCGCGAACCCCGCATTGCCCGGTGAGCCCTCGGGTGCGTCCACGGCAGGAGGAGCCGCCCAGGCCTCACCCCCATCGCCGCCATCGCCATCGCCGCCAGCAGCCGCTCCAGCTCCTCCAGACGACTCCGGTTCGAGCATCGACTGGGAGCGGTGGGTCGGTGTGCGCGGCGCGGCTGTGCTCGGCGGGGCCGTGCTCGCGCTCGCGGCCATCCTCTTCTTCCGATACGCGGTCGAGCGCGCGCTGTTGCCGCCGCTGGTGCGGGTGGTGATGGGGACGCTGTTCGGCGTGGGCTCGGTGCTCGGGGCCGAGCGGTTGCGGGCTCGCTACGAGGTCACCGCGAACTCGCTGGCGGGGGCGGGGCTCGTGGCGCTGTATGCGGCGTTCTGGGCAGCGCGCGTCTCTTACGAGCTGATCGGGATGGAGGTGGCGTTCGCGCTGATGGTGCTGACGACGGCGACGGGTTGCTTGCTCGCGGCGCGGCATGGCTCGCTGCTGATCGCGGTGCTCGTGCTGGTGGGCGGTTTCGCGACGCCGCTGTTGTTGTCGTCGGGCTCGGACAGACCGCTCGGTCTCTTCGGGTACATCCTGCTGCTGGATACGGGCCTGGTGCTGGTCGCTCGCAAGCGCGGGTGGGGGGTCCTGCTTGCGCTCGCGCTCGGTGGCACTCTGCTGATGGAGGCGCTGTGGATCGGGCTGCGGATGGGCTCGGAGCGGGTGGCGCTCGGGGCGGCGGTGGTGGTCGTGTTCGCGGTGCTGTTCGGGCTGGCGGGCGCGACGCCCCGCGCTGCATCGGGAGACACGGCGAGGGACCCTGCGGGTGAGGGCGCCCGGGGCTGGTGGCAGACGCGGGCGGCGGCGGTGGCCCTGTCGCTCGGGTTCGCGCTGTACTTCGCGAGCCAGGCGCGGCTCGGGGTGCGGCTGGTGCCGATCGCGGGCATGCTCGGCGTGCTGTCGTTCGGAGCGGGCTGGGTGGCGCGGCGCGAGGCGCGCGCGGCCTGGTTGCCGCTTGCGGCGGCGGTGGCGTGCGTCACCGTGGTGGCGGTGTGGTGCGCGGGGGCCACGCTCACGCCCGCGCTGACCTGGGAGCTCGCGCTCTGCGCGGCGGGGCTGGGGCTCGTGTTCCAGCTGGGCGGGGAGCTGTCGGGCGGGCAGGGCGAGGGCTTCGTCGTGAGCGCGCTCGGGCAGTTTGGGTTGCTCGCGACCTTGGTCGCCGTCGCCATGAGCAGCCCCTTGCCGGAGCTCGCGAGCTGGCTGACGGGCGCGCTGGCGCTGGTCGCGGCGCTGGCGTGGACGGGAGAGCGGGCCTGGCGAGGGTATCCGGCGCTGGCCGCCGGCGCGCTGCTCGGGTTTGGGTTGCTCGCGTTCCAGTCGGCGCATCGCTTCGACCCGGCGCTGCTCGGCCCCGTGCACTTCTTCGAGCTCGAGCTCGGGATCGCGGTGGCGCTGTCGATCCCGTCGCTCGCCCGCCGGGCGCTCACCGACCACGCGCTCGCCGCGGTGTTCCCGAGCGCCGTGCTGGTCGGGCTGTGTCTGATGCGGCTCGACGCGGTGTTCGCGGGCGCGCCGCTGTCGCTCGCGTTCGTGGCGGGGCTCGGGGTGCTGGCGTCGTTCGCCATCACGCGCGCGGGCGATGCGCGCTGGCTGGGCGCGAGCCATGCGCTCCTGGTGCTGACGCAGCACCAGGTGCACCGGGCGCCGGAGGGGGGCGGCCTGCCGGAGCTCGCGATCTTGCTCGCGACACTCGGCTTCGCCGCGGGCTGGCCGCTCGTCGTGCAGCGCGCGCTGCGCCCGTCGCGGTGGGCGTCGATGGTGTCGGCGGCGGCCGCTCCGCTCTGGTTCCTCGATCTGCGCGAGGCGTGGTTGAATGCGTTCGGTCCCGCGCTGATCGGTCTCCTGCCGATCGGGCTCGGCGCGCTGTCGCTGCTCGTGCTGTGGCACCTGCGCCGATCGAGCTCGCTCGCTCCCGAAGCGCGGCGCGGCGGAATGGCGAGCTACGGCGCCGTCGCGCTCGGCTTCGCGAGCGTAGCCATCCCGCTCCAGCTCGATCGGCAATGGATCACCCTCGGGTGGGCGCTGGAGAGCGCGGCGGTGCTGGTGCTGTTCCGGCGCATCGACCACGCCGGCCTCAAGTGGTTCGGGCTCACGCTCGCGGCGGCCGTGACGGCGCGCCTGGTGCTCAACCCCGCGGTGCTCGAGTACGAGGCTCGCGGTTGGCCGATCCTCAACTGGTTACTCTACACGTACTGGGTGCCGGCGCTGGCGCTGCTCGGCGGCCACTTCGCGCTGCGCGACATCGAGCTCGAGCGGGCGCGGCCGTGGGAGGGGGGCCTGTACGCGAGCCGGCAGCCGATCGCGGCCCTCGCGCTCGGCGGCGCGGTGGTCGCCGTGCTGTTCGTCTGGCTGAACCTCGCCATCTTCGACGCCTTCGCCGAGGGCACCACGCTCGCGATCGAGCTCGAACGCCGCCCCTCGCGCGACCTGACGCTCTCGCTCGGCTGGGCCGCTTATGCCGGTGTGCTCTCGGCCATCGGCATGCTGAAGCGCTCGCGCGGCCTGCGCTGGCTGAGCCTCGCCATCTGGCTTTTGACGGTGGGCAAGGTGTTCTTGTATGACCTCGGGCAGCTGCGCGACCTGTACCGCGTGCTGTCGCTGCTCGGGCTGGCGCTGTCGCTGATCGCCATCTCGCTCGCTTATCAGCGGTACGTGTTCAACGACAAGGCACGCAAGGAGAGCACATGAAGCATCTGGCGGCTCTTCTGGCCGGAGCCCTCGCGCTGTCGAGCGCGCTGGTGGCTCCGCTCGCGCGCGGCGCTGCGTCTGCGGGCGCTGCGTCTGGCGACGACGCCGGGCGCGAGCTCGTGCGCCTCTTTCCCTCGCGCGCGTCTATCGATGCGAGCGGCGCGCGCGGTGCCGCGCTCTGGCGGCTGGAGCTCACGGCAGAGGTGCTCGCGGCGTGCCGCTCGGACCTGTCGGATCTGCGCCTGCTCGACGCCGCTAGCCAACCCGTGCCATTCGTGGTCGATCCGGGGCCGCCCGCGCGCGCCGCGGCGACGGGGCTCGATCGCCGCCGGGCGCGGGTGCTCGCCGCGCAACGCCGCGAGGTGCCCCCGAGCGGCGCCGCTGCCGCTCGCTTCGAAGAGACGTTCGAGCTCGAGGCACCGCCGCCGCCGAACGGCGACGCCGAGTGGCAGCTCGTGATCGAGGCTGACGCGCCCGAGTTCGTGCGTCAGCTGGTGATCGAGGGCGTGCGTCGGGGCGAGCGATCTCCCGCCGAGGCGCCCGTCGAGCAGCGGGCGCGCGGCGCCGAGGCATCATCTCGCGTCGAGGGCTCTCTGTTCCGCATCCGTGGCCTCGCCGACGAACAGCTCGCCAGCGCGCTGCCGGCGCTGCCCTACGATCGCCTCGTGGTGCGGCTCGCGAGCGAGGAGCTCTTTCCGCTGCGGCCGCGCTTCTTCTTCGAGGTGGCGCGCCCGCTGCCCGAGGCGCGCGTGATCGTGGTGCCGCTCGTCGCCGAGGGGCCCGTGGCCGCCGGTAGCGAGCGCCGCTTCACGCTGGCACGCCCGGCTGGCATCCTGCCGAGCGCGCTGCGCATCGAGACGTCGGTGATCGCGTTCGAGCGGCGCGTCGAGGTGTTCGACGTGGCGCGCGGGCGCCGCCCCCGGAGCATCGGCGCCGCCACCGTGTTTCGCATGCCGTTCGTGCGGCTCACGGAGGGCCTCGAGATCGAGCTCGGCGCAGCGTCGGGGCAAGCGCTCGAGGTGCGCTTCGACGACGGCGACAATCCAGCGCTGTCGGGGCTGACATTCAACGCCGTGGTGCGAGCGCCGAGCCTCGTGTTCGCTCCGCCCGCGGGGCAAGAGCAGAGCGTCACCCTCTACCTGGGTGGCGGGCGAGCGCGCGCACCGAGGTACGACCTTGACCGGCTGCTGGCCGAGCGCGCGGAGCGTGGCGCCGGAGAGGGCGGCTCCGACCAGCGAGGCACCGTCGTGCGCCTCGGCCCGATCGGCGACAACCCACAGTATGTGCGCACTCCGCCGCTCGCCTTCGCCACGCGCGCCGGTGCTCCCGTCGACGCTCGCCTCTACAGCCACCAGCGCGCCCTCCAGGTCGCGCCCGCGAGCGATGGCCTCGCGCGCGTCGTGCTCGGCTCGGCAGACCTCGGCTTGCTGCGCGCCGACCTCGGCGATATCCGCGTCGTCGATGCCGCCGGGCGTCAGTGGCCGTACCTGATCGATCGCGAGCCCGCCTCCGAATCGGTTCCGCTCGAGCTCGGCGCCGCCGAGCGCCGCGGCGGAGCGTCGCGCCTGCCGCTCCTGCTGCCCTCCAGCCCCGTCGCCCCCAGTTCGGTCGTGCTCGACGCGAGCGAAGCGTACTTCGATCGCGACTACCGCCTCTCGGGAGAGACGCCCGAGGGCCGAACGGTCGTGCTCGCGCACGGCCGCCTCCAGCGGGACGCCTCGGCGCCGAGAGAGCCGCTCGTCATCGCGTTGACGCCCACGCGCGTGACGAGCCTCGCGCTCGAGGTCGGCGACGCCGATGACTCGCCCATCGGCTGGACCTCGGCGTCCGCTCGCATCGACGTTCCGCGCCTGTACGTGCTGGCCGAGCCGGGGGCCTATCGCTTGCTGCTCGGCAACGCGCTCGACGCCGAGCCCAGTTACGACGTCGCTCGCGCGCGGGAGCTGATCCTCTCCGTCTCATTCCAGGAGACGGCGCTCGGGCCGCTCGGCGACAACCCCGAGTATCGCTCGAGCGCGCGGCTGACCGCGGGCGATGGGCCGTCACGCATCGTGCTCTGGCTGGTGCTGGGGGTGGCGGTGGTTGCGCTCGGGGTGGTGACGTTGCGGTTGGTGCGGCAGGACGGGAGCAACGATCAGGGGCCAGGCAGTTGAGAGAGAGCCTCGTGCATCGATACGAGGCGGGCCGGGAGAGCGCGCTCTGGTAACGAAGCTCTCGAATTTGGAGGGTCCGCCGACACGAGTGAAAGACGCCTCCCGCGCGCGCGCTCCCAACTGCGCGCAAGTGCACGACCCCATGCTTGGCATACGAGGTGCAGTATAGGGACGCAGTGAGCGACGGCGACGTCGTCCTCGCGCAGTGTTCAGTACGGGTCGGCTCTCTACCCCCCCTCGAGCCACCCGTACCCTCTTGGAGCAGCGGCCTGTTGTCCCCCCCCGACAGGCCGCTGCTTTCTCTTTTGTCAGCTCCTGCGAGTGACAACTGCCGGGTGACACTCCGGGAGTGACGCTGCTTGTGGGTGAAGCTGCCCGGGGGTGATCGACAGACGGTTGCTTTTTCGGTCAGGCTTGTTCGCGCGGGACGCCTCGTGGCATCGTCGAGCGACGCGATGGCGCGCCGTGCCGAGAAGAACTCCGCCATCGTGGGCGCGGCCGATCACTGGGGCTGGGCGATTCTGGTCGCTGTCGATCGCGCTGGCGGCCTCGTCGATCGGCGGCGCGTCGAGCTGGTCGAAGACGGGCTCTCGAAATACCCGCACCATCACGACGCCCAGAAGCTCCCGACCCGAGAGGCCATCGAGCTCGTCGCGCGGGTGACGCGCTCGGTCGAGGCATGCGCGGAGGCACGCCTCGAGGCGCTGGCTCTGAGCGTGGCGATGCCCATCACCGCGATCGCGCTCCGCGTGTGCCCGCCGCTGCCGGCGACGGTACCCGAGCGCCTCGCGAACTACACGGCGCAGAACGTCGCCGACTCGGTGATGTACCGCGAGGCGCTGGCCAAGGCTGCCCTTGCGAGAGGCTGGTCCGTTCACTGGTTCGAGGCCCGCGACGTGACGGCGCGAGCGGCGAGCGCGCTCGGGCGGCGTTCCATCGACACCCTGCTCGAGGAGACGGGAACGAAGCTCGGTCGGCCCTGGACGAAGGATCATCGCATGGCCATGGCCGCAGCCATCGCGGCAGGGGCAGCGAAAGGGTGAGCCCCGGTGATGCGCTGTCATCGCATGACGACCCGTTAAGGCATTCTCAACCGAAGCCGCCTCTCGGGTCGGTCCAGAATCGAGGATGCCGAACCTGCAGCTCTGCCAAGCCGTCGGAAAGAACTGCCCGAACCTCCGCGATGACGTCATCGCCGTGCACGACCGCCTGATGGCCATCGCCAAGATCCCCTGTTACGAGTGCACGGGCGAGATGGACGACACGCTGATGGGCGGCATCCTGAGCGTGCAGCGCCACTTCATGCGCGACCCGGACGGAGTCATCAGCGCCAACGGGCGAACCGAGGCCTTCCTGGTGGCGTGGCGCGACAAACCGATCAACTCGGGGGTGCAGCTCCCGGGGCGCCTCAGCGAAGCGTGGTCGCTGGTGAGCCCGCTCTTGCCACAGGGCAGCGCCTGCACGAGCGGCTACCGCAGCCCGGAAGACCAGCGCCGCATTCTGCGCAACTTCTTCACGCAGCAGTATCGCGCTCCCATCATCAAGCAGTACGGTCAGAGCGCCTACGACGCCGTCTGTATCGACCTGCTGAAGAACGAGCAGAAGGCTCTCGACATGGTGCGCGGCGTCGGCCAGAAGATCGCCGCGCCCGGCAAGAGCCGCCACCAGCAGGCCAAGGCGGTCGACATCGGCGGGCCGTCGCAGATCGACAAGCAGCAGGTCGAGGTCGTCAAGCTGGTCGCCAAGGCGCACCCCAACCTGTTCAGCGGCACCATCTTGATGGAGCGCAACGGCTGCGTGCACTTCGAGATCCACTAGAGAGCCGGCCCGCCCCCGGCTAATCTGCGCCGGGTCCCGATGCCAGCCGAGCTCCACGACAGCCGCTTTGACGAGGAGACGCGCGCCCTGTTGCAGCAGCGCCTCTGGACGGTGTTCGGGATGCTCTCGCTCCTGGCACTGTTCTATGCCGTCAGCCAGTTCGTGCAGGATCTGTTGCCGGCGATGGAGTCGCAGCGCTCGCTGCTGATCCCGCTCCGCACCTTCCTGAACGGCGCCGGCATCGGCCTCATCGCGCTGCGCTGTCGCAAGGGCCGGCGCTCGCTCACCGAGCTGCGCGTGCTCGACGCGCTCGGCACCGCGGGCAGCTGCTGGCTGATCGCGCTGTCGATGATCAGCATGCCTCCGCCCAACGAGGCGTCGATATCGATCGTGCTCGGCGCCACCTACGTGCTGCTCGCGCGCGCGGTGTTCCTGCCGAGCTCGGGCTGGCGCACGGTCGGCATCTGCCTGCTGGCGCTCGTGCCCGCCGGCGTCATCGCCACCCGGCTTCGACTCCAGGCTTACGGCATGCTCGATCGACCGGGCGAGTGGCCCTTGCAGGCGTTCCTCGTCTACCGCAACCTGGCCGTGACGGCGTTCCTCGCCGCCTTCACCTCGCGCATCATCTACGGCTTGCGCCGCCAGGTGCGCGACGCCGCCCGCCTCGGGCAATACCTCTTGCGCGAGAAGATCGGCGAGGGCGGCATGGGCGCCGTGTACCGCGCCACGCACGCCCTGCTCCGCCGCGACACCGCGGTGAAGGTGCTGCTCCCGAGCCGCGTCGGCAGCGACGGCATGATGCGCTTCGAGCGCGAGGTGAAGCTCACGGCGCAGCTCAAGCACCCGAGCACCGTGGCCATCTTCGACTACGGCCGCACGCCAGACGGGGTCTTCTACTACGCCATGGAGTACCTCGAGGGCGGCGACCTCGAACAGCTCGTCGAATACGCCGGCACGCTGCCGGTCGGGCGCGTCATCTGGATCCTCGAGCAAGTGTGCCGCGCCCTCGCCGAGGCCCACGCCCTCGGCCTGATCCACCGCGACGTGAAGCCCAGCAACGTGCTCCTGTGCGAGCGCGGCGGCGAGGGCGATGTCGCCAAGATCCTCGACTTTGGCCTCGTGAAAGACCTGCGCGCCGACGGCGACGTCGCCCAGACCCGTGACGGCGCGCTCGCCGGCACGCCCCTCTACATCGCCCCCGAGAGCATTTCCGCCCCCGACACCGTCGACGCCCGCGCCGACCTTTACTCCCTCGCGGCGCTCGCCTACTTCCTGCTCGTCGGCGAGCCCGTCTTCAACGGCGACAACCTCGTCGGCGTCTGCGCTGCCCATCTCCACACGCCGGCGCCCCTCGCTTCGAAGCGACGCCCCGAGGTCAGCCCCGAGCTCGACGCGGTGCTCGCGCGCTGCCTCGAGAAGCCGCCCGCAGCCCGCTACCCGAGCGCGCTCGAGCTGCGCGCGGCCCTGCTCGCGTGCCCGGTGGCTCAGCCCTGGAGCGCCGCCGACGCGAGCGCGTGGTGGGCCGAGCACCGCGCCGCGTTCGCCGAGTTCTGCGCGACGGCCCGCAAGGCGCGCATCGGCTCGGCGGCGCGCAGCCCCGAGGGCGCCATCGTGGTGGATCTGCGCGAGCTGCGAGCTTGATCGCGCCGCGGTCCGCGCGACTGCCGCAGCGATCGCTCGGATTCACCCATCAGGCGTCGAGTTGAAAGCAATACTCCTCCACGTCGTCGGGCCCGCCTTCGACGCTACCGAGCTGCCGAAAGCCGCACTTCTGCAGGACTCGAATGGAGCCGACGTTCTGAGCGGCGACATAAGCGGAGAGCGGTCGTATCGGCTCTTCGCGCAAGAACTCCGATAGCGCGGCCGTTGCAACGCCTCGACCCCAGAATTCTCGTCCGATCCAGTATCCGACGAGGCGTTTGCCTTCGGCGTTCCAGCTGCCAATGTTTCCCGCCACGCGCCCGTCGACGACGATGGTCTGCTTCCGAGCCGTCGGCTCGCCGATGACCTTCGTGCGCCAGTGGAGCATGAAGGCGTCGTGCTCCCGGGGCGGGAACGCCGCCATGCGGTGGGCCTCGGGCTCGCACTGATGCGCGAAGAAGATCGGCAGATCGGATTCCATCACGTCCCGCAGCATGGCGTGGCTTCCCTTTCTCCGAGCTCAATAGCACGGGATGGCTCGCACGCCGAGCCATCGGGCGCTTGATGGGCGCGGGCACTACGCATCAGGTTGTCTTCGAGTGCCAATGCTGGAGCGGGCGGTTTGAGCGTGACGCTGTGCTCGCCTTTCACAGCAAGCTGGCAGACATCGGCAACCATGCCCAGGGGTGCGTACTCTTGCAACCCGGGAATGGCGTGAGCTCCAGCGGCGATCGCCGAGGGCGACCTTCCGGGGGTGCGCCGCCTCGACCGCTGCATCCGTGTCTCGCAACGGACATGCCGAGAATCTGCATTGACCAGGGACGGGGCAACCGCTCCGAGTGACGTCGCGGCAGTCGATGCCGGCGGATTCCCTCTGAACTCGAGTGGCGCGACCGGTTCGACGGGCCGTGCCCGATGGCTCCGCGCTGGTCGGCGAAGCCAATAATCACGGGCGAAGCAGGCGGAATGAAGGGTGAAAGCGACATGGCGATATCGGCTTTCGTGAGCTACACTGTGAGCCATGTCCACCACGGCCAAGACCCTGACAGTCCGAGTGGACCTCCCCTGGTCCGTGGCGGACGGAACCGAACCGAATCTCGGAGAGCTAGGCGACCAGCTGCGGCTGCTGTGGATCATCGAACAGGTGCGGCTTCACCGAGTTGGCATCGGCAAGGGCGCCGAGCTCGCGGGCATGGCGCTTGCTGCATTCATGGGCGTGCTCGGCGCGCATGGCGTGCCGGTGATCGACTACCCAGCGGCAGACCTCGAGCGTGAGCTGATCCAACTGGGCGTCGTGTGATCGTCGTGCCCGATGCCGGGCCGCTCATCTATCTCGCAGGGTCTGGTCATCTCGAGCTGCTCCCGGCGCTTTACTCCCAAGTGGTACCCCGAATCGTGTTCGACGAGATCGCGGGGAAGCAGCGGCCATACCTCTCGCTGAACGTCTCGGAGCTACGTTACTCGCGGACGACGCGCGGGCGAGGGAGGTGGCAAGGGGTCTAGGCCTGGTTGTCATCGGAACACTCGGCGTGCTGCTGGTGGCGAAGAAGAAGGGGCTGCTGGGTGCCATCGGTCCAATCGTCCTCCGCATGGAGGCTATGGGCATGTTTGTGTCGGTCCAGCTCCGCGAAGCAGTTCTCGCGGCAGCGGCTGAACCCGACCGCTGAAGCTCGAGCATCAGTTCGGTTTTGAGCAGCAGTCGTCGATCAACGCCAGCAAAGCGATCGCGCTGAGGGACAGCGAATGACGATCGCGCGCCGCAGACGGCAACAGGTGAGCCCCTTCCCAGGAAGGACCGGGGCCCTCTACGGCAATGCGACTTGTTGATCCATGCCGATGCCCCGCCGCCCGCACCGGGCTTCCCCCGACGAGCTCAGGATTACCCGCGACGGAGATGACGTCATTATCGCGTACGCCGACGAATCGGTGGCAACGACCCATTTCAAGCTCGGACGCTAGCGGATCGTCGCGATGACGGACGACGAGATCATCGACTTCTGGAACGACCACCTCGATGCGCGTGAGGCCGCGGCAGCCGAATACGAGCACGTGGCCGTAGAGGTCCCGATGGGTAGATCGCAGCTGGAGTTCTTCGAGCAGGCTGACCAGTGGGTACCGCGCGGCCACGTGCTCCGGTGTGTCGTCATGGGCTCCAACGGTGAGCCTGACGAGCCATTCCTCACGATCGATGACCGCGACTTCACGCCACGAGAGTTCGCTCGGATGGTGGGAACATTTGGTGGCTGGGGGATGCGGATCGCGTTCGTTCCGGACGACGATGTTTACGAAGAACCCGTTGTCGAAGTGCGAGAACCAGACCCGAAACGTTGACGGTTGAAGCGTCGTGGGTTCCGCCGAACCTCAATTGTCGGGTCAGCGCAGATGCAACGCCTCTCGCTGCTCGCGGAGGACGGTTCGAATTCATTGCAATGGTGGGTGGGGCGGAGCCGCGCCCGCCTGGGCGGGGTGCAAACGGAATGATTTCCGTCGGATGGCGATCGTGCCCGCGCCGCTGGGCACGAATTTGGTGGAGGCGCCGGGAATCGAAAACGACCGGGGACGCACCGCGGGTACGATTTCGCGGCGAGGAGGCACGATTCGGCACGAGGGGGAGCCAGGTTGGGTGTCGAGTCGTGCATCTAAGTGCGCGGATGGTGGTGGGGTTGGGACGGAATCGTCTCAGGCACTGCAGCCCGGGTATGAGCTGCGGGATGTGGTGGAGCCGGCATTGGCCAGGGCGCTGCTGCTGGCTGCCGAGGCCCAGCGCTGGGACGTGGTCCTGCAGATTGCGGGTGAGCTTCAGGCGCGACGAGAGGCCAAGGGGCGCCATGACTGGTCCTCATCGGTGGCGTCAACCGCTGCGGCACGATAGCGGGCTGGTGGCGCGCAGGGTGGCTACCTTCGCGGCGTCGATTGGCGGCACCTGATTCCCGCGCTCGGGACGCAGTCACGCCGGCGCAGGTCGAGACAGATGCTCGCTGACTCATCAATGGCGCCGATGGCGAATGGCGATTGCGTGATCACAGTACCGGTTCGAACTGCCTTCGTCTGGGGATTGCTAGCGCTTCGCCGGTGAGAGACGGATCTCGACGGCGGGCGGCGCATCGCGCGTCTCGCTTTAGCACCGGGAGTCGTACCGCTGGACTCGAGCTCGCAACGTATGAGCGATTTGCGCGCGTTCATCCGCACGTGGTTGGGATCGTCCAGATTGGACCGGCTGACGCTGATCAAGAGCACGCAAGCGTGCCGGAACCCGCGGCGCCTGCTCGCAGCGGGCCGTTGGTCCCTCGCCCGCCTTCGGCGAGCGCATTGCTGGTCGCCGGCCTGGCTCTGGCCGCGACGTGTTCCGCTTACCCGGATGTATCGGCGGCTGTCAGGCCCGTGCGACTTCAACATGGACGCTGGCTGCGGGCGGTGTCTACTCTCGACATATGGCCATCAAGCGTTCGGACGGGATCACCGTGGGGGGAACGAACAAGGTTCAGGGACATACGGCGCAGCTTCCCATCGCCGCTCTGCTTCCTCTCGAGGGCGCTGTCGTCACCGGCACGCTCAACCAGTATCGCTCCGCGATCAAGAACGGCAAGCCCGTGCTCCCTGCGAAGGCCGTGGCCATCGATGATGGGATCTACTTGATCACGGATGGGAATCATCGCGTTTACGCGGCAAAGCTCGAAGGCAAGACTGAGGTAGATGTGCGCGTCGTCGACCCCGGCATCAACGCGAAGTTCTACACCAACTCCGCCAAACACGCGCGCCGGAGGAACCGACTCGGGTTCGATAATATCGAGCAGGTAAGTTCCGACGACGCCCGGAAGGTGTTCACCGAAGCGGAGGCGAAGGCTAATGATGACGCCGATTTTTTGGCTGATCTGACGTGAGCGCGACCTGCTCCGTCACGACAGCAGCTACCACCAGGCGAGAACCGCCACCGTAACCACCAGGCGAGAACCGCCACCGCAAGCAGCCACGCCCGAGCGAACAAGGCATGCGCCGCTTCGCGATCGAGCCCGCGCGCCTCCCGCTATTTCGCACGATGCACGCCTAAGCCAACGGCGGAAGCCCCGTCGTCAATCGACGGGGCGGCGCTGGCAAAGGCGCTCGCCTTTGCGGCGGAAGCTCAGCGGTGGGCGCTGGTCGCTCACATTGCGACGGAGCGCGGCGGGAGAGTCGCGAACGTGCTGGAAGCCGCTCTGCTTACCCGAACGCCGTTCGGTCACTCGGGCGACCAAGGAGCTCAGAGAGAGTGAGCAAGAAGCAACCTAGACCCCTCTGCAGCGCGCCCGGCCCGAGCGAGTGAGCGCGCCCGCGGCTAGAGAGCATCCACCACCGACGCTTGGTCCACAGCAATCAAGATCGCCTTCATGACATCGAGATCGATCCGCGCGGGCCGCCTCTGCGTGTTCGGAAACCCAGCCGCCCCGAAAATGTGGCGAAGCTCTTCGTCTGACAGCCGAAACCCTTGGCGTATATCCACCAGCAGCGGGATGCAGATTCGGACGGCTCCGCGTCGGCAGCGCCGTTCTTCGTAGACGCGATTCCAATCCTCAAGTACCTGCGCAGCGTCGACCTGATCGCTCGGCGCAATGAATTCGTTGCCCTTGTGGTATCCGCCCTCTGTCATTTCGAGCGGGAGCGGCGGGTTCCTCGGGACCATGATATTCCGAGGCAACGAGAAGCCGTGTAGCTCGTACCAGCGATCCGCGGCAAGATGACTGCGCGCTTCGTGGATGACTCGAAGCACGGCCGTCAGTCGACGATGTTCACGTTCATCGAAGTACCGCCCCTTCACGGTGAAGTATGCAACTACGTCTCCCTCGCGGAGCTGTTGAACCCATTGGGGTCTGCATAGACCAGTGATCGCCGGCCTGGCTGCCCCAATGTCGGGTTCTCGGCGGCATGAAGCGTCAGCGAAGGGCGGTATGCTAGGGGCTTGGCTTGCCCAGGGGCCGTCTGGTCTCCCGGCTAGGGGATGGTACGTGTTGAGCCAATAAGCCATCACAGCGCAACGACCCACCAAGGTCCCTCGCTAAGTTATTGGGAGCATAGGCCCGGAAGAAGATGACAGTTATTCGTCCAAGGACTCGCTCGCTGACTGCCAGAGAAGCGTTAGCACGGCGCCGAGACCTGGCAGCGCGACCGGGTGCTCGTGGAGTACCGCATCGTCTGCGCGCGGATCTGCGCTCCAAGCGCTGGCGTCTGTGAGCTGCATGCGATCGTCGACCTTCTTCCCTGCGAACACGTCGGACGCGTAAGTCTCTGACGAGAGCGCTTCCCCCCGCTCGAGCCACAGTTGGAAATCCTGCCCACGCGTCCACCACTTGATACGGCCTGCTTCGGCATACACAACGGCGCAGGGCTCGGGGCAGCACTCAACGAATCGGATCGCAGTAGCGGCGAGGGACGTGGTGAATTTTTCCGCGAGTTTGCGAACGACCGTCATCGACGGCCTCTTCACATCACAGTGCTTGGCAAAAAGCGATCTCGGCATGAGGAACTCTGCCGCAAAATCGTTTGCTTCAGGCTCTGCACCGGTGCCGTGATACGCGTGGAGGTCGCGGTCTGTGCACGAGCGCAATGCATCCAGCTTCTCGTGAAGCAAGAAGTGCCCCAACTCGTGTGCAATGGTAAAGCGCCATTTGGCCGACTGGTACGCACGGTCGTCGACGACGATCAGCGCGGTGCTACCTGACCGCAGTAGTCGGCCATCACAGCCGGTGAGACGCCGTTTCACGATGGCCACGCCACAGTGGGCTGCCACAAGCTCAAGGTCAAGTTCAGTCGGGGCTTCGATGCGCAGCGACGCGAAGAGCGCTCTGGCTCGAGCAACGGCTCTTGGTGATGCCTGTCGCAACAAGCTCAACGCTCGCGGTCCTTCTCAGCCAAAAGTGCGAGCGCTTCGAGATCTTCCACAAGTTCACGAAGCGCATCGTCGGTCGACGCGGCCTCATCCATATTCCGCGCCGCAAGGGCAATAGGATCCGAGAGTCTGGGATTTCTCCTCGCCTCATCGATTCGGCGCAGAAGGTCGGCGCGTGGCATTGACGCAACCGCTTGTCTGCGCGCGAGTTTGGCCTGCATCATGTCCCGGGTCTTTGCAGCGGTAGCTTGCCACGCGAGACGTCGTTTCTTGGCGAGCTCAGCGACTAGCGTTGTTCCCCAACGACCAATCTCATTGGGGTCAGCGCCCGCCTGGCGAAGGCCCTCCTCGACCTCTGAGATCGGGTAGTCCTCTGAAAGGATCGCGTCGTCGATTTGCGATGACAGCACCTCGACGAGTTCATCGTCTGTTCGTTTCTTAGCTGCCATTGCTATTCTCCGTTGCAATAGTCGCGCGGAGATTCTCGACGTGACCCCCGAGGCGGCGATTGGCGTTGTAGATGTCCTTTCGATCGCATTTGAGGTGAAGCGCCTGCTCGGCGGGTTTGTCGACGCCGTCGGACATCAGATAGATCAGGTCGGTCACGGTGGCGTCGTCCGCGACGAGCGCGAGAAGCCGATACAGAAAACTCTCCGCGTCAATCTTGCCGTCTGCATCGCGCCCATCGGCTATCGAGTCTTTCGTTGCGCGCCGCGCAAGTTTGTCGGGTGCCTCGGAACGCTCGCTCTTCGTGCGCGACAATTGCCTGATGTCGCTTACGATGCCGTTGACCACGCTTCGAAGGTGACCAAGTAGGTCCGGTTCCTTCGCCGGGTCCCAGTCCTTGTATTCGGGGTCCCAGATGCGCGCGAGCGCCTCCTGCGCGACATCTTTCGCAGTCTCGATTGATCGGTGGCCAAGCCGCCCATAGGCGAAGAGCGTGAGTCTCATGGTTATCGCCCTCCAGTCCTGCTTGGCGAGGAGCAGTTCGACCTCCATGTCCCCCGGCACTGAGCTTTTTCTCCTGTCAAGAGGTGGCGAGTCTGGCGAATTCGCGGTCCCCACGAAAATCGAGGCTGGCGTCGCAAAAACGCCGACCTCGTCACCTCTACCATGTGCTGGGGCAGACGCTCCAGGCGAGCAATGCACTCCCCGGCTAGACCATGAAGAGGTGTCCGTGAACAGAAAACCCAACAAAAACAAGGACTCGCCAGTCCGAGCCACGCGGAGCGTAAAAGACCGCGACGTTCTCCTTCTGTACGCCCGCACCGCCGGGCGGTGCTCCTTTCGGGGCTGCAACGGCAACGTCGTCGAGCACCACCTCACGCGCGAAGCCGGGAACTTCGGCCAAGTGGCGCACATCTTCGCCTTCAAGAGGCGTGGCCCCCGGGGTGATGAACCAGGGCGCCCCGACGACCCGGACACGCTCGACAATCTCATCCTGCTCTGTCCGACGTGCCACAAGAAGATCGACGACGACGCGCGCCAATTCTCAGTCGA
>Ga0247763_1001113_pt1 | contig 15803 bp, 12 predicted proteins | sample UWRJL141409B4_FD_179926 | JGI IMG/M metagenome (GOLD analysis project Ga0247763, IMG submission 179926) | Plant litter microbial communities from Arlington Agricultural Research Station in Wisconsin, United States - UWRJ-L141-409B-4 | ecosystem: Environmental > Terrestrial > Plant litter >...
TTTTTTTTTTTTCCCTTCTGCTTAAGTTGATGAAAACAGGAAGAGATGGGATAGAGAGAGTGGAAGTTTGGGGAGGAGGGAGGGGGAGTGCACTGGTTTGGATTCGGTTCAAGTTGATGTTCGCATTGATCCATGCATGTTCTTTACCTTGCATGTCCAGAAATCTTCGGTCCTCAGGTGCGCAAGGAAGTACCTGTTCTCTTGCTTGAGCGAACCCAACTGTAGCCAAGGAGCATGTCTGCATGCCTGCTCAGCAAAATATTTTCTGATAGTTTACAATTTCCTTAGGTCGTTTGATCAGTCTGATTTTCTGAGCCACCTCTTGTCAATTATAATGCAAGCATCTTGCTTCGTCAAATTGAGAGTTCCCAACATCAAAACTAATTCGAGCATCCGGCACGGGGAAAGCCAAAGAAGGGCACTAGTGTTGGCGAATAAAATCCGGCAATTTTCTCTTGTCAAAACCGGGCCTTTAATAGTTTATTTATTGCCGTCATGGATGGATCATATGGCTTATCATGATGCGATGAGACAAGTGACTAGCGTCCATATGTGACGAGCCCATCTGGTGATGTGTGCGAACGCCAGCTACTAGGGCTTTTGGAAAACTTTAGATCTCAATAGTATAGAAAAAGAATCTGAGCTGGCGGCGAAAAATGGTAAACTCTTCTCTTCTTCCTGTAACCCGTAAGTTGTAACCAAAGGCCCAGTCATTGATTCCCTCGAACGCCAACACACCAACCCGGCACAGGCCCGTCACAGTTAACTACCTTAGCTAACCTAGGACGTCCAGGTCAATTCCGCACGTTGTCAATCCAACGCATCAAGAACATGGAATCCAACGAACCAGCCTCTGATATCTCGAGCCTGCCTGCAATAACTACCTAGACAGTGTTGACGATGGCATCGGTACTGGCGTTCGGTCCGCGCGGTGCGATGGATATCTCATCACAGGTGTTGCGACAGCCATGCGAACCCCTCTTTGTATCCCTGCCCCGTTACCACTGAGCACATGAATAACGCCACCTGGATCCCATCTTGCGTCCGGTTTTCTTCTTCTTTCCCGCCCAGCTCATCTTTCTGAGTTGTCGTCGCCGCAAGTTTCAACCGTTCCCGTAATTCCTCCTCACTCACGGCGTTGTACGAATCGATCTTGTTTCCAAGCACAAGCACGGGGATACACCTCTTGCCCTCGCGCAGCAGCTGAAAAAGGTCTGCCAGTAATCGCGCCGCTTCAGCGAACCTCTCAGGATCCGCGGCATCCGCAACGAAAACAAATCCATCCACGTTGTCGCCAGTTAGAAAATCGCGCCATAGCTGTCGAACCCCGCCTGGGTGTTCTCGATACCTGAACGCCCCCAAGTCAATCGCGTCTAGCACCAGATCGCGACCACCGGCAACTGTCTCCAAGCGGATGTCCGTCCAAGAGGTAGGGGAGAATGCGCTAGAGACTACGCCTGGTCGAAGGGGGGCGGGTGCTGGATCTTGATGCGCATTGCGCAGTCGGTGCAAGAGGGTGGTTTTCCCAGCATTGTCAAGTCCCGTGACGAGGATGAGTACGCGTCTCGGACCCGCGACTGCACTGAGGATTGATAAGGAGAGAGACTGGACGGTTTGGAAAGCCGTTGACAAGATGGAACTCATTTTCGGAAAGAGCTTGGTTTGTTTTATAGCTCCTTGACTGTAAACAGGAAAGTCGCGCCCGGTAATGATTTGTGACAGTGCACAGAAACCACTGGCGGCCCCACTTCTCGGGCTCTCTGGGTATGTGTGTCGGGTAACCCTTGTCCTGGCACCTGGTTGGGGTCTGCTGGTAGGAGCAAATGTGGATAGGTACCTGCACTACCTACAGTGGGGTGACAAAAGTCTCGCACCATGGGGTATATCACATATAAAATCACACTCTTCGACACTCTGCATCTCCACCAATAAAAATCCTAGAAATATAAACTAAGTTGCTTTAAAATACTATTAGATAGGTTATCAAGACATATTTAATTCTGATTTTTAATAAATTCAATAATATAAAAAATAAACAAAACTGTTTGGTTTTTTTTTTGGGGGGGAAAAAATGTCAATTTACTCTCTTATAGTGGGGGTTACAGGGGATGAAAATTGTTAAGGATTTCGCACTACTTTGTTTTACCCTTTGCATCTTATAGATCTTATAATAAAAATAATAAAACAATAAAACAATAAAATTTAACTATTTTTCTATCAGTTAGTATTTTTGTTATTATTTGTTAAAATGTGTGGCCTGACTGGTCTCAGTGAGGTCCAGTACAGGAGGTTACAGGGGGTGAGTCCCCTGTAACGGGCGCAGCGGAAGGCTTTTGGGGGTATGATGACTGCCCGGGACGGGGTCAAAGGAAGCTAAGATTAGCAGACCAACCTGCTGTAATAAGCAGAGATACAGGGGTCTATGCCCTGTAACAGGGTGACTACAGTGGGCTTTGCACAGAGATCACGAAGGTCAAAAGGTTGCCTTGAGGCTATATATAAACTATCTTGCTTAAGGTAGAAGAAAGGAAAAGAATCAAACATCAGAAACACAGGAGGGGAGATGGTTCTTTATAGGGCCCTCAGTGAGTGTGGGTCAATCTTACAGGGGGTGAGGGCCCTAAAAAACACAAAAGGAAAGCCTATACACAGAGGGAAAAGTGCTTACGTTGGCGCTGGAATCCAAAGGATTCCAGGGCAACGAGTTGGCTGACGTAACAGTGGTGGTGGGTCTACCCCTCAACTGGGTGCCAAAAAAACAGGCACGCCAAAGAAAGCCGCACGTGCCCCCTCCAGCCACCTTGCCTAACAGGGCCCTTAACAATTTTACCAGCATCTTCTTCACCGCTACAACCACTACTTTCTTCGACCCCTTTAACTATCACCTTCAACTACCACCACTTGCAACCACCACTACCTGCAGCCGCCTGTAATGGGCCTTGGCGACTGGCACCACACAACCCCTAAGAAATGCCGGATTCTTGGTACGACTAGTTATCTAGATGCCTACTATATACCGTATTTCAAGTCGGATGTCTTTCGTTATAACGGGGTTTCTTCTCGCCGAGGCTGGCAGATCTTATCTGACTTTGAAGGGTCAGAGTATTGCGACTGTCGGCATTTAGCAGTTGAGACTTGGGGCTGCAAAAAGATACTATCTTTTATAGATATCCAGGCAATGGAGCGGGTCTTTTGGCAGCATGGCTTTGCAGGGTAGCAATTGACTGCTTAGGGTCTGGCTTTAGAAGTCGGTATTATAGGGGTCTCGCTACGTATTATTACGCGGGCAATGGGTTAGTTTTCTGCCTCTCTCTGCCTTCTTGTCCTAACTTTTTGCCTAGGCACCATTGGCTATCGTAAGTGTATCGCCTGCGAAAAGGGATTTGTCTTGCTGTATAATGCTTAACGCCGTATTAAGGTTGCTGAGGCTGCTTTTCTTTATCGGCCCCGTCCCGAAGATTGGCGCGATATCCGCTGGTCTGATAAGGTTTATTTTAGCTGTATTGTTAGGGGTAAGATAAAGATTTTTAGGAAGCCCGGGGAGCGATTTTGCCCTGATTGTATTTACTATTTTGACGAAGGTTTGTATAATTTAGTTCGGGAAAAGTATTACGTCTAGGTAGCAATTGGCTGGGATTTTAAGTCCCAACTTTTATTTTACTAGGTTTTAATGAACGATAATGGGAAAATGTGCTTATAGGTATATCGAGATATCGTTTTTGACGGGATGGTTGCCTAATGGCTGAATAGAGGTGATTAGTTTGTTCTGGAAGAAAATGGTAATTTTGGATATGGCGGTGGGAATTTTGCCAAGGGTAATATTATTAAGGCGTAGAAAGAAAAGTACGGTTTGAAGTACTTTTTTAACCCCCCTGGCTCCCTAGACCTCTTGCTAATTGAAAATTGCTGGTGTGTAGTTAAATAATATATTAGGGCGCATTTTTGCATTGGCTTAGATTTAAAGGTGTTGATTTTAGAGGCCTGGAAAAAGGTCGTCACCCAGAAGATGATCAACAAGTTGGTGGATTCTATGGTAGCTAGGATGCAGAAAGTGTTAGTGGTTAGAGGTTAAATGATTGGGTGGTAGTGGGCGGCTTGTGGGCTGATAGTACTTACCAATACCTGCATTTTGCTAGGATTTTCTATGGTGCTACTTGTACTGCAAGGTAGTGAGTGCCTTTTATTTTGGCACCCAGTTGCCCTGTAGGCCAAGCCTACAGGTGGTGGGTCCTCGGAACTCCCCGTCGGTTCTAGTGGGTTCCAGTGGGTCCAGGGGGCATGGCAGCCCCCCTAAACCACAACACCAACTCCTTGTGGTTGTGGTGACTACACTTTACCATAGTGCAGTCGGCAGCACTCCCAGGGCAGAAGATCAACTAGGCTACAGCACCCTTGGGTGCTGTAGCTACAGGGAAACTGGGCTGTAACTTTAACAAAAGTATTTTAATTACTTATATTATAAACTAAATTACTAATTTATTTGTTAAAATAAACCCAATTTATATTATAGGTAATTCGTTTATTATCTAACTATACATCGTAATAATTATATTAATAATTACAAATATTAAAATTTATATATTTAAAGTTAAAAAGGATTCAATTTTTTACTAAATAGAAACGTTAGAAGTCTCCTATAAAGGTATACTTTAAATCCTATAATTATTTTTAATAATAGTAAAAAATTATTTTAATATTAAATTAAATAATATTCTTAACCTTAATGGTTTTTTTTAACTTTTAGGTTGGAGATTCGCTATATTAGCATTTCCTACGCGATTTATTTACAATTTTAAATCGATTTAGCAGGTTTTTCTCTCGCTCCTTAACCTATATTAATCGCTCCAATATACAAATACGGTCCTTTATACGTTATAAGTTTAATTTAGTAGGTGTAACTAGGCCTATTGGTTCCTTTAAGCCGCGTCCCTAGGGAAATGCTAGCGATTTATCTAGGGATTGAAAAGGTATATAATTACTTGGTAATATAATACCTACTTTCAGGACGGTACGTTTCGGGGTATTTAACGTCAGCAATATCTTAATTAATTAGGGTAAAAGAATTAAAAATATAATAAGTTATTAAAGTGATTAAGGAAGAGCCCAATACTACTATAATATACAGGTAATTTACTAATAATAAATTAATAAAGCAGATTCCATTTTAATATAGTAACTGATTTTTACAAAAGGGAAAAACCCCTTGCGAGCGCTAACTACCTACAGCGGCTTTTATACGTATGCTGACCTATTACGTCACTGCTGCCCCCGGCGCTGCGCAGCCGCTGCGGCGGGGTTTCGCCAGCTACATTACACTATAGTAATTCCTCTTCTTTCTTCTTTACCTTGTAATATTATATCATGATTGCTATATCTTCAATCCTACAATTGTTTTAATACCATCGCTATAATAATTACAACGTTGTTTTAGTACTCTTTTTTGAAACTAGTTTTATTTTTAAAAAAAATGGCATTTCCGTTAATTGAAAGCTTAATACGGTACGGATTATAATCGCCTTATTTGTAACTGCCTCGCTCTTACCTAGTTTTTGCGACCGCTTTATTTTCGCTAAGGTAACAGTGTTGAGGAAGCTATGGGTCATAATGGTAATGGAGGCAAGTCATGGAGAAGAAGATAGGTGAGTGCTTATTTTTTCTATCTAAGAGAGAGCGAGCCATGGTTATTATAGTTGTGACCATCAGCCCATTGGCCCTTAGCAGAGGCCGAAGACCAAGGTGCCAAGGCGCTAAAGCGCTGTGGCGTTCTTAGTATGGTAGAATACGAGGTTTTATTGCAGGGCCTTGTTGTGCTGTGCAGCAGGCTGCACAGCATTAATATGTTGCTGTACAGTGTGTTTATTCCCAATAAACAGCCTTATACTAATAATAACTTAATAGCTATGGTAACTGTACGGATGTAAGCCTATATATATAATTAGAACAATATCTTCCTGTTAAATTAAATAACCTGACTGGTCTCAGTGAGGTCCAGTATAGGGGGTTACAAGGGGTATGTCACGGCACTGACCTTAGGTCTGGGGAAGAGACTTGTTATTACACGAAGGGAGCTAAAGGGAGCTGGCTCCTTTTGGCGGGCTATATACTGGGTGCTAAGGAGGTTACGTATAGTTACTGGTCCTGGGCTAAGCCGGTCCCGGTTAGGGGCTGGTTTGGTACCGTAATGGTACCCTGGGCTCCAAATAGCAATTACCCTTAATTACCTCTAAAATTTAGCCCGGCCTGGGATATTTCTACGCCAAGCCCTACTTTATTCTAATATAATCTATATACCTTTCATTTCTAATTTAGGTTACCCCGCGTAACGCTTTACTATATACTTTTATTAAATAGCAGTAAGTACTTTTATAATCCTTACACCTCGTTTTAGGAAATTTCCTTTTTTACGTTTCTTTTAATTTTTCTGTATTACTTTTTATTTTACATACGTACCTTTTTTATTTTATTATACTTTTACTCTTATTTCGTTTTTATTTCCTATTTCGTTATTTAATTATTTAAAATACCGAAAATATTTAAACTAACCGTACTATCAACCTCTAAGAGTTGTAACGTATACGTAATAAAAGTTGTTAATAAAGTAAGTAGATTTTCGTTTCCTATTTGTTGATGAAGCTATGGGTCACAATGGTGATGGAGGCAAGTCATGGAGAAAAAGATGGATGAGTGCTTATTTCTTCTATCTAAGAGAGGGCGAGCCGTGGTTATTATAGTTGTGACCAGCGGCCCATTGGCCTCTGGCAGAGGCCGAATGCCGAGGTGCCGAGGCGCTAGTGCGCTGTGGCGTTCTTAGCGTGGTAGAATACGAGGTTTTATTGCAGGGCCTTGTTGTGCTGTGCAGCGGGCTGCACAGCATTGTTATGCTGCTGTACAGCACTTGTGCTGTACAGTGTATTTATTCCCAATAATTATACTTCTCCTACGTTATAAGTTTAGCTTATTAAAAAAATTGGAAAAACTTGTAAAAATTATAAATTAAATTCGTATTTGGCTAAAGGGTAATTAGTAATTAAAATATTATAAAATTAAGGGATATATATAATTAAGTAAACCTATTTATAATTACGATATTAATTATAACTTTTTAATATAACGAAAATATAACCGTAATATAAAATTATAAACTCCTTATTAGCTAATAAAACCTAAATATCCTAAGCGGTATAACGTGCGTGATAAGCGAGCGCAACAGACAAGCGAGCGCAACACTTTCCACTTCCCCACCACAATTATCCTCAATTACACAACCATAATACTAGGAAATAACTATAACTAAATCGGAAACAGATAAATCAGACAATTCTACAACCTCTTTGCACGTACGTACATTATAGCCAGGCTTACCGCACACTCTACAGCACCGAATCTTCATACGAGACCCCCCTGCACCACCACCATTTTATCGTATTTCCTGGACCAACTGCTCACCCACAGCCTTCTGATCCAGTAGATCCTATACCTCTTATACAGTAAGTAACCCTCCAAGCCGCACACGTATTTTTTTGGCTCTCCGTCGCTTACTAAACCCCTTATTAGCCTTTCGTAATACTAAGACCTCCGTACGTAGAAGAGCTACCTCGTATATAACAGCCATCGTACCTTTAACCAGTCGATCCATAGCAGTTAGCATTGAGGTTGGAAAGCTGCCCTAATGGTTGGAAATTCGAGTTTTAATAAATACTAACTGCGAGGTAGCCTCTCGAGGGTTATATAGCGTTTGGGAGACCTAAGGTAATACTATACGTAGGTTTAAGGCTAGGGGGGTTAGGGTTCGAATACGGATATCTAGCTTAAATATCACCTTTTCTGGGTCATACAATATAAGGCCGGCTCCGGTAAAACCCCCCTAGATATTTTTTTCTGTGATCGAAGCAAAAAACGCTTCTCTAAACGTACAGAGAAATTCCAACTTGCTAATATATGTAATATTTATCCGCATTAACTGCTTAATTTGGCGGCTATACGCCTTCTTTAACGGCCCGAAACAACCAATATCCAATAGCTAAAGTAGGTACGAGAAGTACGGAGGTATATAAAGTGTAATAATATTGTACTCCTAGCAGTAGGTTTCGAATTCTTCGGAGTAGTAGCTATTATGGCCGTTAAAAATAAGTAGCCGATATTTACCCTTCGTACGAGATACTATATAAAAATCGAAATACCGAATCCAATCTATACCTTTCTCATTAGTAGTCTACCCGTTATCGGTTATTACAATACGCCAGGAGGCCGGAAGGTTACACTCTTAATACCAATTGGCGAGGTAGTACTGCCCAGCTAAGATAATAAATAGTGGGATAGCCCAACCCAAAGCGTTCACCCCTTAGATAACTATTACCTACTTTCGATTTCCAGACTAGGCCTATTTAGCCCTACTGCGGCCGTTAGAGGTAGTAATTACCATAGCGGCGATAATAATGCCCATTATAAAACCGGTTTCGTTAAAATTATACGAATCGTCGTCGAGGATACCATACTTAACTTTAACGTTATGCACAAGGGCAAACCACTCGCGAATAATTATTAAATCTTCGCATTTAGCCCTTTAGTAGTTGTATTTACGCGTAAAACGCGTTTGGAGTTCTGGCTGGCGTTTAATAAAGTTGTAAGCCCATCGTACGCCAACAGGGGGAGCGTCGCGTTCGCGTAGCAATCAGTTAGCCATATCTTCCACGTACGAAAGCCGGGGATGGAATACGCGTACACATAGCTTAATTATATATTAAATAATCGTTTTCTCTTCTAAATCCGTAAGTTTACGTAAGTTAGCTGGAATATCGCGTCGCGCAGGCCAACCGGCGCGCCGGTGGAAGAGAGTTATATAATCAACATCGTAAATCTCAGCTACCTTACGTAAGCTTAGATTTTTATCGTCTTGGAGAGCTTGGAGGGCCAGAAGTAATCGTACTTCGTTTGAACGTACTATCATATTGGGTTATGGAGAAAATAAGGGTTGAATGTGGAAATGATACAACGCGTGAAAAGTGTTGCGCTCGCTTATCTGTTGCGCTCGCTTATCATGCACGTTATAGGTAATATAAGCAAAAGTGCTCTTTTATAAAAATAAAATCCTTAAGCTTTTTACGGATAGTTTATAAAGTGTTAACGAAACGTAAGAAAATAGGAAACAAAAAATCTACTTACCTTGTTAATAGCCTTAACCGTATGTACGTTACGACTCTTAGGGGTTAACGGTACGATTAGTTTAGGTATTTTTAGTATTTTAAATATTATTAATCTTACACCACAGAGGACCTCTGGTCCTCGCCCTAGTGGGCAAGCGGTCCCTCTATCTATCTGTTTAGGCACCGTAGGTGCTTAGTATTTTAAATAATTAAACGACGAAATAGGAAATAAAAACGAAATAAAGGTAAAAGTGTAACGGAATTGTTAATTTGTGTAGCCTAACTGGTCTTAGTAAGGTCCAGTACAGGAGGTTACAGGGGGTGAGTCCCCTGTAATAGGCGCAACGGAAGGCTTTTAGGGTATAATAACTGCCCGGGATAGGGTTAAAGGAAGCTAAGATTAGTAAACCAACCTGCTATAACAAGTAAAGATACAGGGGTCTATACCCTATAACAGGGTAACTACAGTGGGCTTTGCATAAAGATTACGAAGGTTAAAAGGTTGCTTTAAGGTTATATATAGACTATTTTACTTAAGGTAGAAAAAAGGAAAAAAATTAGATATTAGAAATATAAAAGGGGAAATAGTTCTTTATAGGGCCCTTAATAAGTATAAATCAACTTTACAGGGGGTGAGGGTCCTAAAATATAAAAGAAAAACCTATATTATAAAGGGAAAAATACTTATGTTAGTACTGGAATCCAAAGAATTCCAGGGCAATAAATTGGCTGTATTAACGTAATAGTGATAGTAGGTCTACCCCTGTAGGCCAAGCCTATAAGTAGTAGGTTCTTGGAACTCCTTGTTGGTTTTAGTAGGTTCTAATAGGTCCAGGGGGCTTAGTAGCCCCCCTAAACCATAATATTAACTCTCTGTAGTTGTAGTAACTGTACTTTACCATAGTATAATCAGCAGTACTCCCGGGGTAATAGATTAATTAGGCTATAGTACCTAAGGGTATTATAGCTATAAGGTAACTAGGTTGTAATTTTAATACCCCCTTTACAACCTTAAGCCCTAATACGCTTTTTAGTTCGAAACAAACCCCCTTTGGAATCTATAAGGCCTAAAAAGATTTAATAACTTAAAGAATTACTTATATTTAGCTAAGGTTAGGGTTTTTATTAACCTATCTACTAGTATCTCCCCTATAAATATATATATTACAGTAATATTACCTTTTATAATGCTTTCTTTTACCCCTTAGTATTTTAAAAAGGTATATTTTATATAATTATAATATTTCGGGTTATATACCGTATTTATAATACCCTTATTATCTCCTATTAGTAGAATGGGTTTTTATATAAGGCGCTTTAATTTAGAAAATAACCCTCAAAGCTAAATTACCTTTTTATTACCCTTTATAAGCCCCGTAAACTTAACCTTTAAAGTTAAGTAAGCTACTATATATAACCTCTTTAACTTTTAACTAATTAATCCTCCACCTACTGTAAATAAGTAACCGTAAGTAAATTTTATAATAATCTTATACCCTGCGAAATCGCTATTAATATATCCTATAAAGGTAAGATTAGTAAAGGTACTAAAATAAATACCCTAGTTTACGTTAGAAAATAAGTAGCTAAGGAGCTTCTTTACTACTTTAAAGTAGGTAATAATAGGCTGCTGTAATTAGCGGGAAAGCTATTATATTACAAACGCTATATCTAACCTAATTTAAACTATAATATATATAATAATACTAATAAGTTGCTAAAATAACCGGATTTTAATAATATTTAGGGGCTTAGAAAAGGAGTCAGACCTTGTAAATCCTGGAGAAAAAAGGGTAGTTGGTCCGTTATAGCTAAATTTAAAATACTAAATAACCTATTCAATATAGGCCTTTTAATTAACCTATAAAAGGCGGTATACCCTATCGCAGTAGATCTTAACCCCTAGGAAGTAATAAGCAAGGCCTAGGTCTTTTATATTATATACCTAATCAAATTAAACCTTTAATACCTTAATCTTAATTATAAAGAGCCTAATAAAAAGATAATTATTAACGTAAGTAACTATTATAATCTTATAAATTATACTATAATAAGTAGCTACGTTACTAGTAAAAAGGTTATAATCTAACGTTTTTAGTAGCTTCGTAACCTTTTATTACTAAAAGTAAAAGGTTTGCTTTAAATTGTAAAGTCCCTTACCTAGTAATATAATTTAATCTTTAAAAGGGTCCCAACCATACCACTTTAAAAAATCTAATATCTTAAAATTGCTAAGACTAAACTCGTATAGGCCTTTAGGGACCTTAATATAAAACTCTATATCCAACTTATTATTTAAAAAAGCTTCTATAAAGTCCATTTATTTAATTTCCTAATCCTTAATAATAGCTAATACTAATACAATTTACCAGGTTAACAGTATTATAGTAACTACAAAGGTCTCCCTAAAGTTAACTCCAAAGGCTTATTAAAATCCCCTAATTACTAACCGGACCTTAAACTTAATAACCCTACCTTAAGTATCCTTCTTTAATTTAGTAACTAATTTAATAGTAATAAGTAGCTTTTTAATTTTAAATTACTTAATAAAATAAAAGGTTTTAGTAATTAATAGTTACTATATCTCCTTAAAATATACTACTAACTACTAGTCCTTCAAGGGGTACTTCAGGATTTACTTAAAGGACTTAGGCTCCAAATCTTTAGTAAGTTTAAAGGGGTTATAATAACTACTAGGCTTAATTTATTTAATAGCTTTATTAATAAAGTGGTTAATTAGGTCCGCTATAATATCTATAGGCTTAACTTTTACTTATTTAAATTCCTCTTACTAAATCTTAATAACCTATAAAATTAGGACTTCTATTATAATAAGCTTAAATTTATCTCCTATAAGGGACTTAAAGGGCTTAAGGGTCGCTACAAGTAACTAAACCAATTTACGTAATAATACTATTAATAGGGCGAACTCAGTAGGCGCTTTGGGGGGAGAGCTATTATAATTAAGGTATTAGTCCTCCGTATCTTTAGTAATATCCGAAAGGTCCAAGGCGTTAATTAGGCCCCAGGGCCCCTATAAATAGGTAAAAAGGTTTTTATATAATTTAATAAAACTAGTTTAAATAACCTTCCGTTAACTAAACCAAACTAAATAGATCTAGGTACCTAATATAATTAGTAACTTGCTTTAAACGCCCCTAAGGGTAAGCTTCTAAAACTAAATACGTTTCTTAAGGGGGATTAACACTATACAATTAACGTTTATAACCCTATAATTAAAGAGATCTGGAATATAAGGGGCCTATAAAGGTATTAACTCATCGAGAAAAAGTTAATATAGGGTAAGCTCCTTAGTAGTATTTATTATTTTATTAACCAGCTCAACTACAGGGCCTATAACGTATCCCTATAGGGAAGATAAAAGCCCTAAAGCAACTATTACAACCTTAAGGCGTTTTAAAACCACCCGTATAATACATTTAACTAGGCCGTTTTAATTATACGCGTAGGGGCTAGACTCCGAGAAAACAATACCCTTTTTACATAAGTAAAACCTAAACCTACTAATTTCCTTACCTTTATCGTAATATAAGTATACTAAGTACCGTTTAAAGGTATTATTAATCTCCTCTATAGCAGCCTTTACTTTTATAATAACCTTATTTTTAAATTTTAAAAGCCTAATAATTTTAAAACAAATCTTCTAATTTACTAGAATAAGCTTATAAGGTTTATTATTTAAGGGTATAGGGCGGATTACAAATATATCCCCTTTTATCTACCCTAACACGTTAAAAAGGTTAATAATAGCCTTAGAGGAGGGTTAGCGTAGTAATTTAACGGTATTATAGCTTTTACAAGCTATATATTTAAAATATATACTACTAAAATCGGATATCCTTTTAGTAACTAGGGCGGTCTTCCTTAAAAGGTCCAATTTTATATAGCCTAAACAAACGTACCAGAGTCTAACCGCTTTAATTATTACCGCTAAAGGACCCCTTTAGGCCCTATTATAATATACTAAAAAGGGGGTTACCCCCTTTACAATAGGTAATATTACAATAGGGGCTTTAGGTCGGTTTCCGGATAGGTAATAATATTAGGTGTTTTTATAATCTTATTAAGTATAATTAGTTTTAGGGGGTTGTAATTTCTGTAATTAAATATAAAAACCTAAACCTTTAAAATCCAATAGGGTAATAAACTTCCTAAAGGCATTGTAAAACTTATTTTTAATAAGTATACCCTTTAAATTATAAAAGCGGTAACTACTAATAATATTAACGGGAAAGGTTAAAATATAAAGGCATTCCTTTAGTATAATAGTATTATATTAAGGCCTACCTCTAACAGTACCAGTATAAGGCTTAAATTTAACCATCCCAATACCCTAAGGCTATACTAGGCTACCTTTAGTACGTATTATAATTAATTTTCCAGTACGTAACTCTGCAAATAAGGCCTTATTAATATAGATATGCATTATAAAACTAGTATCAAAAGCTACTATTTAATAGGATTACCCCTTATAAAAAGGTTAACCGCAGGGGGCTTAAGGGGGTTACTAATAGGGGATTTAAGGTCTATTAAGGTATCCAATTCACTAAAGGTATCGTTAAGGTTAATAAGTTTAGCGTTAAATATAATACCTTAGTTAAGGTTGTAGTAGATAAAGAAGGCCTCTTTTATAGTAACTGGCTCCCCCTAATTACTAGAAATAATACTAATCTTATAAGTTTTATTAACACTTTTAGGGGTATCTTTTGTACTAAAGGTATTACTATTATACGCCCTTTTACTACTAAAACTACCCTATTTCTTCGAATTCCTAACTTCTTTAAGCCTAAAATTGCCTTACGAGGCTTTTAACTTACCTTATTATTAGCCTTTACCTTTTTTGGAACCTTATTTAAGCTCCTTAAACCTTTTCCAATTAACTTGTAATATAATTAAGGTACGTATTAAAAAGGTACCAGGGTTCTAGATTTTAGTAAATAAATCTTTTTAAAAATATAAAAGGGTAAGGGTATTAAATAGTTTCCAAAACCTAGTATTAACGTTCACAATCCACTAATCTCGTTACAATAATACCCTGGAACGCTTAACCTACTGTAGAAATTAGGGTTTTAAAGCGTTAAAATAGTAATTAATTTAATCCTATTCCGTAATTACAACTCTTTAAATACTAAAACAGCTTACTAAGGTATTAAAAATAACGTTAAAGTCCACTATAGTAATACTACCATTAAAGGTTAAGAAGTAGTATTAGTAGTAGAGTTTATTACGGAAACTGGCTTAAATTGGGGCGTATTATTAACGGAACCGATTAAAAGTAGATTTAAGATCCTCCTCGTAAGTTATAATAGTAAAAGGACCTTCCTTTAGTATATTCCGAAGAATTAATAAGAGGGCGGCTTTCTAAGGGTTACTAAGGCGCTTTATAACCACCTATAGGTTATAAAGGAAATTAGGGATTTAAAGGGCCCTAAATTAAATTAATAATACTTAAAACTACTATTAATAATTCTTAGGTTCTAATAGGTGTTATTTTTTAGGTAAGGAGAGAGATTATTTAATAAGCTCTTTAACTGTAAGGGCGCTAAACTTATCCCTAATGGTTAAAATTATTAAAGGATAGGTAGTCCCAGGGGCTCTAGTAATTACCGTTAAATTATTACCCCCCTTTTAAAAGGCCCCAAAAGTACTTATATCTAATATATTCCGGGCCTGTTACTATTGTTTCAGTATTATTAGCAACCTATTAAAACGCTAAGTAAGCTCGGAAACTTACTATACCAGGCCCTAAATAGGCGGGACTTCTTTAGGCTACTGGCTTTGGCTTATAAAGGCCATATCTAAGTCGTTATCAGCTATTATATCGTACCTAATTTCTAATCGGAATTCTGATTGCGCAACGGAACTACCTCTCCCGTACATACTACTGCAACTAGGTTAATAGGTTCTTAAGGAAGCCAGGGGATCGTAAATAAGTAATTAAAAGTATATTATACGTTAAAATCAACCCACTATACAGGTTACATACCTATTATACAAATAGTATATTTAGTAATAATAACTACTATAAGGGGTTAAATTTTAGTAAGCGTAGGTGTTCTTCAGGGGGTGGTTCTCCTGAATACGTTCGGAATTAAGGGGTAGCAATTACGTGCGGGAGGCTGAAATACGGTAGTATATAGTAATAGTATTGTTTATAGTGGTCCAGGGGGCAATACTCCTATTAGTAATAGAAGTTCGGGGGTATTATTCCCCTAAAGGATCGAGGTATAGTAGTTTTACGGGGACTTAACCTACTAATTATAATAAATAGTACCGGTAACGTAAATAAAGGGTTGGTAATTAATACGAGGATTATAGTACTACTTACGGGGGTAACTTTAACCAGTGTAAGGGCTTTTCAGAAGGGTTAGTAGCTATACTAAGGGCAATTTTGGCTGGCGTGTGGGCTTTTCCGGAGGATAGATGATATGGCCTGCGAAAAGCGTAAAAGCGTTATAAGGGTAATTACCAATTATAGGCAACGAGGTGAGGTCGGCTAAGGGTTGTAAAATCTAAGCTTATAACCTATTAATTTATATAGCCTGATTAGTCTTAGTAAGGTCCAGTATAGGAGGTTATAGGGGGTGAGTCCCCTATAACGGGCGTAGTGGAAGGCTTTTAGGGTACGATAACTACCTG
>Ga0247763_1001114_pt1 | contig 15797 bp, 17 predicted proteins | sample UWRJL141409B4_FD_179926 | JGI IMG/M metagenome (GOLD analysis project Ga0247763, IMG submission 179926) | Plant litter microbial communities from Arlington Agricultural Research Station in Wisconsin, United States - UWRJ-L141-409B-4 | ecosystem: Environmental > Terrestrial > Plant litter >...
GACATCCAATTGATCGATGGGGCTGACAATTTTGCGAAGCGGGCCTGAACGACCGCAGTATTTAGTGGGGGCGCCTTAGACAGGCTCCGGCAATCCCGCATTCTCTCCACCATCAACGCTTTCATGAGATCAAGACCGGTCGATACCAAGCCCTCCCTTGTTGGATAGTACCATACGATGCAAGCAGCAACAACACCTCTATCGCACCGAGCAATTCATGCGGAGGGTCTCAGGCATGGATTCAATGCGACGCGTGTCTGCAGAGGAAGTCGAGGACCTCATTTGGGAATGCAGCGCCTGCGGTATTCGTCCAGACGAACTCGGAAGGCCCCAGTGGTGCCGAACGCGCCCAGTCTCAGAGCTCCTGTCGTCACGAGAGAGGGGTTGCCAGCGGTGCAAAGTATATCTCAGGGCCACGGATGAGTTCCACCCTGGATGGGAGGCACTCACCGGCCTGAGTTTGATATGGAAGCCTTACCGATTGGGGAATCAGCCGACGGCCTTCACGACATACTCCACAGGGCAACCTAACTTAGACGGGATGTCTAGTGTCCTCCTAGATTGAGGTTCGTTTGCCGTCACTTACAACACATCTTGTTGTTACGGCTGACGATTTGTACCATCTGCGCCGAAAGCCAATGTGCAGAGACCGCTGTGGAAATCACCCCCTTCATGTCCTGACATCATCTCGAATTCGGGGAGTGATGAGGCCTTTGCGGCCGTGTCGTCTTGGCTCGATGAATGCAGAAAGAACCACAACGGCTGCGGAGTGAGCGACATACCCACCATGCCAAGCCGAATCATTGACGTTGGCAAACTGGAATGGATGACGCCTCGTGGGAAGGGGGAGGACTCTCAAGTGGCGCGAGGCATGACTGTGCGCCTCGTTGACGTCCGTGATGATAAGGCGGCAGAACCGCTCCGAGACAAGCCAGCACCCTACGCTGCTCTGAGTTACTGCTGGGCTCCGGCAGTAATTTTCCCTATAAATGCACTAAGGAGAACTTTAGCGAGTATCGTCACGGTATTTCCCTACTATCGTTGCCCAAAACGGTCAGGGACGCCATTACGGTATGCCGGCGATTGGGGATTCGTTACCTTTGGGTCAACGCGCTATGCATCCTGCAGGATGATATCGATGACTGGCGGCGCGAATCCGCCAAGATGCGTGAAACCTACTCGCAGGCAGACTTGACCATCGCGGCCCATCCTGCCGCTTCCTGCGATGGTGGCTTCCTTGGCCGGCAGGCGTTTGCCGACCCGTCGTGGCAGCGACCCTTCGCAGTGAGACTTGATGAGTCTCGGTATATGAACTTTTACATTCGGGTGGGCCACCCTGAGAGGTTTTTTACTATTCTGGATAATTTGATGGTTTGGTCTCCACTGATGCGCCGTGGGTGGACTTTGCAAGAGGCTGTTTTGTCCCGCCGGACTATTCACTATACAGGTGCCGAGCTAGTCTGGGAGTGCGCGACGAACCAGTTTTGCGAGTGTGGGCATACCTGCCGGCGTAAGGATGGGGATGGCCCCGTCGTCAAGACCCGGATCCAGAACGCGGATATTGTTGCGGAGGGCATTGTAGACCCGGATGTGCTTGCCTCTCTCGGGTGGATGCGCTTCGTTGCACGGTACTCGAAACGCCAACTGACGAGACCATCAGATAAGCTGGTCGCCATTTCAGGCCTAGCGCAGCAACACTTCCTCAAGATTCAGACCTCATCACAGCATCATGGCGATCCTCAGACTGACTCCTTTTACCTTGCGGGTTTGTTTCCGTCGCCACATGCCTCGCCAGCTTCTCTGGCGTACTCTTGAGAGAGAAAAAGAGTGCTGGGCACCTCGGACTCTCCGGGCGCCTTCTTGGTCTTGGGCCGCTCTCGATATCCCGGTTGGCTACCCTTGGCAACTGGGTTGGCTGGAGGAGTCGCACATCCACATCTACCATGACGAGACCATCTGCGTGCCGTGGATTTCAGGCGACCAAACTAGTGAGATCGAGGGCGGAAAATTGACTGTTCAAGGACAGTTAGCACCAGTTCAGCTCTATCTTCCCACTGAAGGCAACGACGCCACTGTCCGCGAGCGTGATGGCCATAAACGGTGTATCACTATTGATGTGAACAATTACGAGGATTTTGGATTGACAGACGTTAATAAGCCCGCCACCCGGGCTGAACCCCCATGGTTAATTGTGGGTACTGAAAACCGTGGCGAGTTCGACCCGTATACACTTAGTTGGAGCGCTGTGGGCACCGAAAACTGTGACGAGTTCGACCCGAATACACTGAATTGGAGCGAGGCTAGGTTCTGGTGTCTCCAGGTCGCCACTTACACTACAACTGCTGCCACCACCAATGTCTACGGCCCTCCCCTCCCCCTTTGCATGTTTCTAGTGCTTGAGCGACGGACTGCGAAGACAGGAGGGTGGCGCAGAGTTGGCATGGGATCCGAACCCGAGTTGGATTCATGCATCAGCCTCTTTGCGGATGCCGAGGAGTACAAGATTAGTATTGTTTAGGCAAATGCGGATTGATCTACGTAGATATCTAAGGCACCTTAGGTACTCTCCCTTACACTTTCAACCCCCTACAGGCGGCTTACCCAGCCACGTTACATAGTTGCCCAGCCATTTGCGTAACTGGGTTGGTTGTGCCTCTTGTCCTTCAGGCAATGTACTTATTGGTCTGTCGTTCTCTGCCTCACCAAGCAGCGCCGTCGAAGCATACCGCACTCCAAGAATCTCCTGGGCTTTATCAGCACCGAATATCTCAACCACAGCCTCCTTGAACGTTGGCTTCCCGAAAAATGGCACACCAAGATCTGCGCCCGCGTCAACAAGAATGCCCAACGTCTCGGCTAGCTGCGCCGTTCTTCTGGTGATGTTTTCTTCCCTAAATCGCCCAAGGAAGCCGGTCCAGATGCTGCCCTTGCCGATGATAGCAGCGTTGACATCAGCACCGCGAGTCACATAGTACTGAACCAGGCTAGGTTTGAGCGTCTTGCTTATATCGCTGTACTGCAGGCCACTGGACCAGCCTTGCTCGTCATCGTCATCACCACCACAGTTCCGAGTGGTAACCAGAGTATAGACGAGAAGGACATCGGCCAGAAGCGCAGTGGGCCACGGCTGGCGGTGACCGCCTGACCCAAATTCTATTTCGGCTGTCTCGTCAAGGTTGGTGAGTTTGTTGCACACATAGTCCTCGAGACCAAACCGAGCTGCGAGGCTACAGATGGAGAGGGTATACCGGAGAGGGTAGCAAACTATTGCGCGGAAGTAGCCCTGAAACGCCCGGTCAAGCACAGGGTATACCCTAGGTGCCTCCTTGGGCTCACCGGCAAACGTCCGGGCGTGATCGAGGATGCCCAGAAGCAACGACCGTTCGTCTTGCGGAGACGGGAGTGCACGCAGCGGAGAGACGCGGCTTTCTTCCAGCTCGCTTAGATACTGCCTCTGGAGCGCAAGCAATCCATGACACAGCTTCTCGGACGGATGGAATGTGCTTTCTAGCTGGTCATTAAACATTTTCCGAACATTGGGTGAGCCGTGGATGAAGTCTCTGACAGTCCGGTGTAGAAACTGCACCGTGGGCACGTAGGTGCGCCCTTGGGGACCGGAGACGACTTCGAGAAGCCCCTTGGTCCAGCCATCGAGTCGGTCGGCGACAAGAGTTTCCATGATGAATATGTCATTGGGCCCAAGTGGCCGCCAGCCCTGACCAAGGGCAAAGTCGGCGTCCTCTTCGATACAGTCGAGAAAATGGTAAACAAGGGGCTCCAATGGGACCCTTGTCGCCTGGGTATAGCGAAAGGCCTTTGCAGTTTTTGGCTTGTATATCTTGGGGACGCTGTCAAGCATGTGCTGAAAGAAGTCGTCGAGGTCGGGCGGGAATTCATGCAGTCGCTGCTGCAAAAGCTGAACGTTGTCACCATATTTGGCGCCCTCGAGGAGAGACCTCACCACCAGGTGGACCCAGAGGAAAACCCCGTCGCTTTTCTCGACAACTTCGCGTTCCAGCTGACGCACCCTCTCGTCATGTCTCGCCAGTCTTTGGAACTTGTTGCTCGAGCCGAGCGTATCGTGCACGTAGCGGTCGATATCCGATTCCGTAAGGTCCTCCAGCTTCAGCATGCGGTTCTCACCGCAACCAAAGGCGTCGACGAATTCGGTCCACGGCCGGCTAGAAACACACACCTTGACGTTAGGATGTAGAGTCAACTGCCGCACCGTTTTCAGCAGGTCGTCGGTAAAGCCGTCGTATTCGTCAAGACCATCGATGAAGAGGCAGAATTTCGCCGAAAAGTCCGTGTCCACCACCAGCTTGTAAGCCTCCAACAGCTTTGGACGCGTCCACCGCTTTCCCAGTCCGAGATGCAACTCGTCATCCAAAAAATGGCTGACCCTCTCGGCTAGATGAGGACACGTGCGGATCATATCAAAGAGAATGGACCTCAGCAGGCCCTCTTGAGACTTTTGCGCCGATGTTCCGGCATTCCAGAAAAAATAACTCCCAATCACGGGGTCGCGTCCCCCACCACCACCACCCCAGATCCGAAGAAGAGACGTCGTCCGGGCATCGTCGCAAATAAATTTCATCAGCGTCGACTTCCCCGACCCTGCTTTTCCACGAATCCAAAAAAGACCGCCACTCCTTCTCAGCCAACGCGACAGTCCACTGTTGAGACTGCCATCTCGTCCATTCTCCTCAAAAACCCACGAGAATGTTTCCGAATGTGCAGCAGCAATCTGATCATGTCGGGCAGATAGACCATCAAAGTGCAGAGACCGAAGCACCGGACCAGCCAGACGGAGCACTTCCAAATTCTGCTTGAGCTGAGACATGCCGGTGGCAAGTCCGACCATACTTTCTGTCATTCTATCGTTGGCGGCGGCGGTGTCGGCAATGCTTTCAAGCTCGCGTTCGGTGAGTAGCGATTTCGGTTTCGGTTTCGGCGGTGGCGGTGTTCCATTCTCATCAGCATCGGAATGAGCCTTCTCATCTGAGTGGACTTCATCTGAATGAGTTTTCTCATCGGAATGAGCCTTATCTACACTGGGGCCGTCGGGATCGAAATTGCCGCCGGGGTCAGGAAGACTTTCCAGCGCCCCAACAAGTCCGGCTTCAAGGTCGCTTTTCCGAGGTGCCGCTCTCAGCTGGTTATGAATGAGCTCTAAAGCATCTCGCACCGCCTTCATTTGCACGCCTAGGAAACGCGACTCTTGCTGCATGGCGAGAACAAGCTGGCTGATGTTGGACTGTTGATCCCTTGTCGGGTAGGTACCTATGTCAACACCATCTCTGCTAGGGGTGATACTAGGGGGTCCAGGGATCATACAAGATCAAGAATTGAATTTGCGCCATGACCTCCTGCTGCAAATTCCTCAGTTTTCCGATAAGACCCGACAATTTCCCCTTATGACCTGGTCTCGATTCCTTCATCGCAATCGTGAAACTCTCCAGCTTGCGATGTTTGGTCCCCTCCGCCACCGTCAGGTCCTTGAGCAGCGCCAAGAGCTCATCAGAAACCTCGTGCGATTCTTTGGCAATGGCGCGTATTGCCTCGGGCAAATCGTCATTGTCGACCATGGCGCGATTGAGTTGCGAGATTCGGGCGGCGGCATCTTGGAACATTTTGTTCCCCTCGCTCGCGCCCTGGGCGGAACGGTAAATCTCTGTTGCGTTGAAAAAGAGCTTCCATGCTGCCTCGACGAGCTGTAATGAGTTACAAGTAACACTCAAGATGCTTAGAGGGTCCATTTCAGAATTGGGCCGCTGTAAATGAACAAGAAATATGTAGTAGACGACGCGGTCGGGACTGAGGTTTGATGCGCCCAAAGGCAAGACCCCTCAGTTCCCTCAGCCCCTCACGTGTAATAGTGGGTGATTTTTGGACTCGGCACACCGCCTTCCCAAACCTCGAGCCAGGCTGTGGGATTGCGTTTCAGGGTGGGACTCCTACCACCCAAATTAACTTCGTAGAACGTGGAGAAACGGTTTTGACACAAGGATTCAACTACTTCGGGGTGTGGGGGATTGAAATTTTCTGGAACGTCCCCTTTACGAGCACAGCCTCAAGTAACCCTGACGTTGGCTGACGCACGGATGAACCCGATTCCTACAAGCTTTGCTAAGGGCAATCATGAAGATCCTGGGCATGTCCGACATCTCCCCGACCTTTTTTTTTCCCTCTTGTCGCCAGCAGGCCACATTCGTTGCATACACCTTCCTCACTTACCCTTGTTGAATTCTGCGTTGGCGATAGTCATTGAGGATTACCTAGATAGGTATGTAGGCACCTAGATCATATGAGAGCAGTCCAGGACCGTGCAAGTGATTGACCGTTTGAATCCAAGCAACTAAGGCAGAAGGTCATCTTCAAAATCCACTCCCAGGGTGAAAGTGTCCCCCTCTCTGTCCTGGATCTCATCCGCCAAGGCAAGTAACTGAGAGTTCTGGCCTTTTCCCTCGTCCCAAATCTGCTGCTTCGCCAAATCCAGATTCCTTGCAATGGAGGCCTTCACGTTATTCGCCACCTTCTCCAGGTGCTCCTTCTCCCACTGACGGTAGTCGTCTGCCCATTTCAACGTTCCTAAATTGGTAACAATCTTCTTAATAGTACGATCATTGCTCGTTGCCATGGCCGTGTCGAGAGTCACACTAAGTGGCGATAAGCTCATGGTCAGCTTTGGAGTGACATACGCGTTGCGCGCATCAAGGGAAAAGAAGGGCCACGAACTAAAACTGGTATATCCGCTCGCTCACTTTCTTCCAGACACGCGCGACGTGCTGATCATGCAGGTATTGTTGGACAAGATTGAGTCTGGCTGCCCTCACCAAATTCTTTTGATAAGGGGAAAAGTTGAAAGCTTGCTTGCCGCTAAGACCTATAGAGCAAGGTTAAATGGCATTTCGCAGACGCTGATAGGTCCCTAAAATAGAAGCGAGGGATCAACCCACCTTGTTCTTGAGGTTGTTCAGATCTTGGTCGAGGTAGACCAACTCGTTGTTCTTGTCATCACCAGATAGCAGTCCTGCTAATTTGTTCAGAAGTGGATTCGGATTGGCCGAGTACTGTGGTGCCCATGTTGGAGGGTTGACAAAAATAGGATTAAAAAGGTTCTTGCATGGCTTGTCAGTCTTGTGTTCGGTCAGTAAATAATTCTTGACGTCGAGTTTGCGCAAACGCCATATGAAAAACTCTTGGATCTGTGCAAGTCTATCAGCAATAATATCGCGACCTGAACCATGGCTCTTACAAGGAATATCTCGTAAATATGTTCAGCTAAGCGGGTTGGTTGCCATCAGCACCTTGACCAGCTACATCATCACTTCAATGCCCTCCACTTACTAGCATACTTCTTCTTCGCAGGTGCGTTTGCTCCCTCTATGAGCTCCCAACTATATCGAGGGCATAGCTTGCGGAACTCATATCCGTATTTTTTGAGACCCCATCTCTTCTCCGCCAGTTCTGACCACCCTGTGTAGCCCGGGACATTCACTGTTTCGCCGCAGATGGTGATAGTGCGAATTGTTGCCCTTTTCATCAAGGCCGCAGCCGGTGTCACCTCGGCAGCCGTGGTTGTTGTAGCTGTCGTGGTTATGAGAGTGGCAAGACTTGTGACAGGGTCGGGGCTGATCTCCTCTGGCCAGGGATCCCAGACATCAGCCAGCGGCAGTTCGGATTCGGGCATCTCTTCATCTTCACAAGCGATACAAATGGTGCATGGAGTCGTCGTTGAAGAGGATGAAGTGGCCGGTGTCGTCGACGTTGGGAGAGATTGTGTGACTTGGTGCGGAGGCGGTTCAGTGACGATCTGCGACTGAGTCTGTGGAGGTTGAGTTTGCTGCTGAGTCTGCTGTTGCTGAAGCTGGGATTCGAAGTCTTCATGCGCATGTGGTCCGAATGGATGCCGGCCGAGTGGGAATCCCTTAGGCTTGAATACTCCCTTGAGACCCATGCCCCCGAGGGTGATAGCCGTTCCAGAAGAAAAGAGACCGGCTATACCGGCTACCGCGGCGCCGATAAGCTAAAAAAATTTGGTGAGTGGCCGATTCCCACGCATAAAATAACGGCAAGGCACAACTTACAGGGAGGAATCGAGGTCTGATTGCGGGCGCAATGTCATCTCTTGGGGATGCTGCTAACAATGTGTCAATCTACCTACGTCTCTTTCTGACTAGAGGGCAAGGAAAACTCCAACCTTGATTTGCAGAGTCGTCGTCGGAGTCCAATCGCTTCGCATGTGACTGCGGCATCCCGCACGCGGCATCGCATACCAAAAGGCAGAATACCACCCCCTTAACAAAGTGCATAGCTGCCAATACAAGTTGTAGTCCGGTGGCATCAGTGGCAGAGTAGCAGAGGTGGGCAGAGACCGAAGAGCCATTTGTTCATTTTAACACAGTCACTGCCCCGGACAGGGCGTCGCTCAGCCAGCCTCAATAATCAATAGCGGTTGGTGCTAACCAAGGATGAATTGACGAAATGGAAAAGGATGGTCTAGGCACTCCAGCCCTGGTCTTGGTCTTCCCCGTCGCTGGATCCAGGGGCTTTGAGCAGAATGGGCGATGACTGGCGAATTTTCAATTTTCATCGTGTTAGTCAAATGCAGCGAGTTCGAGCGTGCCGGCGATTGATTGATCGTGCCAACCCAATGATGCGCGCGTGGGTGAAGGGGGTGAGGGCAAAGGCATTGAACATGGGGCTGTTGAAGATAGAGAGTTTGGATTGCCAGTGGACAAAGTGACGACAGTTTGTTTTGGCGTGTGGCTGACCACCATGCGCCTTCCCTTCGAAGCCGGAAATGAAGCAATTCCCAGCAATGGCAGCGACGACTCAGCCGTGCTCAGTCGGCTAATCAGGGGCGAAGATTCTTCCTACCCCCCTCGGTCCTCAACAGGTCAGAATGCCAACACTTGCAAAAAACAGTTTGAAACACCCCTAGTCACGGCCAGTCACAGAATCGGACCTCTGCAAGGCCAAAGACTGGAGGAGTGCTACCAACAAGATGATGGAGCTCGCACCAGAACTTATCTCGCAGTCCAGCGGCACAGCACAACCCCGCACCTGGCTGCCTGAGGTACCACGGTAAACTTTGTTGGGACCGTGTCATCTTCACCCACCGACATTGTTGCCTTCCGGCTTCAATCCACATCGAAGTCACGAATTGTTCCGCGTAATACATCTCCAACACTGTCTGGGCGCCGCCAATATTAGTTGACGAAATGGATCCTGAATCGCAACCCGAACAGCCCCGCGCGGTCTCCGGATCCGCATCAGCGACCGAGTCAACTCCCCTCCTGCCAAGGCCCGAGCTTGAATCTGGTCAATCGTTGCATGTTCCCCCACGATCCATCCCACGTTGGGTCATCATCGGTCACTGGACGACCGCAATTGGCGGACTCGTCGTCGCCGCGCTGGGCTTCGCAATCATCACGATTGACGTATTCTTCCGTCCCAATATGTACTACACTATGCCCTGGGGGATCCACCACGCAGTGTTGCCCAACATTTTGGATGTGAGTTTCCCTTTGACGCACCTACTCAACCTTGAGCTAACGCGTCCTCGCCACAGGGATTCGTGTCAACAGCATGGGCCACGGCTAGTCTGGTACGCATCCGACGAATGGGCGTGTTGATGCCGGCGCTGGTCGCCGTTCTCACCCACGTTATCTTGGGCGGGTGGTTGCTCCTCGCATTCACGGATGGCGCAGTGAGTCTCCTCCGAGACGACACATGGTGTTATGGATATGGCCCCGTGGACCCCATTAAGCGGCGTGAATGTTACGAGTGGGCTGCCAAGTTTTCGATATTCCTGTGGGTGTATCTGGGTTTGGTGCTCGTTCTCGGGTATGTAATATATCTGGAGGCTGCTTGTGATGGTACCTGACTCTGCTGACGCTTCTCCTATAGGGTTGTCCATATTGCGCTCTTCGTCTTCACTTGTGCGGGGCCTTTCCGCGGTGTATCATGGCGGGAAAGTCTGGCAAGCTGGAGATTCCCGACAGGTCAGCTTACGGTTGAGTTCACGGTCAAGTTTCTCAGACAGGATCACAACTTACCACCAGTGTCTGCTCCTGTTCAGACTGCGGCATCGGCGGCTGAAGCACCGTGAGGAATGATCTGAAGCCATGTCACAGCGTTAAGGGAGACACATCAGTCGTCGTCTGGAAAAGGCCGTTTAAAAAGTATGGGCCAGGCGGGGTAGATATGCTCACGTGTTTCAGCTGCCATAGCATGGTCTGCGGCATTGAATTTCGGGCAGTGAATAGTCCAGGGGAAATCCTGGTCTGCCGGCCAGCCTTTGAACTCAGAAAAGTTCCAAACCATCCAGAGCTCTGAACAGCTGTGCTGATAGGGCTCCACTACTGCCTTGGACCAAATTTGTTGATGAATGGCTCTGGAGTCTGAATAGCCGCCTAGATAATATTGGGCTGGCTTCTACCCATCCAGGCTCCAGGAGGGGTCACCGCCGACCCGGCAACCATCTTGGACCCCCCGCCGAGTCGGCGCCGACGAGTATATCGCTATCCAGAGCACTGCTCCTCTTTTCCTTCCCTTGTGCAATAACAAGTCCCTCCCCACAGTCCAAGGTCGGCACCGTGACACCTTCGTACAATGACGTGATTCTTCTGCAGTACAGAAAACTTCATAACCCCCCGTGGGTTAATCTGCATAAACCTGGTTTTTTCAACGTTACAGGAAACCGCAGCATCTGGTCTTCTAGTTGGACGAATGCCCGCAGGCCCAATTTCTCGTTGCCAGCATAATTATCACAAGTTAGCTTAACGCCGGGTTCCCAATAGTTTTGAGGGGAAAAAACAGAGTTCGGCTATTGTAGCGCAAACAGGGAAACAAACGCCCCCTGAATTCAGGGACTTTGCCCCCGCACTTCACGATCTGAACGGATTGGTCCGTGCGTTGTACCAATCAAGGTCCAGAAAATGCGTTCAATGGTAGAAGATCACGGAACCCCGCACTTTGCGCAGACGGGCAACTGTCAGCACCTTGCATGTGCCGCGCACCACATAGCTGGAATTGTCAATCGCGCCAGCACTTCTCTTTGCCTCTCTCTCCAAGAACGCCGATTAAATCAGCAAATATGTCATCTTTGAGATTGCTCAGCTTGCCAGCCGAAACCCTTGCCCGCATTTGCGAGTTCTTGGCCCACGAGGACTTGGCTAGTCTCGCCTTGGCAAACAAGTTCTGCCACTCAATCGCCAACCCGCTCCTCTTCCACGACATTCACCTCTTCGCTGCCTCTCATGTTGGTTTCGCTCACCTGCTACAAGACTGTCGCGCCCTTTTACAACGAAATGCAGCTTTTCGACAAGTCCGACGCCTATTTATCCACGAAGGACCCAGTTTGGCAAGGCCAGAATTGCGACCACCCGTGGTTCCTTTCCAGGACGTAACCGATGTACTAGACAGTACCGGATGGCAGATGCGTAGAAACCCGAAACCTTTCTTTGCCGCTGATCCCCTACCAGCCCTAGACGTGCTCAACACCTTCTCCGACGCCGATCTGCCCAAGTCAGTTCACTGCGTGCTTAGGCGGCCGGTCGCCAACGAAACGGATGGAGCCGAGCATGTCATCGACAATGATGGCCACTGGCAGCCCTTGGCGCTCCTACTACAAAACCTGGCAGGTCTGAGGGAGCTACACTTTTCGTGCAGCAGCCAATTCCCCCCTTGTTTGCTCGACGCCCTCCATCGCTACCTGCCGCGGTGCAAGTTGTTCCTCAATACTTTTCGGCTCCGGAGCCTGTTTTCCCCGGCCCCCGACCCTTATGAGCTTCAGCTGGTAACCTCTCCCTGTTTATACCGCGTCAGGATGGCTTGCTGGCATCGAAACTGGAGCCGGCAGACAGAAAACATGAATGGTCTGGCGTCTCGACCCCCGGATGATGCCGATGTCGTTAGGCATCTGCTGAGCATGGCGCCAAACCTAAATGAGGTTCTGCTAGATCACAACACCCCGAATCGTTTACAGCTACAACAACAAGGCAGCGAATCCGCGCGGCCGTCTGCGCATTGGCTTCCTGAGAGTTCGGCGCCTCTTCCCCTCCTCCCATCCCGACCCCCGCCGGGCACCTTGCGGACGCTCCTGCTTTTCGGTTCCAATCACAAGTGGCTTTCCCGAGATGAAGTGGAGAAATGGATGGCGTCGACGGATTTTCGCAAGCTTCGGGTTCTTGGTATTTGCCTTCGTAGCGGTGCCAGTCTCGCTATGTTGCAAACTCTATCCATGGACGGCGGTTCCCAGTTATCATCCTTGAGCACCCTGGTCCTTTCTCTCGGAAAACAAGTACAGCAACCCGGCAAGCATTCCGACTATCTTGCGACAGCAGAGCGCTTCCTCGGCACATTGCCGCATCTATCAGCTCTCCATCTCTTACATTTCGAGCCGCTGCCGCCACCACTGCTTCGGTTGGGTCGGGGCCTCCGCACTCTGAGCGTGCGGGGTCTGGCTATGAAAGCGGCGGACATATCCCAGCTCGGAGCCGACTGTCCGTTGCTGGAAGATCTGGGGATATCTCTGTGCCGCTCCATGGGAGACGAGACTGAGACCAACATTTACCGATCGCTAGGCAGGTGCCTTCCAAGGTTGCAGCGCCTGGCCCTCAACCTAGATGTGCGGTTGGTAACTTTTGATGCCACGACGGGTCTGGGGGTCGGCCCACCCAATGCTTGGCTTTTGTTTGATGAATTTGACGAGGAACCTTTCCTCGGGACGGAATACCTCAATGGCCATCTCAAGCGTCTGTTCATCAATAGCGCCATGGACGAGACCCTCGCTCGCGCTATATTCGAAACCATTTCATCGTCTAAGGATAACACCACCTCGGCGACGGCTCCCCTGCAGACGCTGAAGATTCAGTTTTTGGCAAGCGGGACTAGAAATCTCCTCCGAATCGCCAAACTTTCAAGCATTCTTGCCGAGCTCCGCAGCTCTTGGTTGCTTACTCGGAGAGCGCCAGAAGGACCATCGGGACGGATCGAGATAACTGCCACAAAAATAAATGACGGGCGAAGTAGGAGTCCGGAAAAGGACCCCACCAGGTCACAGCTGCAGACAGAGACCCAGGACATGCCATCTCCAGTCGATTTACGTCGTGCTGGTGGTGGTGAACGTCTTACTGATCCCTACGTCATCTTGGACAGAATATGGCCGAGCAATGGGAAGCCTTGGCCTTGGGAATGGGCAGCAATGCCACTTCATCAGCAACAGCAGGCATGACTTGATTCGGTGCCATGCCATCCCGACATGACAATTGGGGAATCATTGGTACGTGTCCATTCTGTGGTCGGGAACGTTTTAGCAGGAAATGAAGATAAGCTTCTAGGGCTACTATCTACAAAGGTACGTAGAGAACTAGCTAGCTCAGCGAGGAAATCTCAAGACAAGTCGGCCATAGCTCACCCCAGGTGTGAAGCTCAGCCCGAAACATCGTATCAATCGTGCGGTTACCCCCAAATTGCAATAGCCTGCTTCCCCAAAGATAACTGCCCCGACGTATTCGCATGACAGCCATCCTGGACCTCGCCTCTCAGCAACTTAAAGTCTCCTGGATACGTAACATTCAACGCCGCATCTGCTCCGGCCCGTTTTGCCAAATCCACCGTCAACTGCGGCCCTTGCGCCCCTGCCAAGAAACAGCTGCTCGGATTATCAGGATACACTGGCTGTCCGGTAATCCAGATCTTGGCACCGGGGGCGGCATGTTCTCTCGCATTGGCAATCATTTGTTTGACTTCATCGTAGGTAGCGCCTGGGTTCTGGAAGATACAAATCATGACCCACACCTCGACAGGTTTTCCATAGCGGGAAACTTGCTGGTCGAATTTATTCCAGCTGGATGACCGCGTGTTCGTCCACGATTGCACCACCAGTCCGCCGGTTCCGTAGGGGCCCCACATGTGCTTTCCCCCGGCGGCAACGTAGCCTTGTGCGACGTTTTCAGCCATGGAACATCCGACGAAGCCCATGGAGGGTTCGCGAGTTTGGCGTTTGCTAGTGGCGGCGCCGGTGGCGAGGCCGGTGAGGAGAGGGAGGAGGAGGGCGAACTTCATCTTGGTCGAGTTGGGGAGGATCAGGTTGAGTGAGTTTGACTTAGTACCGGACTGATGCTCGGTGTTGTCGAAGTTGCTGGACTTGCGCTATTCGATGCATGGTTTCGACGGAGGTTCCTGGCCTGACTTATACACGAGCCTCAACCCCAGATTTACAATCCATCACCCCCCCCGTCTTCCCTTGCCGTGAATACCATCCGGTGTTTCTCGGTTGTAAACACGATATTTACCCTTTGAAGTTTTTCCTCCGAATATTCCATTCCCGACTCTCTCTCTCTCTCTCTCTCTCAAAAAATAAAATAAAATAAAGACAACCCCGCATAAACAATGACCGATGAACCCTGGGGTTGTTGCTGGAACAGTCTCTGATTGGTTGGGCCGGCGCGAATTGCCGCCTATTTGGGTTTAGTGCGAGCGATCCTCTCAAGTCCCGGTGAGGTGAGCTGCCGGTGAAAGCCCACATCTTCGGGCCAAGGCGATGGCTGAAACATGACAACTGTGCCCGTTGCCTCCCGATCCCATGACCCGGCGCTGGATGCGGAGAAAAAATACTGCCGTGGTAATATATGTCTTTTATGCTAACAGACAACTCGCGCAACTTAAAAATGGAACCCTCCCCGCTCCCAAACAAGTACGAATTCGCGCCGCCGCCGCCGCCGTCGAGTTAGTCAGTTACCTTACCGAACCCGCTACGAAGTACAATCGTCATGGTGGGTGTCCCAGGGCGCTCCAAAGCATGTGTTACCTGCCGAAAGCGGCGAAAGGGGGTAAGCGATTCCCCATCCATCCACCCTCCTCCCCCAAAGGCGAATCTAGGTTGACCATCCGTCACTTCTGTTGATGTTAGTGTGATTTGGCGAGGCCGCTTTGCGGACAGTGTAAAAGAGTGGGAGTTCCCTGTGGAGGCTACGGTTCCGAGCGGGTTTTTGTCGTCAGCACGCCAACGAGACGGAAATCGAGCTATAACGCGACGGATTCCTCACGGTCGGGACACGTATCATCAGTTCGCAGCGGCAGCCGAGAAGACGGAGACCTAGAGCCAACAGACCTGGCAAAACTGCAACTTTTAGCAAGGCCAGAAGAAGAGAGAAGATGTATTGATTTATTTTGGGAGGCATACTTTCCGTCTAGACTCCCGATTCCGCCATCCCATGCTCGAAGCTATACGTGTACCTGGACCGATACGGCGCGGGAGTTCTATAGGGAAGATGAGCCCCTGCGATATGCATTATGGGCGAACTGTCTTTTGATTACAGGGAAGCGGCACGACGCGGCTAGCTGGATGCTTCACGAGGGACCGAAACTGTATGGATTAGCGCTGGCTGGTGTGAGGCGGTTGCTGGCACGACATGGAGTGAGACGCGATACCTTGATCGCCACAGTCAAGTTGCTATCCACGTTTGAGGTAAGCCCATATCAGACCTCTTGAAAAAAAAATCAATAGCGAGGTTGGCATGATTCTTACCAGGGGTTCAACAGGCTCTGTCGTCCCAGCCCGACAATGACGCCAGTGACAAAACTCGGGCCTGGCAACGGCACCACGCCGGCGAACTGGCCCTCTTCCTCGCGCGCTCCCCGACTGCTCATACCTCGGGAAATGCGCACCACATTTTTGCTGACGAGCGAGTCGAAATGGCAAGTCCCTGTCCTCGACTCAGCCCGTTCTATCTTTCCTTTTTTTGGGGGGGGGGGTTCCTCTTTTTTTCCCCTTTTCTTTTTTC
>Ga0247763_1001117_pt1 | contig 15764 bp, 16 predicted proteins | sample UWRJL141409B4_FD_179926 | JGI IMG/M metagenome (GOLD analysis project Ga0247763, IMG submission 179926) | Plant litter microbial communities from Arlington Agricultural Research Station in Wisconsin, United States - UWRJ-L141-409B-4 | ecosystem: Environmental > Terrestrial > Plant litter >...
GTGGAAAGAATCAACGGGCTGGCTTGACATGGAGTCGCTGTATTAGAGCTAGACGTCATTCGTTATCGAGTTCGACATTTGTGGAGAGACATGGCGAAGAAGTCTCAGACGGGGGTGAGGGTTAGGTATAATAAACGGTCCGGTGAGTCCAGCAGCCAGATACTCCGCGTACTTGAGCGGCCATTCTAGGTGCATTTGGTACTCCTCGGGCACTGTGTCTAACATGCCATTTAACCATGCTAGTGATGCTCGCCGCCGGAACCCAAAGCGTGCACCCACACCTTCACCGAGAACTATCTCGCCAATAATGAACTCGATCAGGGTGAAGTCGAGCAGGAGTATCTGGGCTGGATAGTTTGTGGGTTCTACAAACTGCTGAAAATCCTCGTGAGAAGCCATGGCAATCATGTTATATGTGCCGGCAAACTCGACAAATGCTAAACACTCAGATGGTCAGATTACAGAGTCAAGATCTACGGTTTAGGGTACCGACCGAGGACTGGTGACGACTGCATCATCTTGGTAGCTCTCTCGGTCGAGGCCAGGAATCTGAGCTCTAGAGGGCTTGAACAAAAGGGCGCTAGGCGGCGGATGGCAACTTGGAAGTCATCAATAAGGGCCTGCTGGAGGGCATTCGGGACGCGCTTTTGAGAGTTGACGGCGCGCCAGACACTTTCCGAGTAGCCTTCCTGGGTGAACTCCCGGAAGAGCGAGTGCCTAAAGTCAATTATGCTAGACGCGGCCACTATCGAACAACCTCGCGTCATGGTCAAGAACTCGCCCATTCCATCTCGCATACACGAGGCTTGGAATGTCAGGGCCATGATGGCACCGAACCTGGCGTCGCCTTCAGCTGGCGACGTACACGGGTTGCTGAGAGATCGGTTCAGGAGCTCCATGGCTTTGACACGGTGGGCGAGGGCCTGTTTGGCGCAGTTCCCGGTGTAGAGGTCGAGATGGGAGGCAGCCAGGCCGAGCATGGCATGAACCAAGTATTCGTAGTCGTGGGAAAGAGCTGCTACACCCTTCCACACCTCGGCGCCGCCCATTGGGAGCGGGGGATATGCTGTGACCAGAAAGTGGTGGAAGAAGCGGAGATCTGCCATGGTGAATGTGCCAGGGGTTGTCTGGAGGGCCACGGAAGGCGAGGGAGTCGAATTCGACGACGATGCTGAGTATCTAGTGCCGAGATATTCGCATGTCAGACCCAAGCGCTTGCAGTTGGCACACTCGGGGATCGTTTCCTGACACTTGACCTTCCTCCGCTTACAGCTCTGACAGCCGCGTCGTGACTTGGTGTGTCCTTTCTTGGGAATGGGCCTGCGGCGGGTTACCATGCTGCCGTCAGCTTCTGACATGCTTGACCCTGAGTTCGATGTAGCCGGGGCGGGGAATGCCAGGGCCCCCGTGCTCGCCGGGTGGGATGGTGACATGACAAGCTCGAGACGAAGACTTTGGTCCGAGAAATCCGCATTCGCATTGTTGGTTGCGTCCATGTCGATTTATTTGGACGTTTGCGACTCTTTGGGACTGTTGAGTTCAGACTGAAAGCTGGACCCGGGGCTTGGCGTGTGGTAATAGCCGGTCAGACTTTGAACCGAGCTCGCTCGCATCACTGTCCGTTACGTGTATACGCGGTGCCCAATCAGAAGATTACGTTGGCCATTTTGAGGCGGGAATAGTGAGACGTGCATCCTGTGCGGGGACGGCGGAGCAAAGTGCTTGCCCAGGCCGTCGGGATTTTTCTCCATCATTGCTGACATCTGTTGTCGGTCCAGATCAAGCAGGAAAGGGTAGGAGATCTGTGTGCCACAGACGAAGGCCTATGTAGTTCCATCGCATTGTTGATGAGATACAGAAGGGTGGTGCAGGGAAATCGAGTAGGTGGTGGGGTATTCGTAGACTGGGGCGTAGTGGAGCTCTTTGGTCATGTCATAGGGCTGCGCTCTGGACCGTCACGCGTAACACAAGCGCGACCCCGCCTATAGTTAGTTAGCCCGCGTCATAGGTCACCCGTTCCCGTCTTAGCTCAGGAACCTAGCAGCTGTCATCTCACCTTGGCAGATGCACTGAGGGCCCAGAGGGGTTTCCGCTGCCGTTATATGTGAAGTTATTGCCAGCCGCCTTCCACAATCATGGACCTACCAGATAATTTCACAGTACAAACCAACCTCTGAAAGACACCTTCCAGACTGCTCAGGTAGGATTCGATCCACCTAGAAGGGATTTACTCTGTTATTGAAGGCCCGACAAGAAAGTTTAAGGGTTTGATTTCAAAATTCAACGCCTTGAGAAGTCAAAACCAAGGGCCAACATTTTTTACCCAACACCTGGCAAACAGTTCCCCAGCTGTTTGGATTTTGCACAATCCACTGGATACGTTGTAACTTCTCGACCTTCAGAGCGTCCAAAGTTTTCCCGTGGGGAACCAGTGGCTAACTCGGGAGTGCCGCTAACTCGAAGCCAAGATTCGCCCCAAGACCGTTATCTCCATTCCCGACTTCTCGGCATAAGCCACCCACGATCCGACACATCGCCTGGGCAGCGTGTGCATGGACCTTTGGTTGTTCGCTGACTCTCAATTCCCGCTTTGCATCTTGTTCTCTCTGCTCGAGTGTCCCCAGAAACACGCCGTGACTTCTCAACTTCTCTTTTCCTCGGCAACGCACAAAAGCACCCGCAACACTCGACAAGGATGCCTCACAATCTCAAGGCCGGCACGACGCCGCTCTTCTTCTACCAGAAGCCGCCGTTCAGTGTCGAAGCTCCCGGCTATGATCCCATCCCCGGCGAGACAATTCCGCGTCGCCACCCCAAAGCCAAAGATGGCTTGCTCGATCGTCCTGCTCCCGAAGTTGGCACCATCTACGACCTCATTAAGCGAAGCGCACAGCAGAACGGCACAGAACCGGCGGTCGGGAGCCGCAGGCTTATCAAAACGCACAAAGAGAAGAAGAAGGTCCCTCACAAGGTGGATGGCAAGGTCGTCGAGGTCGAGAAGGAGTGGACCTATTTCGAGCTCTCCAACTACAGCTTTCTGACATATGACGAGTACTTCCAGCGAGCCCTCCAGATTGGTGCTGGTTTGAGGAAGCTGGGCCTTTCACCAGGCGACAGAGTGCACATCTTCGCCACTACCAGGTAAGAAACACGGGTTCCCAGCTTTGCAGGCCTTTTGCTGACAGGTGCCAAGCCCGCAATGGCTGGGCATGTCCCATGCGTGCTCTACACAGTCATTGACCATTGTGACCGCATACGATACGCTCGGTGAAAGCGGCGTCCAGCACTCATTGGTCCAGAGCAAGCCCAATGCCATATACATCGAGCCCCATCTTCTCAAAACCATCGCCAAGCCCCTTGAGCACGCCCCGTCTATCAAGGTTCTCATCTATAACAACGAGAGTCACACACCGGTACCAGAGGAGGAGATCAGTGAGTTCAAGGCAGCTCACCCCGATCTCACTATCTTGTCTTTCGAGGAACTGCATGTGCTCGGCGAGCACAATCCAACCGAGCCGGTTCCTCCGAAGCCCGAAGACCTGTACTGCATCATGTACACATCCGGCAGCACCGGGACCCCCAAGGGCGTGCCGACAACGCATGCTAACATTATAGCCGCCGTCACGGGCATCTACCACCATGTGGAGCCCATTGTCAGCGCACACGAATACATTATGGCGTACCTGCCGCTCGCTCACATCTTCGAGCTGGTTGTTGAGAACACAACAATGTTTGTTGGTGCGACGTTGGGCTACGGCCACCCCCGAACTCTGGCAGATAGTAGCATGCGCAATTGCCCCGGAGATATCAGGGCGTTCAGGCCCTCCCTTTTGATCGGTGTACCGCAGGTTTGGGAGTCGATCAGGAAAGGCATTGAAGGCAAGGTCAAGGAGGGTGGGCTCCTTACACGCGCCGTGTTCTGGAGCGCTTTCAACATCAAGTCCTTCCTGGTCCGTAACGGCTTGCCGGGCGTATCCATGTTCGACGGCATCGTCTTCGGCAAGGTACGCGCTCAGACGGGCGGCCGGGTGCGCTTCCTCGTCAATGGCGCAAGCGGCATCTCGTGGACCACCCAACATTTCATGAGCATGGTTCTCGCACCCATGCTGAACGGCTACGGTCTGACAGAAACAGGTGGTAATGCTGCGCTGGGTTCACCACTGCAGTGGACAACCGACGCCATCGGCCCAATGGAGGTCTCTCTCGAAGTGAAGCTCGTATCGCAGCCTGAGCTCGGCTACAGCACCGATACGACTCCACCTCAAGGAGAAATTCTCCTCCGCGGTCCTTGCGTGTTCAAAGAATACTACATGGACCCCGAGGAGACGGCCAAGGCAGTCACTCCTGACGGGTGGTTCCGTACAGGAGATATCGGTGAGTTCGACTTCAATGGCCATCTCAAGGTCATCGACCGGGTCAAGAACCTCATCAAACTTCAGGGTGGCGAGTACATTGCACTAGAAAAGCTCGAGGCTGTATATAGGGGATGCCAGTACGTGATGAATATCATGGTGCATGGAGAAAGCGGCCACCCGCGGCCCATCGCCATTGTGGTGCCCAACGAGAAGAACCTGGGGGATAAGGCTGCCGAACTTGGCATCGATGCTCATGACATGCATAGCCATCCAAAAATGAAGGAGGTGGTGCTCCGGGATCTCGTCGCTGTGGCTAAGCGCGCGGGCTTGAGTCCGTTGGAGACGGTGGCGGCGCTCGTTTTGTTGGAGAATCAGGAATGGACACCTGCGAACGTGAGTCCTGTCTAATTGTGCGAGAGTTTGAGGATGTTGCTAACCATGGTGCGTTCTCAGGGTCTCACCACCGCGACGCAAAAGCTCAACCGCAAGCTTATTTTCGCCAAGAATGAGAAGGCCATTGCAAGCTGTATGAAGAACCTGTAAATTACCATGTCAGAGCTTTTTTTTCTCTTGGTTCGGTCAGCTCAAGACCGGATGCACCAGAGCTGCTGGCGACGATTATGGGGTGGAACGTGGAAACAGGGCCGCAGAGTAGAGAGATGACGTGTTCGTGGCCGTGATGTATTTTTCAACCAAGTCGCAATCAGACGCAATCTATAGTTTCCACCCTGTGACCGTTTGACTTCCACTGCCAGAAGAAACCACTCTCAAATATTACCCCAAGGATAACGTACATACATAAATACATACATGTTTAAGAATACCTTGTACCGAGGGGTATTAGCTACGGCTTAGCCTGAGTGCTTGACATATACAGGTCAAAGGCAACGGAATTCGCCCTCATGCTGACACCACATAAACCACTGACGCCCTCCCTAAATGAACATGCTCCTCATGATGCGAAAATTTGAGTTTACAAAGAGGTGACAGAGAGAGTGAAGAGGAAAAAAAAAACTCCAATGCTTGTAGCCCAGTGCTGATCCGTTCCATTCCAAGGTATGCATATTGTCACTGAAGAAAGCAAAGAGCAGTTTGAAACGCAGGTGATTTCCAAGGCGACCAAGTTGATCGCGCATGTGTCGTAACAGGCTGTGTACTACCATTGATATATTGAACTCTCCGCGCTTCTCCACATAAAACAACGCCTCTCCCCTCCCTCAGGTACCCTGTCGCTTGTAGAAGAGTAGGTACGGGTGAGCCGTGCCTCTCTGATACATCTTCTCAGTGTCGTCGTTGGGATGTTGACTGTCAATCTTGACACGCGTGCATTCGTGGTCGTTACACTCCCACCAGTCGGTGGGATCACGGGATTGTTCGTCTTGAACAAAGGCATAATAGTGGCCACTGTTGAGTGTGTTGCCAGAATGTACAACGACGGCGTAACAATCATAGATCATAGGCCCCGAAAAGTGTCGGTCGGTGGAAGAAGCGCCCGTCTGGTCGGGGTCTACAAAGTATCTTGTGAGGTCGAGGTTACGTGTGGGGAAGCGGACTTTGTTTTTAAGCTTGCTCGTGGCACCGAAGCGGGCGATCATAAAGACTAAACGGTCAGGCATGCGCGCATACCTGGCTTGTTGCATTCGATCCGTCGCCAAACATGTTGTGCACCTAAACGGATCTCCCGGTGCGAAGTAGCGAGCCAGCAGCTGTGCGAATTCAACCGTGTCACTATCACCTTGTTGAACACGAAGAGCAGTATGCCACCCGTCAGCGAAATCTCGCTCTTCAGGGCAACCACTACAGCGACGGATGTTGACTTCGAGACTGCGGAAGTACCGGTCCAAGATGGAATCCATGTATGTGCGATGCAGCCTCCAGTAGTCCAGGGCGTTTTGGCTGATGGTGCCGTCATTGCTTGTGTACATCTTCGGTTCTACCATAGTATGATCCCGGCGCATATTTGTTTCGTCGTCGACATGTCCCAAGAGAAAGCTAGCGAAATCATGCACATCATGCTGGATATTTCCACCAAAAGCGTCTCTCTCAGAAACAGTGGGTTCTCTCTGCATATGTTTGGTTTTGGTAAGCGCCTATTGAAACGTCAGCCATGCCTGCACACTACAAGATAGATCAGCACATACCATGAAGTCATCAATTTTTATGCTATCGCTCCACGACGACTCAGTTCTTAACATAGTGAAGGTCTGCTGCAGCTTCTTCATGAAGAGCTGCTTGTTGGCATGGGTTTCGCCTGTCTTTCGAGGCAAATTTCGGTATGTTTGCAGCCATTCTCCACTCCAGATATCACGAGAAAATCCCGGAGTCGCGAAAAGGGCTTGTAGGAGGCTGATACCATAGCACCAATTGCTCGGGTTGTGTATCCCGATCCGGCCACGCTTCACCGGGCTCGAGCCTGCTCTCGGCACGTTTGAGAGATTCGCATCTTCCGTCCGACTGTCGGAAAGACCACTGTATCTCAAGCCCGGAAACGTGGGCGCCGGGCGCCTTGGGGGTGGTGGCCAAGTGGAAAAGTCATCCTCCCGCGGAGCCAAGGGCTCAACAATCGGCCCCTGGCTCATGGATTCTTTTTGGGGTGTAGTCTGCTTTCGGCGCAAGAAATCTTCAATTGTTCCGATTGTCGGTTGGGCCTCCCCGGAGGCCTGAAAAATCGGGTGTTGACCCTTGGACTCGTGTTGAACAGTCTGCTTCTGGCGTAAGGAATCTTCGGCAACCACCCCCGTCGGTTTGGCTTCATCCGCAGCCGGAACCGATCGTGGCATGTAACCAGGCCGCTGGTTTACCAGGAAGGACCTCGCTAGAGGCGCCATGGCTCTGGTCGTAGTCTGAGTCGAGGTTCTCTCCAGCGAACCTCTTCCAAGCAGGGCTATCCAGCTCTCAATACCACCCGTTAGGAGCCTTGGTCTGATTACCCGGTTCAGCTCGTTGTAGTCGTATTGGGTAAGCGCTTTGTATAAGCCAGTGATGGCCCTCTGAGTAGTTTTCGTCGGATAGTCTGGGATAGTGACCGAATCCTCATCATAGAACACGACGAGGCCGAATTGGAAGCGTTGTTCAAAAAGCAGCTGCTCCGTCGTAGGAGCAATAACGTTGCTGTCAACGATGTCCATCGCCGAAATGTTTTCCCTGCTGAGAACTTCAGGGTCAAAACATATAGTTGCTTGAGAGAGGATATGGCCTTCGTCAAAACGATCGCGGCCCCTAATGTCGATAATGAGGATGGAAAGCCGGTTGGACCCTTGCTGCATGCACTTGTACAGCTCGTGTGCATGAATGATATTGCCTGGGGGAAGGTCTGGTTGAATTTCGGCATGACTGAATGACAATGCGGGGACAAAAACTTCTTCAAGTACCGGCGGTGGTTTTGTGTGTTGTTTACTGGTCATTTGAATAGACCCTGCCGAGTTTGTTCGAGTGAACATGGTCCGGGGAGCACTTGAGGGGAGCTCGGCGGCTTCGCTAGATACTGTGCCCCTGGCAGATAAATAGATCGCGTCCGGAAGCTTAGGTAGGCCTAACGTGGAAGCGACAGGGACAGGCGCTGGCGGAGGCGGCTCAACCGGAGGCTTAGGGGCTACAGCCGGCACCGGGGCCGGAATATTGGGAGGAATTAGCGGGTGAGTTCGAATTCGGGGGTCTTGCATTGGAGTATTGGCTGTGATGGGCCGCAGCTTTGCGAAGCGCTGAGCGAGTGCATCATTCGCGGCTTGCGTGGATTGCAGCGCATTCCCATGGAGAGCTTCTGGCTTGGGGCGCACTGCTGGTTTCTGCTTCGGTATCGACGGCGCGGGGCGGCCGGGCGCATCATCAGCCTTGTCCAATGGGCCCCGACCGCCACGGCCAACTTGTGCCGATTCAAGAGGTAAGTGTTGATTTCCCGCCGGTACAGTCCGCTCAACAGTCGGCCTTACGCCTGTTCTTGCATTGTCGGTCTTGATATCTGCCTTTATTTTCTCATAATCCCCAGCCTGTTCGGAAAGCTGGCGGAGAAATTGTTGATAACGCTGGTACTGGTGCTTATTGTCGTGCTGAAGCAACACCCAGTGCTTGTTGAGCTTGATATCCCGAACGAGAATCGATGTAGCGTAGAGAAAGTCCTTAAGGGCCTCGACTGTTCGTCCGAAACTTAGAGATGATTGGGCCTGCTTCAAGTACAGCTCAGCTTCTTTCAGCACTTTGTCGATGGGCAGGTCAGGCGACAAATTGACCTCGACCGCGAGGATATCATCGATATGTGGAATCGGGCGCTTGGCGCCGCCCGTGCCATCCGGACGTCTGGCGGAACCTAAAGTAAAACCATCTTGAACGGCGCCAGAAAGGGCCGAGCCCGTTTGGTTGAGCAGCGTTGTTGAACTTGGCATTACGACGGAGACAACCCGGACTCGGATGAGGACAAAGGCGAGCCAACGAAACCGGGCGAGTAACGTTGAGGACTAGGTCATTTCTCGGTTTCCGCACTGCCTGAGGATAAGTTTGCGGGGCCTCGCCACCGGGGTATTGCGCGGCGTCGTGAGAGTCGGTGGATGGAAGGGTGGTGGCTCGCAGCTGGAATCGAGTGGATTCGACGATGTTGCGCGAACAAGGAGCCGAGTCCAGAGGGCGCGGCAACGAGAGCATATGAGCGCGCAGGAAAATAGGAATCGTGCATGGCAGACGCGATGCTATTAAGACCGGCAAGACAAACAGCGTTGTCTTGTTTGTCGCCGGATGTGAGTGGGATTCATTCTTTGTGTCCGATTCTTAGGTTCGTGGTCGTCAAGCAATGAACGAATGCGGTTCGGCACTACGACCAGCAATCAAGGTATCCGCGACTACCCTGGTCTCCCCTGCCCCACCAACAGGCCTTGAATACTTTGTCCTTGAGCGTCTTCAAGCCACCTCACAATGGATACGGCATTGTCGATGAATTTTAATGCTGTTTCCGGATAAACGTTGCTATCGGGGACACAGGTCCGCTATCTGAGGAACAAAAGAAACAATCTTGGCTGCCAGTTGGGAACGGAGTTGTTTCGGCTGCATGTATTCCAAGGTTTGCAGTTCGGGTAGATGTAAGGCGGGGTCTGCGTGTCCGGTGCTGGGCTAGGGCGCTCGAGCCCCCAATTACGATTTGCTTTGGGGGCTTGGCGCGGCTGAGGGGCGAGCTCCTGGTCAGCAGCAAGGCTTCATACGTAACCACGGCAGGCAGGCAGGCATCTTCATCAACCTTCACAGCAGCCTGCAGTTGCGGCCCCATCTAATTATCATTTTCTCAAGTCTAAATAAGTGCAGGACGCGATTTATTTCTCTCGCAATCGCCATTTTGACCGACGTAACAACTGTCGTCTTTCGCCCTGGGTCGCAGGGCCATAGCTCGCGGATTACGAAGTCCGTCAATTGTCCGGATTTGTTGGACTTGCCACGCCCGATCTCGACACCTATTTTCCACATCGCAGTCGCCTATCCAGCCGCGCGTCTACCTATTTCAAAGCTCTATTCCATAAACAAGTCTCAGGATGATGGGATGGTGGTCCTCCGGAGCCAACACGGCTCTGGACGAGCAGATCGAGAAGGCGACGAGCAGCAGCCTGTATGTTTACCCTCGTTGCTGCCCCTGCTCTGTCCCATGCTTGGTCGATAGCAGTCGCCCTGACTTGTGCGTACAGTGAAGACATCGCCCTCAACCTCGAGATTTCTGATATCATTCGCTCCAAGACGGTGCAGCCCAAGGAGGCGATGCGATCCCTGAAGAAACGCATCGGTCACAAGAACCCCAATACGCAGCTGAGCGCCCTCAACGTAAGATTTAGGCGCATGCTCGACGACGAACATTACAGCTAACCCGAGTAGCTTGCGGATACCTGCGTAAAAAATGGTGGCTCTCATTTCCTGGCTGAGATCGCGTCTCGAGAGTTCATGGAGAGCTTGGTATCTCTCCTCAAAGCCGTCGGGCCGGCCGCCGTGAATCGCGAAGTCCAAGAAAAGATTCTTGAGTTGATTCAGTCTTGGGCTGCAGCCACCGAAGGCCGCTACGACCTAGCATACATTGGGGAAGTGTACAAGTCGCTGCAGCGGGAGGGTTACCAGTTTCCCCCACGAGTCATTGTTGCAAGCAGCATGATAGACAGCAGTGCGGTACGTCGGAGCCCTGTATCACAAGCCGTGCAAGTGCTGACCTCATTACAGCCCCCGGAGTGGGTAGACTCGGATGTCTGTATGAGATGCAGAACTGCCTTCACCTTTACTAACCGGAAACATCACTGCCGCAATTGCGGAAACTGCTTCGACCAACAATGCTCGAGCAAGACTCTTCCCCTTCCCCACCTTGGTATCATGCAATCCGTGCGCGTTGACGACGGGTGTTATGCGAAGCTTACGGATAGATCTTCGAAAGGACCTAGCGGTTCGAGTAGTGACCGTCCTTCTTACCCCCCACACCCAAAGTCCCGGGCGTCGACGAGTATGCAGCCACGCAGTGCTCGTGTGGATGACGTTCGTTTCGACGAGGACCTGAAGAGAGCCTTGGCTATGAGCCTAGAGGAAGTTCAGAACCACTCCAGCGGTTACGTTCCGAACTCGACAAACGGTATGTCGGCTGGTCGACCCAAGGTCAATGGGAACTCGGCACCGGGGGCGAAAACGAGTGAAGAAGAAGACGAAGATCTCAAGGCCGCCATCGCAGCTTCGCTGGCTGATGTGGAAGAGCAAAAGAAGCAGCATGCTGCCGCTCTGAAGCAACAGGCCGCCAACGCTGGGTCGTCCTCATCTGCCCCTCCATTTTCTCTGCCAAAAAACGACTATGAGCTCACGCCTGTCGAGGCAGAGAATATCAATCTTTTCTCGACCTTGGTTGACCGCCTCCAGACACAGCCACCAGGAACGATCCTGCGAGAGCCACAGATCCAAGAGCTGTACGATAGTATAGGTGCCTTACGACCGAAGCTTGCGCGGACATATGGCGAGACGATGAGTAAACACGGTAAACAAGCCCTTGTTTCTGCAAGCAAACATGATCTGACTGGAACTAGATACATTACTTGATCTACATGCCAAGCTTTCGACCGTTGTCCGGTATTATGATCGGATGCTGGAAGAGCGACTTTCAAAGGCCTACAGCCAGCATAGCATTGGCGGCTACAGTCTCCCGGCGCCGAGACAGGCGGCAGGTCCATACCCACAGTTGCAGCCGAACGCTCCAGCTGCCCATGGTCCGGCAGAAACCTTCTATACTGGCGAACAGCCCCACGAGTACTCGCAGGACTATGGGCGGCAACCGATGCCGTCATACCCATCGGGTCCGCCACCTCCTTCACAGCAACAATACCCGGTGTACGACAAAAGAGCTTCAGTCACTGCCCAGCCAAACGGCGGTCAGTACACGCCGCTCCAAGTGCCGCAGAGAAGCGGTAGTGGTTGGAGCAGCGCGCCTCCCCCTCCAGCTCAACAGTATCCTCAGCAAGGCAGCTATCCGCCAAACGAGGCAGCTCCTCCGCAGGGTAACCACCAGCAACAAGTGCCAGCGCAGAATCAACTGACGGCTCCTCCGGCTGACTCGGTTAGCGCAACCCCGACGACGGATCCCAGTGCGGCATTCTATTTCAACTCGCAATCCCAAGCGGTCCCACAGCTGCCGCAGCAGGTCACCTCATCGGGCCCGGACCCGCAGGCTTCTCCCTATCCAAACCTCTCTCAGCCAATGAGCACTTACCAACCGTCTCTGCCGCAAACGCCTGCGTCGATAGCTGCTCAACCATCACAACCACCCCAAGCTCACCAGGCACCACCTCAACAAGCCCAGCACCAACCGTACTGGCAACACCCAGCCGCACAGCAAACGTCACTTCCGCCCGTGTGGCAATCCGCTGCTCCAACCCCTGCGGCATATCCTGGTTATACACAGGACGCATTTCCATCTGCTCCCCAGCACGCCCCCAAGCAACCGGTCGTCGAAGAAAGTCTCATTGATCTTTAGGCGAACGGGATCGCAGCGCACCATGGGGTTGGTTGCGGTATCGGTAACACGGTGACAAGCATCAGGTGCAATTTACTACTGGATGACTAACGTGTTACCTTGTCAGCTATGAGCCGGCTGGTTGTTAAGTAGCATAGTAATGATTGAGGTTTGTGGGCCAGAGGGGTTGAAAGTGCGTGCCATGTAAATAAGTACAATGTCCAAGGAACTTGGAGGCAGGTCAACCCAACGGTGATCATAGCTTTCGTCAGTGGAGTAGGCCCGTCTAGCTCAGCCCGCAGACGGGATGCGCGCGGATGTGTCGTTCGAAGCGATCGATTGGACGGAATCCGAATGAGGATGACGTCTGTCGGAAGGCTGGTTTTACTTTTAGGGCGAACTACGAATATTGGCATCGTAATTCAGTGGGGACGTGCAGACGACTGCGTCGGAAGGGAACATGTTGAGTCACCTCAAATATAGGAAGATTCTCTCGTCCCAACCTGATCTTCGCTTTCTCATTGAATGAACAGCGCACAGCATTTTTTTCTCCCCCCAAAGGCCCTCTTCAGGAAATAATCATTTACCAACCATTGCGAAGACTTGGACCAGGTCCACTCATCAAAAATAGGGAAGCAAAAGGAAAAAGGAAACAAAATGCCCACTACTTACCTCCACCTCGTCCGCCACGCCCAAGGCTATCACAACCTACGGCCCGAAAACCATATCCTCCCGGATCCGGACCTCACGCCCCTAGGCAAGATCCAATGCGAATCCCTTTGCAGTCGCTTTCGCAGCCATGACAAGATCACTCACCTTGTCGCCTCCCCGATGCGTCGTACCATTTACACTTGTCTGCTCTCGTTTGTCCCCGCCGTGGAGGCCGGAAAACGCGTCATTGCATTACCTGAGGTGCAGGAAGTGTCAAACCTACCGTGCGACACGGGGTCGGCGCCGGAAAAACTTCACGAGGAGTTTGACGGAGCGGGAAAGGTCGACTTGTCACGGGTAGAGGAAGGATGGAATGACAAATCGGTGGGCAGTCCGTGGGCGCCGGAGATGCGGCGGTTGGAGGCGAGGGCGAGGACAGCGAGGGCGTGGTTGAGGGAGTTGGGGAGGGACGTTACAAAAAATGAGGGAAGGGATGCTCATGTCGTGGTGGTAACGCATGGCGGGTTTTTGCACGTGCTGACGGGAGATTTTGATGGTTTGAATTATTCCAAGGGAACGGGGTGGGAGAATACAGAGTGTAGGACGTATGAGTTTGTTAGTGAGTATGATGACGAGGCGAGGCTGAAGGAGACGAAGGCGAGTTGGAGGGAGAGAAGAGGGAGTGCAATTGGGCTGACCGAGACGGAGCAGATGGAGTTGAGGTCTGCCATGGGAGATCGGATCAAGGAGGAGTTTGGGATTGAGGAGTAATGGAGGTTATCGGTGTGCTGGTAGTAGCGGCTAGTGAAGGCCCGGCCTGGGTAAGGCTACGGGAAAGGATCTATCCTTTGGTGAGATGGGTTGACTTGTGGGTTGACTGTTGATTCCCGTGGTGGTCCATTGGATATGGCCAGCCTGGATAAGGCCCTTCCCGGTCTGGGAGTCAGTTGGTCTTGTCAAACATGTTGTGGCAAGTTGACTCACTTCGAGGCGACGGTGATGGGACCGAGGACAGTTGGTTAGGTTCCATTTAGGGCTAGACTGGTTTTTCAGAGGTAGCATGATCTCCAACGGCGAACCTGGAGGCTCTATATTTGAGAGAAACGACGCGATGCGCAGTAAATCTGTGGATCTCCCCTCCCCCGAGGCCTCGATGCCCACCCCGTCAAGGTATATATCAGCATTCTCACAACAAAAGCTGCTTGATTATGCAATAGCCCTACACTCAAACACCATCGAACAGCCATCAAGCCGAACCAGTTCGCACGAATTGAAGTTCTAGTCAAATCATAGGTCTGCAGAGCAGGGCGGCAAGAATCTGTAGTGTAGATTGATTACCGCACCATCTCAACGTTGTACGACATCGCGATGGTGTGAGTGGAGGGGAGAAGAGCCGCGCCATTAATAGAAGCGCCGCAGGTAAGACGGGTATTATTGGTGTTGGGCTTTACTCGTCGCAACACAACAGGACATGTCAAGAACCACTACGTCGGATGCTATCGATAGGCACAGGAAATTCCCTATCACGACGGAACAAAGCCGCTGTCCACAAGGTGTTCCTGGATCAATCGAGTTCGGTGTGTTCTCTGGCTTCCGCCTTTGGCGACCCCGTGTTTCAAGCTCGCGCAAAGCGCGCCTTCCAACCGTGGCTAGAGGTCTGTTTCACAGCGGCGCAATTTCTGGAGGTTAAGAAAACAGGCCAATCAGAGCGCGACAAGGCCCCCAAGGTGGCAGGGGTATTGAGGTACCTGCTCTTACTACAGAAAAAAGACTCTGCGGCGGACTCGTCGACATCGGACGAAGTCAGGACAATACATACCTCGAGAAATAACAATAATAGCACATGAATCTTCACAAAATACTGTAATCTCTCATAAATACGAATAGCAACCCGCAAAATATCCGCTTGGTATCCACATCCCACCTTTAACATGTTCCCATCGAGTCCGATAAGCCGTTTCCCCAGGCCAAGACTTTACCCGTCACCGCCAGCCAATCCAACAACCCAGGCCCGTTTGTGGGCCCGATCCAGGAACCCGCGACCGAACCGTCAAAGCACTGCAGCCCCCTTCAAGCCAGCCCCTTTCCCTGCGTTCTTGCCGTCGCAGGTTTCCTCGCTTCAACCCCCCCTCGACTCCACGCAGCGACCCAAGGCGGCCTCCTCCCCAGACGGTAGACTAGAATCTACTGTCTAGCCATTCATTTGACCCTGTTCACTGTCAACAGCATCCACTCTTTCGAAAGACTCGCGATTGACTCGAGAGTCTGCCCGGCTCATCGATCCGACAACGACGGCTGCATTCCAGCACCCAAACACTCTCCCCCCTCCCCTCTTTCACCCTTAGTTCGCGAGGCACATCTTTCCCGCTTCGGACGTTCTGATACCTGACAGCGCTGCTTGTTCAGGCGATCAAACCCCGGGATTGCGGTTCACGGCGCTAGTCATTATACCATCGTGCCAGTATTCCTCGCCGCATTGCTTCGTTGTCCTGGAAGCCGTCCTCAACGCAGCCAGTAGCGCCGATCGACCCGACCACAACCGTTGCCAGATTGGCCTGGCGAATCTTGTCGGCGCAAGTCACTGCCACTCCCTGTGAGCGACGGCCGAACCACGAACATCCCCGTCTGTTGTCGCCATGCAACAGTAGCCGTGCGAGGACTGCTCCTCTGCCGCAAACCAGGCCTTTGCGAGCCTTCCCAGTCTCGCAGACTGCCTCTCGGCGCCGCCTTTCCTTTCCTTCTCTCTCTGCTTTTGGCTTTGCGCGTCTTAACCACACCGACGCCGCAAGCCTGGAGAGCCTCGCTCCTCCGTC
>Ga0247763_1001119_pt1 | contig 15760 bp, 10 predicted proteins | sample UWRJL141409B4_FD_179926 | JGI IMG/M metagenome (GOLD analysis project Ga0247763, IMG submission 179926) | Plant litter microbial communities from Arlington Agricultural Research Station in Wisconsin, United States - UWRJ-L141-409B-4 | ecosystem: Environmental > Terrestrial > Plant litter >...
TCCGCGAGGCGCTCGGCCAGCGCCAGCTCAACTTCATCGGCGTCTCGTACGGCACGCGCCTCGGGGCGCTCTACGCGCAGGCGTTCCCCGAGCGCGTGCGCGCGATCGTGCTGGATGGCCCCGTGCACCCCGTCGCCGATCTGCAGGAGCTGGTGACCGATCAGTTCGAGGCGCTGGTCGCGGCCGCCGATGAGTTCCTCGCCGACTGCAGCGAGGGCATCCTCGACTGCCCGTTCGACGCCGATGTGCTCGTGGAAGACCTCTGGAACCAGTCGCTGGCAGAGGGCGCGGAAGACCTGTTCGCCGGTTACTGGAAGATGTGGCTCTCGCAGACCGGCGGGCGCGAGCAGCTCGCCGAGTTCCTCTACACGTACGCCATTTTCCCCGAGCTCTGGGAAGACCTGATCCGGTCGGTGTTCTCCGATCCGCTGCCCGAGCAGGTCGCCGTCAACCAGATCGTGCACTGCACGGATCAGAGCGTCGAGCTGCCGACAGACGGCCAGATCGACGCCGCGCTCGCCCGCTTCGGTGAACGCTCGCCCCGGTTCGCCGTGACGACGCTCTCGCTCGCCACCTGCGCCGGCTGGGACGTGACGCCCAACCCCGTGCCGCGCCTGACGGCGGCGGGCTCGCCGCCGCTGCTGTTGATCGCGGGCGAGCACGACATCCTCACGCCGGAGCGGCTCGGCGTCGAGATGCGATCGTCGCTCGACAACGCCACGCTCGTCACCAGCGCCCACTACGGCCACGGCGCGGTGCTCGCGAGCAGCCCCTGCGTCGACGCGCTGATCGACGGCTATCTCACGTGGCTCGAGCTGCCCGACGACGGCTCGCGCTGCGACTGATTCTGCCCGGGCGGAGCACATTCACCGCGTGCAACACCCGTTGTGATACACCCTGGTAGCGTTTCTGTAGAACGGGCCCGGGGCGCTCGCCTTTCGCTCAGGGACATGTCAAAGCAGCCGTCCCCCTATCTGAGAGCGTCCTCCCCCCACCTGCATGGGACGCTATCCAGGAGAACAGAATGACTGAACGGTCTGCTCTAGTTCGTCGTGTGTCCGTGATCACCGCGATCGCACTCGCAGCCTGTGTGCAAGCGCCGGAGGCATCCGACGCTTCCCCCGACGGGTCCGCTGCCGCCGATTCGCGGCCCGAGCTCGGCACGACCGCTCGAGCCATCATCGACGGCCGGCTCGAGCCCAGCGACGAGTTCGCTGCCGTCGGTGCGCTCGTTTACACCTTCCCCGACGTCGGCGTGCTCGACACCTGGTGCAGCGGCACCCTGGTCGCGAAGAAGGCGATCGTCACCGCGCGCCACTGCACGCCGAACATCGACCTCGCGATCGAGTCGGGCCTGGTCCCCGCGTTCGCCATCGGGGCAGACGCCTTCAACCCGACGCAGATCATCCCGATCACCGGCTACGTCAACGCGCCGCCCTCGCCCGACGGCGACGGGCTCTTGCTCGACGGCGGGCGCGACGTCGCCGTCGCGTACCTCGAGTCACGCCCCACGGGCGTGAAGCCCGCCAAGCTCGGCCGCTTCGAGCACCACATGCTCGGCGATAAGTTCACGATCGCGGGCTACGGCGTGAACAACCCCGAGCGCTTCTATGGCCAGCGCTACTCCGGCAAGGTCACCGCGCGGGCCATCAAGGGGCGATGGTACAAGCTCTTGTTCGGCGACTACGACACGTACCTCGAGTGGTACTTCACCGACTCGTCATCGCCGGCGCCGAACCAGGCCGAGGCCGACGAGTGGTGGGATATCTACCGGCTCGAGAACAAGTTCGAGCTGCTCGCCGGCGGGCTGCCCGGCGAGGCGATCGGCTGCTACGGAGACTCGGGCGGGCCGCTGCTCAAAGGCAAGCGCGCGCGCGACCTGACGACCTACGGCGTCAGCTTCGCGGTCGAAGGTACGCAGTCGACGGTCTGCGGCTACGGCGGCGCCTACCTGGTCTTCAACGAGAAGATGCTCGATTTCGTCAAAGACGCGCTCTGAGCGCCAAAGAGGCGTTCACAGGAAGTGCGGAAGAGCGGAAGGAGGGGTTAGGGATGGCGCCACCGCGGTGGTCCGATCCCTGACTTCCTGCTTAACCGTTCCCACTCTCAATCGGGATCGATACGGAACAGACCGGTCTGCGTGGTCACGTACATTTCACCGCCGTTGTCGGTGCCGAAGGACGAGATGAGCTGCACCTTCGGGGCCGGGTTGATGTCGTCGGTGATGTCGCGCACCTCGACGGCCTGGCCGCCTTCCATGCGGAAGCTGCCGAAGTTCCCGAAGCAGTAGTCGGCGTAGAGATACGTGCCGCGCAGCCCGGGGATGCGGCTGCCGCGATACACGTAACCTCCGGTCACGGCGCAGCCGGAGCCGTGATCGTAGGCCAGGGCGGGCGGCGTGAAGCCCGCCGGGTTGCAGGCGGGCGCGGGCGCCTCTTCACCAAAACCCTCTTCACCAAAACATTGCGGCCCCTCGAGCGTCCTCCAGCCGTAGTTCTGGCCCGAGATGCCGGCGGGCTGGAAGTTGATCTCCTCGAAGCTCGCCTCGCCGACATCACCGATGTAGATGTCGCCGATGCAGGCGTCGAAGCTGAAACGCCAGGGGTTACGCAGCCCGAGGCTCCAGACCTCTTCGTTGAGGTTGTCCTCGGGGATGCCATACCTCCGCCCGTCGCTCTGCTCGTCGATGTCGATGCGCAGGAGCTTGCCGAAGGGGCTGTCCAGGTCTTGCACCTCGCGCGTGCCGCCATCACCCCGGCTGATGTACAGCATGCCGTCGGTGGGCCCGAAGGCGAGCATGCCGGCGAGGTGAATGTCCGAGGGCTGCCCGACGATCATCACCACCTCCTCGCTCTCGAGCACCGCGCGATCGGGGCTCTCTTCCGAGCGAGCGAACTCGCTGAGCACGATCTCGTGCAGGTCGCCGGGCTCGCGGTTGGGGTCGAGGAAGGCGTATTGCACGAAGAAACGCCCGTTCTCGGCGTAGTTCGGGTGAAACGCGAGCCCGACCAGACCCTGCTCGTTGAAGTCGTCGACGAAGGCGCTGAGGTTCAGGAAGGGTTCAGCGAGCAGGCGGCCGTTGCGGACGATCCGGATCGCGCCCTTCTTCTCCAGCACGTAGAGGCGAGTGTCGTCGCCGGGCGCGGCCGTGACGAAGGTGGGCTCGAGCAGGCCGCTCACGATCGGCGTCAGCTTCAGGCCGGGCAGCGCGCCCTGGGGCGGCTGGCAGTTGATGACCGCCGGCGCGCCCGGAGGCGGCTCTTCTGGCGGCGGCTCTTCCGGAGGCGGCTCTTCCGGAGGCGGCTCAGTCGGCGGATCGCCGGGATCGACCGGCGGCTCTTCCGGCGGGTCCGGCGGCGTCGTCGGCAGGCTGCCACCCGCGCCCGCCTGGGGCTCACCCGGATCGAGCACCGGCGCGCCGCCGGCGCCTTCGTTGCCCGCGCCTGCGGACGCGGTGGGAGGGGGCTCGGACGGCTCCGCCGGCTTCACCTCGTCGGGCTTCACGTCATCGGGCGGCGGCATCTCTTCCGCCGGCGCGCCGCCGTTCGACCCGGGATCGTCCACGATCGGGGGCGGCGTGCTGCCCCCCGGACCCTGGAGCTCCACGTCTGAGCCCGAACAACCCTGGCCGACGGACGCGGCGGAGATGCACGCGCTCGTGAGCGCTAGGGCGCGAAAGAAGCGAACGCGCGATGGCAACAGACGCACAATCATGGGGCTTACTCCATCCGCTCCGAGCGGAGACATGGCGCCGAGGTCGCACGGCGCCAACCTCGCTCCTTACGAAATCGCGGCCGCGTTGCCCATTCATTTCGTTGCCTCTTCATTCTCTCCCGGCATTCTCTCCCGGACCGGTCTTGGCGATCCAGGTCGAGCAGGACATGACGGGCGTACAGTCATTTCAGCGATGAGACGCGCTGATCAGGACGGACGCCGAGCAACGCGTCGCGTCCGATTGTCAACCGATTGCCATGATCGGCTCTGTAGCGGGGCCGTGAGATCTCGGAGATCTCCCCGAGCGCATGGCGCGCTATCTCGGATCGACCACCGGCGGCGGCACCGGCGGCTCGGCGAGATCCGACGGACACGCCGAGAGGTCGAAGATCAAGAACTCGAGCGCCATCTCCTGTGGCGTGAGCTCGCGGCTCTCATCACAGCCCGATGGGAACGGTGACTCTTCGCCTTCCGACACGTGGATGCCGGTGTGCACGAGGCGACCGCACTGCTCGTCGGGCGTCGCGACCTTCTCGATCGGCAGGGCGAGCGAGAAGTAGGGGACCGAGTTCTCCGCGCTGATCCAGCTCTGCGTGTACGGCGTGTCGAGCACGCTGGCGGCGCCCTCGACGCTCTCGAGCGCGATGCTGCCGAGCGTCGGCGACGCGCCCACGTTCACGAGCCACTCGGCGAACGCTTGCCCCTTGGGGAAGTTGGTGGTGATCGAGTACGTGTCGGGCGCGTCGCCGTCCCACACGCCGACGTCGGGGAAGGGCGTGGCCAGGTGGTTGTCGTCGTCGGCGCGCAGGTAGCTGAAGTAGAAGTGCGACCCGAACGCGCGCCCGCCGCTGTCGAGGTAGGCCTTCATCGCGTCCTTCTCGGGCGTCGGCTGTTCGCGGCCATAGCCGCTGTCGCCGTGGCACGACAGGATGACCACGTCGTATTGCGAGAGCTGCTCGGTCGAGCCGAGCAGCGTCGTCGCCGCCGGCAGCGTCGGGCCCGACGCGAGCGACTCGGTGCCCGTCTCGTGGTACAGGTTGACGCGCCCGGGCCCGTCGGGCGTCGTGAACTCGCTGTCGGCGACGCCGATCAGCCGCAGCAGGCACTCGAGCTTGTCGGCAGAGCCCGTGGTCATCGCGATCTTCGGCAGGTGGCCCTCGGATTGATCGCGCGGCAGCCGGAACCGATCGCGATCGTCGAACACGTTCTCCTGGCACGGGCGCACCTCCGGCAGCACGATCTGCCGGCGCCACTTGCCCATCTGGATCACGAGCGGGATGTTGGTGCCGTCGGGCACGTTCTCCATCACGAACGCGCCGCTCGGGTCGGTGATGGCGGCCGCCACCGGCTGCCCCGAGGCCGTCGTGTCGCAGCGGTCGCAGCTCACGCCCTCCACGATCGGCTCGAGCGCGGCGCTCGGCACGTACACCATCACGTTGTAGAGCGGCAGCCTGCCCGCGGGGTCGTAGATGGTCGAGCGCACCGTCGTCGGAGGCCCGCTGCCGCAGTCGGTGCGCGCGATCGGCGAATCGGCGGGCGGCGCGTCGTCGACGTCACCGAAGTCGGGGAAGCCCTCGTTGCCCGCGCCAGGGTTCGTCGGCGCGCCAGCGCTCGGTGCGCTGGGCGCCGGCGCCTCGGGCAGGGCAGGGCCCGCGCCGCTCGCGCCGTCGATCGTGCGCGACGTGCCGTCTCTCCCGCTTTCCGCGGAGCAGGCCGCGAGCAGGGCCGCGCAGACGGGAACGGCGGCGCCGAGAGAGACCAGACCGGCTCGAGAACGTGATGGCATGCTCGCTCTATGCGCGGGGGAGGCCGCGCCTATTTGCCGATTCGTCGCGCGCTGCAGGGGCTCGCCTTTCTGCGCTGGCGGTTTGCGGGGGGCGGGTGCCGACGCGGCGCGCCGCGCCCGCCCGCACGCCGCGCCATGCCTCAGGAAAAGGCTGCGATCGCCGCCTGTTCAGAGGTGATTTTCATGAGCCGTTTGCTCGTGAGGTCAGCCACGCCCCAGGGCCGCGCCCGCGCGAGAATGCGAGCTCAGGCAAGAGACGAGAGAAAGCTCCGGGCGGATGAAGCGTCGGTGCAATGGCGACGACGACGCGCTCATCAATTGGATGACGACGGCCGTCTCGCGTACGTTAGACTGCGCGACCATGAGGGCTCGTTCGCAGCGATGCGTACCTTACGCTCCAGTCCTTCTCGTGTTGCTCGCGTGCGGCAGCTCGAAAGAGGCCGACGGTGTTTCCAACGGTGGCGTCTCCCCCGAGCCGTCGACGATGTCGCCGATGAGCCCGCTGGACCCGGCGACGGTGCCCGAGGGCTCGGGCATGCCCGCCGAAGAGGCGCCGGCAGAGCCCCCTCCGGTGACGACGCCCGGCGCCTCCGAAGCCGGGCTGATGCCCGTCGGCGGCATCGAAGGGCAAGCGCCAGCCGCACCCGACGCGCCCCCGAGCTCCGTACCCCCGGCGGAAGAGCCGCCGCCGATGGATCCGCCCGTGCCAGAGCCGCCCGTGCAACAGCCGCCCGAGGCCGCGTGCGTGGTGTCGCCCATCTCCGACGAGCTGCGCGAGGCGTACGACTTCGATCCGTTCTACGTGAAGCACACGCTCGCGCAGGGCATCCCCGTCATCTCGTCGGCGGAGCCGGCAGACGCGGCGCTCACGCGCGTGTGCGAGCTGCTCATCGACATGCTGTCCGTGCGCGACGACGTGGTCGACATCTTGCTCCAGCGCCGCACCCGCTTCGGCGTCATCGGTGAAGACGAGCTGACCAACGACATCCCCGAGTATCGCGACTTCCCGGACACCATCAACCAGCGCGCGCGCGGCCTCGGCGGGCAAGACATCGGCACCTGCGCCGAAGAGAGCATCCTGTGCAACCGCCAGCTCGACCGCTGGCGGGGCGAGGGCATCTGCGTGCACGAGTTCGCGCACACGATCTCTGCAGCGGGCCTCTTCCGGGCAGACCCGACCTTCGAGCCCAGGCTGCGCGCCGCGTTCGAAGCCGCCCAGCAATCCGGGCGCTATGAGAACACCTACGCCATGGAGAACTTCCAGGAGTACTGGGCGGAGGGCGTTCAAAACTGGTACGACACGAACCTCGAGGCCATCCCCGCGAACGGCATCCACAACGACATCGATCGCCGCTTCGAGCTCGAGGAGAACGACCCGGTGCTCCACGGTCTGATCGCCGAGTTCCTGCCGCAAGATAACCAGTTCCAAGACTGCTACGCCGACACCGACTGATGCGCCATTCGAGAGCTCTTCGTGCGAGGTGGGGCGCCGTCGTCTGTGCGTGCGCGCTGTTCGCGTGCCGGGCGAGCGGCGGAGGTGGCAGCGGCGTCGGCCTCGAGCCGGGCGCTGCGGGCGCGGGGAACTCAGGCGCGTCAGCAACGCCGGCCGCGCCGACGCCGCCCGACCTGATCGGCGGGGCAGGCGGGCCTGGCACGACCAGCAACGACGGCCCGTACACGCTGGCGGTCTCGCCCGCTGAGATCACCCTCACCGGCGCGGCGACGCCGAGCGCCAGCGTGGCGGTGACGTTCGAAGGCCAGCCCGTGCCGGCCAGCTACCGCGTGCTCGAGGGCGAGTTCGGCAGCATCGACGGCAGCGGCGTGTTCACGCCGTCGGGCGCGCTCGCCGGCCCGGTGGAGATCGAGGCCAGCGTGGGCGACTGGCGCTCGATCGTCACGCTCGTCGTGCGCATCGAGCGGCGTCAGAACGGGCGCGCCGCAGCCGACGAGCCCACTCTCACTGCGGGCGGCATCGGCGGGGTCGGGGGTGAAGGCGTGGGCCCCGCCGTGGTCGACGCGCAGATCAGCGCGCTCGACGCGCCGCCCAGCGCCGGCGCGGGCCTCGCGCTCTCGTATCCCTACGACGGCACCGTGTTCCCGCTCGGCCTGTTGCCGCCGCTCCTGCAGTGGAGCGGCGCGAGCGCCGACGACAGCGCGATCCGCATCCGGCTCTACAACGAGTATTACGACTACCGCGGCTACTTCGCGCGCCCCGAGCTGGTCGCTGGCGGCAGCGTGCTGTCACGCCATCCGATCCCGGAAGACGTCTGGCGGCAAGCGACGCGCTCGGCGCAGGGCGCGACGCTGTCGGTCGAGGTCACGCTCTTGCGCGGGGGCGCGGCGGTGGGGCCGCTCACGGCATCCTGGGGCATCGCGCGGGGGCGCCTGCGCGGCAGCGTCTATTACCAGTCGTACGGCACCGCGCTCGTCAACCAGACCACGTACGCTCGCGCCGAGGGCGGCACCTTCGGCGGCGCCACGCTCGTGATCCGATCGGGCGCGCGCGAGCCCGAGGTCGTCGCGGGCGGCGATGGCGGCGAGACCGAGTGCCGCGTCTGCCACAGCGTGTCGGCCGACGGCAACCGCATGATCGCCCAGCACGGCGAGTTCTACGCCGCGAGCTCGAGCTACGCGCTCGACGACGGCAACGCCGAGAGCCGTCCGTACGCTGACGGCCTGGTCGCCTGGATCGGGATGACGCGCGACGGAGCCCTCGGCCTGACCAACTCGCCCGCGCTCACCTCCATCAACTCGACCGACCTGCGCTGGAGCGAGGGCGAGCCCGCCGCGCAGCTCGTCGATCTGGAGACGGGCCTGGAGGTGCCCAGCACGGGGCTGCGCGAGCTCATCAGCAAGGCCGCGCTGCCCGCCTTCGCCGCCGACAGCTCGCGCGTCGCCTTCAACTTCTACGCGGGCCCGGGCAACGCGGCGATCGGCGCGGGCGACGGCTTCAAGCTCGTCACGCTCGACTTCGACGGGCGCTCGGCGTTCTCGAACCCCCGGCTGCTCTGGACGGGCGACGCCTCGAGCGCCGACACGGCGTTGCACACGCGCCCGGGCTGGCCCAGCTTCATGCCCGACGGGCGCGCCGTCGTGTTCAACCGCAACTGGGGCGCCACGCCGATCGACAACGGCATCATCTCGCGCGGCCTGTTCACCACGTGGGGCGACTTCTGGGGCAGCCGCCACGGTGACCTGTGGTGGGTCGACGTGGAAACAGGCGTGGCCCACGCGCTCGACGCGGCCAACGGCACGCGCCCCGACGGCACCAGCTACCTGCCCCGAGAGCCCGCCACCAACCACGCCGCCGACCACCAGCTCAACTACGAGCCGAGCCTCAGCCCGATCATCTCGGGCGGCTACGCCTGGATGGTGTTCGTCTCCCGGCGCCTGTACGGCAACGTCGCCACCATCGATCCCTTTCGCAGCAACCCGCGCTACGCCCCGCTCACGCAGGAGATCTCCACCAAGAAGCTGTGGGTCGCGGCCATCGATCTCGACGCCCCGCCCGGCACCGATCCGAGCCACCCGGCGTTTTACCTGCCCGGGCAGGAGCTCATCGGCGTCAACTCGCGCGGCTTCTGGGTGCTCGACCCGTGCCAGCCCGACGGCAGCGCCTGCGACGGCGGCGACGAGTGCTGCGGCGGCTACTGCCAGGCGGCGGGCGCGGGCGGCGCGCTCATCTGCAGCAACGAGCCCCCCGCCTGCTCCAACGAGTTCGACACCTGCTTCGCGAGCAGCGACTGCTGCAACCCCGCGCTCTCGTGTCTGGCGGGGCGCTGCTCCGTGATCGACATCCGCTGAGCGATCCGTCAGCGGAGAGCTACTTCGCCGAGACGCGAGCCGTGGGCGCCTTGGGCCCCTTCGGGCGCTTGCAGCGCGCCAGCGGCGAGCCGACGCGGCCCTGCACGTAGGCGGCGCAGCTGACGGGCTCGTTCGTGCCGAGGTTCTGCATGAAGCAGTTCGCTGCGAACAGGCCGCTCGCGTTCTCGGCGATCGAGGCCGCCTCCGAGCAGCGCCCGTTCGCCTCGAGCGCCGCCGCATACAGGCCGAGCATTTGCGGCGACAGCGCCGACCGCTGCAGCGCGAAGCGCACCTGCTCGAGCGCGCGCGGGGCGTCACCGCGCTTCAGGGCAGCCTGGGCGACGAGCAGCGCCACCCCCGGATGCTTGGGAGCGAACGCCACGGCTTGCTCGAGCGCGCTGCGCCGAGCGCTCTCATCGGCGTTAGCTTGGGCCTTCATGAGCCAGGCCTCGCCCGCGCGCGGGTGCGCCGCCACTGCGCGTTCGGCGATGCCCTGCCGCGCCCAGGGATCGTCCTCGGCGGCCCGAAATTGCGCCGACAGCGCGCGTAGCTCGCCGGGGTCGAGCGCGAGCGCGGCCTGCGCCTCCTGCTCGGCCACCTCGGGCGCGAGCCCGCTCGCGAGCGACGCCTTCACCCCATGCGCCTCCGCCGCTGACAGCGCGCGCACCCGAGGCTCGACCACCGGCAGCTCGTGCGGGGTGTTCACGATCGTGAATTTGCCGCCGCTGCGCGCGTAGCCCATGAGCTTCTGGTTGAGCTCGGCGGGGGTCATGCCGTCGAACGACTCGTTCCATGCGCGCTGCCAGGGCACCAGTTGGTGCAGGCGCTTCTGGAACTGCCCGAACCCTTCTGTCTCCCCATTCATGAGGTACGTCACGAGGAACCAGGCGCCGGCGTAGAAGGTCGTCACGTCGCGCCAGTCGTCCGAGTGCGGAGAGGTCGCGCCGAGCAGGCGCTCGGCGCTCGCGAAGAACCTGAGCCCCGTCATCCAGCTCAGGCTGTACTCCGAGGCCTCGCCCATCACCACCTCGTGGCTCGAGCCATCGTAGCGCGTGTTCTCGAGGTACACGGCCAGGCCCTCGGCGAACCACGCGGGCTGCAGCGGGAAGAACCACTGGCTCAGGTCGTGCACGAGCTCGTGGGTGACGACGCTCGGAATGCCGCCCTCAGGCCCGGGGCTGAACGCGATCGTCCGCTCGACGCCGCGGCGCGTGACGGAGATCCCGACCACCATCCCGCCACGACCCGAGTAGCGGTTGAAGTCGGACGGCCTCGAGAAGATCACCGCGTGCGTTCGCCCGCCCGGGTCGCGTGCCATCGGCCACGCCGCTGCCAGCAGCATCGAGCGGCTGTGCTCGAGCTTCTGCGCGAGCTCGGTGGCGCGCTCGGGGTAGGCGTCGGTGTGCACCATGAAGTGCGGCGTCTCGAGCTCGAGCCAGCGCTCGCCCGAGGCCGCAGCCTGCCTCGCCGCGGCTCGGTCGCCGGCGCCGCTTCCTGCCGCCGCCAGCGGTTGGCCTGCGCCGTGCGCGCAGCCCGCAACCAGCGCGGCGACGAGCGCCGCCCACCGCCCGAAGCACGACCCCGACGGTCTCCGCGAATCCATCTGCTGCTCCTCGACGTGAAAGCGTCCAATGGGGGACGACGGTCGCCCCCCTCGCGTTGCACCGAATTAACGCCCCGAGACGCGCACGGGGGTTCGCGCGCCGGATCCGGGTGCGCGCCTGTGTGTCGGAAGCGGCGAGGTGCGCTGCCCGGCTGGGGCCGCTCAGTCTCGGGCGAGGCGCGGGCCGAGCGCGAAGGTGGCGGTCACCGCGCGGTGGTCGCTCAGCGGCCGGTCGAGCACGCGGATGTCGCCCACGTCGATACCATTCACCATCAGGTAGTCGATGCGACGCAGGGGCCACCGCACGCTGATGGTCATGCCGAAGCCGGTGCCGCGCAGCCTCCAGGCGTCGCTGAACCGCCCGCGCAACACCGACATGGCGGCGCTGTTCGGTGAGGCGTTGAGATCACCACACAGCAGCGTGGGCTGATCGCTCGCGCCGACGTGCTCGAGGATGCGCTCGGCCTGCGCCACCCGCTCGCGCGCCGAGGTCACGAGAGCGCTCGGCCGCTTGCCGTAGAACCCCGTGTACACGAGGTGCGCGTTGAGCACGCGCAGGTGGCCGCCGTCGGGCGCGCGCACCGTCACGTCGAGCAGCGGCCGCCGCCACAGCTCTTTGTGCAGCCGGATGCGCTGCTCTTCGACCACCGGCCAGCGCGTGCCGATGGCCATCTCGCCGTAGCGCAGCAGCCGATAACCCGGCAGCCCTGCCTCGAACGCATTCCACTCGGCGTCCTGCGGGTAGGTGCCATAGCCACGCGCCTCTTGCAGGCAGAACACGTCGGGCTGAAGCTCGGCGATGGCGCGCGCCACGTTGGCCCCGCCATACACCCACTGCTCCACGTTCCAGGTCAGGGCGCGGTAGCCGGCCGCCACCGGCTCCTTCTGGCGCGCCAGCGTCCACCCCCCGAGCTGCACGACCGCGAGCGGCAGGCACGCGAGCGCGGCCAGAGCCGCGGGCCACGAGGGCGAAAGGACGGTCGAGACGATCGCGACCAGCGCCAGCGCGCAATAGGCGGCCGCCGGCATGTGCGTCGCCAGCACCCCGAAGAACGACTGGTCGCGCCCCCAGGCGCACAGCGCGCAGGCCACGAGCAAACCCGCCAGAGCCACGAACGGCGCCACGCGAGCGACCCGAAGCAGCACGACCGACACCCCGGTAAGCCTAGCATGTCTGCGATCGGTGAGACGCTGCCGATCGATAGGTGACGTTGACCAGAGGAGCCGACCCGACTATCGCGGGGTGAGCTGGCATGACTGCTCCCGCCGAGCCTCACCCCGCCGCCACTGCCCAACCCGTCCACCCCGACGAAACGCCGCCGCCCGCCGATCGCGCGACGGTGCGCGCCTTCGGGCTCACGGCGGGCGCAGTGCTCGTCGTCTGGGCGGTGCACAACGCCGTCTTGCTCCCGTGGGAGACGCGCAACGTCGACCCTGCGGTGCTCGAGCCAGCGCTCATCGCACTGCGCGCCCTGATCTGGCTGGTGCCCAGCGTCCTCTTCCTGCGCCGCCACGATCCCCGGCACCTCCTCGTCGCCCTCGGGGTGACGAGCCGCATGAGCCCGCGCGGAATCCACGCGACCGCGCCCACGGCCCTGTATCTGACGGCGATCGTGCTGCTCTTGCGGAACACGGCGCCCCCGCTCGACGAAGTGGCCAGGCTGGCCGTGCTCGCGCCGATTCACGTCACGTACCTGGTGCTGAAGGCCGCGCTCGAAGAGCTCCTGATGCGCGGCTTCCTGCTCCGGCAGCTGGTGCGCTTCATGAGCTCGCGGCGTGCTCTGGCGTACGCCGTCGTCCTGTCCGCGTTCATGCACTGGCCGGCGTGGCTGGCGTTCCAGGGCCTCGGCGCCGAGCTGGTGCCATCGACCGTCGTCGTGCTGCTGCTCGGCGCGGTGCTCGCCTGGGTCACGATCGCCTCGAACAGCATCCTCCCCGCGATCGTGGTCCACGTGGCCAACAACCTGATCGGCGAGCTGCTCGGCGGGGGCTGATACCGGGGGGCGCGCCCGCGCTCTGACGGTTCCATTTTTACAATCCGGGCGCCTGCCGCTGCGCCATGCTGCCTGCATGGCAAAACAAGACACCGCTCCAGTCGAGCAACACGACCACCACGCCATCGACTACATCGAGCTCACGGTGACGGACATGTCCGCCGCGACCCGCTTCTACACCGCAGCGTTCGGCTGGCGATTCAACGAATACGGTCCGGGCTACTCCGGAATCCAGGGAAAGGGCCGCGAAGTCGGCGGGCTCTGCCTGGGCTCGGCGGTGACCCCCGGCTCGCCGCTGGTTCTACTGTTCAGCCGCGACCTCGACGCGACCGTCGACGCCGTTCGCCGCGCCGGCGGCCGCATCGTGAAAGAGCCCTACACCTTCCCGGGCGGCCGCCGCTTTCATTTTGCCGACCCGAGCGGCAACGAGCTCGGGGTCTGGGCGGAAGAGTGAGGCGTTGCATGACGGGAGCTGAGGAAGCGTCAGCAACCTCGCATCCTCATGACGAGCAGGCCTCACCCGGGTGTGAGCGGCCGCGAACTCCGCTGCGATGAACGCGACGAGGCCGACCGCCTGAATCCACGCTGCGGCGAGCGCTCGCAGGTCGAACTCGCCGCCCGCGCGCTTTGGCTGGACCATATGAGGTCAGACTAAACACCGCGCGCATATCTGCGAGCGCTGCCAGCATCAGAATGTGCTTCGCATGAATCCCTTGAACGGGCTCCGAGCCGATTTCCGCGATAGCATCAACGCATGGTTCCTTGGATGGGCGCGCAATGCAGCGTTTCGCGAGGCGTGGCTCGAGTTGCTGCAGCGTTCGTGTTGGGGGGCGGCACGCTGCTCGGTGTCGCGTGCGCGAACGACGCTAGCACCGACGACGTCCCATCCGCGGCGCAGACGGGCGACGAAGGGAGTCGTTTCATTCGCCCGAGGTGTTCCGTTTCGGAGAACTACGGCCCCGACGAACCGTACCGATCCTACACTTGCGCCCACGAAGCGGTGGACCCGAACTGGAGAAGAGGCGATCCGACGCCCGCCGGCAGCTACACCTGCGTCTGTTCCGGGAGCAACGCTCAGACGATCGAATCGGCGAGTTGCACGGAAGCGTTGGTGGCAGCGTGCGGTGTCGATCTGGCTATCCCGACGCCTTGCTCGACCATCGAAGCTGCTTGCTGGCCAATTCGAGATCAGCCTGAGACATGGCGTTGCCAATGCAAGGAGGGCGAACCCATCTCGGAGAACCTGGTGGCTATGCGCTGCGAGAGCGCCTTGGCAGAGGTCTGTGGCGAACCGCTGGAGCCGACTTGTGACGAGGTGACCATCGGCGAGACGCGAGCTATCAGACCGGACGCTGGGAACCCGCCTCCAGATATGGCGTGCGCAAACCCGCAGTGACGCTACGCAGCCGTTGACGGCCGGAAGGGCCGCGCCAGCAATCGAGCCCGAGTAGACCGGACCCATCGCCGCTCGCGGCACCTTCCTTAGTGGCCTCAGTGGTTATGCCGCGGCGTCTTCGCTGCCACCCCGCGATACTTGACCGCGAGCTCCATCACGCCGCCGGTGTCGAGCTGTCCCACCGTGGAACGATAGATCTCTTGCCAGGGCGTCGCGCTCTCGGGGATGGGCGGCGCCGGCTCCTTCTTGCGCCGAGCGATCTCGGCGTCGGAGACGAGGGCGTCGACGCGGCCCGCTTCGAGGTCGATCCGGATGGTGTCGCCCGTGCGCAGCCAGGCGAGGCCGCCGCCGGCGGCGCTCTCGGGTGAGCAGTTGAGGATCGAGGGGCTGTCGGAGGTGCCCGACTGGCGGCCGTCGCCGAGCGTGGGCAGGCTGGTGATGCCGCGCGCCAGCAGCGCGGCGGGCGGCTGCATGTTGACGACCTCGGCGGAGCCGGGCCAGCCGAGCGGGCCCGAGCCGCGGATGACGAGGATGGTGCGCTCGTCGATGCCGAGCGAGGGGTCGTCGATGCGGTCGTGGTAGTCGGTGGAGCCGTCGAAGACCACCGCGCGCGCCTCGAAGGCGTTGTGGTCAGAGAGGTAGCGCTTGCGGAACTCGTCGGAGATGACGCTCGTCTTCATGATGGCGAAGTCGAACAGGTTGCCGGAGAGGACGAGGAAGCCCGCGTCTTTCTGCAGCGGCTCCTCGTAGAGCTTGATGACGTCGCGGTCGATCGCCTCGCGCCCGCGGATGTTGTCGGCGAGCGGCTTGCCGGTGACGGTGAGGGCGCTGCCGTCGATGCGCCCGGCGCGGTGCAGCTCGCAGAGCAGAGCGGGCACGCCGCCGGCGCGGTGGAAGCGCTCGCCGAGGTACTTGCCGGCGGGCTGCATGTTGACGAGCAGGGGGATGTCGCGCCCGTACTTCATCCAGTCGCTGGGCGTGATCTCGACGCCGGCGTGGCGCGCCATGGCCACCAGGTGGGGCTGCGCGTTGGTCGAGCCGCCCATGGCGGCGATGGCAGCGATGGCGTTGAGGAACGAGGTGCGGGTGAGGATCTTCGACGGGCGCAGGTCGTCGTAGGCCATCTCCACGATGCGGCGACCCGTGAGGTACGCCATCTGTCCGCGCTCGCGGTACGGCGCGGGGATGGCGGCGCAGCCCGGCAGCGAGAGGCCCAGCACCTCGGCGACCGCGTTCATGGTCGAGGCGGTGCCCATCGTGTTGCAGTGGCCGAGCGAGGGCGCGGAGGCCGCCGCGGCCTGCAGGAACTGCTTCTCGTCGATCTTGCCAGCGGCGAGCTTGCGGCGCGAGCGCCAGATGACGGTGCCGGAGCCGACGAGCTCGCCCTCGTTCCAGCCGTCGAGCATGGGCCCACCCGAGAGCACGATCGCGGGGATGTCGACGGTCGACGACGCCATCACCTG
>Ga0247763_1001120_pt1 | contig 15757 bp, 8 predicted proteins | sample UWRJL141409B4_FD_179926 | JGI IMG/M metagenome (GOLD analysis project Ga0247763, IMG submission 179926) | Plant litter microbial communities from Arlington Agricultural Research Station in Wisconsin, United States - UWRJ-L141-409B-4 | ecosystem: Environmental > Terrestrial > Plant litter >...
CCCGACGCGAGCAACACCGCGCTGATCAGCCGCCTCACGTACACCATGCTGCGCCGCCTCGAGCGCGAGCGCCGCTCCGTCACGGGCCCGGCGGCGAAGTCGCCCGAGCGCGTGCGACAGGAGATCTTGCGAAGCCCGCGCTTCCGCGCCGACATCGCCAAGCTCACCCGCAACGGCAAGTCCGAGGCGGAGCTGATGGAGCAGTCGCTCGGCATGCTGAAGGCCCTGCAAGCGACGCCGGAGGGCGCCACGCGCAGCGTGATGGCGGTGGCGCTCGACAAGCTGTTCGGGCGCATCTACGCGGGCATCGACGTCGATCAGGAGGGCATCGCGCGCATTCGCGAGGAGAGCAAGGAGAAGGCGCTCGTGCTGTTGCCGAGCCACAAGAGCCACATCGACTATCTGATCGTCTCCTATGCCTTCAACGATGCCAACCTGCCGCTGCCCTTGATCGCGGCCGGCGACAACCTCACGTTCTTCCCGATCGGCCCGATCTTCCGGCGCGCGGGCGCCTTCTTCATCCGGCGCTCGTTCGCGGGCGACGCGCTGTATCCCATCGTCGTCGACGCCTACGTGCGACGCCTGATCCGCGAGGGCTACCCGCTCGAGATGTTCCTGGAGGGTGGGCGCAGCCGCACCGGCAAGCTGCTCGCGCCGAAGTTTGGCCTGCTCAAGATGGTGGTCAGCGCCGCGCTGGCGGAGCCGCAGCGGCCCGTCTGCTTCGTGCCGGTCAGCATCGGGTACGAGCGCGTGGTCGACTCGTACGAGAACGAGCTCGGCGGCGGGGAGAAGACCAAGGAAGACGCCGCGGGCCTGATCGGCGCGACCGACGTGCTGGCGTCGCGCTACGGCCGCATCAACCTGCAGTTCGGGCAAATCCTCACGCTCGACCACGTGCGGGCGGACCTCGGCCTCGGCTCGGGGTCGCTCTCGCCTGCCAAGCAGCGGGCGCTCGTGACGCGGCTCGGCAACCGGGTGATGGACGAGATCAACCGGGTCACCGCCGTCACTCCAGGCGCTCTGACGGCGCTGGCCCTCCTGAGCTACCACCGCCGCGGGCAGACCCACGAGAAGCTGCTGCTGCGCTGCGAGCGCTTGCTCACCATGCTGCTCCGCCTGGGCGCTCGTACGACTCCGGCGCTGACGTCGAGCGATGGGGCGCTGCGCCCCGAAGCCATCCGCGAGGCGGCGCAGATGTTTGCCGACGGCGAGCTGCTCAGCGTGCACTACCCCGCCGAGTTCGGGACCAGGAAGCGCAGCAAGCCGCGCGCGGGGCGCGGGGCCATCTACCGAGTGCCCGAGGAGAAGCGGCTCGCGCTCGACGGCTCCAAGAACATCATCATCCATTTCTTCGTGGAGCGCGCGCTCGTGTCGATGGCGCTGCTCGTGCCCGGGCGCGATTCGAGCGAGGCCGACGCGCGCGCGCGCGTGCAAGAGCTGTCGCGGCTGTTCAAGTACGAGTTCCGCTTCCGCGCGGACGCGAGCTTCGACACCATCTTCGAGGAGACGGTCGCGGCGATGACGGCCGATGGTGACCTGAAGCGCCGCGGCGAGCACCTCGACGCAGGGCCTGGCCACGACGGTTGGACCGGCCACCAATGGCTGATGACGTACGCGGGCCTGCTGCGAAACTTCGTCGAGGCGTATCGCATCGCCGCGCGCGGTCTCTCGGGCCTGAAGAGCGGCCCGCTCGACTCGAAGGACCTCACCAAGCAGACGCTCGCGACGGGGCGCCTGATGTACCTGTCCGGCGAGGTCGATCGCACCGAGGCGATCTGCAAGCCGTTGATCCAGAACGCGCTCGCCGCGTTCCAGGATCTGGGACACGTCACCCAGGCCGGAGGGCAAATCCAGCTTCCGGCAGGCTCCAAAGACGAGGCCATCCCTGCGCTCGAGGAGTCGATCGCGCGCTATCTCGATCGCGAGGCGCCGGCTTGAATCGGCGCGGCAGTTCGCCGAGCCCGAGCCGCCTCGCCGTGCCAGCGAGCCGCTCCATCGGGCTGCTGGGAGTGCTCTCGCTGGCGGGTTGCCTCGCCACTCCGACGCCGCTCGCTCCCGGCCTGCAGGGCTCCGTGGGATGGCCCCATCACGGCGTGCAGACGGGTGCGGTCGAGCTGCCCGATCACGGCGAGGGCTTCGCGCGTTATCGCAGTATCGGCGGCTTCTACTGGGGGCAGCCCGCGCTGGTCGACGGCATCCGCGCAGCAGCACGCCGCGTCTCCGAAGACCTGCCCGGCGGACCGCCTCTGCTCGTCGGTGACCTGTCGGCACAATACGGCGGCAAGATCGACCGGCACTACTCGCACCGCTCGGGTCGCGACGTCGATCTGCTCTGGTTTGTCACGACGCTCGACGACCAACCGATCCAGAACTCGTCGTTCGTCCAGCTCGGGCAGCGTGGCGAGGGCAGGATTCCCGGGCGGGGCTACGTGCGCCTCGACGTCGAGCGCGAATGGCAGCTGATCCGTGCGCTGCTCACGTCGCCGCACCTCACCGTGCAGTGGCTCTACGCGAGCGGCGTGGTCAAGGGTCTGCTGCTCGAGCATGCCGCCAAGGCGGGCGAGAGCCCGGAGTTGCTCGCGCGCGCGCAGCTCGTGATGCAACAGCCGCTCGACGGCTTGCCTCATGACGACCACTTGCACCTGCGCATCGCGTGCCCCGTGGAGAGCCGCACGCAGGGCTGCGAAGGTGGCGGCCCGGATTGGAGCGTGATCGGCGCCACGGCGGTGGCGCTCGACACGGCCGAACTCGACGACGGCGTCGCCGAGGAGCTCGCGGCGTGGTGAGCGAGATCTTCCACGGCGACTGTCTGTCGCGCTTGCCCGAGCTCGCGGCGAGCGGCGCTCGCTTCGACCTTATCTACGTCGACCCGCCCTTCAACGCCGGCGGCAAGCGACGCGCACGTCTGGCAGATGGGGTGGAGCGAGCCAGCGGCACGCTCGCCTATCACGATCACTTCGGCAACGTGGACGCCTTCATCGAGATGCTGGAGCCGCGCCTCGCCGCCATGCACGCCTGCCTGAGCGACACGGGCAGCCTCTGGCTGCACCTCAGCCACCATACGGTTCACGAGGCCAAGGTTGCGGCCGATCGCGTCTTCGGGCGAGGCGGGTTCCAGGGCGAGATCATCTGGATCCCGGGCAACGGGGGCCGCCGCCGTAACGGGCCGAGCATCACGCACCAGACCATCCTCATTTACGCGCGCGGCGGGGCCCTGATCTGGAACGCCGACGACGGCACGCTGCGCGAGCCGTACGCGGAGACCAGCCTGCGCATGCACTTCAAGGAGGTCGACGCGGAAGGCCGGCGTTACCGCGAGCGTGTCATCGCCGGCAAGGCGTATCGCTACTACGCCGACGAGGGGCGGCGCCTGGGCAGTGTCTGGGCAGATTGCCCAGCGATGAACGCCAACACTCCGCTCACGACCGAGACCACGGGCTACCCGACGCAAAAGCCCGAGGCGCTTCTCGAGCGTATCGTTCGCGCCGCGAGCCGCCCCGATAGCTGGGTGCTCGATCCCATGTGCGGTTCGGGAACCACGGTCGCCGTCGCCGTCCGCTTGGGCCGGCTCGCCGTGGGCGTCGATCAGAGTCCAGTGGCGTGCGAGATCGCTCGAGCGCGGCTGAACGCCGCGCTCAGCGCCGCGTCTCCGAGGGGCGACCGGCGCGACGCTCGCCCGCCGCGTCGGGTCGGCGGCGAGGTCTGAGCGCCGGCGCGATCGCCACGCCGTCATCGAGCGGGCCGATCGCCGCTCTCGCTCCTCCTGCACGCGAGGGCACGCCGACGCGCCGGAAGCTATACTCGGATTCGCACCCTTCCCCATACACTGGGCGCCGCGAGGCGCCGTACAACCGAAGGTCGGACAAGGACGAAGGTGACAGCCGATGCTCAATTTCAATCTCTCCGAGGAACAGTCCGCTCTCGCAGACACCGCTCGCCGCTTCGCGCGCGAACGCATCATCCCCGTGGCGCCTGCCGCCGATCGGGATGCGACGTTTCCGCGGGAGGTCTTCGAGGAGGCGTGGCGTCTCGGCCTGATCAATTGCACCGTGGGCACCGAGTACGGCGGCGCGGGCCTGGGTGAGCTCGACAACGCGCTCATCACCGAGAATCTCGCCTACGGCTGCACCGGCATCCAGACGAGCATGCTCGCCAACACGCTGGCCGGAACGCCGATCAAGCTCGCCGGCAGCGAGGCCCAGAAGCAGAAGTACCTGGGCCTGCTCACCAGCGAGCCCACGTTCGCGGCCTACTGCACCACCGAGCCGAGCGGCGGCAGCGACGTCGCCGCCTTGAAGACCAACTTCAAAAAGGTGGGTTCGGACTACGTTCTCAACGGCGAAAAATGCTGGATTACCAACGCCAGCCTGGCGCGCTTCTACGTGGTGTTTGCCACGTCCGATGTCGCAAAGAAGCACAAGGGTATCGCGGCGTTCATCGTCGATCGCGACACGCCCGGGCTCAGGGTCGGCAAGCACGAGGACAAGCTCGGCCAGCGCGCGAGCGACACCGCGGCCGTGCATTTCGAGGACGTGAAGGTGGGCCAGGCAAACTTGCTCGCCGCTGAGGGCGAGGGCTTCAAGCTCGCGATGGAGACCTTCAATCAGACGCGCCCGGACATCGGCGCGATGGCGGCGGGCCTGATGCAGCGCTGCCTGGATGAGTCGGTGAACTACGCCAAGGAGCGCAAGGCCTTCGGCGTGCCGATCGGCGAGCACCAGCTCGTCGGCGCGATGCTCGCCGACATGGCGATCCGCACCGAAGCGACGCGGCTCTTGTATCAGAAGGCGGCCTGGAACCTCGACCACGGCGTGCGCAGCCCGATCGCCTCCGCGTTCGCCAAGGCGTTCGGCGCGGACGCCGCGATGCAGGTCTCAATCGACGCCGTGCAGGTGTTCGGCGGCAACGGCTACGTGAAGGACTATCCCGTCGAGAAGCTGATGCGTGACGCGAAGGTGCTCCAGATCTACGAGGGCACGAGCCAGATCCAGCGCGTGGTCATCGCCCGCGCGCTGCTCAAGGGAGGCTGAGCCACTGAGGTGCTGGGCGCGGCGGCGGCCGACCAGCAGCCGCCGCGCGCCAGCCTGCCCTCAGGGACTCCCGCTCGGGGCGACGCCGGCCGCGGCCAGCAAGCCATACAGCGCGTCCGGATTCTGCAGGGTGCCCGGGTTGACGACGTCGGTGAGTCGCGCGCCGCCGAGCAGGCGCTTGATCGGCACCTCGAGCTTTTTGCCGCTCAGGGTGCGCGGTACGCCGTTGACCGCGCGGATCTCGTCGGGGACGTGGCGCGGCGAGAGCTGGCTGCGCAGCGTACGCTGGATCGCCTGCACGAGCGCGGCATCCAGCGTGCGTCCCGGGCGCATCACCACGAACAGCCAGAGCTTGCCGCCGCCGCTCGGGTCGCTCGTGTCGACCACGACGCTGTCCTGAATGGGCTCCAGCTCCTCGACGACTCGATAGAACTCGCTCGTGCCCATGCGGACCCCGCCGCGATTCAACGTCGCGTCAGAGCGACCCGTGATGATGGCGCTGCCTCGCTCGGTCAGCAGGATCCAGTCGCCGTGCCGCCAGACACCCGGGAAATGGTCGAAGTAGCTCTCACGGTAGCGGACGCCCCCCGGATCGTTCCAGAAGCCCACCGGCATGCACGGCATCGGGCTCGCGATCACGAGCTCGCCCACCTTGCCGGTGACGGGCCGCCCCGCCTCGTCGAAGGCGAGTACGTTGGCGCCGAGGCAGCGGCACTGCAGCTCGCCAGCGTGCACCGGCAAGAGCGGGCACGACCCGACGAACGCCGTGCACAGATCCGTGCCTCCGCTGACGGAGCCCAGCAACAGATCGGCCTTCACGGCGCGATAGACCCAATCGAAGCCCGGCGCGGGCAGCGGCGCTCCCGTCGAACCGACGGCGCGCAGCGCGGAGAGATCGAACCGCTCCCGCGGGACCAGGCCAGCGCCCTTGCAGGCCATCAGGAACGGCGCGCTGGCGCCGAAATACGTCACTCGCTCCTCTGCGGCGAGCTGCCAGAGGCGCGAAAGATCAGGGTAGCCCGGGTTGCCGTCGTACAGCACGACCGTCGCCCCGACCTGCAGACCGCTGATCAGGTAATTCCACATCATCCAACCGGTGGTGGAAAACCAGAAGAAGCGGTCGCCGTCTCCCAGGTCGGAGTGGAGCGCCAGCATCTTCAAGTGCTCGAGCAGCATACCTCCATGGCCGTGCACGATCGGCTTGGGCAGCCCCGTGGTGCCCGACGAGAACAAGATCCAGAGGGGGTGCTCGAAGGGCACCGGATCGATCTCGAGCGGGGCAACACCGGGTCCGATGTCGCCGAAGTGCAGCGAGCGCTGACCCGCGACCTGCGCCGGCGCTTCGCTGGGCTCACCGATCCATACGCACGCCTCGAGCGATCCGAGCGCCAGCCGCAGCCTTTCGACGTCTGCGTGGCGATCGAACCGCTTGCCTCCGTATTGATAGCCGAGGCACGCAAACAGCACCTTTGGCGCGATCTGGCGAAAGCGGTCGAGCACGCTCTCGACTCCAAACTCCGGGGGACACGAGGACCAGATCGCGCCGAGGCTCGCCGTCGCCAGGAAGGCGATCAATGCCTCGGGGGCGTTGGTGAGGTAGCCGACCACGCGATCGCCACGGCCGACGCCCAGCGAGCGCAGCGTCGCCCGACAGCCAGCCACTCGACGCAGCAGCTCCGCGTAGGTGAGCGACGCCCGCCGCCCTCGCTCATCATGGTGGATGACGGCGACTGCGTCGCGTCGCTGCGCGGCGACTCTGCTCACGTAGTTCAGCGACACACCGGTGAACCATTTCGCGCCCGGCATGTCCCGCCGATCGAGCACGGGAGCCGACGCTCGCGGACCGAGCTCGAAATAGTCCCAGAGGCCGCCCCAGAACTCTTCGAGCTCGTCGACGCTGTAGCGCCAGAGCGCTGCGTAGGACTCGAGCGGGAGCTGCCCGGCGCGCGCGCGACGCTCGTTCAGCCAGCTCGAGTAGTGCGCCATGCGGGACGCATTCGCTGCCGCTTCGCTCGGCGTCCACAGAAGGTCCCCTACGGCGCTGCTCTCGTCGTTCATGTATCCACGATTCTAGCTCCAAGAGACGCTCTCACCGCGCCGTGTGGCGCCACTGAAGGCCTCCTGGCCAGCGAGTTCTCCCCAGGCACGAAACCCTCGCTGCCTGTGGACAAGTGCGGCGCCGCGAGCTCCGGTCTCATCGGCCGATCTCGAATCGAGCCATCCCGGCGCGGATCGCTCATGTGGTGGAACATCCAATCAGGTGTTGGTGGGTTGTGGGTGAGCCGTGGAAGAGGCGTGGACGGTACTTCAGTTTAGTATTCGGAAACTGGAGGCGGTACGGGGACCTGAACAGTCATCCACCCACCTTTCCGTTCGAATCGGACCAGTTGGGGTACTGATTTTATTGCACCCCAATCCCTTGGGGGTGTACGACGTATCTTTCCGGGGCCGACCCCTGCTCGATTGGACACTGGACATGCGACGAACTGCCTCGGTCGGCATCATCCAAGCAGCATCATCCAAGCAGTGGTCTGCAGGTCGAGTCGTGCTTGAACAGATGTCGAGTGGCGTGATGGCGGCGCTGGCCACATATGTATCAGCCTCTCGTGAGGTGTGCGGGATGCCGCCTCGGCGCGCGACCAGTGCGGCAGGAACTCGAGTGGCGGTGACTCGAGCGGCAGTAACTCGAGCGGCAGTGACTCGAGTGGCAGTGCTTGGCCGTCATGCGTGGGCCAATCACACGCGTCGCGCGGGCGCATCGCTTCGTGGCGTGTTGCGGTATCGAGTGATGGCGTATTCACGGTGTGCAGTGAGCATCCGGCGCGTCGGCGCCGTTCGGAGCGCACCCGAGGCCATCGCAGGACGCGGGTCTCGCGTGATCGAGCGATGCATGACGAATCGCGTCGGAGTCGACGCGCGAACGAGCCGAGTGCTCCCGAGTGAGCGGCTCGTAAAAAAGGGCCGCTTGGACGCCTCGTGCATCGAGCGTCCCCACGGGCTCGAGTCGAGCCTGGTTGACTGCTGCACGCGCCAGAATGCACGGCGCGCAGTCAACGGCCATCGGCGCTCGCGACGAGCGCTTCGAGCGTAGTTTTTTGCGGCGAGGCGGATGCCCCCGCCTCCTTACGCGGTGCGTTCTGTAGTGATCTCATTTGGAGGATCCAGTGCCGCGTATCCGATCGGGCATGACGATTTCATCGATTCTCGCGTGGTGTTTTCTTCGGTTTTCGAAGGGTCAGTTTTCGAAGGGTCAATGACGGTGCGGACGGTTCGAGTGAACCGCTGGCTGCCCCCGGGCAGCAAGGCAGCCGGCAGCAAGGAAGGACGAGGCGGATGGCACAGCCGACAGTAGTGGGTCAGAATCAAGCAGCAGGCAGCGGAAGTGCAGGAAACGTGGGCAAACGACCGGCCGCAGAAGGCGCCTCGAAAGATGCCAGCCAATCCCGCGGCACCGAGACGCTCGGCGGCGAAGGCGAGCCGGCATCGCTGAGCGCTCCGGAGACCGTCGCCAGCGGCGCCGCCGTGAACGTGCCCGCGCCGGGGTCGAAGAGCTCGAAGGCCAAGGCCCGCAAGAGCGCTGGCGTATCGTTCGAGCGCCGCTTCACTACGGATCAGCAGAGGCCGTTCGACGCGCTCGTCTGGGAGCGCCGCAGCAGCGTGATCAGCAATCCCGACGGTTCACAGGTGTTCCGCATGGACGGGGCCGAGATCCCGGCGGGGTGGTCGCAGCTCGCGACCGACATCGTCGTCTCGAAGTATTTTCGCAAGGCTGGCATCGGTGGTGATCCGAAGTCGGGCGAGAGCAGCGTCCGCCAGGTGGTGGGGCGCATCGCGCGCACCATCCGCAAGGCGGGCGAATCGTTCGGGCGCTACTTCGCCACCGCGCGCGACGCCGAGGTGTTCGAGGACGAGTTGACGCACCTGATGGTCAACCAGTACGGGGCGTTCAACTCGCCCGTCTGGTTCAACTGCGGTCTCTATCACGAGTATGGAATAGAGGGTTCGGGGGGCAACTGGGCCTGGTCACCGAGCACGGAAGAGATCCGGGAGACCAGCAACGCTTACGAGCGGCCCCAGTGCTCCGCATGCTTCATCCAGGCCGTCGAAGACGATTTGATGAGCATCTATGAGCTCGCCAAGAGCGAGGCACGGCTCTTCAAGTACGGCTCCGGCACTGGCACCAACTTCAGCGTGATCCGCGGCCGGCAGGAGAAGCTGTCGGGCGGCGGCACGTCGAGCGGTTTGATGAGCTTCCTCGAGGTGCTCGATCGCGCCGCCGGAGCCACCAAGAGCGGCGGCACCACGCGGCGTGCCGCGAAGATGGTGTGCCTCGATCTCGATCACCCGGAGATCCAGGAGTTCATCCAGTGGAAGGTGGGCGAAGAGCGGAAGGCGCAGGCGCTGATCGAGGCCGGCTACGACTCTGACTTTAACGGTGAGGCGTATCACACCGTCAGCGGGCAGAACTCCAACAACTCGATCCGAGTCACCGACGAGTTCATGCGAGCCGCGCTCAGCGGCGGCACGTGGCAGACGCGCGCTCGGACCACCGGCGAGGTCGTCGATACGCTGCAGGCCACCGAGCTGTGGGAGCTGATCGGCAAGGCCGCGTGGAGCTGCGCTGACCCGGGCGTGCAGTACGACTCGACGATCAACCGCTGGCACACCTGCCCCAACACCGCGCGCATCAACGCCTCGAACCCGTGCTCCGAGTACATGTTCCTCGACAACTCGGCGTGCAACCTCGCGTCGCTGAACCTGACGAAGTTCCTGCGCGCTGACGGCAGCTTCGACGTCGACGGCTACCGTCACGCCGCCGAGATTTTCTTCCTGGCTCAGGAGATCCTGGTCGATCTGTCGAGCTACCCGACGCAGCAGATCGCGAAGAACTCGCACGACTACCGTCCGCTCGGGCTCGGCTACGCCAACCTCGGCACCCTCCTCATGTTGCTCGGCATTCCTTACGACTCCGAGCGCGGGCGAGCGATCTCGGCGGCGCTCACGGCGATCCTGTGCGGGCGCGCCTACCGCCAGAGCGCGCTGATCGCAAAGAGCAAGGGGCCGTTTGCTGGCTACGAGCCCAATCGTGAACCGATGCTGCGCGTGATGCGCATGCACCAGGAAGCGGCCTACGCGATCAATCGTGACCAGTGCCCCGAAGAGCTTTGGCGTGCGGCGGTCGAAGACTGGAACGACGTCGTGCACTACGGCGAGCTGCACGGATACCGCAACGCGCAAGCGACGGTGCTGGCGCCGACGGGGACGATCGGGCTGCTCATGGACTGCGACACCACCGGTGTCGAGCCCGACTTCTCGCTCGTGAAGTTCAAGAAGCTGGCTGGCGGCGGTTATTTCAAGATCGTCAATCAGTCGGTGCCGTACGCGCTGCGCCGCCTGGGCTACTCAGAGGCTCAGGCCGCCGAGATCGTCGCCTACGTCTCGGGCACGAACACGCTGCTCGGGGCGCCGCACGTCAACCGGCAGAGCCTGAAGGCCAAGGGGCTCAGCGACGAGGACGTCGCCAAGGTGGAGAAGGCGCTGCCCGGCGTGTTCGAGCTGAGCCTGGCCTTCGCGCCGTGGATTGTGGGCAAAGAGGTCTACGACCGGCTGGGCATCACGGCCGAAACGCTGGCCAAGCCGGGCTTCAGTCTGCTCTCGCACCTGGGCTTCAGCGCCGATCAGATCAGCGAAGCGAACGACGTGATCGTCGGTCGCATGACGATCGAGGGGGCACCGCACCTGAGGCTCGAGCACTATTCGGTGTTCGATTGCGCCAACCGCTGTGGCCGCGAAGGCAAGCGCTTCCTCGCACCGATGGCGCACATCAAGATGATGGCCGCTGTCCAGCCCTTCCTGTCTGGCGCCATCAGCAAGACGGTGAACCTGCCGAACGACGCCAGCGTGGACGAAGTACGGAAGATCTACGAGGAGGGCTGGAAACTCGGGCTGAAGGCCGTTGCTCTCTATCGCGATGGCTGCAAGGCCTCGCAGCCGCTGACGAGCAGCGCCAAGAAGGCGAAGAAGGACGTGGAGCCCGTCGCCGTGGGGTCGGCAGCCGCGGGGTCGGCCGAAGCGATCGCCCTCGCGCCAGCACCTGCCGCAGAGGTCAGCGTGCGTCCGAAGGGCTCGCGTGTGCGGATGCCGCAGAAGCGCCGCGGTTTCACGCAGGAGGCGCGCGTCGGCGGGCACAAGGTGTTCTTGCGCACGGGTGAATACGAAGACGGCACGCTCGGCGAGATCTTCATCGACATGCACAAGGAGGGCGCCGCCTTCCGCTCGCTGATGAACTGCTTCGCAATGGCGGTGTCGGTAGGCCTGCAATACGGCGTTCCGCTCGAGACCTACGTCGAGCAGTTCACATTCACGCGCTTCGAGCCGCATGGCGTCGTCGGCGGCCACCCGAACATCAAGTTCGCGACATCGATCGTCGACTACATCTTCCGCGTGCTCGGAGTCGAATACCTGAAGCGCTATGACTTCGCGCAGGTCAAGCCTGACGAGCAAGATCCGGTCATCGACGACCCGACGCAGACCAACCTGGCCGAAGCCGCGCGCGGCGCCGGCGACGCAACTCCGCCCTCGAGCAAGGCGCAGTCGGTCAAGGCGCTGCCGCCTGCCATCGCGGCAGCGAGCCCCGCCCCCGCCCGCGCGGGTGAGTCATCGGCGGCGGCAGCGGGCTTCGGCGCCGAGCACGATCCTCTCGCGCTCCAGCTCGAGGAAATGATGGGCGACGCACCCGTGTGCGATGGCTGCGGACACATCACGGTCAGGAATGGCGCTTGCTATAAGTGCTTGAACTGCGGCAACTCGATGGGTTGCAGTTAGCTCGGGAGCTCGCGGGCGCCCCAACCCGCTCTGTTGCCAGAGTCGCGGGCGCCCCAACCCGCTCTGTTGCCAGAGTCGCGGGCGCCCCAACCCGCTCTGTTGCCAGAGTCGCGGGCGCCCCAACCCGCTCTGGTTGCCAGAATCGCAGGCGCCCCCAACCCGCTCGATCCACCAGAGTGCGTGGGGCGCCCTGGCCCATACAGCTTGGGGCGCCCGGAACCCGTGAAGTGCCGCCGGGTTCGGGGCGCCCATTTTCCTGCGCGGGTCGGCGGTGAGCGGGCTCGCGGCGCGGTTGGAGAGGTCCGTTAAATACGGGCGGCGCGAGTTGGGTTGCCTAGGAACTGGCCAGGAGCACAGGCTGATGTTACGCGGAGCGGGTGCCCGAAGTTCGAGTGGGCGCGGTGATTAGGAGTACTTCATGAGCAAAGGTTCGATCGCTTCAGTCTGGCGCGGTGCCGCGCTCGCTCTCGTGTCGGGCGCTGTCGTGCTGACCACGGCCATCGGTTGCAAGAAAGACGAACCGCCGCCTCCGCTGCCCGAGCCCAAGCCGGTGGAGACGGCAGCCGAGGCGCCGCTCCAGCTCCAGCCGGAAGACGCTGGTCCCCCCGTGCAAGAGAAAGTCGTGCCCAAGACGGGTGGAACGGCCCGCAAGAGCGGGCTCGCGCAGTGCTGTGCGGCGCTGCGTCAGAACGCTAAGAGCGCGCCGCCGCCGACGAACCAGTACATGGAGTACGCGGCTGGCGCTTGCGACCTCGCGGCCGCGCAGGGCAAAGACAAGCAGAGCGCCGTGGGGATGATCCAGACCGCGCTCAAGGGCGCCGGGCTCCCCGCCGATTGCAAGTGAGGCGCCGACGAAGGAGCCGACGTCGCTCGTTCCCGTCGAGCGACGTCGCCCCGGGCGCTCACCTCTTCAGGTGATCGAATCCGCCCCGCAGCAAGGTGAGCCGATCGCCCTCATCGAGAAAAGCGCCGCGGCCCAGCTCGACGTGCCCGATCGGCACCGCGCCGTCGGGGCGCCGGGCGCTCGGCCCCGTCGCGAGCAGCGCGTAGTCCTCGCCGCCCGACAGCGCGAAGCGCAGCGCCGATCGCCGCAGCTGGGCCTGCGCGACCCAGAGCGCTGGAGATAGGGCCGCCCGCAGCCGCTCGCGTTCGATCACGAGCCGCACTCCACTCGCGTCAGCCAGTTGCCGGGCGTCTGCGGCGAGCCCGTCGGACAGGTCGATGGCGGCGCTGGCGCGTCCCACGAGCGCTAGCCCCTCGGCGAGGCGCGCGCGGGGGCGCCGCCAGGCGTCCACGCAGGGAGCGAGCGCCGCTTCGCTCGCGAGCAGGCGTGCGGACGCGCCGGACGACGAGCCCCAGCCCCGAGCCCGTCGGCTGTGTTGCAGCCTCAGAAATGACAGCCCCGCCGCGGCCAGGCCGACGTCGCCGACCAGCCAGATCTGTTCACCGGGTCGGGCTCCGCGGCGCTGGATGGGCTCCAGCGCACGCCCGATGACGGTCGTGGTGAGGCTCAGCTCGCCTCCGCGCGAGATGTTGCCGCCCACCACCGGGCACCCCGTCTCCCGACTTGCCAGCGCCTGGCCTGCCGTCAGCTGGTCGATCGCGTCGGATGACAGCTGGCGAGGGAGCACCAGCGCGGACAGCGCGGCCAACGGCTCTGCGCCCATGGCCGCGAGATCGCTCACCGCCGCCTGAAACGCACGATAGCCCACGTCTTGGTGGGTCAGGTACCCGAGATCGAAATGCACGCCGTCGACGCTGGCGTCCACGCTCACGACGATCGGCGCGCCCGGCGGAGCGAGCACCGCTGCATCATCACCGATACCCAGCCGCACCCCGGGGGCAGACCACGAGAAACGCTCGCCGAGAAACGAGACCAGCTGTCGCTCGCTCGATAGCATCGCCGCTGCTCATTCCCACGGCGCGATGCACCCGGCAAGCCGGCAAACGCCCCGGGCGCCCGTACCGAGCGGGCAGGCTCAAACCGAGGGTCCGGACACGGGCAGCACCAGCACCAGGCAGGCGCCATGCGGGGCGTTGTCTTCGACGCGCACGCTGCCTCCGTGAGCCAGGATCAGGCGCTTGACGATCGCCAACCCGAGGCCAGTGCCGGGAGGCCGCGGGCCCGCCGCTTCGGGAGGACGCGGGGCGTGGTAGAATGGCTCGAACACTTGCTCCTTGTCCGCGTCGGGTATGCCGGCGCCCGCGTCGCTGACGCGGATCTCGACCTGCTCGGGCGCGCCTCCGAGCAGCACCATCCCGTCGCAGTCGTTCCCCTCGATCCGCTGCGCGCGGATATGGACGTCGCCCTCGCCAGAGTAGCGCAGCGCGTTCTCGCCGATCAACATCAGCACTTGTTCGAGGCATGCTGCGTCGCCCCACAGCCGCGGCAGATCTGGAGAGCATGTGACGCGCAGGTTACGCGCCCGCTCGGGCGCCATCGCGGCGAGCCGGTTGACGACGAGCTCGATCAGCTCCGGCAACTCGATCGCCTCGCGCTTCAACGCCAGGGCGCCGCCGTCGGCCCGCGAAAAATCCAGGAGGCGCGTCGACAGCGCGAGCAGATCCGAGGCGCGCTTTCGGATCGCGAGCACCAGCTCGCGCTGCCCCGGCAGCTGCGAATCCTCTGACGTCAACTCGTCGCTCTGACCCATGATGCTCTCGAGCGGCGTACGCAGCTGGCCCAGCGCGGTGACCAGAAAGTCCGCCTGCAGGCGCCCTGTCTGCGCCAAGCGCTGCTGGGCGGCGAGCAACCCCTCGTCGCGCGCCGAGAGCTGGCGCTGGTTCTCCTGCACCGTCGAGAGGTGCATGTACTCGCTGAGCAACGCGCGATGCCCGGCGAAGATCAGCACATCGATCGTCACTGCCAGATGGCGCGCGATCGCCTTGACGGTATCTTCGCGCACCCGCGGCAAGCCGAGCAACAGCTCGCGCGCGCGGGCCGCGTCTAGCCGCGCGTCGGCCTCGACGAGCGAGCTCGGAAGGTCACGCACGGCCGGCGTGATGAACGGACCCAGGATGAAGCGCCCCACGCGACGGCCTTCGTGACCGATCATCGCCACGTGATAGCTGGCGCCCGAGAAGGCGGTGCTCGCAAACTCGCCGACGTCGCCTGGGTCGTGCGTGCGCAGGTGCTGGTGCACCTCCGCGAGCCGTTGCCGCGCCTTGGGCAGCTGTCCCAGGTATTCGTTGAAGGGCGTGGGCTTGCGGCTGCGGCCGACGGTCGCCCCGTCCTCGTCGATGATGCGGACGGGAATGCGGAACAGCGTGTAGAAGCTGCTCAGGATATCCTCCAGCCCCTGCGCATCCAGGAGCTGGGAGAGGCTCACCGGCGAGCCCAGGGGATCGATCAAATCGTGCACGGCTCTCGACACCATCGCCGTCTCGGTTAGCCCCTTGCTCCGGCGGGCGCCCCGCCGAGCCGGGTGTTGATCAAGCGAGCGGCAGGGCCCGTTACCCCGAGCTTGGTCGCTACCATCTGCACGAAGGCGTCCGACTCGAAGCCAAACTTCTTGTCGAACTGGTGCTGTTCGTTCAATGCCTTCCAGGTCATCTGCAAGAGGCCGAGAAAGCTCTCGACCACGCCGGTGCCCTTCATCGCCACTGCCAGATACACGGGCTCACGCCCGCGCTTCGCGAGATCTTGTAGCTCCTCGGGGGTGCGAATGAGCTCGGGGGGCAGGTCGCGCTTGTTGAACTGAATCACCACCGGCATGCTCTTGAGCGACAGGCCGTTAGCCTCCAGGTTCGATTTCAGGTCGAGGAATGCGGCGCCATTGTTCTGGGTCTCGGCCTTCTGCGAGTCGGCGACGAACACCACGCCGTCGGCCCCCTGAACCACCAGACGACGGGTGGAGGCGTGGATCGCCTGCCCCGGTACGGTGAACACCTTGATGCGCACC
>Ga0247763_1001122_pt1 | contig 15741 bp, 12 predicted proteins | sample UWRJL141409B4_FD_179926 | JGI IMG/M metagenome (GOLD analysis project Ga0247763, IMG submission 179926) | Plant litter microbial communities from Arlington Agricultural Research Station in Wisconsin, United States - UWRJ-L141-409B-4 | ecosystem: Environmental > Terrestrial > Plant litter >...
CAACTCCAGCGCGTAGCGACAGGCGAGCCTCGGAGCGAGCGCGCCGTCGCGCAACGCCGACGCCAGATCTTGCCCCTCGAGCAGCTCCATCACGAGGAAGGGCACGTCCACGTCGATGCCCGAGTCGGTGACGGCCACGATGTTTGGATGCGACAGCTGCCCGAGCGCGCGCGCCTCGCGCTCGAAGCGCCGGCGCGAGACCCAGCGCTCGTTGTGCTGCTTGCGCAGCACCTTGAGCGCGACGGGACGATCCAGGGCGAGATGTCGGGCGCGGTAGACGAAGCCCACGCCCCCGTCACCGAGCTGCGCCTCTATCCGATAACGCCCCCCGAACGAGCGCCCGATCCAGGAGGAATCTTTCGTTCGCCCGGGGGCCGCAGGCGGCTCCGGTGAACCGCTTCGAGACGGGGGCATGGACGAGATTAGCATGCAGCCGTCACGCGCACACGCGGTGCACCGGAGCGCTACGGCCGCCCCGACATTCGCGCGAGGCGGCCCGCGCGGGGCGCGTCAAGCGGAGCGGCGTCGCTTCGGGCGGCGCACGGCGTTGATCTTGCCGCTCGGGCCTCCACCACAAAAGAACAGATCGTCCCCGTTCGACTCGAGGCCGCTCACTACGACGCCAGCCGGCATCGCGAGCGCCTCGTGCACCTCGCCCGTCTGTGGATCGATGCGGCGCAGCGTGCTCTCTTCACCCTCCCACGTGGCGTGCCAGAGGTCGCCCTCCACCCACGCGACGCCTGTGACGAAGCGATCAGACTCGATGCTGCGCAGCACTCGGCCGGTGTCGGGGTCGACCTGGTGAATCTTGCGGTTTCGATACTCGCCGACCCAGAGCGAGCCTTCGGCCCACGCCATGCCGGAGTCGCGCCCCTGACCGGGAGCGGGGATGGTGGAGACGACGCGACCGGTGTCCGGCTCGATCTTCTGGATTTGATCGCCCGCCAGCTGAAACAGGTGGCGCCCGTCGAAGGCGGTGCCCGCGTGGGCGGCGACGTCGAGCTGTCGCACCGGCTTGCCGCTCTCGGCGTCGATGGCGCGCAGCGCCTCGCCGCTCGCGAACCAGACATTCTGGCCGTCGAAAGTGACGCCGTGCACCTTCTCTGCCCCCTCGAAGGGCCCGTATTCACGCACGATCTTCGCTGTAGATTGAATCGTCATGCTTCAAACCTAGTCCAGCGGCAGCGACGCCGGGAGTAACAAGACGGTCGCGAATCCGCCGATCGGCGAGGCGAGCCAGCGGCGCGAGCGACCGTCGCCCAGGCAGCGGATCTGTGCCTCGTCTTGCAAGGTCTGGAGCGCGCGCTGGATGCTGCGCTGGCCCTTGCCGAGCGCGAGCGAGAGGGCCGAGCTCGACCAGCGCTCGCCGTCGGCGAGCAACGCCAGCACGTCGGCGTGCTCGTGATCGAGCGGCGGCGCGAGCACGCACACCTCCCTCGCTCCGAGCGGCTCGAGCCCGAAACCCTCGGGCGTCGCCTCGACGCGCGCGAGCGCCGCGATCGCCCGCCGGAGCCGACCCATCTCCACACGCAGCCGCGCGCGGTGCGAGTCGTTCGCGCGGCGGGCGCCGAAGGCTCGCTCGATCAAGAGCTCGCGCGAGGCCCCGCTCGGCCACGCCTCGGCGAGCGCTCGCGCCAGGCTGAACAGCACCGGGCGGCGCGCGAGCGAGACGTTCACCTTTGCGCGCACGCCGCGGCGGCAGGCGTCGACGATGAACGCCGGAGAGGCGAGCAGCGCCTCGACCTCCGCGAGCCTGAGCGAGCGCTCGCCCGCCGCCGAGACGAGCCGCGCCGCCGGCATCGCGAGCGCGCGGCGCAGGGCATCGACCTCGGCGAGCAGCGCCGGAATCTGCGCCCGGCGCGCCGCCGCGTCGGCGCGCTCGATCGCTGCGCGCGCGGTCTCCGAGCGCAGCGCACGCAGCGCGACGGCAGCCCGCAGCAGCTCGCCAACGGCCACCAGCATGGCCGGCGCGCCGTCGAGATCGAGCGCATCGAGCTCCGCGCGAGCGCGCGCGACGTGTCCGAGCAAGAGGCAACGCCGTACCTCGAGGCAGCGCGCGTGCGCGGCGTTCACGCGATCGCCGAGCGCCTCGAGCGCTCGTCGCGGGCGATCGAGCGAAGTGCCGAGGCCGCTCGCATCTCGGGCGGCCAGGGCGATCTCGGCCTGCGCCAACCGGCACCGCGCGCGCGCCCGTGGCTCTCGCGCGCCGAACGAGCGAGCCGCCCGCTCGAGCAGCTGCTTGGCGCGCTCGAGCTCGCCCAGTTGACCCATCGCGATGCCCCGCAGCGCGAGGGCGGGCGGATCATCGCGCAGCGCCACCCGCTGCAGCGCCGACAGCGGATCGCCCGCACAGAGCGCGAGCGCGGCGGCGTTGATCTGCGAATCCATGCGGGAGGAGCGGCCTGGCTCGAGCCGGGCGCGACAGCGACCGTAGGGTCACGCCCTCACGGCGGCAAGGCTCGCGGCCGCGACGCGGGGCGCGCGCGTCGTGCCGGCACGACGCATGCCAAACGTGGCCCATCCGTTGCATGCCGCGTTGGGTGACTGCGTTGGGTGACTGCGTTGGGTGACTGCGCGCTGGGTTAACGCGGCCATGGCGTGGACCGCGCGGGGGCTGGACACGCCAAGTGCCGGGTCAACCCGCCACGCTCGGGTCGAGCCCCCAGCGCCGGACAGTATCCCCACGTCGCCGCGCGGCCCCTTGTGCGCCGGGGGCGGGTCGCCGTCCATGCTGCGACCTGGGCCCCCCGCGACTTCCCATGCAGGCACGAGTCTTCCCTTCCGCCGACGCGGCTTCCACCCTCGAACTCGACTCGTCTACCGACCCGGCGCGCTGGGGTCTGCTGTATGCCGTGGAAGACTTCAAGACGGAGCGGTTGCGGGCCGAGCTCGCGAAGCGCTACCCCGGCATCGTGCTGGTCGGGGCGACGTCGTTCCGCGGTGTGTTCTCCGGGCGAAAGCTGGTGCGCGGCGCCGCGCTCCTGCTCGGTGGCGACGCCGACGGAATGACGGCAGCGTCGGCGCTGCGCTCGGTGGGGCCCGAGCGCGCCCGCGCGGAGGCGGTGACGGCGGCGCGGGAGGTATCGGCGGCGCTTGGAAAGAACCCGGAGCTCGTGATTCTGCACGCGACACCGGGCTTCGAGGAGGCGGTGCTCTCGGGCATCGTCGAGGCGCTCGGGCCCAACGTCGAGATCTACGGGGGCAGCGCGGCCGACGACAACGTGGCGGGGCGCTGGAACGTGTTCACCGAGAAGGGATCCACCGGGCGCGGCTTCTCGCTCGCCGGCCTGTGCACCACCACGCCGGACGTGTCGTTTCACGGTGGATTCATCGGCGGCTACCTGCCGACCGCCAAGCGCGGCGTGGTGACGCGCGCGAAAGGGCGCATCATCGCGCAGATCGACAACGAGCCGGCCGCCGCCGTCTATGATCGCTGGACGGGAGGCATCATCGCCGGTGCGATGAAGCGCGGCGGCAGCGTGCTGCTCTCGACGAACCTGCACCCCCTCGCCCGCGAAATCCAGAGCCGCTCCGCTGTGCCCCACCGGCTGCTGTCGCACCCCCACGAGGTCTACGCCGACGGTGGGCTCGGGCTCTTCACCGACGTCGAGACGGGAGACGTCGTCGAGCTCATGATCGGGACGCCCGAGCCGCTGGTGACCCGCGCGGCCAAGGTGGTGCCGCGCGCTCTCGGGCGCGCCAGCGGACGCGTCACGGGCGGGCTCCTCGTCTACTGCGGCGGCTGCCTCGCCGCGGTGATGGACCGCGCCGACGACATCGCCAGCACCTTCGAGGGGGCGATCGAGCAAGCGCCGTTCGTGGGCGTCGCCACGTTCGGCGAGCAGGGCTGCTTCGTCGGCGGACGCGACAAGATCAACCGGCACGGAAACTTGATGTGCAGCTCGGTGCTGTTCGTGCGCCGCTGAGGGCCTGGTCGCCTCGGATGTTCGGTTGGTGAAGACCGTGCTCCGCGCCAGCACCCTCGGCTTGTGTCTCTTGTCGTTCGGCTGCCCCCAACTGCTCGATGACGGCTTCAGCTCCTTCGGCACCGACGGGGGCGCGCCGTCAAACGGGGGCGGCGGCGGGGCGCCGGCGAGCGCGGGCTCGGCGGGTGCGGGCGGTGCATCCGGCAGCCACGCGGCCGCCGCTGGAGCCGGGCCATCGGGGGGCGCGGGCCAAGCGAACGGCGCCAGCGGCGGCGGCTCGGGATCGGCGGGCAGCGCGGGATCCTCCGGATCGGCGGGCGGCTCGGGCGCGGGTGGAGCGGCGGGCGCGGCGGCCTGCAACTTCGGTGACTTCTCGGCGCCGGAGCTGCTCAGCACCCTCGGACGGGCGGACGCGCTGTACGGCCCAGCCCTGTCCGGCAACGGGCTCGTGCTCGCGTTCAGCGAGAGCCTCGAGAGCGCGCCCGAGGACATCTTCCTGAGCCAGCGCGCCGCGCGCGACAGCGCGTTCGGTGCCGCGTTGCCGGCGCTCGGCGTCAACACCGTCGACGCGGAAGGCACCGCGTTCCTCACCGGTGACGCGCGCGTCCTCTACTTCTTCTCCGATCGCAGCGGCGGGCCCGGCGACAGGGACATCTACCGGGCGACGCGCGGCGATGGCAGCGCCGAGTTCACCGACGTCCGCCTGGTCGAGGGCATCAACGGCAACACCGACGACCACACGCCGTGGCTTTCGCCCGACGAGCGCACCCTCTACTTCGCGTCGAACCGCGCCGCCGATTCCGACGGCAACAACCTCTGGTTCGCGCAGCGCAGCAGCCCACTCGATGGCTTCGAGCCGCCGCGCGAGGTGCCCGGCATGAACAGCGACGAGCGCGACATCAGCCCCTCACTCTCGGCCGATCAACGCACCCTGGTGTTCTGCTCCGATCGCGACGGCGGCGCGGGCAGCGACGACATCTGGATGGCGACACGCGACGACGCAGCGAGCGACTTCGGCACGCCCGCGCCCGTGCCGGTGGTCAATGGCACGGCGAGCGAGCTGAACGTCGCCTTATCCGACGACGGACGGGAGCTCATCTTCTCGTCCAGCCGCAGCGGCGATCGCCGTCTCTACCGCAGCGTGCGCGCCTGCCTCTGACGCGAGCGGTCACCACCAGGGACTCCGATCAACGCGGCACGCCCTGGCGCTCGCAGCCAAACTCGACCTTCAGGCTCGCCGTCACCTCGCGCTGTGCGCGCTCGCACGAGTCGCGGCAGAGCACGATCGTCGCGGGCTTCGCGGGGTCGTCGTAGCGCCAGGCGTCGGGCACCGCGCAGCCGGGGTCGTAGCTGAGCCGCGTCTCTCCCTGCTGGCCGCTGCCGTAGATGACGTTGACCTGCTCCGGAACGAACGCGGTGCCCGCGGGCGGCAGCGGGATCTCCATGTTGCACGCGAGCGAGGTGCCGCGGATGTCGTCTATCACCGCCTTGAAGTCGGCCTGCGTCTGCGCGGGGTTGCCCGTGGCGATGATGAACGCGCGCTCGGTGCTGCCCGCCTCGGCCACGACGTCGAGGTTCTGCAGGTTGTCGCCCGCGTTGTCACCCGGCGGATTGGCCACGCCGATGACGAAGGTCTGAATCCCGGAGCTGCGCACGGCGTCGGCCACGAGCTGGATGTCATTGGAGCCTGGGCACTGCTCGGGCACGCCGTCGGTGACCATCACGATCGCGCGCAGCGTGTCGGCCTGTGCGCTCTGGAGCGAAGCCACCAGACCCGAGTACGCGGCCAGCGTGGGGGTCGACGTGCGCCAGTTGTTACTGCCGAGCGCGTAACCGAGGCCCTGGATGGCGCTCGAGAACAGCGGCGACGGCAGCTCGGTATCGGGCACGTCGGGCTGCAGGTAAGCGTCTGAAGTGCAGCGCGTGACGGCGCTCGCGCTCGGGAAGAAGGTGAGCGACGCGGAGATGGCCGCCGCGTCTTCCTCGGCGAAGAAGGCCTCCGTCGCCGCGACCACCGGCACCCACTTCGTGTCGAAGCGCTGGCGGTTGTTACCGCCCATGCTGCCCGACACGTCATACAGGAAGGCCAGCGACACCCGCCGCAGCTCGCTCGCGGCAGACTGGGCCGCGCAAACGACCTCAACGTCCGTCGTCGGCTCGTCGGAGACGCCGAAATTCACGCCGGCGCCGTCGGCCGCGGCTGGAGCCGCGCCGCGCTGCACCTCGCTCGGCACACCCGCCATCTCGTCGCCATTGCCGTCGACTTCGCCGATGACGGGAGGCTCGCCCACGCTCGTGTCGGTGGGCGGCTCGGCATCGGAAGAGCCGCATGCCCAGGCGCACGCGGCGACGGCGATAGCCCTTCCCCATACGCATTGCCTTCGCAGCATCGTCCCGACAGCGATCGGGGAACTCGCACGCGATGTAAATAGCTGTCGTGGCCTTCGGCATTGCACGACTAGGTACGAGGAAAGTTTATCGGCGCCGCTCACTCCGGTTGCGCGATGCACGCACATACCATCACCGAGCCGTGACATTCCCGCATGATCGCTGCGCGTTGCTGATCGATGTCATGCGCTTGCACGACGCGCCGCGCGAGCCGCTGCTGCAGTCGACGTGAATGCCGTCGAGATGCTCTCGCTGGTTGTCTGTGCTCGTACAGCGCGCACTGACGCACGACGCGCCGACGCGCTGACGCGCGCATGTCGACGCGGGCCCTCGTGCGCAGGTCGGCGCCGACCTCGCGTGCGCGTCGGCGCCGGAGTCGCGGTGCGTCAGCGACAGGCTCACCGGCGGGGCCGAGCGTTTCACTCCGGATGCGAATCGACGTTTATGCGTGCCTGGCCGAGGGGGGGTCGGTGACTGACGGGGGGAATCTCGGGTCGTGCGATGTCTGTCGCGCGGGCGAGTGAAGATTTCTCTTCTGAAGATGGAAACCTAGACATGCAAAGATTGACTCACCGCCGCATTTTGTCGCTCCTTTTGGGCTTTCCGCTCGCCTGCGGCTCCAGCGCCGACGAGGGCTCCGACGGCCCGTCGGGGCGTGGCAACGCCAACGACAACGGCTTCATCTCCAACGACGACGCTCTCGAGCCGACGCCGGGTATCGGCGGCTCCAACACGACACTGAAGGCCGCGCCGTTCACCTTCCCGGGCTCGGGCAGCAGCCAGGCAGCGCTGCCGCTCGTGGCGGGCCTCGGCCCGGAGACGGCGGGTGAATGCAACCCGGAGCCCGTCGCCGGCTCGTCGGCGACGATCGACGACGTGCAGACCGTCTGCTTCTTCGCCGAAGGCGAGGAGGCGACGCCGTCTGCCGCGATCGAGCAGGTGGTCGAGGTGATCGGCACCGAGGAGTGGGTGCACATCCGGCTCACGCTGAACCCCGACTTCGTCGACAACACATATGGTGCCAATGCCATCGGCTGGGGCGAGGTCGGCGACGACGCCGCTCCGGTAGATCCCGGTGCTCCGGATGGTGCCGAGCCGCCCGCGCCGCCCGATGGCGCCGAGCCGCCCCCGCCGCCCCCGCCGCCCGAGGGAGCCGACGCCGGTGCACCTCCGCCGCCGGATGCGCCTCCGCCCGTCGATCCGGGTGAGCCGCCGCCGGTCGCAGCGGACGCCGGTGCACCGCCAGCGCCTCCCGGACGTGGTCCCGGCGCGGGCCCCGGTGGAGAAGGTGGCCCCGGGCGTGGACCTGGCGGCCGCGGTCGCAACGGCCACACCTTCCGCGACCTGCTGGGCAGCGATCACGCGGAAATGCAGCTGCTCGATGCGACGGGCGAGGTCGCCGTGCAGTTCAAGCTCGACTACATCACCGCCTCGGATGCGGCGACGAGCGGCTTCGGCACGCTGGGGGTCAGCGGCGGTGAAGGCAAGCTCATCGCCGGCGACGAGGCCTCCATCCTCGCCTTCGCCACCTCGATCGATCGCAACCTCAACGGTTGCGGCCTGTCGAGCTTCACGGAAGACTCGCCCGCCACGGACGAGCTCTACACGCCGAACCCCGACGCCCTCGAGTGGGACTACCGCGTCACGTACGAGGTGTGGGTGGCGGCCGATGCCTTCGGCGAAGCCGGCTTCGGCAGCGCGCTGATCGAGCTGGTGCATGCGTCGCCGAGCAAGCTCGATGGTGACAGCGTCGACGTGCGACCGGCGCCGTGCCCGATCGATCCGTCGACCCCCGAGCTCGAGCCCGAGCCGCTCCCGTCGGTACTGTCGAATCTGCGCTGAGTAAACAGAACCGAGCGAAGCGGCGTCGTCCGACGCCGCTTCGACTCCACGTATCGCGCCGGGCCCCTCGACATGACACCGTGTAGGGCCCGGCGCGAACGCCTTTTGTGCGTGCCGTTTCGCGCCTCGTCTGCGACCTCTCCTGCACCTCGGTCGCCGCGGCGACGATGATGGGGTCGGGCCAGGGTCGGGGCCCCTCCCGGGGCGGGCGCAGGCGCGCCTTGGCCTCGCGCCGCGGGGGCGCGTGTTTCATGCTGACGGGCGCCGGGGGAGCGCGCCGAGCACGACGCCTGGGAGGGGCAAGCGCCCCGCTCGCTGCGAGCGGGGCGCGGGGGTGGGCATCTCGCTGCGCACCCCTGCCCGACGCGCCCCCTTCGGTCGAGCTCAGCGGATGCGCGTCACGCAACCGATCTGCAGATCGGCGCGTGCGCGCCGCGTCTCGAGGCGCTCGCACGTCGCCGGGCACACGCTGAGCGAGAGCGGTGCCCCCGCGCCGTCTCGCACGTAGTACCAGCCGTCGGCGTCACCGCACGCCCCACGATCGCTCACGCTGGAGAGCGGCGCCGTCGAGCCGCCGTCGTCCGTCACCTGCAGGTTCACCTGGTCGAAGTCGAGCCCCACGGCCGCGTCGAGCTGGAAGTCGCAGCTCACGGCGGTGCTGCGGATGCCGTTGAGCGCGTCGAGGAAATCGCGCGCCACGTCGCCCGCCGTGTTCACCACGAGCGCGCGCTCGGAGCCGCCCGCGCGGGCCAGCGCGTCGAGCCGCGCTTGCCCATCCGCGCCGAGATCCGCGTCGCCAAACACGCCGATCACGAACGTGCGCACCGGGCTCTGGGCGTCGGCCGCCGCGCTCGCCAGCGCGGCGAGCTCGGGGATCTCGAGCGGCTCGCACACGGTCGGAAAACCGTCGGTCGCGAGCACCGTCACCACCTGCCGCCCCGGATGCTCCTCCGACCACACCCGGGCGTGCTCGAGCGCACCGGTCAGGGCCGGGCCCGTCGGGGTCGCTCCCACGGGCTGCTGCGCGCGCAGCGACGCGATCAGCGCGTCGGACTGGCTCGCTGCGTCGCTGATCGCGATCGCGGGCGCGCTGTAGCGAGAAATGTCGCAGCTCGTGTAATCCGCGCACGTGTACGGGAAGGGCAAGCACTCCCCCGCGCCTTGCCGGCAGCCGACAGACGGCGTGCACTGCACCGGCGCGAGCGAGCACAGCCCCACCGTCTCGCAGCGCGAGCCCGGCACCCCCGCGCAGTCGCCCTGCTCTTCGCACAGCGCGGGGATGATCGACGTCGCCGGCGTGGCGCTCACGTTCGCGAAGTGGGCAGCGGGGTTCGCGCTCGACGCCCCGGCGGGAAACACGCAGGCGCCGAGCAGCGTGCGACAGCTGCCGCCCGAGAGGTCGCAGTCGGCGTCCGACGAGCACAGCGTGCCCGAGGCGTCGGACGGGCGCAGGAAGTCGAGCGTTCCGCCCCCGTCGGGGTCGGGCAGCTGCCCTCGCGATACACACAGGCTGCTCGTGCACGGCCCGCCCGAGCCGCAGTCGGCGTTTGACGTGCACGCGAAGGGCACGCCCGAGTTGGCCTGAGGAAAGTACTGCAGCCCGACGCCGATGCCCGACGTCTCGGGCGCGCGCACGAACGCCTCGAGCGAGCCGCGCACCGCGTCCCACTTCGTGGTGTTCAGCGCCGCGGGGAGCGGGTCGAGCATCGAGCCCGACAGATCGAGCATCACGAACATGTCGAGCCCGATCGCCTCGGCCTGCCGCGTCTCTCCCAGGCAGCCTCCGTTGTCCGCGCTGCCCATCGGCACGCCCGGCTCGCTCGGCAGGTCGTTCGCGCCGACCACGAAGCCCTGGCCCGACTCGGGCGACACGGTCGGTGTTCCCTCCGTATCGGAAGGGGACGACTCGGATGACGAGCAACTCAGCGCCGCGAGCAAGCTCGCGAGCCCCCCCGCGCCGAGCGAGGTGACGAGTGTACGATGACGGCGTCGTTTTGTAGGGGGCGTGCAGCGCAAGGTGACTTCTCCTGGCCGGCGCCCGACGCGCCGGGACCCCAGTAAGTCACCGCGGCGCGAGAGACCAGGCAGGCAAAACGGCCGGCACGTGCGACCTCATCGACGCGGCCACGGTCGGGATCGATCGCCACGCCGCGGACGAGCCAGCCCCCGCGCCGTCAGGGGCGCATACACGTCCCATCCACGCACATTCCCATCGGGCCGCAGTCGTTGCGGCAGCGCCCGCAGTGCATCGCATCCGACTGCACATCGACGCAGCGGTCCATGCACGCGACGCTCGGAAGAGTACAGCTCAGCGCGCACGCCCCTTCGGAGCAGCGCTCGTCACCCGCACAGTCATTACTCGAGCAGCACTCGCTGCACACGGATCCGCAATCGCGCGTGCCGGGCGGGCACTCGCAGCGCCCCATCATGCAGCGCTCGCCGCGCTCGCAGCGCACTCCGCAGGCCCCGCAGTGCAGCGTGTGCGTCTGCACGTCGACGCAACCCCGGTCGCACAGGCGACGAGCGCCGCAGCCGCTCTCGGCGTCGATGGGCGTTCCCCGCGAACAGATTTCGTCCGCATCGACGGCGGCATCGCATTCGCCGCAATGCGAAGCGTCGCTGGCGAGATCCACGCACGCACCGCTGCAGGCGTCGAACGGCGCGCAGTCCAGGGCGACCGGCGCCGCATCGGGGCGCTCGATCGAGAAGTCATCCGTCAACTGCTGGGGGCAGCCCTGCAAGCCGATCGCAAAAAGCCAGAGCGCACCGACCACGAGCGTTTGTGCCGGCCGCGGCAGCCGCCGAACCACCTGGAGTGACGAGAGACGCAATTTCCCTACTCCGCGTCCAAAACGGCGCGTTTGCCGGGATGCGTAATCGCCGGTCGGTGACCCGTCGGGCGTTTCGCTGCCTGGTCTGTCGCGCGGGCGTTACTGACGCCCCATTCCCCATGGTCCTCCGCCGTCTCGCCCGCGTACCCCCGCCGTCGCCTCGGCTGGGACAGAACGGCATGCCGGCGTGGAGCGACCGAGAACTATTGACAGCCCTCGAGGCAGGCGACCCCCGCGCCGGACTCCTGCTCTACGACCGGCTGATTCGCATCGTCGAATGGACTGTCCTGCGCATCATGGGCCAGCGCACCAGCGAGCATGAAGACCTGGTGCAGATGGCGTTCGAGCAGATCGTCATGACCTTACACCGACAGCGTTACGCCTATCGCTGCAGCCTCACCTCCTGGGCCTCGGCTGTCAGCACCCACGTCGCCCTCAACGCGCTGCGCTCGCAGCGGCGGCGGCGCGCATCCATCGCCGAGCGCGACGACGCGCCGGCCGAGCCGCGCGACGCGAGCGATCTCGAGAGCCAGCTCGCCGCTCGCCAGGAGCTCGAGCGCGTGCGGCGCGAGCTCGCCCGCATGAACCCGGACCGCGCCCGCGCGCTCGTGCTGCACGAAGTCAATGGCCTGGAGCTGGCGGAGATCGCCTGCGTCCTCGGCATCAGTGTGGTGGCAGCGCAGTCGCGCCTGTCGCGCGGCCGACGCGAGCTGATGGCGCGCCTCACGTTCGAAAGCGGAGCAAGAGCCGATGACTGACCGATGCGGTAGCGCCCTCCGCCAGCTGCGCGGCGGAGTCTGGCCCGTGCTCGACGAGCGCAGCGAGCAACGACGCCGCGAGCACATCGCGGCGCGCGTGATCGAAGTCCAACGCCGGCTCGACCGGCGCCGAGAGCGCGGCCGATTCGCGCTGGTGCTGTCGCTCGCGGCCCTGGTCGCGGGCCTCGGGGCAGCCGTTCCCCTGCTGCAGATCTTTGCGGGCGAGGCGGAGTTCGGCGAAACGCAGCGAGCCGACCTGCCCGCGGGCGACAGCGTGCAACTCCTCGCCGGGCACGCCAGCGTGCGCGACGCGATCGGCACGCCCCTCGACCCGCTCGATCCGGGACAGTTCCAGCTCGCCTCCGACGCCGTGCTCGTCACGCCCAGCGATGATGGTGCCGAGCTGCGTCTGTGGAGCCAGGCCGCGCTCAGCGTCGCTCCCTCCACGGAGGTCGGCATCGTGCGCCGCCGCCCCAGCCTCGACGCCTTCGAAGAGCGCGTGCGCTTGAGGACGGGCAGCGTCGCCCTGCGCGTGCCCAAGCTCGGCACCCGCGGCAAGGTCTCCGTTCAGACCAGCGACGCTCTCGTCGAGGTCCACGGCACCCAGTTCTCGGTCCACGTCGTCGAGCGGCCCCCTCTCGAGCCCTTCACCGAGGTCGACGTGCGCGAAGGGCGCGTGCTCGTGCGTTCCGGCGCCGAGAGCCGGTTCCTCGGCGCGGGCGATCACTGGAGCTCTGCACGGCCGAGCGCGGCTACGCCGGCCCCGTCGAGCAGCGATACTCCCAAGGCACGCCGCCGGCGTCACCGCCCTGCCCCGCTCGCGACCAGCACCCCCAGCGAGCTCGCGGCTCAGAACCAGCTCCTCGAAGACGCCGAGCACGCGCGCTCGAACGGCCTGCCGCTGCTCGCCGCGCGACACCTCGACACCCTCATCGCGCGCTACCCAGAAGCCGAGCTCGCCCACAACGCGCGCGTTCAGCGCTTCCGCCTCCTGCGCCACACGGGCCGCGACGCGGAGGCCGTCGCAGCCGCCGAAGACTACCTCCGGCGCTATCCGCAGGGCTTCGCCCGCGACGAGGCACGCCAGCTCATCTCCACCCTCTCGGCAGTGACACCATGAAGCCATCCTTTCGTCCCCTCGCAGCGCGCTCGGTTTCCCTGCGGCTCGCTCCCCTGCGCCTCTTCTCGCTCCGCGCGCTCGCCCTCGTCGTCGCTGGCACCGCGAGCTGTGGCCTGTTCGACGGCCAGAGCCCCGACCTCTTTCCCGACAACGCAACGGCGAACGACCCCTGCCCGGGCAGCGCGGCCTGTGCCGCAGAGCCAGATCCCTGCGCCGATGGCGCGTGTGAGCCTTGCTCCAGTGACACCGGGTGCAACACCGCGCCGGAGCTGCCCGTGAGCGAGCCAGAGCCGAGCGTGTCCCAACCCGAGGCGCCGAGTGAACCACAGCCGAGCGACGACGCTCCCAGCGACGACAATCCGAACGACACTGCGCCCGACGAGCCCGGCGGCTCCACCGCGCCCGACAGCGAAGATCCAGCGGATGACGGTGTGCCCGATGAGGGCGTCCCCGATGACGGTGTGCCCGATGACGACACGCCGCCCGACGAACCCACCTCTCCCGAGGAGCCAGCGCCGCCCGAGCCCCCAGCGCCGCCCGGGCCCGATGCCGGCGTCGATGACGGTGGAGGCAGACCCAGGCCACCGCGCCCGCCCCGGCGTTGAAACGACCACTGCCCTGCCTGCTCGATCGAGGGCTGGTTACTCATCAGGCAGTTCGGACGGCGTCAGCGCCTGGGCGTGACTCCGAGTGAAACACCATAGGAGCGATTCTCGATGAAATCCTTTATCCCTAGTGCACTCTGGACCCTCGTCCTGGGCCTGCCCCTCGCGTGCGGCAGCGCAGAAGGCGGCGGCGACGCCAGCAGCTCGCCCGACTTCGGCGACGACCTCGGCAACCCTAGCCCGACCGGCTCGCTCTCGTCTGCTGTCACCACCTTCCCCGGCGGTGGCACCAGCGGCGCAGCACAGCCCCTCAGCGCAGCGCTCGCCCCCGAGTCGAGCGTCGAGTGCAATCCCGAGCCCTCACCCACCGCGCCGGCGTCCCAGGCCGACGTCCAGACCGTGTGCTTCTTCGACCCCGGCACACCCGACGTCCCCGCCGCGACGATCGAGCAGGTCATCGAGGTCGTCGGCAACGAAGAGTGGGTCCACGTTCGCCTCACCCTGAACCCCGACTTCGTCGACAACACCTTCGGCGAAAACGCCATCGGCTGGGGTGACGACGTCGATGATACCGCTGATGACACGGCTACTGACCCGGCTGAGCCCGCTCCTGTCGATGGGGCGGACGCACCCGAGCCCCCGGCACCTCCCGGCGAAGCCGGTGCAGCACCGCCGCCGCCCCCGGGAGGCACCGATGCCCCGCCACCGCGCGATGACGCGGGCCCCGAGGGCCCAGGCGCCGAACGTCCCGAGCGAGCGCGCCCGGGGCGGGGCGGTCCCGGCAAGAAAGGTCACACCTTCAAGGATCTCGTCGGCAGCGATCACGCCGAGCTCCAGCTGCTCGACGCAAGCGGCGCCGTCTCCGTGCACTTCAAGATCGATTATATCTCCGAGTCCGATAGCGCGCCCTCCGGCTACGACTCACTCGGAGTCAGCGGTGGCGAAGGTGCCCTGATCGTCGGCGAGCCCGAGTGGATCCTCGCCGCCACCACCTCCCTCGACCGCAACCTCAACGCCTGCGGCCTCGGCGCCTTCACCGAAGACTCCCCGGTCACCGACGCGCTCTACACGCCCGACCCGAGCGCCACCGACTGGGACTTCCGCGTCGCCTACGAGATCTGGGTCTCCGCGGAGGCCTTCGGCGCCGCCGGCTTCGGCAGCGCCCTCATCGAGAACGTCCACGCCTCGCCGAGCAAGCTCAGCAGCAACACCGTCGACGTCAAACCCGCTCCCTGCCCGAGCGACCCCAACGTGCCCGACGCCGTTCCCCAGCCCATCCCGGTCGTTCTCCAGAACATCCGCTGAGCATCGACACGGCGCCTCTGCACGGGGCGCCGTTCGCTCAGCGCCTGCTGCGCACACTTCAGCCGGGCGCCTGCGCCGAGGCCGACGCCGCATCCTCCCGACGTCGCGCTCGGCGCCGGCGCCCGCGCTCACTGAGGGCTGCGACAGCCGCGCGTGGTTGCGACCGCCGCGAGGTGTAACAGCCCCCGTCGGTGCATGAATTAGGGGGGCCCAAACACCGGGACGACCGAGCCCCAGGGAGGGGCCATGCGGCGAACGCCTATCTCCACCTGCAACACCGCCATCTGCAGGCGTCGGAGGCGATCGTGACTGCCTTCCGTCCGCTGCCGAGCTCGTCTACGTCGCCCAAGCCCATCGCGGGGCGACCACGAGACAGATGCTGCTCACCGCGCCGGCGAGTTGCTCCGGCTCACTCCAACCCGATGCCGCCGCTCACCGTGCCCGTCACCGTGTTCAGCAGGCTCGCCCCGGATGATACAATCTTCGTCACGAGGATCAGCCGGGTGCCCGCGGTCACCGCGACGTTCAGCCCCGACAGCGTGCCGGTCGAGAACGAGCCCGCCCCGATGATGCCACCGTAGGCAGGTGTCAACGTCACGAGGGTACTGGCGATCGGCGAGAATATGTTGTTCGACGTCGTCGAGCGATAGATCTGGGCCTGCACCGACACCGAAGACCCGATCAGCGTCAGCCCCAGCGTCAGGTTGTGCAGCGCCGAGACTGACGTGATCACGCTGTCCTCCGGCACCGTGAACGCCAGGTTGGGCAACCCGGTGATATCGATGGTGGCCCCCGAGACGACGGCGACAGTCGCGGTCCCAACCCCAATGATCGCGCCGTTGCCGGCCGCCCCCCCGGCGATGGAGGTCATCGCAAAGGCGTTGCCCGAAGAGAACGCTACCATCGCCCCGCTGCCCGTGGCGCCCGTTGCTCCGGTGGCGCCCGTTGCTCCGGTGGCCCCTGTTG
>Ga0247763_1001123_pt1 | contig 15741 bp, 9 predicted proteins | sample UWRJL141409B4_FD_179926 | JGI IMG/M metagenome (GOLD analysis project Ga0247763, IMG submission 179926) | Plant litter microbial communities from Arlington Agricultural Research Station in Wisconsin, United States - UWRJ-L141-409B-4 | ecosystem: Environmental > Terrestrial > Plant litter >...
AGAGCGAGGCCCGTCACGCTGCGCTCGAACAACGCCGCGAGGAGCAGCACGGCCTTGCGCACGAACGGCACGTTCGACTCCCCGCGGAAGCGGTTGCCGAACACCACGTCGGCGCCGTCGCGCAGCGCCTGCAACAGCACGGGAAGATCTTCGGGGCGGTGCTGGCCGTCGGAGTCCATCGTCACGTAGGCATCGAACGGCCCCCTGCCGAGCGCGATCTGCCGCGCCGTCTCCAGCGCTGCGCCCTGGCCGAGGTTGATCTCGTGCCGGGCGAGCACGCAAGAAAAGTGCGGCGTGGGCGCGGGCAGCAGCGAGCGATCGAGCGGCAGCCGGCTGCCATCGTCGACGAGGATGACCTCGACCCCGCCGAGCGTCGGCGCGAGGCCGCGGATGTCGAGCAGCGTCTCCCCCACGGAGGGGCCCTCGTTGAAGACCGGCATGAGGACGCAGATGGTCATGTCCAAGCGCTCGACGTCGAAACCGGGGGCCGCCCGAACCGAGCTTCTAGCCCGCTTCCCGGAGCCACGCCAGTCGCCTGGGCCCCGAACAGGCCGACAGGCCGCATCTCAAAAACACCTTCCGCGCTCACCATCAGGCACTCTCCCCGCGAGGCGCCGTGCTCCAGGCGGGCGCCGTGCTCCAGGCGTGCGCCGCCCGTGGCTCAGCGCACGCGCTCGGCGATCACGATGCGGCTGTCCGCGCGCCCCGTCGCGCGGACGACGGCGCCGAGCGAACGCCCGAAGACGCCCGCGAGCGCTCGGACCGCGCGCCCCTTCGACGCCAGCCGGCGACCGAGTTGCTCTGGCTCGAAGTCGAGATCGTCGATGACGGCGCGCGTCGAGAGCCCCAGCTTCTCGATCAGCCCATCGAGCGAGCGCCGCGTGAAGTACTGATAGTGCGGGGGGTACGTGCCGCTCTGAAAGAGCTGCCGCCCGAGCCCCTGAATCCCGCCGCGGCGTGCCAGATCGGCGAGCGAGAACAGCAGACCGTCGCGCACCGGCACCTTGAAGACGACGAAGCGCACGGCGCTCGGCAGCCCGCGCACGAAGCGCCCGAGCCGCGCCCCGAGATCTCCCGGGAAATGCTCGATCACGTCGAGGAACGTCAGCGCCTCGGGCATGAAGGGCAGCGCCGAGAGCTCCAGCCGCTCGAACGGCAGCTCGGTGTCGAGCCGCAGCGCGGGCAGGCCTCTCTGGGCGAGGCCGTCGAGCGCGAGCTGAGACACGTCACCCCCGGCGAGGTCGAACCCGCCGCGCTCGCGCGCGACCTCCAGAAAGAACCCGCGACCACACCCGAAATCGAACAGGGAGCGCGGCGGGCTCGCGAGCGCGCCGAGCGCATCGAGCAGGCGCCCCGCCTGACGCCGGCGCGTCGCGCCGAGCGACGCCACGAAATCACCTTGCTCGTACATGAGATGGTAATCGGTGCCCCCGGCGCTGGCGTTGCGCCGGTGCGTCGCGAGCAGGTGGCCGCAGCGCCGGCACGAAGCCGCATCGAACTCCGAGTTTCGCCAGAATCGCACGGTGGGACCGCCGCAGACCCAGCACGTCGCCGCCGTCATGTCGATCGAGCTCATCGCCGCGGTGTTCATCGCCCAGCCTTCATCGAGGAGTCGAATAGATGTCGAGCAGCATGGCGTGGAGCAAGAGCTCGAAGCCCAGGATCAGGGGTAACGCCGTCAACATCACGGTGCCCGTCGAGGCCACCACCCCAGTTTGCCACGAGCGGAACCACATCACGCCGCCGAAGATGACGGCCCAGGAGCAGAGCAGGATGCCGGAGATCAGGAAGGGAACGATCGGCGAGAAATCGCGCAGCGTGTAGCGGTGGTAGATGCGCCACCAATAGCGGTGGAACAGGCGCCCTGGGAACGACGTGAGGATGCGAGAGATCCGCATGGAGGAGACCTCGTTCGCGTAGCGTGCGGGCAGCGGCACGTCGATCACGCGAGCGCCCAGCACGTTGAGGTGCACGAGCATGTCGTTCTCGAAGAAATAGTCGCTGGCGATGCGCCGCAGCTCGAGCCGCTGCAGCATCGTCGTGCGACAGGCCACGAACCCGTTTTGCGGATCGAAGATGTGCCAGTAGCCGGAGGCCATCTTCGTGAGGAAAGTGAGCGCCAGGCTCCCCAGCAGCCGATGGCGCGGCATGGCGCTCAGCGCCCCGCGATGCAGAAAGCGGTTCCCCTTCGCGTAGTCAAAATTGCCGTTCAGCATCGCGTCGAGCAGCTCGCCGAGGCGCTCGGGGTCCATCTGCCCGTCCGCGTCCATCTTCACCACGACGTCACAACCGAGCTCGAGCGCGCGCTCGTAGGCGGTGACCATGGCCCCGCCCACGCCACGGTTCTTGGCGTGGCGCAAGATGATGAGCCGCGGCTCCTTCAACGCCGAGACCACGTCGAACGAGCGATCGGGCGAGCAGTCGTCGACCACGATGATGTTGTCGACGAAGGCGGGCAGCGTCTGCACGACGTCTGCGATCGTCGCCTCGGCGCGATACGCAGGAATGGCGACGACGATGCGCTGGTCTCGATACACGGCGCGCGAGAATGCGGTAATCCCCGCGATCGGTCAATATGGCGAGGCGCCAGAGCCCGGTGCGACCGGGCGCGGAGAGCGCGCGCGATCCCCGCGCCGCGCGGCCCTTCCATGCAACAGAGTCTGCCCCGATCCCGCTCGCGCAGGCGCAGGCTTCTCGCCTTCCACTCGAGAGCCGGCGTGGCGTGCTCCCGGGTGCGCCTTCGCGCGACGGAGCTCGCGGAAGCGCTGCGGCTCGCGCTGACCAGTCCGCCGCGAGCCGCGCGGGGCGGAGACGGCGGCGCGTGAAATTCCGCACTCGATCGCGGCCCGAGTCCGCGAGGCCGCGGCCCTTCGACGACGTCGCGAGCGGCGCGCGCGGACCGCCGCGACGCCGTACGCCGGCCTCGGGCGGCCTCATCGCGCTTGACTCGATGATGTCGCTTCGGGCAAGGTGCGGGGCCGCAAAATGCCCGGGGAGAAGCCTGCGCGGCCCGTTCCTTCAGCGCTCGAGCCATCGCCCGTCGAGCTTCGAAATGTTGGTGTTCCAGCGCCCACGCCTACATCGGCGCCGGCCCCTGCAGGCCCGATCGCTGAAGCTGGGGTCGGCGGTGGGATGGCTGCCGTCGTGAACCCGGAGAGAGAGCGCGACCGGCGATCCTCGCTGTGGGATCGCGCGCGGCGCGCCGCGGACCGGGTGCGTGGTGCGCTCGATCACCCGCACGCCGAGCGCGCGCGCCAGGTGCTGCTGCCGATCGCGCTGCTCTTTGGGTTCTGCTTCTTCGCCTTCATCGTCAACAAGCGCTACCCGCTGAAAGACTGGCAGTTCTTTCGCTACGGGAAGAGCTGGCTGCTCGTCGCCTATTGGTTCGCCGGCGCCATGTGCGGCGGCCATGCGATCGTGCGCCGGCTCGCGCGGCGCTGGCCGCTCAGCGAGCAGCTGGTGCTGTCGTGCGCGACGGGCGTGTACCTCTACTACCTGACGATGTTCTCAGGCGGCATCCTCGGACTCTACCGCTTTGGAGCCTTCGCGGTGCTGTTGCCGCTCGCGCTGATCGCCGCGGGAGGCCGTCCGCTGCTGCGGCTGTGCCGCCGAGCGTTTCGGCACTATCGCGCCGTGCGAGCGCGCATGCCCCGCCGCTTCTCGCTGCTCGGAGTCGCGATCACCGCCTTCGGCACGATGTACCTCGCGCTACTCTATCTGTACATCCTGACGCCGGACAACGCGAGCTTCGACGCCATCTACTATCACCTCGGCATCCCGCAACAGAACCGGGCTCTCGGCGGCATCTATCGCAGTCCCGAGGGATGGATCGTCGACGGGCTGCCGCTGCTCGTCTCGGTCATCTACACCTGGCCATTCATCTTCCCATCGAACGATCTGTTCGATCGGATGATGGGCTGCGCGCACATGGAATACGTGATGTTCGCGGCCACGCTGTTCAGCATGCCCGTGCTCGTCCGCTGGCTCGTGCCCCGCTCGCGCAGCTGGGGCGCTTGGGTCGCGATGTTCCTGTTCCCGTCCATCCTGGTGTATGATGCGGGGCTCCACAGCGCGAACGATCACATCGCGGCCTTCTGGGGGGTGCCGATCTGGCTCACGCTTCGGCGCGCCTGGCAGCGCCTCGAGCCGCGCGCCGCAGCACTGTTCGCGATCGCCGCGAGCGGCGCGCTGATGACGAAGTATCAGGCGTTTGGTTTGATCCTCGCGCCCGCGCTGGCCCTGTGCGTGCGCGGGGCCGTCCTGGGCTCGAGGAGGTCGGGCGCGCCCTGGTGGCAGGGCCTCGGCACGGCGCTCGGCGTGGCCCTCGCCATCACGGCGCCGCACTGGCTGAAGAACTGGCTCTGGTATGGCGACCCGCTCTTCCCCGCGCTCTACAACCAGCTGACCCTGCGGCCCTTCCATCCGCATGCCAAGGAAGCGCTCGAGCAGACCACCAAGCTCTTGCAGCGCCCCCACGGCAGCTTCGACGAGCAGCTCGGGCAGATCTGGCGGGGAGCGATCGAGTTCCCGTTCCGCACCCGCGAACGGCCCGACTTCCACAAAGACTGGCCCATCTTCGGGCCACTCTTTCACCTGAGCATCTTCTGGCTGCCGTTCCTGCGTGGCACCCGTCGCACGTGGCACCTGTTCTTCGCCACCTTCGCGGGGCTCTTCTTCTGGTACTACTTCAACCACTGGGAGCGCTATCTGCAGCCGATGGTCCCGTGGATGGCCGCGGTGACGGCGGCGACGCTGGTGCTCATCTGGCGGCGGGGATGGCTCACCAAGGCTGCGGTGATGGCGATGGTCGGCCTCGAGATCGTGTGGGGCTCGGACACCATCTTCTTCCCGAACATCATGCTGCGCGACTCGCCGATCCGCACCAGCATCGAGCTCATCACCAGCGGGTTTCGCCGCGATCTCGCCAGCCGGCAAGCGTTCCTGCGCCCGTTCAAGGAGATCGGTGAGGGGCTGCCGGAAGACGCGAGGCTCCTGCTGCACGAGCACTGCCCGCGGCTCGGCCTCGACAAGCCCATCATCAACGATTTTCCCGGCTTCCAGACGCGCATCAGCTATCAAGACCTGAGCTCGGCGCGCGCCGTGTACGACCTCTATCGCGACCTCGGCGTCACCCACCTGGTGCATCAGGATGGCTACTCGTCGTGGCTCGACAACCTCTCGGGAGACCTTCGTTTCTGGGAGTTCGCGACCAACTGGGGGCAGAAGCCGAAGCGATACGGCGCGTGGGTGCTGGCGGAGTTGCCGCAGCAGCCGCCCGAGCAGGCGCTGTCGAACCTCGTCGCCTATCTGAGCTGTGACGCGGCCTACACGCGCGGGCTGCACCCGATCAGTGCGCTCGACATCCGCCCCGGCAATCCGGGCAGCGTCACGGCGCTGGTGCCGCTGCCCAAGGACAACAAGGAAGTCATCGCCCTGGTGAAGCAGGCGGGTTTCTTGGTGACCAGCGGCACCTGCAAGAAGCTCAAGTGGCCGCAAGCCGTCTACGCCGACTTCAAGCGCGCAGCCAAGCGCGGCAACGAAGACTTGTGGGTTCGCCGTCTCGACGCGCCCGGCCTGCACGATCTCGAGCAGCAGCATGGCGTCGCACCGCCGCCCTGACCGGGCACGTTCAACCCATCGAACCCCGAGCGCTCAGGCAGGCTTGGGGATGAACAGCACGTCGGTGCGCCGGTTGCGCCAGCGCCCCTCCGCCGTTCGGTTGCTCATCAGGGGGTTGCGCGTCCCGTTGCCCCGCGCGATGAGGCGCGTCCTCGCGACACCGCGCATCACCAGGTAGTCGACGATCGCGTGCGCGCGCCGCTCGCTCAGCATCTGGTTCATGGCCGCGTCGCCCACGTTGTCGGTGTTGCCCTCGACGCGCAGGTACATGCCACCCGCCATCTCGGCTTGCGGCAGGATCTCCTGGTTGATGAGGGCGATCGCGCTGGTGTCGAGCAAGCTGGAGCCCGAGGCGAAGGTGATCGAGATCGGCTTCGTGAACAGGGGGGTGCCCTGGCTGGCCACCGCCGGGTCATAGTCCTCGTCGGGGGCGGTCACCGGCTTGCCGTTGTCTTCCCAGATCTTCCGGACGACCCGATCGTCGCGCAGCGTCGACGGCACGAAGCGCGCGCCGATCGCTGCCTCGGGGTAGTTGATCCAGATCGAATCGGCCTGGTTGTAAACACGATCGAAGGCCGGCTGCCGGCCGTCGATGCCGAAGAACCGAACGTTGTCGCTCAGGGTCGACCATTTCACCCAGCCGAGCGAGGTCAACGTGCGCTCGAAGCCCAGCTCATCGCGAAAGCGCGCGGAGGCTTCCATGATCGTGCGCGCCGCAGCGGCGCGATCGGCGTTGCCGCGTTCGATCCCCGCGAACCAAACCCGCGCGAGCTTCTGGGCGATGTCGGGGCGCGCGTCGAGCAGATCTTTACGCCCCACCATGATGTCCGCGATGAGCTCCGTCGCTTGCGAGGTCGAGAACAAGCGGTGCGCGCCGGCGCGCGAGGCGAGCGCGAGCGACACGTCGGGCTCCCACAAGCACGCGACCTGAGCCTTGCCCTCGGCGAACTGCGTACGGCCGAACGTGATGTCGTCGGGGGAGAAGCGCGTCTTCGCGCGCACCTCGGCGAGCTCGGTCTGCGTCAGGTTCGAGTTGGTGATCATGAACTCGAAGAGCGTATGGTCGGGGCTGAACATCATCATGGCCGAGCTGCGCCCGAGGATGTCTTCCGCCGTGTGGATCTCGGGGGTGGCCACGCAGGCGTCACCCCCGCGCGACCAGTCGAGCTGCAGGAACACCCGCACGTCGACCTGCGCCTGCTGATAGCTGCCGAGCCCGATCGGCAGCTCGTCCACCGTCTGCCATACGAAATCGAGGTCACCCGCTTGCAAGCTCCGGTTCTTCGCCGCGGGATCGTCGATGAGTGAAATCTCGAGCTGCAAGCCCTCGTTCTCGGCAGCAGAGCCCGGGCGCGTGCTCAGCCCGCCGTTGCCCAGCACGAACGGCATGTGGCCCGGCCACGTCGCGATGGCGACACGCAGCGGGCGCGAATCGAGCGTTGCGAGACGCGCCGCTGGGGTGGCTGGCAGCACGGAGAGTTTCTGCGTCACCACGCTCGCCGACGCCGCGGCAGAGTCGGAGTCTGGCTTCCGCGAGAGCCGTCCGCTGTACGTGCGGATCGCAGCGAGGGTCGCGCCCAGCGCGAAGAAGGCGATGAGAATCTTGGACAGCGCAGTGAGCTTTCCCATGCGTCGACCTCCACGAGAAAAATTGGATGAATAGGGGTCTCGACTCGAACGTCACCGGCGCGGCACAGCGTCGGCCGCTTCGTTATCGACGCTCGGACTCGGGTGGACACCTTACGCGCTGAGATGCGTCCGCTTCTTTTCCACTCTCGCTCGGCGCCCACGCCAGCGGGTTGGGGTGAGCGTCGGATGCAACACGCGACACCGTGCACGCAGCTCCCCGACGCGAAGAGCAGGCCAACAGACCGGACCGCGACCGATCCCGCTCTGGGAGGCGCATCTCGCCTTCGCTAGCACTGGCCAACTCGGTTGATTGGCACACATCAATGTGATACATTGGCACAATTGGCCTCATGACAATCGCCGGGCTGGGCTCTGGTTCTCGCTCGTTTTGCGCGGCACAGACACACACGCGGAGGTGCCAATGGTCCCGAGTGTCGGTATCCGGCTCGACCCGAGCAACAAGAAGCAGCCTCTCCACCGTCAGCTCTTCGACGAGGTGGTGGCGCGCATCCAGTCGCACGCCTTCCCTCCGGGCTACAAGCTGCCCGCGACGAGAACGCTGGCCGAGGAGCTCGGGATGCACCGCAACACCGTCGCCCGCGCGTACGCGGAGCTGGAGGTGGCCGGCTTCGTGAGCTCGACCGTCGGGCGCGGCACCTTCGTCGAGGCCAGCGCCGTCGAGAGGCCGAACGGCTCGCGGGAGGTCGACACGGCACCGGTGCGCACCGGGCTCGAGATCTCCTGGCCCGCGCTGCTCTCGCGCGCCGCGCGCAGTGACGCGCTCGGCCGCGCCGATCGCCAGGGGCGCCGCTCGGATCACAAGGCCGCCGCGATCAACCTGTCACGCATGCAACCTGGCGACCAGCTGATCCCGGAGCCGCTGCTGCGCCGCTGCTTCACGCACGTGCTGGCCGGGCACGGGCTCGGAGCGCTCAGCTATGCGCCCGCGGAGGGCACGCCGCGCCTGCGCGAGCAGATCGCTCGCGATCTCGTCGAGCGCGGGGTTCCAGTGCGAACCGAAGAAGTCATCGTCACGTCCGGCAGCCAACAGGGCCTCGACCTGGTCGCGCGAGCGTTGCTCGACCCGGGTGACACGCTGCTCGTCGAGCCCACCACCTACGCAGGCGCCATCGACCTGTTCACGCTCGCTGGCGCGCGGCTCACGCCCGTGCCGATGGACGCCGAAGGGCCCGATCCCGGCGCGCTCGAGCGGCTCGTGCGGCCCGAGGTCAAGGGCCTGTACCTGATGCCGAACGCACACAATCCCACGGGGCGCACGCTCGGGGCAGAGCGGCGGCGCGCCCTGGTCGCGTGGTCACGCGCGACGGGCATTCCGATCATCGAAGACGACTACGCCGCGGGCATCGTGCTGGATGAGAGCGAGTCGGTGCCTCACCTACGCGCGCTCGACGGCGACGTGATCCACGTGTCGACGTTCAGCAAGCGCCTCGCGCCCGCGCTGCGCGTGGGCTACGTGGTGGCGCCTGTCGCGCTGCGCCCGGTGCTGATGGGCATGAAGCGCATCGTCGACCTCGGCACCTCGGCGATGATGCAACACGCGCTCGCCGAGTTCATGGATCGCGGCTACCTGCGCGCGCACTCGAGCCGCATGCGGCAGATTTATCGCGCCCAGCGCGACACTCTCTCGCGGGCGCTCGCGAAGTTCTTGCCCGACTCGCTCGCCTGGCATTTGCCGAGCCACGGCGTGGTGCTCTGGGTGAGGCTACCCGACGGGGTCGACCCCGAGCGTGTGAGCGCCGAGGCCCAACGCCAGGGCGTGCTCGTCGGCCCGAGCCCGCTGTTCGCGGTGGGCCCTCGCCCCGAGCCTGCCCTGCGCCTGATCTTCTCCGCCGAGCCGGAAGACCGCTTGATCGAAGGCGCGCGACGGCTGGGCAAGGCCGTCAAACAAGTGCTCTCCGAGCGGACCCTGGTCCCCACGCCCGCGCCCGAGCTCTCGGAGATGATCTGACCAACGCCGTCACGGAGGTGACCATGGAAAAAAATACGAAGCTAACAAAACGCGGTCTCGCCGAAATGCTGAAGGGCGGCGTGATCATGGATGTCGTCAACGCCGACCAGGCGCGCATCGCAGAGCAGGCGGGTGCCTGCGCCGTCATGGCGCTGGAGCGCGTCCCCGCGCAGATCCGAGCCGAGGGCGGCGTCGCGCGCGCGAGCGATCCAGCCATGGTCAAGTCGATCCAGGAGGTGGTCAGCATCCCCGTGATGGCCAAATGCCGGATCGGCCATTTCATGGAAGCCCGCATCCTCGAGGCGCTCCAGGTCGACTTCGTCGACGAGAGCGAGGTGCTCACACCGGCCGACGCCGAGTTCCACATCGACAAGCAAGAATTCCGCGTGCCGTTCGTGTGCGGTTGCCGCAACCTCGGCGAGGCGCTGCGCCGCATCGCCGAAGGGGCGTCGCTCTTGCGCACCAAGGGTGAAGCGGGCACGGGCGACGTCGCCGAGGCTGTGCGGCATCTGCGACAGCTGAGGACGGAAATCGGGCGGCTCAGGAGCGCCAGCAAGGATGAGCTGGTGCGCGCCGCGAAAGATCTCGGCGCTCCGCTCGAGCTGGTGACCGAGGTCGCGACGCGCGGCCAGCTGCCGGTCCCCAATTTCGCCGCGGGCGGCATCGCGACGCCGGCCGACGCCGCGCTGTGCATGGCGCTCGGTGCCGAGTCGGTGTTCGTGGGCAGCGGCATCTTCCTGAGCTCGGACGCTCCGCGCCGTGCGCGCGCGATCGTGGCTGCCGTCGCCTCCTGGCAAGACTCCGCCAAGCTGGCGGAGATCTCGACGGGGCTCGGCACCCCGATGCGCTCGGTGGCGGTGGGGACGCTCGGCGACGCCGATCGCTTCGCCGGGCGAGGAGCATGACGATGGCCGGCGAACGCCCGGGGCGTGCCGAACGCCCCACGCTGGGCGTGCTGGCGCTCCAGGGCGCCTTCGCGCGGCACGCCGAGTTGCTGGTCGAGCGCGGGCACCGCGTGCGCCTGGTGCGCGACGCCCGAGACTTCGACGATCTGGGCGGCCTGGTGCTGCCGGGGGGGGAGAGCACCGTGCAGCTCGACTTGATCGGTCGGCTCGGGCTCGAGGCGAAGCTCACCGAGCTGGTGCGCTCGGGCCGCCCCGTCCTGGCGACCTGCGCGGGCATGATCCTGCTCGCGCGCCATGTCACGCACCCTGCGCAGCGCAGCTTCGGGCTGCTCGACGTCGACGTCGTCCGCAACGCCTATGGCCGCCAGCTCGACAGCTTCGAGGCAACGAGCGACGAAGCCTGGCCGGGTGCCGCGGCCGTGAGCCCGAGCGGTCGCGAGCCGAAGCGGCACGAGCCATCTCCCCTCCCGCTCGTCTTCATTCGCGCCCCGCGCATCGAGCGGATGGACGCCCGGGTCGAGGTGTTGGCACGGCATCGAGGCGAACCGGTGTTGGTGCGCCAGGGCAACATCACGGCCGCGACGTTCCACCCCGAGCTGACGGCTGACGCGCGCGTGCACGACGCCGTGTTCGGTCACGCCTGACCGGACCCGAGCGCTCGAGCGCTCGAGGCGCGCTCGTCACGACCCGCCCCACCCTCGCTCAGCGCCGCGCGATGCCGGCCGGCGCGGCGCTGGTGCGAGCGATGCACGTGCCCGCGCGACAGGCGGGGCAGGCGCCGGCGAGCGTGAGCGGGGGCTCGATCAACTCCGGCTCTAGCGCGACGTCACCCCTCGGAACCAGAAACGCCGCGCTCACGTCGCTCGAAGGATTGAGCTGCCACGACTTCGGGACGTGGCGGATGCCGATCGGATAGGCGACGACCCCCTCGGCGCCGAGGTGGAGCCGGATGAAATTCTTGTAGTCTTCGATGCCGATGGCCGAGAAGGCATCGTTGAGCTGCTCCGGCAGATACTTGCCGGCGTACCAGAGATAGACCCCGAACACGGTGGCGCTGGCGAGCCCGGCGACGATGGCGCTGATCAACAGCCAGGCCACCACCACGGCGAGGTGCTCGAGCTGCGGCAAGAGTCCCGGTGCTCCGGATACGGAGGCGAGCGGCGCGAGCAGGGTCGCGGCGCAGGTGGCGACGAGCAACCACAAGAGCACGTGCAGGCTGGCGTGGGCCAAGCCGATGGCGACACGCAGCGCGCGGCTCGCGTGCGACACGTACACCATGGCACCGAGCGCCACGGTCGCGACCAGGCTGACGGCGACGGGGCTGCGCGTCAGGGCCGTCAGGAACGTCTCGAGCGGCCGGAGACCCACCACCAGAGCAGGCGCGGTGGCCAGGGTCAGCCATAACAAGAGGTCGAGCGCGAGGCGCCGGTGGTCGACCCCGTCGTCGCGCCGCTCGTCGAGCACGCGCGTGCGGCGGCGCGCGGCGAGCGCGAGGGCGGCCACGAGCAACACCGCGCCGACGACGCTGACCGAACCGTAGGGCACGTTCGAGAGCGAGGCCCGCGTCGGGCCGACGCGCGCGAGCGCTCCCACGAACGTGTCGCCCACGTCGAGCCCGCCGGAAGAGGCGACGCTGGCGCTGAACAGGCACCAGCCGAGCAGCAGCCAGAGCGTGCTCCACAGCAGGGCGAACGCGCGGTTCTTGTACGAGAACGCGAGCAGGTGCGTCACCTGCGCGAGCGACTCGCGCGGCGCGGGGAAGGTCACCCGCCGCGAGAGCACGCGCTTTGCCCCGGCGCCTTCGAACCCGTCCAGCGCGATCTCGTGCGGCAGGGCATGAGTGCCGTGCAGGAACGCGCCCCCTCCCCCGGCCGTCACGTAGTGTCGCACGTCCCCCGCCTCGGCGTAGCGGGCGTAGTGGTGCGAGTCGCCGGTGAACACCGCGATCACCAGGGCGCCACGAGCGACGACCTTCGCCTCGATGAAGGCGAGGTTGCGATATCCCTCGCGCTTGCCGGCAGCCACCTCGACCCAGCTCGGCTCGGCCGTGCACAGGATCACGCGGTCGCCCGCGGACAGCGACGCCGCCGCCGCGTCGAAATACTCGAGCTGCGGCCCGTCGACGTCGGCGTGCAGCTGGATGTCGATGCCCCAGAGCCAGACGCGATGCGGCAGCTCGAGCACGAAATAGCTCCGCCGCTGGCGCGTCTTCCAGGCTCCGATCCAGCGCTTCTGCGTGAACTGGCGCAGGAACGCGGAGAGCCCATCGTACCAGTCGTGGTTGCCGGGGATCGCGAACAGGTGCGGCGCTCGGCGCTCGTCACGAACATAGGGGAACGCGGCGCGATACGGCCCCACCGTGCGCTGCTCGTAGTCGACGCGCGACGCCGTCGGATACACCTCGTCGCCGCCCATGACGAGCACGGCGCCGCGCTGCGTGACGATGCGCTGACCGCCAGGGCCCGCGAGCTCGAGCGCCTCGCGCCCGAGCAGGCTCGCGATCGCGTACGTGGCGTTGAACCCGTCGCCGATGTCGGCGACGTAGTCGAGCCACAGCTCCTGCCGAGGCGGCGGCTCGGGCTCGTCGGCGTCGGCGCGTGTGTACACGAACGCGGGCGTCGCCTCGCGCGGGTGTAGCGCCGCCTGCAGCTCGCGGCGGTCGGCGTAGGCCCCGAACATGTCAGCCAGGACGGTGCGCACGCCGGCGCGTGCCAGCTCGAACGGATGAAACCAGCGCACGAAGGGCTGCGGCGAGAACCCGATCTCGGCGGCCTCCAGGCTGCGCGGTCGCGCCGGCGCGGAGTCGCTGGCGGCCTTCCCCGTCGCCTGCGTCTCCTTCGCCTGCGTCGGGTCTGACATCGTCTGGCTCGCTCGGGGCTTCGGCGGCTGCCTCAGCGCGTGAAGGTCGGATCGATCGCGTGCGCCTCGACGGGCGCGGGCTCAGGCGGCGGCCCTTGCCGCTTCCATTGCACGACCTCGTCCACCACCAGGTGGCCCCACGCGCCGGGGGCCTGGTCGACCATGCGCAGCCGCGCCCGCTTGCCCGCCAGCGCCGTCGTCGGCCAGAGCCGGCGGCCCATGATCTCGCTGCCGCAGCCCGTCGCCGCGAAGCGCCGCTCGCCGTCGACGAGCAGCTCGACGGGCAGCTCTTCGAGCGAGCGGCCACCGCCGACGCGCAGCGTGATCGCGTCTCCTTGGATTGTGAACTCGGGCGTGAGCAACGTGCCCGTCGCCGCGTCGGCGTCGAGCTCCTGGAAGGTGTTGATGAAGCGGCCGCGGTGGTTGGCGGGCGACCCCTGCCCCGCGGCCTCGCTGGCCACCGGATTGTTGGTGAACGCGGTGCCCGTCAGCTCGGTCCCCGGTGACAGCGACTCGAAGCCCATGCGCTCGAGCTCCGCCCACTCCGGGCCGTGTGCCGCTGGCTCTTGCAAGATGAACCCCTCGTAGCCCTTCCACTCCGGGAAGCGCTCGAGCACTCGCTTCACGAGCGGCTTGCGCCGATCGCTGTCGTGGTTGTGCTGAAAGTAGATCTGCTCCATGTACCAGAGATCGCACTCGAGGCGAGCGAGCGCGTCTTTGCCGCGTGGAGGGCGGTAGTCCTTGATGTAGCGCACGAGCCCGGGCTGGCGCACTCCGGCGGCCTGGAGCTCGTTGAAGAGCGGCGCGTCGTAGCGCACCGTCGAGAACCCGACGCCAGCGATCGACACCGACCCGAGCCGCTCGTAGTCGGGCGGGTAAACCCAGATGTCTGACAGGTCGGCGTCGGTCTGGACGAGCATGCCGGGCCCGATCAGCTTCTCGTGCCCCGGCCGCCCGCGCGTGCGGATGCGGGTGTGGGCCACGCCGCGGTGCACGAGCCCGTAGTTGTCGATCATCCTCAGCGAAGTCTCGTAGCCGATGATGCCGAGCGAGCCCATCGCCAGGTTGGGCTTGCGCGTGAGCTTCGCGAAGACCTTGTTGAAAGCCTGCGCCCAGTTCCAGTAAACAACGTCGAGCGCGAAGGGGCGGTAGCTCCCGACGGGGTAGAAGGTGCGTTCGTCGGCGAGGTGACGATATTTTTCGCCTTCACGGATCGTGCGCACGGGCACCGCCGCCGTGCAGAACAGGCCGAGCGCCCCCACCGCCACGACGTTGACGGAGCGGCGCTTCGTCTGCGCCAGCGCACGAACGCCGAGCTCGGCCATGATGAACACCGGCGGCAAGATCGGTAAGAGGAGGCGACCGAGCATGAAATCGCCGCCGATCTTGGCGACGTACAGCAGGAACAGCGGCGTGGCGATGGCCGCGAAGCGCGCGATGAACAATCGGCGAAAGTGGATCACCCCGAAGATCGCGGCCGGCAGCGCGACCCAGAGCCCGGTGCTGAAGCCGCTGATCATCAGGTAGCGGCCCCCCTGCGTGAAGTACCAGAGGTTCGCGCTCTTCGCGTAGTAGGTGTTCGGAAAGAAGTCGCCGTAGTACGACCAGCGCCACGCGAAGTACGGCAGGTACAGGGCGACGAACGGCAGCGCGAAGCGCAGCGCCAGCCGCCAGCGATCGCGAGAGAACAGCAGCGCCGCGCCGAGCGCCGCGTAAAAGATCGCGTGATCGGGGTGCGTCATCGTGGCGAGGATAGCGAGCACGCCCGCGCTGAGCGCCGCGCCGCGATCGGCGCGCTCGACCGCCCACAGCACCAGCAGCGCTCCCAGCATCGTCTCCAGGCCCGAGGTGCCGTAGCTCGCCACCACGTAGTTGAGGGCCAGGAGCGCGCTCGCGATCGAGAAGGAGAGCCGCTCGGGCTCGGGCCAGAAGCGCCGCACCAGCGCCGCCGTCAAGCCCACCGTGGCCGCCATGCAGATCAGCGTCAGCGCGATGCTGACGAGCGCGAGATCGAGCCCCAGCGCAGAGAACGGGACGAGCAGTATCACCCACAAGAAGTTGGTGTAGCCCTCCACCCGCTCGCCCGGGTTGTAGACGAGGCCGTGGCCCTGAGCGAGGTTTCGCACGTAGCGGAACGAGATGTAGGCGTCGTCGCCCACCCAGCCCAGGTGCAACGCCCACGCGCAACCGCCCAGCGCGAGAGCGACGGTGACGGCGACGTAGGCGCGCCGCGCGAACCCCGATGGCAGCGAGCGGAACAGCGTGATCGCGCCGACCACGAGCAAGAGAAGAGCGCCCGCGATCCAGCCCAGCTGGTCTTTCAGGCCGAGGAAGTAGCGCGAGGTCAGGTCTGCCACGTTGTCGTTCTCGGTCTGCTCTTTTAGCTTGCCCGGGCTTCTCGTTTGGCACGGTCGCCCGCCCCGGCCCCGGGCATCATGCTCAGCAAGCCGGCCATTTAGCAGCCAGGGCCGGCAAAGGGCCAGCGCGTTGAGGGGGTCCGACCGCTGGGCTCGAGGCGCGCCGCGTCGCAGGCGCCCGATGCCTACATTTCACGTGTGCAGCTCGAGGAAGACCCCGAGCAGCGAGGGGCTGTACTCGTTTCACTCCACCCCGAAAGCGATCCGCGCGCTCGCGCCGACGTCGCTCCGCACCACGAGCTCGTGTTGCCCGCCCGAGACGCGCCACGGGCACTCGAAAGGCAACGTGGACTCACACACCGCGACTCCATCCACCGAGAACTGCAGCCGGGCACCCGCCGGC
>Ga0247763_1001124_pt1 | contig 15732 bp, 12 predicted proteins | sample UWRJL141409B4_FD_179926 | JGI IMG/M metagenome (GOLD analysis project Ga0247763, IMG submission 179926) | Plant litter microbial communities from Arlington Agricultural Research Station in Wisconsin, United States - UWRJ-L141-409B-4 | ecosystem: Environmental > Terrestrial > Plant litter >...
GGATCATGCCCGCCTCAGCCGGCTCCTCCGAGAGCCGCTCGATCACGCGGATGCGCCCGCCGCGGTTATTGTCGGGGATGCCCGCCAGCACGATCGGCCCGCGCTCGCTCGGAACCATCTCGTGAACCAGGCGACCGTGCTGAGTGATGCCCGCGAGCCCCCATTTCGTCTCGTCCTGCGACAGGCGGTAGATCTTGCCGTTGGCGCCGTTGGCGTAGAGCCGCCCCTTGTACGTCGCGCCGCGCGCCGTCAGGTTCTCCTCGGGGAACGCGGGCAAATCCGACCATTGCTGCGTGGCAGGATCGTAGCGATGCACGGCGTCGGTCGAGCCCTCGGGCGCGAGCCCGCCGAGCACGTAGATCTTCCCGTTGTGCGCCACGAGCCCCTGCGCGCGGATCTGGAACGGCACCTTCACGCTGTTCCAGGTGAAGGTGGGCTGGTTCAGCTCGGCCGTGAGCATGGTGTCGCGCCACTCGTTGTCGTTCATGCCGCCGTCGAGGGTCCAGCCGCCCACCACATACAGCGTGGTGCCGATCACCACCGCGTAGTGCGACGAGCGCGGCTCGGGCAGGTTGGGCAGCGGCTCCCAGCGGCTCTTCGAGGGGTCGAAGCGCTCGGCAGCGACCGACGAGCGCAGCTCCGTCGGCTTGCCCGTGCTGTTCTGCACCTGCATCCCGCCGATCTTGTACAGGTAGTGCCCGTCGCCGATCACCGCGGGGCTCTGCACCGGCTCGACGCTGGGCAGCTCTTCCCACGCGCCCGTCGTCAGCGACAGCCGCAGCACCTGGCCGCTCTGAAACTCCTTCGAGTAGTCATGCGGCGGCCCGAAGTAGCCACCGACCAGATAGAGCGACTCGCCCATCGTCGCCGCGCCCACCGTCGTGAGCCCGCGCGGCATCACGCCCGCGTAGTGCGAGGTGAGCGTCGCGCCTTCGCCGTTCGTGGCCCCCTCGGCGGCGGCCGTCGCTCCGGCTCCCGCGGCGTCGGCGGCGGGCTGCGGGTGGCAGGCGGCGAGCCCGCAGGCAGCGGCCAAGCAGAGCAGGGAGACCAGGGGGCGGGCAAACGCGCGGCGTGAAGACATGTCAACTCCTGAACGATACCGATACTTACTCTCGACGAGTTTTGAGCGTCCCCCGAGCCAGGGGCAAGACCCGCGTCGCTGCGACCCTCTTTTCACGCAAGCGCGCTGCAATTTTCGCGGCCCCGAAGGGTCGACCCGCCGAGCTCCCTGCTGGCGCCCGCGAGACGCACGGACCGGAACGGTCCCGGCTGCCTTCGTCCGACGACCCACCGCGAGCCGCGAGAGCAAGGGTTGGAGTTGCCCCCATCCCGCCGTCCTCGCGCAGCGCTGCGGGCGGCGGCTTCCCCCAACGCGCCGCAGACGGCGCGGGGGGAAGCGCGCCGGAAAATCGCGCCCGCTCGCCCGCGGGTTGCTAGGGTCCGCGCCATGCCCGGGCTCCGCGCGTGCGCGCCGCCGCTCTCCACGCGCAACGCCCCGGCGCCGCTGGCGCACTCGGCATTTGCCCTCGCGGGCCTCATTCTCGCGTGCAACACCAGCTCGCCCGCCGGCGCGGGTGAGCCCGCGGCCGCGCGCACCGACGCTGCAGCCTTCGTGCGCACGCGCGGCACCCGCTTCGTCCGCGACGGCCAGCCCCTCCCCGTCATCGGTATGAACTACTGGGCCGCCGCCACCGACTGTCGCACCGAGGCCGGCCGTGCCCGGGTCGCGCGCGAGCTCGATCGCCTCTCGGCCGTCGGCGTCAACGTGCTGCGCATCCTCGCGGCCTCCGAGGGCCCCGACGGCGCGCCCTGGCGCATCACCCCGAGCCTGCAGCCCGCGCCAGGAACCTTCAGCGCCGAGGGCCTCGCCGGGCTCGACTGGCTCATGGGCGAGCTGGCTCGCCGCCGCATGTCCGGTGTCTTCATCCTGAACAACTTCTGGTTCTGGTCGGGCGGCATGGCGCAATACCTGAGCTGGGCGCGCGGCGTCCCCATTCCATACCCGCTCCCCGAGCGGCACGGCGGCTGGGCTCGCTATGAAGACTTCACCGCCGAGTTCTTCGGCGACGCCCGAGCGCGCGCGCTGTTCGAGGCAGCGCTGCGCACCATCATTCCCCGCTATCGCGACAGCCCCGCGGTGTTCGCGTGGGAGCTCGCCAACGAGCCGCATGCACGCGGCAATGTCCCCGCGTTCAGCGCCTGGCTCGACGAGACCGCGCGCCTCGTCCACACGCTGGACCCCAACCACATCATCACCACCGGCAGCGAGGGCAACACGCCGGATCCTCGAGGCACCGGCCTCGACGTCACGCGCGACCACGCGAGCGCCGCCATCGACTTCGTCAGCATCCACATCTGGCCCGAAAACTGGGGCTGGACGCGCACCGGCTCAGACGAGAGGCCCTTCGAGCAGGTCACCGATCGCGCGCGCCGCTACCTCGACGACCACGTGCGCGCAGCAGCAGCCCTCGGCAAGCCAGCGCTGCTGCTCGAGACGGGGCTCCCCCGCGACGGCAGCGCATTCACGCCCTCCACGCCCGTGCACCTGCGCGATCGCTACCTGCAGTTCATGTTCGACACCACGCTCGCGAGTGTCGAGTCCGGCGGCCCCCTCGCTGGCGTGTTCCCCTGGGCCTGGAGCGGCGAGGCCGTTCCGCAACGACCCGGCGAGGTCGCAGAGAGCACTCCCTACACGGGCGACCCACCCCACGAGCGCCAGGGCTGGTACGGCATCTACGCGAGCGACACGTCCACCTTGGACCTCATCCGTCGCCACGCCGCTCGGTTTCAGCAGAAGGCCCGCTGAGGGGCTCGGGAACTCGCCGTCGCCCGTCGAGAGCGGCTGACGCGGGCGACCCGGGCGCGCGTCGGCGAGCCCGCTGCCGCCGGGTCCGCTGGGGTGCCGGGTTTTCGGCGGTAGACGCCGAAAAGGCGGCAGGGGGCCTGCTCGCTTGGCGCTGATCTGCGCGTTCTGACGGGGTAATTGCCCCGAACCGGGGGGCTCGGGGTTGGCTCGACGCGTGCAATGCACGAGAAGCCGCCGGGGCCCGTGTGCTCGGCTCGCTCGGCCGGCCACCGGCGGTTAGAATCGCGCCTCCCTTCGATCGGAAACCCGCATGAACCTCCTGGAACGGATCGACCGAGCCCTCGCCTCCTATCGCGACCGAACGGCGCTGCGCGAGGAGCTCTGTCGGATCCGTGAGGGCGTGCTCGCCGAGGAGCAGCGGGCTCAGGCGCAGCGCGAGCTGCTCGAGACGGTGGTCAACACCTTGCCGATCGCCGTGCTCTTGATCGACGACCTGGGCAAGATCGTGTTCACCAACAGCGAGGCAGAGGGCCTGTTCTTCGAGGGGAGGAAGCCCGAGGGGCAGAACTTCCTGCAGCTGCTCGGCGCCGTGCACGAGGGCCTGCGCCAGGCGCTCCTGTCGGAGGCAGACCACATCTTCAGCTTCGGCGACCAGGGTGAGACCGAGCGCTATCACCTCGCGCGCCGGCACTTCACGCTGGGCGGCGAGCCGCACTCGATGCTGATCGTGCGCAACATCACGAGCGAGCTGTCGCGCCAGGAGAACGCGGTGCTGCGCAAGGCCATTCGCGTCATCCACCACGAGTTCGCCAACTCGCTCACGCCGGTGCGCTCGCTGCTGCAGGGCGCGCGCGCCAAGGTGGGGAAGCCCGAGTGGGGCGCCAAGCTGGAGCAGATGCTCGGCGTGATCGAAGACCGGGTGCTGCACCTGAGCGCGTTCTTGACGGGCTTCGCCGCTCTCGGTCGCCTACCGGCAGCGCGCCCCGAGGAGGTGGGCTGGGAGGCATTCCTCGGGCGGCTCGGCCCGCTGCTCGCCGACATCGACATCTCGCCCGCTCCGCCGGGGCGCGCCTGGTTCGACCCCGCTCAGATCGAGCAGGTCCTCATCAACCTGGTCAAGAACGCACGCGAGGCGGGCAGCGCGGCGAGCGACATCCGGCTGCAGGTGCTGCCGTCGCCCGAAGGCGGCTACCGCGCGAGCGTGCTCGATCGGGGCCAAGGCATGAGCGACGATGTGCTCGAGAACGCGCTGGTGCCCTCGTTCACGACCAAGGCCACCGGCAGCGGCATGGGCCTCACGCTCTGCCGCGAGATCATCGACGCCCATCGCGGGCGCTTGCGCATCGCGCGCCGGGAGGGCGGGGGTATCGCCGTCTCCTGCTGGTTGCCGCCGCGAGACGCCCCGTTACATCAAACCAACCTGAGCCAATCCCGGCTCAGCCTGACGCGCAGCTGAGGCGATGGACATGGCAAAGATACTTGTGGTCGACGACGAGGACGCGATGCGCTTCGCGCTCTCCGAGATCATGGAAGAGAACGGCCTCGAGGTCGTGTGTGCGGCCTCGGCCGGCGAAGCGCTGCGCCACGTCGACGGGGTCGACGTGGTGGTCACCGACTTCGCGATGCCAGGCAAGACCGGCCTCGAGCTGCTCGACGAGGTGCGCGCCATCGATCCGAGCCTGCCCGTCATCATGGTCACGGCGCACGGCTCCGAGCGCATCGCGGTTCAGGCGCTCAAGCGCGGGGCGTACGACTACATCGCGAAGCCGTTCGACAACGACGAGGTGTCGTACAGCGTGCGGCGCGCCTGCGAGACCCGCGCGCTGCGCCGCTCTGCCGCTCGCGTGGAGCTCGAGTCCGCCGGCATCCGCATCGTCGGCGAGAGCGCGGCGCTGCAGCGCACCCTGCAGGCGGCGACGCGCCTGGCCGACAAGGATGTGACCGTGCTGGTGCGCGGCGAGACGGGCACGGGCAAAGAGCTGTTCGCGAGCCTGCTGCACGCCAAGAGCCGCCGCTCGAGCAAGCCGCTCATCAAGTTCAACTGCGCGGCGATCCCGCACGATCTGGCCGAGTCGCAGCTGTTCGGTTACGCGCGCGGCGCCTTCACGGGTGCGAGCAACGCGCACGCGGGCTACTTCGTCCAGGCCCAGGGCGGGACGCTGGTACTGGACGAGATCGGGGAGCTGGCGCTACCGCTGCAGTCAAAGCTCCTGCGCGTGCTGCAGGAGCACGAGGTGCAGCCGCTCGGCTCGACGCGCGTGGAGAAGGTCGACTTCCGTCTCGTCACGAGCACCCATCGCGATCTGGCGGCCGAGGTGCGCGCCGGTCGCTTCCGGGAAGACCTCTACTATCGCATCGCGGTGGTCGAGCTCCTGGTTCCGTCGCTGCGCGAGCGACCGGAAGACATTCCGCTCCTGGCGCGCGAGTTTGCGCGCAAATATTCGGAGCGCTTCGGGCTCGACGGCGTGATTCAGCTCGCGCCCGAGCTGCTCGGGCTGCTCTCGCGAGCGCAATGGCCCGGCAACGTCCGCCAGCTCGAGAACGCGATCGCGCGCTGTGTGGCGCTCGCGACCGGTAGCGTGATCGGGCCGCAAGCGTTCGAGCTGATCCAGAACCCGTCGGTCGGCAGCAACACCGCGCCGGACAGCAGCCCGCCCCCGAAGGCGGGGGGGCCGAGCTTTCGCGAACAGATGGAAGCGTTCGAGCGCAACCTGCTGGTGGGGGCGCTCGCTGCGACCCAAAACAATCAGTCAGAGGCCGCGCGCCGCCTCGGGTTGAACCGGGCCACGTTGTACGATCGGCTCAAGAAATACTCGCTCTTGCCCGACTCGGCGAAAGACACCTGAGCGAGAGCACGCTCCCCGGCAGCTCCCCCGCCGAGTAGGAACGCCGGAACGCCGGCAGCCGCCGCCGCTCGAGCGGCGGGCAAATCCGGCGGTGGGCGCGAGCGAGGCCCGCGAACGACTGTCGGGCAGGGTGACGCCCCGCTGCTTTCGCCCACTTGGGGCGCGGAGCGCGAGCACGGAAGGGCGCGACCGCCGCACCGTCAGCGCTGGCGCGAAGGGTGCAAAGAGCGATGCACGCCGCGCACGAAGCTCGGCAGCACACGGAGACTCATCATGATCAGTCACATCGCTCGTCGCGCGTCGCTATCTCGGGCCCCCTGGGGCGTGGTGTTCGGTTTGATGGGGAGCCTCATTCCCGCCCTCGCCCAGGCTCAATCCGCGGAGATCAAACCCGCGCGGATCGAGTACGAGTATTACCCCAGGACGGAGGTGCGCGGCCTGGGCGGGCCCGACTCCGATGCCCGCTTTCAGGCGGCTCGCGTGAGCCTGTCGCTGCCGACGCCGCTCGGCGAGAGCGACACCATCCTCATCCCCGGGTTGCGCTACAGCCTGCTCGAAGTCGGGCAGTCGACGCCGACGAGCGGCGGCGAGGGCCGTCCGATCGAGGCGCTGCACTCGGTGGTTCTGTCGCTCGGCGTGCTGCAGCCGCTCGACGAGCGCTGGAGCCTGTTCGCGCAGCTCGGCGGGGGGCTCGCGGGCAACCTGTCGAGCGAGGTCGCCTCCGACGACTGGGTGGTCAGCGCGCAAGCGCTGGCGATGTGGAAGGTCGCTGGCGATTTCACGCTCGGGGCGGGATTGGGTTACGACCGGCGCACCGGGGATGTACGGCCGCTTCCGCTCGTGGCCTTCGACTGGCAGCCCCGACCCGACCTGCTCTTACGCGGCATCCTCCCGCAGTTCCTCGCGCTGCGTTACCGCGCCGGCGCGCCCGTGACCCTCGCGGTCGAGGCCAGCCTGGACGGGGAGCGCTATCACCTGAGCCAGGATGACGTCGGCGTGGCGCACGGCGAGGTGGCGCACCGGGTGGCCAAGGTCGGCCCGAGCGTCACGTTGCACTGGACGGAGTGGTTTCACACGCGGCTGGCGGGCGGCGTGGTGCTCGATCGGCGCTTCGAGCTGTATGTCGATGACATTTCCCAGGGTGATCTCGATGTGAGCAAGGGCCCGTACGCGGGCATCGAGCTGTGGTTCGGTCCGAGCGGCTGGAGCGCGGACGCGGCCGAGACCGCCATGGCCACGGCGTCTAACGCCAGCGGCAAAGCGACGGTCGTCACGGAGGATTGAAGCGCGCTGGGGGGGGCAGGGCTCAATTCCTTCTTGGCGTGACGTGGGGGCTGGGACGCCCTCACGAGGCGCGCGACGGCGGGCGCGCGGCGTCGCCGGCGTCGAGCGTGGCGCGCCGCTGCCGATACTCGGCCAGCTCCGTGCAGAGCAGCGCGGCGAAGCTCGCCAGCATGAAGCCCGCGACGATGGGCGAGACCGTGCCGTCGTAGGCGCGCCCGAGCGGCGTGCCGAACGCGATGCCGACGGCGCTCGACAAGCAACCGGTGACGGCGGCGGCCACCCCGGCGATGTGCCCCATCGGCTCGAGCGCCCGCGCGTTGTAGTTTCCAAACAGGATGCCGTTGCAGAAGAAGCACCCGAACATCCCGGCCATGAACACCGCGAGCGGCGGGTGCCCGTCAGACAGCACCGACACCCCGAAGAACAGCGTCGCCAGCACACACTCCGCGCTGACGGCGAAGCGCGCCAGGCGCAGCATGCCGAGGCGCATCACCAGCCGCGCGTTGGTGACCGAGGCGAGCCCGATGCCGGCCGCGAGCGAGCCAAAGAACAGGGGAAACAGCTCGCCGATGCCGTACTGCTCCTGGAACACCTGCTGCGACGTGCTCAGGTAGTTGATGAAGGCGCCGAACACGAAGCCCGTTGCCAGCGTATAGCCGAGAGTGATCGGGTGCCGGAACGCCTCGGCCGCGCCGCGCGCGACGACGGCGACGGACAGGCGGTTGCGCCGTTCGGGCGGCAGCGTCTCCGGCTGCCGCATGGCGAACCAGGCGCCGTCGACCAGCGCGACCCCCACCAGCAACCAGAAGATCAGCCGCCAGTTACCCACGAACAGCACGGCCTGCCCGAACGCGGGCGCAACGATGGGCACCAGGATGAAGATCGAGCTGACGAACGACATCACGCGCGCCATCGCGCGCCCCGCGTGCAGATCGCGCACGACCGCCACGGAGATGATGCGCGGGCCCGCCGCGCCGAAGCCGGCCACCAGGCGCCCGAGCAGCAGTAGAGGGAAGCTCGGCGCCAGCGCGCACAGTGTTCCACCGAGCACGAAAAGCGCGAGGCCCGCGTAGAGCGTGGGCTTGCGCCCGATGCTGTCGGAGACGGGGCCGGAGACGAGCTGGCCCAGGCTCAGGCCGCCGAAGAACACGGTGAGTACCAGCTGCCGGTCATTCGGATCCGGCGGAGTCAGATCGCGGGTGATGTCGCCGAGCGCTGGGAGCATGCTGTCGATCGACATGGCGACCAGCGAGGTCGTCAGCGCGACCAGAGCGATGAACTCGGCGCTGGTGCCGTCGCGATCGAGGGGCATGGTGTCGGCGCGAGCGTGTAGCACACCCGCGGCAAACCCGACACGGCGCACATTGGCCACCGGCCGGCCTCAAATGCCTCGCCCGTGGGGCTTGCGAGCATCCCCCGGTGGCACGACAGATCGCAGATGGACGATCGAGAGCTCTCGGGGAAGGTCGCCCTCGTCAGCGGGGCGGGGTCGGGGATCGGGCGTGCCGCGGCGGTGCGGTTGTCTCGCAGCGGAGCGCGTGTCGGCTTGCTCGGCAGGACACGCTCGGAGCTGGAGAAGGTAGCCCGCGAGATCGAAAGAAACGGAGGCACGGCGCACGTGCTCGTGGCCGATGTCTCGAAGCCTGCGGAGGTCGACGCGGCGGTGGCCCAGCTGTCGCGCGAGGCCGGCGGGCTTCACGCGGTGTTCGCGAACGCGGGGTTCAACGGCGTATGGGCGCCGATCGAAGAGCTCTCCGCCGACGAGTGGCAGAACACCATCGCGACCAACCTGAACGGTACCTTCTACACGCTGAAGGCAGCGACACCGCACCTGAAGCGACAGGGCGGCTCGGTCGTCGTCTGTGCGTCCGTGAACGGCACGCGCATGTTCAGCAACACGGGGGCCAGCGCCTACGCAGCGTCGAAGGCGGGTCAGGTGGCGCTGGTGAAGATGCTGGCCGTGGAGCTCGGCGCGGCGCGCGTGCGCATCAACGCGATCTGTCCCGGCGCGATCGACACCGAGATCGACGACAACACCGAGAAGCGGCACGTCGAGCGGGTGAAGCCGAACGTCGAGTTCCCCGACGGGTCGATTCCGCTCACCGGCGGTAAGCCCGGAAAGGCCGATCAGGTCGCTGAGCTCGTGCTGTTTTTACTGTCCGATCGCGCGAGCCATATCACGGGCAGCGAGGTCTGGATCGACGGCGGCCAGTCACTGCTCCAGGGTTGAGACGGCAGGGGGCGCCCGGCTCGACGTGAGCTCGAGCCTCAGAATGCCCGGCTGAATCGGATCGCGCCGAGCGGCAACCAGGGGTTGATGCTCTGCAGCTCGCGGTCGACCGCGGCTCGGTCGGCGTCGGGCCCGAGCAGCGCCGAATCCTCGGTCAAGCGGCTGTCGAGGATGCGACGGAGGCCGACGCCGAGCGAAAATCGCAGCGTGCGATGGATCACCCAGGTGTGGCCGAGCTCGACGTAGACGTTGTGCGACGCGACGCCCACCTCGTACGTGACCTTGTACAGATAGCCGAGCGCCACGTAGGGGCGGATGCCGTCGAAGTTGAAGGTGTAGCGCGCCGAGCCGGTGAGGAGCGCGGCAGGGTTCGCCTCGATACCCACGCCAGCGAATAGATCCAGACGCCGCACGGGAAAGTTCAAGCAGCCGAGCAGCATGGCGATGTTGCCCTCGGGCCCCGCGCCGACGGCCACCTCCGACACCACCACGCGGCGCTTGTGCTCGAGCACCTCGTCGAAGCGCTCGCCCGGACGATAGATGCGACGCCCCGCTGGCGACTGAAGACCGAACTGCCGAGCCGAGGCAGCGTCGGGCGCGAGCCACACACCGAGGGCCATCGCGCTCGCGAGGATGACGCGGTTCACTCCACCCTCCTGCCGAACACGACCGAGACGTACAGCTGCCAGGCGTGCGCGTCGCGCAGATCGCTCAGCTGATCGAGCGAGTCTTCGTTGTCGTAGCCGTTCGGGTCGAGCAGGTAGGAGTTGATCAGCGCGCCCGCCATGCTGTGGCGCGCGCCCACGAAGACGTAGTGCTCGGCGCTGCCGCCGCGATACAGGGCTGTGCCGAGCTCGATCGGCGTCGCGTGAGCGAGCCACAGGCTGTCGCGTAAGCGAGCCTCGATCGACACGCCGACTCCGTAGCTGAGCGGCACGCCCGCGAGCTCGAAATGCACGCGCAGGCCCGCGCTGGCGGAACCAGCCAGGTTCTCGTAGGAGCCGAGCGATGGACTGATCAGCAGACGAACGTGGGGGCTCAGGCTGCTGGTGCGAAACGCCAAGCCGAGCCCGAAGCGTGTCTCATCGACGCTGCGCGCGCCGGTGAGGTGCGCGCTCGAGCGCTCGAGCACAACTGTCGGCCACCAGAAGCGCGGCGCGCGTTCGCTCCACTCACCCGTCACGGAGGCGCTGCGAGCCGAGCCTTCGCGATCATCGACATCCTGCGCGTGGGCGCTCGATGCAGCGCCAGAGAGCGCGAGGCCCGAACACAGCAGCGCGAGCTCGCGCGCGCGTGGGCGAGTGGGTCGGGCAGGGAAGGGCGTCGACATGGCGGTGGCCGGCGCTCACGAGGGGTTACGCCCGGGCGCAGCCGGCGCGGCGGGCGGCGCCCCCTGCGGCTCGCTCGGCGCGGGCGCGAGCGGCAGAATGGGCGCCGTGCCGCCGGGCGTCTCTGGCTCGCACAGCGAGGTGATGCGGCTGATCGGGAAGGCGATGAGCAGCCAGTGATCCGTGTAGAAATCGAGCTGCGGGTGCAGCAGGCGCGCGCAGCGATGGTCTCTCCGCAAGCGCTCGAGCAGCACCGCGTAGTGGTCGGGCTCCGCCAGCACGAACACGCCGAAGATCGAGAGCCCGCTGTCTTCTTCTGTCACGAAGCGCGCGTCTGCAGGAGGCGGCGCGCTCGTCGCGGCGTCTGGAGACAGCGCCTGTTTGCTGTGGTGCAGCGTGCAACCGACCAGCGGCACGAGGCCGACCACGAGCGCCAGCAGCCGCCCGAGCGGCGCTCGCCCGCAGCCACGCCGGCGCCGATGGCGCGGCCGGAACGAGAAGGCATGAGACATGAGAACGCCGCGGAGCCTAACGAGAATCCACGGCGTGCGCAGCAGCTTTGCGACCCGCGCTGGCCAGCGCCGGTTGCTTCATGGGCAGCTCGATACCCCACCAGCGTTCGATGGCGGCCGTGAGCTCGCTCGCCGTGCCATGGGAACAACGAGCGGCGAACGCCCGAAACACGTCATGCAACGCCGCGTCCGGGGGCAGCTCGGGCGGCCGCGCCGAGAGGCAGTCGAGCCAGGCGTCAATCGGAGCGGCGGCCTCCCGCCCGAGCTCCCGCGCCAGCCCCGCCGCGAGCGGGTGGGGATCGTAGGCAGCAGACGCGAGCAACGCCTGCACGGGCAGCGCGCGCTGCGACGACGAGCGATCGGCAAGCCCGCGCAGTTCTGCCGCCGACGTCTCCACCGGGCCGCGCAGGGCTGCGTCCTCGAGGTCTGCATTCTGAAAGGCGACATTCTCGAGGGCGCTGTCGGGTTGGGGCGCGCCGGACACGGGCGCTATGGACCCTCGAAACGGGGTCGAAGCGGTCGCGACGTGCATCACCACCCCTTCCTCGAGCGTCAACCAAAGGCGTCGCAGCTCGACGGCAGCGTCGGGGGGGGCCGACGCGCGCGCGTGCACGAGCTCGTGCCGCCACGCCTCGGGCCCGAGCTGGTCGAGCGTCGAGCGCGCGACCAACAGCTCGCGCCGGCTCACGTGCACCTCGATACCGGCGAGCGGTGCCTGGCGTGGCGGCAAGCGCGGATCGAGATGGACCCGCAGCGGTGCCGGCGTTCGAGGCGGGGGCAAGCTCTCGAGCGCCAGCCCGATCGGTCCGAGCACCCGCTGAACCGCCGCGTCGTCGCAGCCGAGCGCCCGCCCCGCGAGCAGCTCGAGCCGCTCATCCGGCGCCTCAAACAGCCGCGAGCCCGCGAACACCTCCGCGCCGAACCCCGCCACTCGGCACGGGGCCTGCTCCGGCCGAGGCCCCGCGTCGCTCGCGACGGCGAGCACCAGCGCGGCAGCGCCGACCAGAGCGCCGCGCGCGGTCATTCACACGACCGCAGGTGATCGGCGACGAACGCCTCGAAGCCCGCGCGCAGGCGCTCGCTGGCCAGCTCCTCGCCGACGTTTCCGTCCTGAATTTCACGGCGCACCCAGCGCAGGTACGCCATGGTGCCCAGCACACCTTGGCGCGCGTGGGCGTTCAGGCAATCGAACACGCTCCCCTCGCTGGTGGGGCGGTGACAGTCGCGCCCCTCCCGGTAGATGGAGTCTTCCGTGGTGATGTGGCCGATCGTGTCTTCGGCGGTGCCGTGATAGAGGATGCCCGCACGGAACTCCTCGTCGCGCCGCAGGTAGGCTTTTACGCGCTCGATGCAGCCGCACTCGCCCTGGCAGGACGTAGGCGCCGGGCCCGCCTCGCCGCCCGCGCCCAGCTCCGTCGCGAGCGCCACGTCGCTGGGCAACAGGCCGTAGTTGGGCACGTCGCCGCGGCGCACGGTGTGGGCGGGGCTGAACGAATCCTGCACGGTGTGCTGCGCCTGGCCGAGCAAGGTGAGGGCTCTGATGCGGTCGCTGCTCCACAGCCGCAGCGCCTCTTCGGTGACGCTCGAGATGTGCTCGCGTGCGGCCTGGGCGGCGCCGCTCTCGCTATCGTTGCCGCCGAGCAGGAAGTGGTGGGGCTGCTCTTCCGGCTGCTCGGTGCGGTCCATCAAGGCGCTCACGTAGGCGAGCACGCCGTTGTCGAGGTGCACGAGCAGCTCTTTGGGATAATCGACCCGGCGGTTGCCGAGCGCCATCCACTGCACCTCGGCCTCATCGAAGCGCTCGGCGTCGCCGAGCTCGCGGTTTCCGAAATAGGTCAGCCACTCGTGCCCCCGGAAGAAGCGAGCGCGCGTGAAGACGCAGTCACCCTGCGAAAAGAAGCCGATGCGGTCGCTCACCGGCGCGCAGATGTCTTCCGGGTGCTCGCAGCCGCCGGCGACGCCGGCGATGCACAGCGCCAGGCACGGCGCCACGGCACCCCGCAGAACCTCAGCGGTCGAGCGTGCCCTTCGCACCATCGCGGGCAACGATGCGCGCAGTCGATCGCCGCGTCAATCGCCATCCCGCCCGCGGAGCTCGTCGCGCGAGCTCTGGGCGCTGAACCGGTCGTGCGCCCGCCGCGACGCGGCTCGCCCCGCCGCAGGCCAGTGCTCGCGGCGCAGGCCCGTGCTCACGGTGCGCTGACCGACGCGGCGGGGTCGCGCGGAATCAGCGCGGCTTTGCGCGAATGACCAGGTGCGTTTCATCGACCTGTCCCGCCCGGATCGCGCGGGCGACCGTCTCGGTGCCCGGCGCGAGCAGGCTGGCGTTGTCGAAGCCCGGCACGACCGAGAAGTGCACGCTGCTCGATGCGACCGTGCGGAGAGCGTCGAAAGACTCCGCGCCTGCGCCCGCGCCACCCTCGAACACGAACGTGGGAGTGCGGACCGAACCGATGAAGTTGATGGGCGCGCGCAGCGCCAGCTCCTCGGGGAGGGCTTCCTGAGGCAAGCAGCCTCCGCCGCTCACGGTGCCGTACTGGCGCGCGTCAGCGACTGGGCCGAAAGCAAAGACCGCGCGGAAGCGGTCGGTGCTGGCGGCGGCGAGCAGCGCGAGCGTGGCGCCCGTGGCGTGCCCCGCCAGATAGATCTGCTGGGCGTCGACGTCTTCGCGCGTCGCGAGGTGGTTCGCCGCGGCGATCACGTCGTCGACCTCGCCCAGGAAGCACTCGCTCTGGCCCGGGTTCTCGTTCGAGCCACGCAGCGCGGGCAGCATGAGCACCAGGCCTGCCTCGCGAAAGGCCCGCGCCGAACGATCGTTTTCGCGCGGCGCAGGCCGCCAGGCGACGTCACCGACGCCCCAGTCGAGTCCGCCTCCGATCCACACCACCGCGGGCCGCTTCGAGCCCGGCCGCACGGGGGTCACGTACGCGACGTTGGCGCCGAGCGGCGCGGGATAGGTCACCTTCGACAGCACGCCGGCGGGCGGCGCCTTGGCGGCCGTGTGATCCGTCTCCGCGAACACGCGCGTGGTGAAGGCGCGCCGTTGCTCGGCGAGCGGGAAGGGGGTCTGCGCGTCGGGCGTCGGGCGCGTGCCGCGCGCCGTTCCGGGCTCGCTTCCGAGCGCGCTCTGCTGCTCGATGACGCTCCCGACGAACGTGTTGGGGCCGGCGGTCACCCGCGAGCCGCTCGGCAAGCCGCCGGCAATGTCCCAGGTGTCGGCGCTCGCGCCGACTCGCCGCGTGAGCGTGGCAAGGCCCGCGTCGAGGGCATACTCGGCGCTCTGTGTGTGCGCCGGGTCGATGCGCGGGCGATACTCGTCGAGCCGAAAGGAGGTCGGCTCGGCGCCGAGCCGCGCCTTCTCAAGCCGCAGCAGCACCTCGTAGTTCGAGCTGAGCGAGCCGCGCGGGGTGAAGCGCGTGTCTACGGGCTTGCCCTCGATGCTGCCCTTCGCGGTGTAGGCGCCGGCGCTGCGAGCGAGCGCGATCTCGTAGGCCTTGGTTGTCCCGTAATAGGAGAGGAAGTTGCCGCGCACGATGCCGCTCGCGTCGTGCACCTCGGCGGCCATGTAGTCGCGAATCCGCAGCTCGCCCGAGGCGAGCTGGGCCATCACGACGTCGAATGCGTAAGTCGCGATGCTCCCGTCGGGCTCGATGAACGCACGCTCCCAGCTGTAGCCCGTCTTGGCCTCACCCACCTGGAACTGCCAGATCGCAGAGTAATGGGGCGTGGGGTTGGGTTCGCGCGTCTCGATGGATCGGATCATCCCCTCGACGGTGCGACCGAACGACTCTCGATAGCCCGGCTCGTCGTGCAGACAGATAAAGGAGAAGAGCGCGCCGGGGCTGACGGCCATCTTCAGCTCGCCGCCGAGCGGCGGAGCGTCGCGGGTGACGTAGCGCGCGCGAACGAACAAGACGGGCGCTCCCCCGGCGCTGCTCACGCGGTAGACGGCCGCGTTCTCGAGCTCGACTGCGCTGGTGGCTGCACCGAGCAGGTTCGCGACGGTGAGGCCGGGGTTGAGCTGCCCCTCGTGCACCTCGCAGCGCATCTCGTTCTTGGTGCCGACGTTGGTACGGATCGAGATGTGATCTCCACGATCCACGACGACGGGTGGACGCCGCGCTTCCATACTCCCGCGCCATCGGCCCTTGGGATCCATCAGCGGAGCCAGCGGCAACGCGGGTCGCTCGCGCTCCAACATCGCGTCGAAGTCGAACTTGGGTTCTGTGCTCGGCGTTGGCGTTCCTGCTCCGTTCGCCGGAGTCGAAGCGGCGGAGGGATCGCGTCGATCAGATAGATCGCGCTCCTTGCTCGCTTCCGTCGGTACCGAGCTCGTCGCTGCTGGCGTCGTGGGGCTTGCTGCCGAGCCCACGGGGGCACAGTGCAACGTTGCCAGACTAAGCAACGAGCAGCCTCTGGCGATGGCTCGTCGTCGGGTCGATCGGTCATGGCGATGGCTCATCATGCCGGCGGCTTAGCACGCTCGGACGCCCGGACGTGAAGGCTCGAACAGCCTCGGTGTTTTTTGCGCGGCAAGTTCGAGTCGGCGCGGAATCGACAGGGGAAACGCCACCTGACGTGCCTGTCGAAACGCGATTCGTGGGACTAGTCCCTCGTTTTCGGGGGGATGACCATTGGCCCTTGCCCGGGCCGAGAATCGAGAGAAACCGACAGATGATCCCCCGCACTCACTACCACCATGCCGGCTTGGTGATCGCCAGCCTGG
>Ga0247763_1001125_pt1 | contig 15721 bp, 11 predicted proteins | sample UWRJL141409B4_FD_179926 | JGI IMG/M metagenome (GOLD analysis project Ga0247763, IMG submission 179926) | Plant litter microbial communities from Arlington Agricultural Research Station in Wisconsin, United States - UWRJ-L141-409B-4 | ecosystem: Environmental > Terrestrial > Plant litter >...
GTCTGATATCGTCAGGAGATCTGTCGGTGGTGTGACAGTACTTGCAAATACCTGGCAGCCTGGCGACTTGAAGGGTTCAACAAAGTACTGCAAGGTACTGAGTGCCGATTATTTTGGCAATCGCTTGCCTAGGTCACCCCTGCTTAGGATTGCGAACGAAAAAAAGGAAATTTCGTATGCCCAGATTCGTCTCAGATAACCGTGCAGAGTGTAAGGCGGCGGGAATCAAGGTCGCGGAGATCATGGCGCCGTATGCTTGGTTCGGAAAGAATCCTCTTCCGTTCACTAAGTATCTCGTGGTTGCAATGCGGCAGATCAGCTGATGGCACGAGTTGTGCTGGTTTGCTGATAATCTCATGATGGCGAAGTGGTTGGTGCATCACGTTGTGCATGATGATATAATGGGGCGCTCTGGTTATAACGACTCAACACACAGTATCACCAGCAAGAGAGTCAAAAAGCAAAACACCAATTCAGTTTAGACAGTCATCGAAAAGGCAAAAATGCCAGGACAAATCGAAAAGGCAATGGACCTGCTGCCGCCGGCACTCACGTCCAACCCCAACTTCGCCCACCTCGTGCGCATCATTGACGACATCAATCTGCACTCGCACAAGAATTGCTCGCATCGTCACATCGCTTTTCGTCCCGATTTCGATTTGATCGAGAACGATGACGCCTTCGAACTCTATGGCGAATTGCCAGGGGTAAAAAAGGAGGATGTCACCGTTGAGCTGACAGATGCGCGCACCATGGTGGTTAAAGGATCCGTCAGGCATTCCTACAGCAAGGTCATCGCCATTCCCACCGCCACCGCCACCGAGGGGTCGACCGAACAGACTGAGAATGCAACAGATCTGGCGGCGACGCAAGAACCACAAACGCAGCCTGCGGAAGGCGAGCAGGTGTCTGCACAGGAGACCAAGCCTGCAAAGCCTGCACATCCAACTTATATCATCTCGGAGAGGGGCTCCGGGTCATTTCAGCGCTCGTTCAAACTGCCCATAGATGTAGACCGGCAGGGAATTGAAGCTACGTTCAAGGAGGGTGTCTTGCATGTGCGCATCCCGAAACTGGTCAAGAGCACGGGGGATGTGCAGAAGGTGGAGATTTCGTGAGGAAACATAGGGCAGGACGACTTGATCTAATGTTGTGACGAATAATTTGAACATCGTTTTTTTTTCAGTAGCACACAACTTTACTTGTAAGGCACACTACTAAGCTTAACTGCGAATATGCGTCCCCTGTCGTGTTGTTGTGATCCGAACTGATGCTCGCTGAATCACCTGCCCTAGTTTCAGCGGCCAACTCCGCAACTCTGTCATCACGCAAAAGACTCACGCTATCCTGCAGTGTTTTGGCACATGTTGGTCATGTGGCGGTTCTCCAATATTTCTTTAACTTGTTTGATACCAGCTGTCAAAGACGGAATTTCATAAAGATTCCTGATAATGGCCGAATAACTGACTGATCTTGGCATGATATCCACATCTTTTTCGTCGCATATTTCCAGTCGAGTCTACACTACATCCCCAAAAAGGAGAATATTAGCGGACCCAGTGCCACACTCAAGAGAAGTATCTCGCCATGAGAAAACTACGCAGGCTTATAAAAAAAGCGCCGGGGTAGTGCCCGGGTCCTTGGGATTCTTGGCTCGGTACATGTAAAATCATTACCAACATTTTATCATCTATTCCAAAGTATATCAAGTCACAAACACAAACACAAACTCATCACAGCTGATTCAGATTCAATACCAAGAATGCCCGTCAACTCAAAACTTGAAACGGCCGCTCTCGCCGGCAGCGTCGTCGCCATGGCCGACCAAATCATGCAAGCCGTGCGGGAGAACCGGGAGAACAACCCGGACGAAGCCAAAGAGCACTACGTCAAGGCCGCTATTGCGGGAGCCATTGCCCTCGGCGCCTACAAGATGATGGAGTCGGATGAGAACCAGTGGCGCGCGAATCACGGTGAGGATAACATGGGCTTTGACAACAAGCCGCCGGCCCCGCCTGATCCGCATCACGCGAGGGATATGTTGGCCGAAGTGGCGGGGGCGTATGCCTTGGGCAGACAGATGATGGGACATAAGGATCATCGCATGTTGAAGTTGATTGCCGAGGGGTTGGGTGCGGCTGCGCTGGCGAGAGAGACGAAGAAGGACGTGGTGGATGAGTAGGTGCCTACCTAGGGAGGTAGAAAAGAGGGGAAGAGGGAGGATCGTGAGGCACCCATGTTGGGAAGGCAGGATCGAGTGTGTGGATGGTTCCAACATTTTCTTGTGCGAGGATATTTGCTTCGTGTACTTGGGGATGTAGCAACTAGTTTGGCTTGGAATTTTCTCGTAATAGCAATTCACTCCATTAACGCCCGGTTATGTTGTTCCCTGCGTCACGCAGACCCCATTTGCCTACAAACTTCCTATGTTTTAGGCAGGTAGGTACCAAGCAATCATTGCCACAGAATAGTCACTCTAAAGTAGGTTGCAGTTCGATACAGCCCCTGACTATTTCCGACCTCCAAAGGCAATGCGCGGTGGCAGATGGCTTCCAATTCCTAATAAAGTTGGCTCCCTCGTCGTCTGGCCTTAGGATGCAACCAAAAGTGGCGCCGTCGCAGCTTTTTATCTATATTCATGCATCGCATCGGAAGCGAAAGCACTTTGCACCTTCTTTTCAGATTTATACACAGCCGTACTCTTGGCTAGCGGTTTACCAGAATGTGTGATACGGCGCGTGTAGTTGAATATGGGGTAGGCTTGGTTACGCCACGTATTTCCGCATCCGTAAACGAGGCTGAGTTGAGGTAAAATCGATGCTGTTGGTCATCTTTTTTAGCGGTTGGAACTTTCTTTTTGTGGATCATCTGTGCCCTACGGGCCAGGCACCGAAAAATGAATCTTGGTACCAGACTGGAAAGTCCGAGGTATGTCTCGGCAAGCTACTCGGAAGGGAAGCGACTGGAATCGCCACTACGATCCTACCGTGGCACAACGATTAGCCTATGAAACAAACATTTACACATGGGAAATAACCTAGAAACTAGTATGGTCCGGCATTTGTGCGGACGACTCTCTTCGGGGTCATCACATGCAAAAGTCTTGCAGCACGAGTACAGTAAAATCGCAATTGAACAAGAGCGACGAGCAGCGTTCCAACTCTCAAAAGAATTCCAGTCATTTACTTGCGTGAATTTTAAGCCAAGACGGGCTTCTCCTGATGTCGAGTTACATTTAACTATAGAAGTGTTGGATCTACGATCAATCCTCTAGGCATTCGCAAATCCGATGAAGCTAAAGCGGAGTCCGAAGGCATATGGATTTGCACCGAGAATAACGGTGGTAGCTTGATCCACCGTGGGCGTAGCAGCTTGGATGAATTGATCGTTGGTAACATTGAATTGAGCCGATTCAAGAACGCCTTGCTAAACTCCACAAGAAATTCAGACGACTCGAAACTTGAAGAGCCCAGAGACAAACGAAAATCCTAGGGGCAGCCGAGTATAAAAAGTGACAGGCGACGCTCCATCTGCTCTTCAAGTTTTAGCATCATCATCATCTTCACCAGCCTCTCCTAACCGCATCTCTACATCCTGGTATATTTGGGGAAACTTTTGCTGCAGCAATACAAATTCAGCAACTACTACTACCGAAGCCGCCCAACATGAAGACTTTTACAATTTCCGTGGTTTTTGCTGCCCTGTTCACCTACGTCGTCGCCAACCCCATGCCGGCCGATTACGACATCGCCGAATACCAGGGCCCCAACACCAACTACACGGACCCCGTTCTCTCGCCTCGGTGCACTTTTGACGACGGTCACGGACCCGTGGCTTGCACCGCATTCAGCGTTGTCTTTGGCGACGGCAGCTTCGGCGGCGATCCCACTCAGGTTCAGATCATGGGCAGCAACTTTAAGGTCAACTACGGGCTCAACTGCGGCAAGTCTGGGGACTTTACCGGTTACAAAAGCCCCTTGCCCTATGTGCTCTCTATTCGCCCTGGCAATGCGTGCAGCTGGAAGCCAAACTCCGAGTCGTATGATGGCACGGTAAGTCGGCCCCTTTTCGTTGCTACCTACCTACCTACCTTAGATTCTGGGTTGCTGCTGACTGGATTCTGTAATTACAGCACATCAAGTATGCCAATCAGTTCCTCAACCTTCCTACTGATCCACGCTGCGGCCGCGTCCAACAGCTAAACAAGGGCACTCGCTGCTTGATCCTGCAGCGGCCTTGAGAGAGTATGTGATCAGCTCCGTCATGGGTTCAAACCAACTCGTGATGTGTGTGTGGAACAGACAGATACAGGCAGTGTTGAAGGGAAAAAGTACATAGGTTGCGAAAGAAGAAAGGATGATGTATAAAGGCTTTTGCATTGATACCAGTCATTATCAGTTACCATTTTGTTTTTCGTCCTTTTTTGGGGGGGGGCGGGGGGGGCTTTTTCCTTTTCAATTTTGCGCACAATATAAAACGTATTTCTCACCGCTTTTCCTCATGGAATGGAGTTTCTAGCCTTGAAGTTTTGCCAACAAAGACTAACGACCTCGGTAAGTGGATTTTGACGACTAGGTACGCTACGGGAACCACTCGTGATGGCATTGGTGATGAGGCCTCTTTGAGGGGTTTCTAAAGTCTCAATGACAGGTTTCCGCTTTGTTGGTAAAAAAAAGATAGACATTGCCCAAGGCATCAACCAGACCCTTGTCTTCTGACCCCTTCAATCCCACACGTGATACAATAATCTTCAACACTAATAAAGGTCCCCCCCATCAGTGAGGTTCCCTCTTGCCGAAACAGCCGAACTGAACATGAACCATAAGGGTACCCAACCGCGAATCTCAGGCATTCGTCCCTTCACCCCACCTCGGAGGTAGTGTCACCTCTCGTATAAGTTCAAGTGATGAAAAGGTCCGGTGATATTAACCAGATTCTTGACAAGTCACATCGCAACGGTGACGGCTGGAACGCGGGTCGGACGCGGCTGAGGCGGGCAAATGTTGTTGGTTCTCGTAGCTTTTTAGGGAAACCCGTTTGTTAACTATTCCTCTTTTCAACCAAAGTGTGACAGTATTGGCTGAAGCAGTGTTGGTTCAATGGTAACCTCCGGCTTGGCGCTGTGACGCCCCCGGACAGTTTTTGCGTATTATCACAACTTGGCGCCTACTCTGGGGGACCGTTGGTCATTTACCTTGCTTTGATGTCAACGGTTGGATGTAACCCCGGCACGGCAGTACGTGCGCTGGAGGATTGGCCCGAAATACTCGAGCATGAACCACGAATAATAACAACAACACCCTCCGGTTTTCTCTGTTTGCCAGTTTCCGCGTCAGAATTTCTCGATCTTCACATGCAACCCTCACTGGTCTTGGCTGAGGAGATGACATGGCGATCAGCAGACTCCTGCACGATGACCATGTTGAAGCCTAACCCAATTTCTCATCACCAGCTCCGCCAGTCCGGATCGGAAAATTCCGCAACGTGCTCAGCCTGTGGCAGCCTCGTCATCGAACTCAACACCATCGGCCGTGATCGGCGACCACGCAAAGACTGGAAATTCCTGCGATGCGATATTGGGGACTTACTCATCGGCTCACAAGCTGGATGTCAGTCGTGCTGTTTCTTCGAGTCGGCCTTCAACCTCTCTTGGCGTGCGAAATCCCAGGGCCGATACCAAAATGGCTGGCTTCAGCTGTCTGCAGATGACCATCCCAGCCCTCTGGCCAAATACTCGGCGCCAATCATCACAGCCCTGCTCCAACTACCCCAGGCAAAGCCGGCGTTGCGTCGATTTATCGTCCAACCCGCGAAACAAGACCAAGATCACAAAGTCCGCGTCGATGACGGGGTTCCTTATGAAGTTGCCGCCCTTGCTCGATCGTGGCTCGCAAAATGCCAGTCTCACCACAGTGCATGCCGCCGAGCTGAGACCCTCAGTCCTCTACTTCCAACCCAGTTAATCGATGCTGGAACCACCAAGGCCCCACTACTCGAGCTGGTAGTCCCCAGCAAAGATGAAAGAGGTCGCTGGGCGGCCCTCTCATACCGTCGCAGCAGTGGAGGTGACATGGACTCCACTCCCTTTGTCGAAAGCTCTCCTCCTTTCGACTGCCTGCGGGACTTTGGACGCATGCGACGCCTCTCGCTATCTTCACTTCCACGCACCTTCCGCGACGCCATCCTCATGACTCGTGCCCTCGATATCCGCTATCTCTGGATCGACAAACTCTGCATCATCCCAGACGGCGAGTTCGACGAGGTCCGCGAAGCTGAAAACATCGCTCACATATTCTCCAACGCTGTTGTTACGTTCGTGGCGACTGCGTCAGCGGATATTCACGGCGGTTTGTTTCACCCACAACATGCTGTTCTGCGATCTCGAGAGGCACCGCCGGTCTGGGAGGAATCTTCATGGTGCGACACGCCGAGGACGTTAGCGGCCAGTGCAAACTCGGGATCTAATGCATCGTCGACAACGTTGGGGGTAGATGATGACGCCGTCGCTATGGCAGCCGCAAAGATAGAACACCGCGAGAACGGGGGGTGGGTCACGCTGACCAAATCCCACGGAAGAGATTTTAGGAGCGAGCCGATTCACAAAGACGCTTGGGCCCTGGGGGAGTACCTGCTTTCGAGAAGGAGGTTGCTGTTCACGTCAAATGGGCTTATCTGGGGTTGCCGCCAGGGAGTGGAGGCTGAGCTCGAGTCGGAGGCTATCTGTGGAGAGGTGTGGCATGATGCGCTGTCGCAAAGGTGGACGCAAGTTGTCGAACAAGTTTCGACTAGGCGGACGGGTGAACCACGGGAGAAAGGCTTGGCTCTCGCTGGGCTGGCGAAATGGATGGGCCAGCATCGTGGGGATGAATATACCGGCCATGTTGCGGGCCTGTGGAGGAACAAGTTGTGCACTGAGTTGCTATGGTGTCGGGTTGGCGGGTCAGCGTCAGGGAAGAGTGAAGAGAGGGGGAGCACAGGTCCCTCTTGGTCTTGGCTGTCTGTGAACAGCGCGGTTGAGTTCTCAAAGAGGGATATTCCTGAAAATGAGGCGCATACGCCATCGTACGGTTCAGGTGATAAAGGTCGCCAACAGCTTGTTTGGAAGGTTCTGGATTGCGAAGTGGTCCCGGAGGTCGAAGGGCACGTGTTTGGACCCGTGGCGAAGGGGATGGTCACAATTAGGGGACCAATTGCTCCGGTATATCTCAAGTTTCGAGAGATGGGTCATCTCCCTGCTCGAGATTCTTCGGTTGTTGTCACAGCGCGTGACAGGGATAGCCGGGCTTTCGACTTGGGGGTAGCGGTGCTGGACAGTGTCGCTCTGCCAACCAGGCAGGTCTTTTGCCTCGTGGCAACTGCGGATGCACTCGAAAAATTTCCGTCAGAGGGGTTATTGATCACCCCCGAAGAAGATTGTACACGGAGAGGAGAGACGGTGTTTCGTCGCATAGGCATGTTTCGGAGTAAGATCTCGGGAACTAGAAGGTTCAGAACTGACAGGTTCGCACTGCTTAAGATATGGTTTGACAAACTAGAAGACAAGAGTGTTGTCATTATCTAGACTTCTTGAAGAGCACTGCTAGAGACAGACTAATCCTAATACCTCGCTACAAGAAAATGGGAGACCGCACCTTAGGCTTCCTGTGACTTCCTTGGTCCAGTCCACTGGAGACCCCAGGGCTTGTGACTAGGAAAGGCTGTGTCGCTACCGGTTCAATGTCAAGGTCAAAGTCGCGACTCAGCCATCGTGTTCGCCGTGTCCGCGGATTGCTCTGTGTCCCCTGCATTCTCCACCGCGTCTTCTGGGTCCTTCTCGGAGACCGGTCGGCAATACATGAACATGGTAGGCTGATCGTGCCAAGGATAGGCCATTCTATCCCCTGTCGCCTTGTCTGTGCCACTACTCATCCAGTTGGCGTCGTGGAGAACAGGGCCGCAAATCCGCGCATCCTCAACTTCTTGCTGGCTTCTGCCGACAAGTGTATAAATGACCGGTTTGCTGTCATCTCGGTACAGGTAATCCCGCAGACCCTTCGCAAGGTCCAGGTTCCTCACGCCAACGTCATCGCTGAGCAGTATGGTGGGTTCGACATCGGGGAGAATGCAGGGGCAGTAACTACACTCGCTGTTTTCCAAGGCTGCCTTGTCGAACAGTTTGATCGCAAATTTCTTGACGGGGGGTTTGGTGACAAACTCGGGAATCGACCGGTCTGACGCGACACTGTCAAGTACCTGGTCCAAGATGTGGTACCAGTATTTCTGGAAGGTGAGTCGCTCCTGAGGGGATGATGTGGGAGAGAGCTGAGGACTTTGGCTCGCAGCGCGCTTGACTGCATCGACGATGGCGGTCGTGATGGGTTTCCATTTTTCGACCAGGTTCTCATCAAATGAGTCATCGTCTGAGGTGGTGGAAGCCATCTCGATGCCAAGATTGTGTGAGGTTCGCTGCTGTCTGACGTTAGCGCGAAGTTCGGAATGTGGGAGATTTTTGGGTTGCATGGAGCGGGCGTGCAGCTGAGGACGGCCCAAACGCCAGAATCCGCGAGACAGACAGCGCATCGTCATGGGAATCCTGTCACTCCACTTTCCGTCCTCGAGGGTCACCTGCGCGGAGCGTGGAAGACCAGGCCTCGCAGGCAACCAAATGTGGATGGTTGCTGCGGGGCAGAAACCTAAAGGACAGAATCCAAACGCGGCGGGGTGTGGCGCACAGATCACTGCGTGGCCACTGTAGGTCAGCAAACGCCCCTGCACCCTCAGGCAGGGACAGTGGGCGCCCCAGCGCCTTCAGCACATGGCGCTCAAATCCACTCCTTCCCGCGAATTTAGTTCCCGTTGAATGCAAGGAGTTCACGGTTGCGTGTGATAACTCTATTTGCACTCCGTGCTAGAGCGACATTAACTTTACTTGCATCGAGGGAACCAGACATTACAGCCCCCAGCACTACCCCCCGACAACGCATGTCAATTTCCTGCAGCCCCTGCCATGTTTTGCGCAGCTCTATCGACCCGCGATTCCGGGGCTACACAGCCAATGAGATCGCCCGGAAGCCAGTTTGCCTTGAAATGAACCCCAAACGGGGATCGCGTATTCTGAACAGTCGCTTTAGGTCACTGCTGGTAGACTGGTAGACTAATGCAGAGCACTGAATCCAGCAGCGCTCCCTGGGCACCAGTGGCACAGTCCACCGCTGTTGATGCCGAAACCCAAGCCCAGGCGTTGGCAACATTGAACCGCAGAATTTCCTCGGGATAGGAACACTCCACTGCAAACTCAATCTTCCAACTTGGGTTGACCATTGCATCTTATGACTGCCCCAGCCAGACTGGTTTGTCTAAAAACGCCGATTACCTTACGTGTCGCCGAGAACTTGAACCTACCAACTTTAGTATCAGACATGAGCCTAGCGCCATCACTGCAGCGCCGAGCTCACCGGTGACCGGGTCATGACCAGAGTACTAGACTGCATCCAGCAATACAAGGCGATATTGCTTCTGAGGGTTGTGATTATATCACCGTCGTATCCGTAAGTAATGGTGTGGGCGGCAAGTGATTGGTGTGGCCTGCAGTTAATAACTCTTTGCAGCAACTAGTTGGACAATCATCCCGTCGGAACCCGGTACCTTGTCGCCCCTCCCCCCGGCACCCACGGTGGCTCCAATGACAGGCCATTACCGCGGGGTTTGCAACCAGAACTAAGGCCCTAGGAGATTCAACCAGTCAGTTCCTTGCTAGATTGATCTGAACAGGATGGAGGCCTTACACTAGTGCAACTTGCATTACCACGACAGTCGCGGACTCGGCCATCACACCGATGTTACGTTCCGGTTCTGCCGAGGTTTGGTACGGATGCAGGCGCCATGCATGGGCTGACATGGACTTTTTACAATATTGCCTATACTAAACATGGGTCGTGTTGAACATAAGTACAGCCTTTCGGCAAGATCGCCAAACTCTTTCTTCCGTGACTGAGTTGACATTGCCTACACGCAGCTGTTACAATGGCTCCTTCTGTCCTGAATGCCCTCATTTTCGGTGCTGCCGTCATCGGCTCCCTCGCCGAGGCAGGTGTGAGTCGCTCATCAAGAACTCGGCGTCAACTACCACCCGACTTTGACCCTTCAACGCTCCCGACATACAATGGAACAGGCCCGACGATGCTCCGGTTTGGATGCCACCAGCTAATCATCGACCGCATCGACCCTCTAGTGAACCCAGGGGCTATCCCTTCGCCGCATCAACATCAAATCATTGGTGGTGACGCCTTTTCCGCCTCGATGCCCCTCTCCGACATTGCCGCCGAGTCAAGCTGCACCACATGCAGTTACAGTGATGACTTTTCCAACTATTGGACCTCGAACCTCTACTTCCGAGCGCGCAACGGCAGCTACAAGCGGGTACCTCAAATTCCCGCCAATTTCTTCTTCAACGACACTTTTGCCAGCAACACCAACGGTGGCGCTCTCGTGTACTACGTGTCGCCGGGTCAGAACAAGGTGACGGCCTTCAAGCCTGGGTTTCGCATGTTCTTTGGCGATGCGACGCTGCGCTCCGAACCCCAGGGTCAATATAACCTGTCAACGCAGACATGTTTCCGGTGCTACAACGGGCCCAACTTTGGCGGCGACGAGTTGCGACCGTGTCTCGACCCCCGCGTCGACAGCATGCATCTTCCCAACAAACCCTGCTTTGGTATCCGTTCCAATATTCTCTTTCCAACGTGTTGGGACGGAGTCAATCTCGACAGTGCCGATCACAAGTCCCATGTCGCTTACCCGGAAGAAGGGCCACACATTTTCGACGGCATCGGCACAGCCGACAAGTGTCCGGCATCGCACCCAATCAAGATCCCCCAGCTCATGATTGAGATTATCTGGGATACGACCGCATTTAACGACCCCAACATGTGGCCCGAGGATGGCTCGCAACCATTCGTGCTCAGCACGGGAGACAAGACCGGCTACAGCCAGCATGCTGACTATGTGTTTGGGTGGCGGAATGATTCGTTGCAGGTGGGTATGGAGGCGGGGTGTGTGGCGGCAAACTGTCCGGGCATGGCGACACAGTCTTTGCAACAGGCTGGGCACTGCTCGGTGCCCGAGCTGGTGGGGGAAAATTATAGCGGCTGTGAGTTCCCCCTCTCTGTGTATCTTTCCGATGATGTGTGCCGTTTTGCTGACAAGAAATGAATGTGACAGGGCTGGATACTCTCCCTGGAAATCCACCACAGCCCCCAACGTCCACGGCATCATCAGCGGCACCGACTCCTACGCCAACGGGCAAGGGCAAGGGCAAGGGGAAAGGAAAGGGGAAGGGCACGGATGGCTATTAATAGTTAATTTTAGGTATTCTTGCTTACAAAATGCAATAGCATTAGTAGAGAGCCATAGACAACATATTCGATACAATATATGGCAGTTTGTGCACAAATTGAGTGTGTCGGTGCGCGCACGGCAGCTGGTGGCTGTGTAGGGAGTGGAATCACCCTGGTGCTGGTGGATATTACGGAGAGCAGAAGGCAGCCTTGGCTGGTGGGCAGTTATGAGCTTGTCACTAGCATTATCGATCATTGTTGGGGACATGTTTGAGAAATTCCTTTAGTAGGACTTGTTTCTTCTGATGAGCTCTGAGGAGAGCTTCTAATGTTGCGACCCATATCCACCTTCCTGAGGTGAACACGGGGAAAGGAGAATAATTGATAGGCGCCTAACGCCAAACTACCTACTTCTATGCAGACATTGATGTAAAGACAGATGACAGACAATTGAAAGCAATTCGCAATTCCCATTTCCACCCACCCACCCGCTATGCAAAACTCAAACTGAGGACACAGAAAAAGACAAGACAAGAAAGACAAGGAAATAAATGCAAAGCGGAAGAAGCCAAGAGAAAAAGAGAAAAAATGACAGTGAAACAGGTTCCAATCACGTCATGAGTCCCCTTCACAGGCCGGATCCATCGGTAACGTTGACGTTAATCGCCACGCTTGCTCAGACACAAGAGATTCGTGTCGTCTCCCATGGGCGCAGCAGTGAAGACGGCATGGCGGTGGTTCTGAAAGTCGAAGCATGCAGTCTGGCCGCCCATGCCGACGATTTGGGTGTTGCAGCTAGAGCAGGCTTTGCCACAGCCGTCTCGGCATCCCTGGAAGCGAATGGGTCCCGCGGGGAGTTTGACGCCGTTGGTGGTGATCTGGTTGTCCCAGACCTTGCAAGATCGACGACCCACGACATTGGCGCAAATGCTGGTGGGGTTTTGATGAACGCTGCCCTTGGCGCCCTTGCAACCTGGCTCGCTGAAGCACACGAGCTGGAATGCCGTGGCGAAGGCGGGGAAGAGGAGGCAAAGGATAAGCGATTCAAAAGGACGCATGGTGGATGTTTGGTGGGTTTTTTTGTTTTGTGTTTATGATTGAAGAGGTTGGGATTGGAAGTTTGTTGGATGTTGTGTAGATCTTGAGTTGAGTTGAGTTAAGAGCTGCTGGAATCTGTGATTGATGCTGTTTGGACAAAACCCAAGAATAGGGTTGACAAGTGACATTTATACATGTTTTCCCAAAATCAAGGGCTGGCAAAACATCGCCAAGGTTGTTTAGCTGAATGCCGCCACGTATGTTTCTCTCAAACATTGGGATGAACCAACGAAATCCGGCCCAGTCTCAACCAAGCCTCCAGTGTGTAACCCATCTGTATTCTCCAACAACCAGGCAACAGCAACCGGTTGTCCCATTTAAACAGGGTCATACCACCTTGTTCGTACCTGGCATCACCAGGTGCAAAGATGGGATCATTCCCCCGTGTTTCGTCGTCTGGTGTTGGAGTAACAATGCCGGGGAGCAAAATGGAATTGAATCCAACAACGGGCCGTATTTAGGTATTTAGCTTGGCAGCCTTCATCGCATTTCCATGTGGCTCATCTCGGACCTGCGGACTTGGTGTCATGGGCTTTTTTGATAGGAATGTTTGGTCAGCCACAATTCATGCGGCGTGGCAGAGGTCTGCGGGGGCCGTTCTCGTAGCCGCGGGTCGAATTACGCGCTGCCTGTTTGGTTTCGCTCCCCACATGACTGGCGCGACATGGCAAAAATTTCCACAAAGCACGTCATCCTCACTCACCATCAAAAGTCCCGCGATTGATTTAGCCAAGACTCAAGGCTTGCAAAATCCGCTACACCGCCCAATATGTTCAATCATTGAGGTTTACCTGTAACATCTGGTGCAAGCCAAGCAATACCTTCTGCCGGATCTGCCTCAGCGCTAAACCCCTCCGAGACTCAATAGTAGAGTTGGCAAGCATTTCTTAGGTAATCACCCAATCGCAAACCCTCCAGGCACAGAACCGATCAGGGTTGATGACTGCCTGCAGTGTGGCTCGGATTTCCCCCCGACGCAAACACATAGCGTGCTATTCCGAGCCGCTGGGTCAAGTCGCCGTCGGGGCGTCAAGTGCTTTTAAAACAAACCTGGACCGACAGATGCGTCGCGAAAGTGTTCTACCTTTTTTTACAAGTGATCAAGGACTCGACTTTAACAGCTCTAATGTTGACACCTTGAAAATTGCATCGCGACAGCATTTTGCCTTGAGAAAACGTTTAGTGCTTAATCACCAACATCCACACTCTTCGTCTTTTTTTTATTTTTTTAGTCTTATCACACAAACCCCATCCCCGCACCAGCAAATATGAGCGTGTCGATGGAGAAATACAACGACGAGAAAGAGCCGTTTCTTTGCCCATCCGACCGGGCACCAGAAACAGAAACAGAACCAGAACCAGAACCAGAACTGGAATCAGTGTCGGAGCTTGAAGCCGAGTCGAAATCAGAACTGGATTTGGAACGAAACGAAAAAGACACACGCCGGGAAAAGAGAAATCGAAAATGGGCAGTTTGGATACGAATCGCCCTCGCCTCGTACCTGCTCGGCGTCATCACCACTGCTCTCACCGTCTGTGCGAATGGCGGCGCGATAAATGTCCATGGACGAGGAGGAGGAATGAATCGGGGTTGCCACCACCACCAACACCAACAACAACAGATCCCGCAACATGAATATGATGCAACCACTAGCCCCGAGTTCGATCTGGACGCCATCTTTCCGGGTGTTTGGGTTGAATGTGGCGGATCCGTAACTGATGCGCGAGAAAGGGGCTGTCGGTTTTCCATGGAATTCCAAGCTTGGATCCCGGGAGACCAGGTACCGCCTGGCGATGATGTTGAGGAGCTATTTTCACAGAGATTGGACCTCAATTGATGAGGGGGCTCGAGGCCGAGGCCGCAGTTGAAGCAGAGATAACCACGCCGATTGACTTTTCCCCCTCCGACAACGACTGGACATTCAGGTGTTGCATGACGGGATAAAGACAAAGATGGATACGGTAGGGATAACGATGATGATGATTCATGAATGGGATAAAGATGGGAAGGATTTGAAAGGAACGGCATATAAGTTATAACTGTAAACAGGAATGAACTGGCTGGCTGAAATAGAATCGAATCTACACAAGGGACAATCCAACCCTTGGACATTACGGGATCGGAACTTGGTAGGCGTCGGTGGGATTTGCGCGTCTTTCAAAACAACTCGAGAGCTAGTTGTGAGGGATCAAGTAGACTTATTTAGGTCACTGTTTTCGAATCGAGGTCTTGAATTTCCCTGTCAAGCTCTTGAACTTCCTTGTCGAGGCCTTGAATTTTCCCCATCAACCCGCTGATAATCTGAGAAATATCCTAACGGTTGGCACCTGGACTAAAGCAGTTGGATTACATCACAATATCCCAATGTTGCTAGAAGGAAGCGCATGGAATGAAAGCAAGCCTGGTATGTGGCACAAACTGAAGTCGGGCACCTCCTTCACCACGTGCACATACCCGGTAAGCCTGTGAGATCTCGGTACTACACGAGGATGTATCTCGGGCTGCTCTATCTACCACCGAGTGGTCAGACTCTAGGCTGGCGGCACGGAAGTCCTGCGGGGTAATGCGCGTATTCGGCAGTCAACGCTGGGCCATACTACCCACCGCTAGGCAGGTACATGGATCACAGTTCCTAGCTCAACTTTCGCCACCTGTAGTCAGCATCGTCAGCAGGGGTTTCTAGCGACTTGAATTACTGCATAAGATAAACTTTGCGAACATAACTCCGCACTGCAATTTGGAGGGGTGCGGTATCATTGATCGCAGAGAGCCCGGAAACCAAATCAGAAGCGGTGGAGGGAGAAAATACCCCGCGCTACCCCCACAGTGCATGTGCAAGTACGCCGCCCGATTCCACAGTAGTACTAGTGTGTCGAGAGTGATTTTCCGAATTTACATTCTCTTTTCTCCTTGGCGGGACAATTCCCTCTTTCATTTAGTCTTGGACGGTTCCGTGGGTAACGAGCGAGTTACACACATACTTGACTCGATTGCAAGTTCGCAACCATTCCGCAGTGGTAACCCGGCCCGAAAGCAACGCTGATCCGTATTCAAATCAACCTCCGCATTTGATGCAGGGTACCTGTCGTGTACCCCACCTCATCTACATATCCTGAGGTTAGAAGGATGACGCTGATAGTATACCGGCCGAGGAAATGCAACTCCACAACGAAGTTGGAACAAGCAACTCGCCGAGCCACTAAGCATGGGACTTTTGCTTTAGAGGGGGTGACTTGACATAACTTGACTAGGGGCGGCCCGTCTGCACCGGCAGGAGAGACAGACAGGCAAGGTAGTTAGTCCAATA
>Ga0247763_1001128_pt1 | contig 15692 bp, 23 predicted proteins | sample UWRJL141409B4_FD_179926 | JGI IMG/M metagenome (GOLD analysis project Ga0247763, IMG submission 179926) | Plant litter microbial communities from Arlington Agricultural Research Station in Wisconsin, United States - UWRJ-L141-409B-4 | ecosystem: Environmental > Terrestrial > Plant litter >...
ATTGGGGGGGTTAGGGGGGGGGGGAGGGACTTGTATCTTAGAGCCTGGGAGTGAGGAGAGAAGAGGCACCTTATGATCTAGTCCAATGGTCAATTGAAGTTTTCAGGCCAATGGAGCATACAAAGATCAAAGTCCTATTTACATTCGTGGAAAGCTCGGTGTTGAATACATGGTCCTGAAGTTTAAGCCCAGACCTACCGTCTTCACTTACACCATCCAAGTAGCCCTGTTCCACATACATACCCCACGATCACTTCCGGTACCACATCCTCGTCACCTTTGTCCGCTCTATCTTCTTCCTCAACTGGTTCATCCCATAGAGTAACGCCTCTGCTGTCGGCGGACACCCCGGAACATAGATATCCACCGGAATGATACGATCCACCCCCCTCAGCACCGAATAGCTATAGTGATAGTACCCCCCGCCGTTTGCACAGCTTCCCATGCTAATTACCCATCGCGGCTCCGGCATCTGGTCATAGCACTGGCGCACCGCAGGGGCCATTTTGTTGGTGACGGTTCCAGCAACGATCATGACGTCGGACTGTCGCGGCGAGGCTCGAAAAAAGGTGCCCAATCGATCTTGGTCGTACCGAGGCATGGAGCAGTGCATCATTTCAATACCGCAGCAGGCGAGACCAAAGGTCATGGGCCAGAGGGATCCTTGCCGTCCCCAGTTGATGAGCTTGTCGAGGGTAGTCCTAGGGAGCTGTTAGGGTTTGTGCATTTCCATTTCCAGGGGCAGGGGGGTCTTGCAAGACATATTCTACGGGCTTGGCGAGGGATTGAGGTTTGACTGAGGAGATGGTGGTGGTGGGAGCACTTCGGGGGGTCTTTGGAATATGTGTATTGGTGGGTGTGCCTGCTACGGCCCGGGAGACTTGTGTCGCTGTGCTGTAAGCCAGCGAGACAGGCCTGCAGCGCCTCAAGACCGGTCGAACAATGCGGGAATTCATATCCAAAACAAGGGACGCGCAAAACGAAAATATGCAAATAGAATATCACACGAGGAAGAAGACTGAAAAGCTGTGGTGAAATCAAATAGACAGGAGGATGGATGCACACTCACGGAGAAGACCGGGAGAACCCACCCGATTCTCCGACGGTGGGTATTTCCCGGCCGCACCCGAGTGGTCCGCATCTCCTTCCCAATTTTCGTCTCGTCGGGAAACACCCACCACCCACCACAAAGCCCGAACTCGGAACAAAATGACGGCGACAAAGCTGGTTTGCTCGGTTTGTGGCAAGCAATATCAGCGCGCTAGCCACCTTCGTCGTCACGAAGCCACCCGTGAGTTACAACTTCCACTCGAGGACTCCCGCTGGTCTCCCGCTGACGGTATGCGGCATTGCAGATCTCGAAAGCGACAAGTTCCCATGTGCGCATTGCGACAAGTCCTTTGCAAGACGGTAACCAATTCTCCATGGCTTACCACGGCATTCTGGAAATGACCCTAACAAAATAGGGACGTCTGGCGAAAACACTTGACGCGATGCTCCAACGCTGACACTCCGCCACCCGCCAAGCGAGGCCGCAAGCAGCGATCTTGCGATGAGTGTTTTCGCAGGAGACAGGCTTGCAGCAACGATCAGCCCTGCCGCGGATGTCAGTCACGCCAAGTGACATGCACCTACGACAGGTCCCCCTCGGTAGTCTCAGACAAGGTGTCGGTTTCGTTTTTGCTCAGCTTGACAGACCCTAAAGCCGAGTCCATGGTGTCGTCCCTGCTTGAAGAATCCGACCACCATGTTGCGTTTGACAGTTTCACCGACTTGGTCTTTGACGAGGGCTTCTTGTCGTGGCCTCTGGTGTTGCCGTCCATCGACTGGCCTATCGAGCCAATTGATTTCATCTGTGGGATGCCATCCCCCACTGAACCCTCTCTGGAAATCATCATCAACGAGCTACATGCCTTACACATGAGGCTTGAGGATGACAAGCTGTATGATGGCACTTTCGACGTCAACCACGCCAGATGTGTATTCACGACCGAGAACCGGCAGGCCTTTATCGCAAACTACTATCGCTACACCCACATCGACTTTCCCATCACGCACCAGCCGTCTTTCGATCCAGCCACTGTGTCCCCCGTGCTGCTCTTGATTCTCTTTCTGTGTGGGTCCATGTACGTCCCGAAATCCAGCCTGGCTATGACACGCGGCTTTTTTCGTATTGCCGAGGAATATGTGTTCCGGCAGCTGGAGGAGCTCATGGGAATAGAAGGCAAGCCAGGGGAATCAGCCTTGCTTTACGAAACACTGCAGGCCGCGCTCTTGATACACTGTCTGCAGTACTCGATGCGGGACGAAGTGACGCGGAGGAGGAACCGGACGAAACGACTACCGGCTCTGGTGTCGGCGGTGCGCACATTGGGACTTCCCCAAGTCACCCACAGCGAGCCTGGATGGCGGCAATTCATCCAACAGGAGACAAAGCTGAGGTAGGGCCCATCCATGGATGAGGCGAATAGGCCCCGCTGACAACAGCAGAATCGCAACTTGGACGCTCCTCGGAGACTGGCACCAAAGCGGCATGTTCCACCAGCCGCCCCTCCTGACCATATACGAGTTCCGGGGCGACTTCCCATGTCTGCCGGAACTGTGGGACGCCAAAACGGAGACCGAGTTCAACACAATTCTTGCCGCCCGCCCAGACTCGTGGAAGCGGTCGTCGTCCATCCGCGGTGCCGTTGAGGCGTTGCTGGCTGATTCCTGGTCTGGGACTGGGGGCTTTCCGCTTCGAAATGTGACAGCCCATGATTTGCATCTGCTGGTCTACGCGGTGCATTGCGTTGCCCGCTCGGCCGGTTTCACGTTACTGGGCTCGTTGGGAGCACCCTCCATCTTCCGGGCGACCACTCGGTGGCAGGAGATGTGGGCTGTGGCTGCAGGACCGCTGTCGGAAGAGCAGCTACGCGGAAGCGGACTGGCGAGATACAGCCCGGAGATGTGTTGGTTGATGCGGAAGATGATTGAGGCGGCCATGACGGGTGACAAGCGGTTGACCGAGTCAAAATACTACCAGGGAGTTGCGCACGATTCGTTGGAAGAGCTGCATTCGCTCATCAGGGAGTTTCGTGATCTCTAGGCGCGGACGGCCTAAAGTCAAGCAGCGGGATCTGATGGGACAATTAAATATCATCTCTCATTAGTCGTACCTCATGTCGTCCCACATCCCATCGCAGACTCTGACCCATCATACCACATCCGTCGCAAATACCATTAGAACCGCCGCATATCTGAAACGTCAGCCACGCCTTTGGATAGGAGATGAAACTTACACAGCCGTCGCAACCAGTGTCTCCAGTGGTCTCCCTGGCATTGACGCCGACAGCCCGAACAGGGCCACCCCCAAGAAGGCCGTGATCATGGCCAACCTCTCCCTCGCTTCCAGAATCTGCATTATCCAGAGTGGTGCCACCAGCATTACCCCTCCCACTGTCGCCGTTGCCAAAAATGTCGCATCCCACCTCTCAGGCTGGAGTTCGCCATAGAGCCTGTCTGCGTGGTGTTCGCTAGCATGGGGCCGAGCCTGGTGCCTACCTCGGAGTCCATCTTTCCATTTCCTCGGCCAACCAATAGCCCTCCATAGTGGGTTTCCCTCACATGCCACGACACGGAGGAGGTCGGTCCCAGCCATAAGGTATGCCTGCTCGTCTCGGTCGATGGCACAGTCTCGATAACTCCGATGCCACTGCACGAGGGCGTCAACGTTTTCTCTTGTCGGGGTCTGGTATTTCCGAGAACTCGTCTGTAATGCGATGAACTTGTCTGTGTGTCGTCAGCCTCCGGTCCGCAGAGAGTAGCACGAATGCACACGACGGCCAGACCAGCTCCATGATCTAATGCCGCGATTCAGATCCCCCATCCCGAGCACACCCAGATAGACCCGAGGACATACAATACCGCCGCAGCTTCTCCCCGATAATCCGCAATAGCATCTCCCTGTCCTCCTGGTCCTCTTCAAAACACCCATTGCTCACTTCTGGATCCGCATCCCTCGCGTACGTCGCGTCCAGGTCCGCCAATTCCCTTTCCAACACTGCCAGCTCATGCTGCAACGACAGCGCGACCCGCACACCCAGAGCCGAAAACCGCCGTAACACAAACCGTGAGTCGTCCGACGCGATAAAGTCAGCGTATCCTCGATAACCCACATGTTTCCACGGTTGTTGCCGCTGCGCTTCGTTCGTTTCGATGTTTTCAGAGCGTGGTTGGATCTCGACCTGGCCCCCATGTGCATGTGCTGCTCCCTGGGCTTCCTCGCCGATCGACCCAAGTCCTGCGGGCGACGGCCCCCATTCGATATCATGCCGCGAGGAGGACTCCGCCATGGTGGTTTAGGTTTGCATTGCTGATTGTTTTCGGGATCGTGGGGAGAGCAAACAGTTTTACTCCCCCCAAATACTCGTCATCGGGATTGCATTGAATTGAATTGATGGGATTGGCCCTGACGTGCAGCAGCATGCATGCGGCCGGGTGGTTGCCGATGAACCCGATTGACGATGCCAATGGTTTTGGGTGTTGGCTGTTGGCGCGCGCTTACCGCCATATCCAATCCCCCTTCTCTTGTCTCTGCTGTCGTGGTCCAATCGCTGTGACATTTCGGAAGCAGGTGCGGTGCAATGAAACCTTGTAATTCAATGTGTTTTCGTGGTCTGCCACTTATGTGTTGGTGTTTGTTGTGCTGGCGTGCTGTGTCCTGGTGCGAGTGTTTAGGCCTCTGCGGTGCATCTGGCGCGTGTCGTGGTAGTGCCTTTCCCCTCAACGCTAGTGGGATCACCACGGGTGGGTGATTGGGGGAAATGGAGTCTTGGATCCGCAGTGGATAGTGTGGGATGCATGTCAATTGGGCCGCGAAACAGCAGCGGAGCAGCATGGGAACCCAGCGGGGTCTCCGGTCCCCAGGTCTCTCCCCCTCCCCTCGACGTCAAACCTGAAAATCACCTCATCATCACAACATCTACCCAGATTCAATCACATGGCCAGCAAGAAGACCCAACAGGTTCTCGCCGAGTTCGTGGCGGAGCGCGACTGGGACCAATTCCACACGCCCGAAAACCTCGCCAAGAGCATCGCCATCGAGGCTGCTGAGCTTCTCGAATGCTTCCAGTGGGGCGCCGAGCCCGCCGACGCGACAAATGTTCGCCACGAACTCGCCGACGTCCTAACCTACTGTCTTCATCTCGCCCGTCGGATCGGCGTCGACCCGGATGAAATCGTGTTGGAGAAACTTGAGATTACGCGCAAGAAGTATCCGGTTGAAAAGGCCAAGGGGAGCAGCAAGAAGCTGGAGTAGGTAGTTAGTGATTTAATTTCGGCACGGAAGGGGGGCCGCATCTTAGTTCCGGCGCTGCGCAAACGGCGCTGCCGACTAGATCAGTAAATTCAACACCACCACCTGTTTTTGGTCAAAAAGTCCCCCTCCCTTCATACTCCGTATGCGTAACCAGTGACGCTTGATTGGTGGATGAGACTTTACTGAACCGGAGCCACGGGCCAATTTAAATCGATCGGGTAAGAGGGGGGGAATGGCGGGGGTCTCGGCAGAACCCGCAACGGAATGAATTTGCTCGGATCACAGAAGGAACGGAGTCCCGGCACAACCCACACGGATCCGGGAACCCATAATCTGGGGTCGGCGCAATACTCATCACCTAAAACGATTTGCCGATACCACAGGCCTCCCGCATTGCCTCGATTCTCGCAGCCTGCTCCTCCCCTCCTCCACATGAATCCTTGTCACCCACGCCGTATACTCTTACGGAGGCACATGCGACAATCAGACAGCTGAAACGAAATTACAGCATTGTCAACGGTATCCGTGGGGGCAGCTCGTACAATTATTTTTGCTGCCTTACGGGTAATGACATAAGATGCTGACTGACGACTTACACCCCAGCCTGCACGGGGAACAACCGCAGCAACTGCACCGCCGGTGCCAAGCCGCGGCGAAGGAAAGGGCTACCCACGGCGCCACGGTGCCATGCTGCCATGCTGCCATGGCGCCACGGATACCAGACAAGTTCTACCGTTCTTGCCCGTATATATCTACATGTCGTGTCCACCAGACATATGCTTCTTTGTCTCTGAGCAGTCGATCAACAGTTCTGATTCATCATCACCATCACTTCCATCCTTTCATTGGAGTCTATCGTTCATCTGTCAACTTCCAAAATGACCGCCCCCTTCGTCCGCCGCGAATCCTCCCCCTTCCTCAAGCGGGTCCTCATCCCCTTTTGGATCCTGCGTGTCATCATCCTCCTCGCTGGCCTTGGCCTCTACTCTCTCCTCCTCGCGGCGCTGATCGTCTACGACGACGACATCCGGAAGTATGAGGCCGAATACAACACCTCCCTCGCTCTTGCCACCGCCCAGGCCGTTACCGGAGTCATCATTGGTATCCTCGCCATCTGTATGATCCTCGAGATTGCCTGCATCATCAAGCGTATCCGTCGCACGCTGAGCCCGGCGTTCTTCTTGGCCGTCAATGTCGTGCAGTTTACGGTCATCCTCGTGGGTTTCGTGCTGTCCATGTTTGGCGCGCGGAGTGGTGGGAGTGTGGGTATTGCCGTGGCTATTCTGTAAGTCTTGCCGAAGGGTTGGAGAAGTGGAATGTGGACAAGGGCTAATGACTGGTGATAGGATTATCTTCCTCGGCTTCCTTATTTACGCCTCCGTCGTTTATCACAAGTATCGCAAGGGCGAGCTTCGTCCCGATGCGGAGCGCCAGGTTGAGATGAAGCCGCATCAGCAGTATTAGAGTCGGGTTTGAAGGTTGGTCTGATGTGATGGGTTTGGCATAGCGAGGTGTTCGCGGGCGGGTGTTTGCAGAAGGTGTCTGGCGTCAACGTTGGGTTTATCTGTCTTGCTGGATAGAAGTACGACTGCCGAGGTACTGGATAATGAAGTGCATGCTGTGGTTCTTGTTGGCGTGGCCATTGACACGCAATGCTCGCGACCGCCAGAGCAAGCCTGACCCCTGTCCTGAGTCCAGTGAAAACGCCCATGCTCCAGTCGCCATCACAAGCCTCCCTTGACCTTCAGATATCTTCAGCTGATACACCTCTCCTTTGCCTTTGTAATTCATCCGGGTCGGCACAAATCTGGATGCGCATTCATGCGTTTACCAGGAGCTCTAGGTAATCAGGGGCTTCTGGGAGGAAAAGTAATGCCGGGGTGCCACAGCCATGGCCATGGTCATTGCTCGCTGCAAGCTTGCGAAACGACACAGGCTTGCTGGTAGGCAAAGGGGGGGCCTCCAGGAAGAAGTGAAGCTAGGGCAGCTGCATGTGGCCGCAGGATTGTAGGAGAACTGCCTGCATTCACTGGCTGCAGTCCATGCCCTAATCGTCAACCCCGCATTGGCGATGCGTGATAGCCTTATCCGGCCTGTTAGGAACGTTGATAACACCCCGGAGAATTAAGTGAATGTCTTGTCTTTGTGGTCTGCCTGGCCTTGTGGCTAGGTAGGTAACCTTGTGACCGGCCTTGTGACTTTGTGATATTGTGACGTTGGCCAACGGTGCCTCCTACCTGGGTGCGCACTCGTACCACCACCCATTCTCCTAACAGGATCACCATACCCTTGTCCCCTTGTCTTTGTGCATTCTATGGAGGTATCTGTTCGACCTCACGCTAGCTAGCCACTCCATAAAGTCAAGAGGGAGACAGAGTTGAGTTGGACAGTGAGTAGACGTGCTGAAGTGGCTGGTGGTGTATTGGGTTTGGGTGACCCGGTCTGATTCACTGACAACGAAGCCAACGCCCAGAATCCTGTTTCTACGTAGACAGAACTGTTAGGGTTCAGCTCTTGCGGTCAACCGTGGTCCAGTAGGAATTTCGGGCTTGACATGAGTACTGAGGTTCTTGGTTGGGAAGACACTCGATGTCGCTATTGGGTGGGAATCTGTCCGGCTCGATTAGAAGTTGGCTACTGTGATATCTGCGCGGGACTGGACACCTTGATATCTACGCGGTACTGGGTAACACCCCATCTTTCCTTGGCTGAGCTCTCATGGCGACGTAGTTGGTGTTGCAAGTGTGGAACCGGTTCTCGGGAGTAACAATACTGTGTCATGCTGGTGCTGCCCAGTGACTTTAAATCTTCAGGCTGGTTCGCTTTGATCTGATGGGCGCTTATCGCCTTGGTGCTGGCTGTTACGTGCATACTTACCGGCCGATTCACTCGTGTGCCGATTCACAAGTTCCGAAATTTTAGCCCTCCCGCTAGGTATTTATTCCCACACCCTCTCCTACGAATTGTGTCACCTTTCACCTTTCAACCCAACATCATAACTCGAACTCGCGAGTTAGCCATCCTACGAGCAACCACAATCGCGGCCACAAGGTAAGCGATAGAATATCTCTTCTCAACAAGAGTTGTTGATCGAGTCACTAACCCCTTTGATCAGAAAAATAAAATGTCGACTTCGAGTTCGGACATGGCCGGCAAGGCCGAGAAGTCGAACACCAACGACAACACCAAAATCAAGCGCGCCGCTGCTCGATGGAATGCCATTGTCCATTCCGAGAAGCTTAAAAAGGCCAAGAGTGCCATTTGCCACCATTTCAGTGGCGATATTCCCAGCGGCACTTGGATGCCCGGCTACAGTAAGTTTTGAATCATCTGATTTGCACGACGAGATTGACACTCTGCTCGTTTAGATCCAGCTCGCGCCCATGTCCAGCAGAAGAACAACAACGAGGAGAATCTTCGCAAGCTGGCAGCCTGCAACCCCGGGATGAGTGACCTCACAAACGCTCTGTGCGAGAAATGCCAAAAGGAGCAAGCTGCTGAACTGGCGGCCCAGAGTGCCAAAGACCGCCAAATGGATTCACGGAAGGATTATGAGTCATGAAGACCGACAGCGTGGGTGGAAGTCGGAACTAGCTACATTGACACGAAGCAAACGTTCTTGGAGTCCAATGGCCCAACCAGAAGATAGAGTTTATGTCCGCCGAGGAAGCCTCCGAGTCTGAGCAGGACTGAAAGACCCGGGAGGACAGCAAGAAGGTACGGGATGGTATTTTGAGTTGCCGCTGGACAGAGAGAGACCGGGGAGGACTGGATGAGTGCTAAGGCTTGGGTTCAGGGGCACGCCATTTGGTTATTTTGAGGCCTTGAAATTGAGCTGAGGGCTCGAATGAGAATTTTCGACTTAGGTCCCCTTGAGTTGAGGCAATTTAATCATAGCAAGGCCTTTGTGGTCAACATGAGACCCTTTGTCATGTTGTGATCCACATTCCGTTTCTAGCTTCGTCATGGGTCTTCCAGCAAAGCCGGAAATTTCATCTTGTAGTTCCACGGGCGGCAACGGGCTTTCCATACGTCTATTCGGCTCAAAATCGCCCTTAGCTTCCAGTTCGTGAGGCTTCGGCTCCTGGGTTTGAGGCCCTGGAACCCTGCATGCGCAACGACATGCTTGTTCGATATTGAAAACCACTTTCATAGCTCCCCATGTCCATCACTCAGCAACTGAATCTCCTCCGAATCCATGCCTTGGCGCGTCAAGTCCTAACCCCATACATGTGCCCAGCCGCTCATCAAGGCCACCGTCCTGCTCGGTGCTGGTCCGCGATACCCACCATGCTCCATCTCGCTGTCGTCAAACACACGAAGGTCTACAGTCTCCCCCAGAAGCTTGATGCGCAGCGCGAGGGAAGTGACCTCGTAGTCTAACATCAACTGTGCCAACGTTGCCCTGAGGCGATCCAGTCCTCCTTCACTGGATCCAACCCTGGCGAAAATCTCTCCATTTCGTGGTTCCAGCCCTCCTTTACTGGATTCAACCCAGCGCCGGGCGAAGATCTCGCCATCTTGTGGTTCCTGGCCTCGAAACTTGGCAAACCAGTTTAACTCGTTCTTGCCTTTCCTGGGGTGCAGAGTTCCTGCTTCGCGACTGCCCGGTGTCTCGACAATCACCTCTTCCGGATACTCGGTCATGCTTGGTGCGCTGGCGGCGACTTTGCGCAACGCGTCTTTGTTGATGTTCATAACCAACGTAGGCTCGTTGTTCTCACCGAATTCTCGACGCATGCGCTCAACGACCTCGCGCTCTCAGTCGTGGTGCTCACAGGCTTGGTGACATGCTTCCTGTAACTGCGGATCGTCGCGAGTGGCGCCTACATTCAATTCAGACCATCATCAGCACTAATTTTTCTGGTGCATATCGACCGTAGGGGCATACCACTCATAAGAAGACGCACTGCCTCCTCTACGCCGAGCTGGGGAATAGGAGGTGGGGTGGCGTCAAGCTCGACCTTGATGTTGAGCTCTGCCTCATCTGCGGGCTCACCAGCATCCCAATTCGCCATTGCTCTATTTACATGTCAGCTGATACATATGACGCAAAGCGGTATTGCCATACTTAGTCGGCGCCGCACGCGACTCGTGGTTGCACACACGATAACTTCAAGTGTGTTTGCGAATTCGAATTCTGGTCTACTGCGGTTGGCTTCTCGAAAGGTGGGAGGAATTCGAATTTGTGTGAGAAAATAAATAGAGGACACGGAGAACCGGAGAGGCTGCACCCAGTGCACGCAGGTTGGGACGAAGGTGGCCCTGAAATAGGTGTTGGATACTGGGAGCTCGACATTTCTGTGGGGCCAAAGTAACTTGGATGGGGTCAGCAGAACTCACACCAGACGGAGTTGCAATCTCAATTCGCTCTCGTACATTTATTGCATCTACCAGGGCGTCATCCCGTGCTTTTAAAGAAACAGCGCAGGGCTCTGGTTTTAAATGTCGTATTAATTGTCGAGAAAGCCAGCTTGGGGCTTCACACGACTCCAGTCACCACCTCAATTTGCCCGTCACGGAATGCATGTCACAGAGAGGGTAGAGCAGGTATCATTTAGCAACAAGAGTCAATTGATGAGACACTCTACAAAAGGCTGGGTCTTTCGGAGAGGTCCAGGTGTTGGACTGTACTCCAGCAGAAGACGTTCTTCTCCGAGCGCCCGCTCCATTCCCGGAACGACTCGTAAAAGTACGCCAGAAAATCTTCATGTCATTCTCCAGTCATGGATTGACTGCTGTGCCCTGGATTGTCTGTCAGTTGACCACGACACACCCCATGTCTCTCGTTCCGCGCCTTCCATCTTGGGAGCTCTGCACACATGCGTACTTGACGCGTCTGGACTCTCTGTTTTCCCCTCTTCAACGAAATTCGTCGAGAAAACTGCAAAAAACATCATGACGACTCAACAAGAACAGCGCCAGCTCGCTGAGATCGCGCAATTCTGCGCTGATTTTTCACAGTGGTTAAAAAACGGACAGCAGCCGTCCGCTGGTACCGTACACATGCTCGCCACTCAGCTCAAAGAGCAGGTTGAGTCAATACAGTACATCGGGACTGGTCTCTAGGAGAGAGCAGTCCTCGAGCAAAAACTAGCAGACAGCTAAGCTGAGATGCAGCGGATGAAAGCCGAAGAACACGCGGAGCAAGAGCGCATTAGTCGCCTTAACCAGGCATTGCAGAGCCGCGAGGCCAATTTGCGGGTGAAAGCTGCTGAGATCGAGCGCACCCGACAGACAGTGGCCACCGAGCAGGCCAAGGTCGATCTCCAACTTAAGGCCGACAGGCATAAGTTCGAGACTGACAGAGAACAGGCAGAGAAAAAAATGGCCGAGGATCGCCAAACCCTCCAAGATTAGGAGAGAAAAGTGCGTAAAGACCGCCAGTGTCTTGAACAAGATAAGGCCGCGCTCTTCCGAAAAATGACAGACGAACGACGTGACCTGAGGTTGGACAAGATCGACTGGGAGAAGAAGTTGAACGGCAAGCGCCGTGAGCTAAACGAAAAAAATGACGCGCTCGAGAAGGATCGGCAGGCACTCAAAGCTGAACAGGACAGTTTCGAGAGCGAAAAGACAGAGACTCTCCGTCGTCTGGAACTTGACAATAGCAAGCTCCGGGTCGATCATGCTGAGAGTCTTAGGGAAATTGAGTCTGAGAAGCTCAAAAACGACAAGGAGGTTTCAGAGGCTCGCCTCAAACTGCAGACTGATAGGAGCAATTTCCGGGAGGAAATGGCCAATGCTAGGGCTAAGTTCAAGATGGAATGCGATGACGAACACAAGAAGCTCTCGGAGGAGTTCGACAAGAAGAACGGGGAGCTGAAGTCGGACCGGTTCAGTCAGCTGACAGAGAGTACTTTGACAACATGAAGCTTGTAATTGACAATCTTCCCAAGGTGATAGATGCGTCCTCAGATGACGTCCGCAAGTTGATCAAAGAGTCGACTGAGGCATATGGGGATGATCTTCGGAACGGCGCCGGGCACATCTGGCATGTGACGAACAAGATCGCTGGCTGTCTCGGGATCAAAGAGACTGTTAACACTCCGGAGTTCCTGACGAGGGGAAAAGCCCGCCAGGAACAAGAAGCTACCGGCGTCGAGGGTCCTCCCTCCACGCCTGGCTCAAAACGGCAGAGGACTCTTTTGCCACCCGAACCAGAGGCAAGCGCGTACGACGAGTTCGTGGTCAAGCTTTGCCAGAAAATGCGGACTCTCAAGTTCACCGCAGTTGGACCTATAAAGCCAACGCCGTCGCATCTGTTTGACCACTTTTGCGACATTGTACTGCTGCCCTGCGGAACAGCCCGCTGGGATGCATTTCTCGGCGATAACAACGCCCGGGGAACTTGGCACTGCGCCCGACGCTTACTCTTGCAAGGCCATCAACATGCAGGACTCGTCGCCTCCACATTAGGGCCAAACTTTGGTGGCCGCTGCCCTGAGCACGATGGGAAACGCATCCATTGTGTGCAGGTTTTCCTGCCGCCTGGCTCTAACAGTCGGCACCGGCCTGTCTTAGTTACAATGGTAGCACCTGAGATTCTTTAAATTTATTTGGACTTTGCTGTATTTTGCGCCCTGTGACCTTGACTGCTCGTACCGTGTGCCATTCTTCCAACGTGACCATCATATCCATCCTTGTTTTGCACAAATGACACTGCGTGAGCCTCTGATCAGGGCATACTGTGCAGCCTCGTTCACGTTGAAGGACACCCCCAATAATCCCTGGTCGTCTTTGTTTCAGGTTTTGCATTCCGTTCGGAGCTCACCCGGTGAGCAATTTTGCCAACCCAATCAATCAATCAATCAACACCAAGAACTTCGTAGTAGCTCAGGGCGGGTCCTTTCGAAGACGGCAACAACGCCGGAATTGCGATTGGGTGAGAAGACCACTTGACCACCGAGGCGAAGATCCTTATGCGTATATGGGAGAAGGTTTCCGAACGCCTGGTTAGCTCTAAATCGCCCTTAGTTTCCGCCTGCTGTTTGCTGTTGCCATGACGCGCCTAAAACTCGAAGGTTCGAACTCCGGATTGGTGGGCGGGGTGTATCTCCACCTGGCTCGAATGATGTGTGGGAGGCCCCACGCGTGACCTCTCGATTCAATTTCGAGGCGGGCCAATGACGATGCCAGCGCCTGTCTGAGAGAGCTGTCGTAGGCTCCCGGCAAGCATCCTCATTCGTACGCAGCCAGTGCCGGCGAGGGTAATAACGAGGTGCGTGTGTCCGCTCGGAACAATCGTTGTTGTCGGACTAGGGGTTTCCGAGAGGGAATGACGTGAGGGCGGGTGCTCACCACAATAGAGGGTTCTGAGGAAATATATATATCAAGAGGTTTTCTGGGTGGACCGCCTCAATCTCTCAGGCGGCCCCCCCTTCTACCTGTGCCAATGTAAGACAGTTGGGAATGCAAATCCCAAAGATTAAAGGGGGGGTCTTTATATTTCTGCATCCGCCTCTGCACCAGTCATCCAGCATTCCCGGCATGCGCACATGCACCTACGCTGGGCAATCAGGTCTGGCTTGTTGAATTGACTGTGCGATTGAACTGACTGTGCGATTGAATTGACTGTACCATCGAACTGATTAGGTACGCAATTGAGCTGACTGCGTGATTAACAGCGCGATCAACCCGATTGCTGGACCCGATTGCTTGTCCCGATTGCTTGTCCCGATTGACTGCACGATGACTGCACGATGACTGCCCTGATGAGCTTGACGATGGTATCTCCTACAGCTGGCAGGTGTGGGTGATCTGTGGACCGGGGGGCTCGCCGGAGAGTTTGCGGCGGTCCACATAGAAAACCTCTATATCAGAGGCGATATCCCGGCCTTGTAACGATTGGTGATCTCCTCGTCCATATCGCTATTGCCCGGGGGAAGCCTCAGCTGCTTCAAAATCCCCGTCTATGTGCTCGGCTTCCGAATCTCCACCAGACCTCAAACACCATCGGAGCCGGAGTTTGCGATCGTGGGATCACGCCCTCTTGGGTTTATCCACGTCCCAGTAGTGGGAATCGTCTATCAGATCAACCAGGTCTGGTCATCGGCATTCGGTCCCAGTTATTCACGAAGAGCCAATAGCTACGGCCGGTACAGCTTTGTTGAATTCTGTGACCCTGTGACCTTGAGAGCTCGTACCATGCCCTCTTGTTCCACCAGATCCATGCTTGCTCTCCTATATATTCCAACTGTATCACTGCATTGCGGTTGTTCACTTCCGCAACGAAAAGGACATAATTGCGACAGAGTGCTCCTATTCAGCGTTTCCGGCATACGCTCTCTACGATAGTGGATTCCAAGGCCCGATGACCCAGGGTCCAACACTAGTGCAAGGCGAAGAATACATGTCCTACTTCACCCTCCTCAACGCAGCATTCAAGACTACTCCGAGTCACCAAGTTCGCCCTATATACGCGTCATTAAAGACCTAGCTTTCGTCGCTTCGCCGGTGCGTATGAGCACCCCGACCTTAGAGATGCGGATGCCATGCTCGACGGGTATCAACACCAGCAGGCATCGCGTCCAACCCGTGGGGAGAGAGCATTATCAGCTGCTGAATATGAGATGGCAAGGTTATCCCGTCCTGGATGGGAGGAGCTTGGTGAGCCGGGAGATGACGAACATGACGAACATGACGAACATGACGCCGGGGAACGAAACCCCGAAGAAGAGATAGCCCGGGACGCATTCGACGAAGAGGGACATTTTCGAGGGGAACATCCGCATGAGGATTATTCCCAGAATGAACCTCATCGACATGGCCTCAACGTTACCATCCATACGGTGGCCCCAGGGACGTTCAGTCTCGAGCCTCCTCGTTCCCACATAGCCAGCACCGGGGAGGACAACAACGAGGGGCAGGTTTGACTCGGAATACCCGCCGTCGTCGCAGAAATCGGTTCCAAGGAGGGCGTTATCATGACTACAATCGTGGGGGCTACAATTTTGGGTCCCCACAGCGAGGTGGATTTTCCCAACGAGGTGCTCGGGGAGGTGCTCGAGGCTGCGGCCAGTACCGTAAAAAGGGGGGTCCTACGAGTGCTTCAACAAGCACTTGTGGATTCGAATCCCCGCACCAAGGTCTCAATTCAACAAGCCATTCTCTGTGGGCACTCCGTTTGAGCCATTAATCTCGAAATGGGCCGATCATAGTGACTAAGCAGCGAAAAGGAATAGCGGGGGACAGGCCTGTAGCCGGCACTTTTTTTCCTGAGCGAGCTGGCTAATTTCACGGGACAGAGTATTTTGTCGCATACTGGCAAGGCCTCTTTACGTAACACACACACATAGCACATTAGTCTAGGCGAGGAAATCAGGGCAGTCACGGGGATTACGAAGTAGCGTGTGGATAGGTCAATATGTATTTTATCTAGGCCCTATCACCT